>ENA-ORML01000037-ORML01000037.1-human-gut-metagenome-genome-assembly--contig:-NODE-37-length-164274-cov-9.847253_pt1 | contig 164274 bp, 146 predicted proteins | sample MGYA00242103_ERZ508995 | MGnify/ENA primary metagenome ERZ508995 (study PRJEB26280, sample SAMEA2338702) | human gut metagenome | biome: human gut; feature: human-associated habitat; material: faeces... | reverse complement strand
GCTATGGTAGCCGGTCCTACAAAATCCACACGCCAGCCGGGATACTGGACCGCTGCCTTAGCACGGATGGATAACTCAGTTACTTTTGTCATTGGCTTGTCCCTCCTTCCTCTATTTCGGCTACCGGATACGTCATAATAAATCGTTCCAGGTCACTCCCTCGTATCTTCCGCTGGCCCAGGAGCAAAGACGGGAGCTTCTTTGTACTGATAAGCTCATACACCTTGGTTGGATTAACCCTGAGAACGCCTGCCGCCTCCTTGACTGTGTAGATTGGCTTGTAAGGTTCCACCATCGCTTTTATCCTCCTTCCTCTCATAGTCCCTGCACGGATACCACCGTGTCCGTTCCAGGCACTGGCTATGCCGGCAGGTCTTGCATGTTGTTTTGATATGTACCGCCTCCCTCGTTGCGTTTTCTCCCCCTCCTTGGTATACTGTACTTACAGGCTCCTGCCAGAGCCGAGTACGAAAGAAAGGAGATTATGATGGATATTTTAGGTAACAAACATATAATCGATATGGTAAAAGAAATCACTGTTGCAAAGATGTCTAATACTAATACCCCTCCATCAAAAGAAGGTGGCGAAAAAGTAGCAGAGTTTATGCAAGCGATTTATGACAAGCTCGTTGAATTAAACAACAAGGCACTTTAAATCTTCCATAATTCGATTAGTTCATGAGCCAGTGCTGGTAAAATCTCTACATCTTTTTCAGATACTGGCTCATTGACTGTCTTTTCAATGAAATTAAGTATTGCGGTTTCTAATCGTTCCATTTCTGTCCTCTCTTCCACCTCTCTCACCTCCTTTTCCCAGTTGACACACATACGTAATAGTGGTATATTTTTCTTATCGAACGTGTGTTTGTTTTTCTTCCTGAAAGAAAAAATCCAATGGTTTATCAAGAGCTTTGCAAATATCGTAATATTCGTTTGCTTCGATTTTTCGATTACCATTAAGAATTGCATTGATAGTGGTTAATCCCATATTGGTCTTATCAGCAAGAAATGTTTGCTTGATTCCTCTGGCATCCATATATGCCTTAATTTTTAAACCTAGCATCTTTTCACCTCCTTATACGGTTATTTCGTGTATGCTCAAATACTACTACGGAATATTCGTATTGTCAAGCTGATTTTTACGGAATATTAGTACTTTTATTTATTTTTTTTAACTTCATATTCGGATTTTCCGTATTTTTATATTGATTTTCCGTACTTTGTGTGATAATCTACTATTGTACGGAGGAATACAAAAATGGGAGATATTAAAGAAAACATTTCAAATAACATAGTATATTACCGTAAAAAAATCGGACTTACCCAAAGTCAGCTTGCAGAAAGGCTCGGGGTTAAGACCACCACTGTTTCCACATGGGAACGTGGCGCCAGTTCACCAGATATTGAAACTCTATATGATATCTGTAAAATTTTTGGTGTATCTTTGGATGAGATGTATGGAGTAAATACGGAAAAAGGATTTAGCCAGACCGACCACCCCTACGATAGATTAATTACTGTATACACCAGAAGTAGAAAAAATCTTTCCCAGGAAGAAAAAATGAGACTCGCTCGTATAATATTATCGGATGATGACAACGAGGAGTAATATCAAATGGATTATCAAAGCCTATATGACAGTATTTTATACGCATATACGTTTTTTGGCATTGACTCATTTCCAGTAGACTGCTTCGAATTAGTTCGGAAATGTGGTTTCAGAACTGTGAAATATACGGACTTAAGTGATAAGAAGAGAATAGCCTGTCGAACCCTTAGCGAAGATGCCTGCCTTTTGGATGGAACATTGTTTTATGAGGCTAAAGCCCATTCGCGACGGATACAATTTACAATAGCACATGAATTTGGGCATGTGTTCTTGAAAACAGACAATGAGGACAAAGCTGATGAATTTGCCAGCCATTTTTTAGCACCACGTATTCTTATTCACAAATATAAATGTCATGACGCAATCCAGATACATGATACTTTTGGTCTGTCCTATCAGGCATCTAACAGAGCCTTGATGTCCTACAAAGAGTGGTTCCGCAGTATCTCCTACGGCGCAACTAGGAAACCCACGGAGCCGGAGTTGCAGCTGGAACATATTTTCTTTCCTGAACCAAACCTTATTCCACTCATGGAAGGTATTGCCCAACCGGCCAGGGGGTGTTATACTGAAGAGGATGAGGCTGGCTACTCTGAATTGAATGAACGTTCTGATTTTATGAGATTAATAAGCAGATGGCATGGAGACCGTGGCTTTGGCCTTGCAGAAAACAAATGGCTTTACGGGAACGACTTATGATTGATAATCAGCCTATGGCTTTTTAATAAAAACTTTTTAAGGGGGATATATACTAATGAAAAAGAAATGGTATCTTCAGACATGGTTTATTTGTTTATTATGTGCTTTCTGGATGTTCATTGTTCCAGCTATTGTGGGAATAATTTTGCTCATTTTGCAAATTATTGAAAATAGAAAAACAAACAAAAAGTATGGTACAATTGATAATTTAGAGTACAATATTGCTAATTTAAATAACGATATCGTTAATCTTGAAGAAAAAAAGAAAAGTGCTGAACTATCTCTTTCTAATACTATTTCAGACTTAAATGTCACGATACAGGAAAAGAAAGATGAATGCGATGCCCTAGACGCTGAAATAGCTTCGCTTGAAAAAGAGGCTGTTTGCAAACAATATATTTTTTCGGATTACGACGGATTAACATCTGAGGACTGTAAAAACAAATTAGCTCTTTTAAAAAACGATGAACAGGAAGCAATAAAATCCTCTAATATTTTGCTGATATCTAAAGATGGTAAAAAGAAAGAAATTAATGATAACGCGAAGCAAATACTAAGATGTTTCAACTCCGAATGTGATAACGCTTTGCTGAATCTATCTGTTAAAAATATTGATTCTGTACGAAGTAAAATCACAAAATCATTTGATTCCTTAAACAAAATATTTGCAATTGACGGCATACAAATGACCCAAAAGCTGTTGGAATATAAACTGGAAGAGCTTAATCTTGTATACACTTATGAACAAAAAAAGGAGCTGGAACGCGAACAGCAAAGGGCCATAAAGGAACAAATGATTGAGGAAGAAAAAGTCCGGAGAGATATTGAGCGTCAGAAAGCGAAGCTTGAAAAAGACCAGGCCCAATGCTCGAATGAAATTAATAAGTTAATAAGCTATATGCAAAAAACACAAAATGATATTGAAAAACAGCTTTACGTAGATAAAATTAAAGAACTGGAAGATAGACTAAGGCAATTAGAAGCAGATAAAGCCACTGTCCTTGAAAGAGAAGCGAATGCCCGTGCAGGTTATGTATATATAATTTCAAATATTGGCTCTTTTGGAGAAAATGTATATAAAATCGGAATGACAAGGCGGCTGGAGCCTATGGATAGGATTAGGGAGTTGGGTAGCGCTTCTGTTCCCTTTGAATTTGATGTACACGCAATGATTTTCTCTGATGATGCACCATCATTGGAGACAGCTCTCCACCAAACCTTTGAAAAACAGAGTGTAAATCGGGTAAACCTGCGCAAGGAATTTTTTAGGGTTTCACTTGATGAAATAGAAGTTGTTGTTAAAGAAAAATATAATAATACTGTAATTTTTACCCGTATACCAGTGGCTAAAGAATATAATGAAACATTAGCAATATTGAGTCAAGAACAGTCTGCTTAATAATAGCAAAAAGCCCCTGTGCGGGAACACAGAAGCTTTTCACATAGATTTTCTCTTACCAGGTACGCCTGGAAGATATAATTACCCTAAGCAAGTAAATTATATCATTCCTGGAGCGTCCTGGCAAGGGGCGTATTAATTTTACCCAAAATCTATTGCGATATCGCAACAACACAGGAGGAATGATATATGGGACAGTTAAGAACAAGAAAACGTGGCTCTACATGGGAATGGTCCTTTGAGGGAGCCAAAATCAATGGTAAGCGCAACCCAATCAGTCAGGGAGGATACCGCACCAAAGCTGATGCCATTACCGCCGGCACCCAGGCCAAGGCTGAATATGACTCTGCTGGCCGCAGGTTTACCCCCTCGGACATCAGCATGTCTGATTATCTGGATTACTGGTATGATAATTATGTCAAGGCCAACCTTGCGCATAACACCCAGGTGGGCTATGAGCGTTTAATCCGTGTCCACCTCAAACCGGCATTCGGAAAATACCGGCTGGCATCATTGGAGACAGATGTTATCCAAAAATGGATTGATGGAATGAAGCGTCAAGGCTATTCCAGGAGCATGGTTAAAAATACATTATCCTGCCTGTCCGGCGCCCTGGGGTATGCGGTATATCCCTGTAAATACATCAAGTATAATCCCTGTGATTATGCCAGGATACCGAAGATAGTTATGTCTGAGAAGGCCAAGGCACACACAGAATATATCTGCGTCAAAGAGGACTTTGCAGCCATCATTGAGCGCTTTGGCCCGGATAGCAATTTCTATGTGCCACTCATGACTGGATACCACTGTGGTACCCGCCTGGGGGAGACTTATGGTATTGACTTGCTGCATGACGTAGATTTCGAGCACCACACCATAACCATCCGGCACCAGCTTGCCAACGAGGGTGGAAAGTGGTATTACCGGTCACCAAAATATGATTCTGTCAGAACTATAAAAATCCTACCAGAGTACGAGAAAATACTGAAAGCAGAAATCCGTAACCGCAAAAAGAACATGCTCCGGTACGGCCAGTATTTTACAAAGACGTTTCAAATGGACGATGGCTTAATCTTTCAGGCTCCCGCCAACGTCAAAATTGTTGGTAAGGAAATAATGCCAATAAGCACCAAAGAAAACGGCGAGCTGCTTACCCCTTACTCATTCAAGTACTGCGCCAAGGTTATCCATGAGGAATTGGGAAACCCATTATTCCACAGCCATTGCCTACGTCATACTCATGGCACGTTGTTGGCGGAGAATGGCGCCCAGCCCAAGACCGTCATGGAGCGTCTGGGCCACAAGGACATCAAGACCACCATGGACCGTTATGTGTTTAACACGGATAAAATGCAGAGCGATGCCATTGTAATCCTGGCAGACGCTATATCATAGCAGCCTTGCCTACCACCCAAAAAAAGCGTAGGCAAATGGTAGGCAAGGCAACCAATACAAGAACAAAGAAGCCTGTCAATCCTTGATTTTACGTGATAGTTCCACGACGGTTTCAACATGCACCGTCCCCGGAAACATATCACAACACTTCCCTCTCTCCACCACATACCCCCCATCCGCCAAGTACCTCAAATCCCTGGCCAGCGTAGCTGAGTCACAGCTGACATAAACCACCCGTTCCGGCCTCATTTTGAGTATAGTATCCAGACAAACCGCATCACACCCTTTTCTAGGCGGGTCTACTACAATCACATCCGCATGGACATGATTCTTTTCAAACTGCTCCGGCAGTACTTCCTCGGCCTTTCCCACAAAAAACTCCGCATTATGAATGCCGTTTATTTCTGCATTCCTCCTGGCATCCTCTATGGCCTGGGGCACAATCTCCACACCATACACTTTTTTAGCCTTCTGAGCCAGGAATAATGAAATAGTGCCGATTCCGCAATACAAATCCCAAACAATCTCATTTCCCGTAAGTCCGGCATACTCCAGCGCTGTCCCATAAAGCCGTTCTGTCTGTACAGGGTTTACCTGGTAGAATGAAAGCGGCGATATCTGATATTTCACATTTCCAATATAATCTGAAATATATCCAGGTCCATAAAGGTTCACAATCTCCTTCCCCATTATTACGTTCGTTTTTTCCTGATTCACACTATAGGAAATACTGGTCATGCCTTTAACCCCATCCCCACCAGTCAGCATCTCCATCAGCCGCTCTTTACCGGGAAGCTTGTTTCCATTTATCACCAGACAAACCATAATTTCGCCTGTCTTAAATCCCTTCCGAATCAGAACATGCCTCACCAATCCCTTATGTGAGAGCTCATCATAGGGCTCTATCTTCATTTCCTTCATAAACTGCTTTACAATATCCAGAATCTCCCTATTCTCCTCAACTCCCAACAGGCAGTCCTCTGCTTCAACAATGGCATGTGTCCGCCCTGCATAGAATCCGGCAATTACATTTCCGTCCTTATCTTTTCCAAAAGGGAACTGGGCCTTGTTCCTGTATCTCCAGGGCTCCTCCATCCCCATAATAGGAAGCATATGAATCTCATCCTCATCAAATTTGCCTATACGAATCAGATTATTCATCACCTTCCGCTCTTTAAATTTCAGCTGTTCTTCATAACTCATGGCCTGAAGCTGACAGCCTCCGCATTGCCTTGCTACCGGGCATGATGGAATGACACGGGAGGCTGACGGTTCCATAACTTCCATGAGCCTGGCAAATCCATAAGATTTCTTCATCTTCATGGCCTTTGCCCGCACCACGTCGCCAATCACAGCATCCTTGACAAACCAGATATAGCCATCCACTTTTCCCACACCTGCTCCGTCCTCATTCATATCCTCTATTGTAACAATAAATTCCTGATTCTTTTCCATACCATTTCACCTGTCCTGTATTCAAACTGTTATTATGCTCTATTATTGCTCTCGATTTTTTCAACCCATTATTTTATCTCATCGTCCCGCTATCCCATCCCACCATCCCGCTATCTCATGCCACCATCCCGCTATCCCATCCCCGCCCCCATTATCACAAAAGGCCGAAAACACACTGGTCAAGGACACATCCTGCAATCCCGTACCCAAACTAAATGTTTTCAGCCTTATATATTCGGTCCTGTTATTTCTCTATATTATCCAACCTTAACGCCTATTCCGTTGTCTTTCTGATATTAGACTCCAGCAGCCTGTTGTATCCCAGCCATCCTTTATTCTCCCCGCCGGACTGCAGCGCCTCTATCATGGTCTCCATCTTGGCATCCGTATTATCGGCAAAGTTGAGGGCCAATGCCTCCAAAAGCGCCGGCTTCTTGGGGGAGCCGTACTCTAATTCCCCGTGATGGGCCAGAATACAGTGTTTAAGCTCTGTAGCCAGCTTCTCCGGGAATCCCGGTATAGAGCGGATGCTTTCACCCACCATCTCAGTACCAATGATAATATGGCCCAGAAGCTGTCCATCGTCGGTATAATCATTCTCCGGGAAGCGTGAAAGTTCCCTGGTCTTACCAACATCGTGGAAGATAGCTGCTGTCAGCAGCAAATCACGGTTAATCATCGGATAATATCCGGCATAGTAATCACACAGCTTTGTCACACTGAGCGTGTGTTCCAGCAGGCCGCCAACGAATCCGTGATGCACGGTTTTAGCCGCGGAATGGAACTGGAACGCCTTTGCAAATACCGCGTTCTCCACAAAATAGCCGCTCAGCAGCTTCTGAAGATAGGGATTCTTCACACTTCTTATGTATCCCAGCAGCTCCTCGTACATTTTCTTTATATCCTTCTTTGACACCGGCAGGTAATCTGCCTCCACATACTCTCCCTCCTGCGCCCTGCGTATCCGGCGTACATTCAGCTGAAAGGAGCTCTGGAACAGGGTCACATCCGCCTCCACATGAACGTAATCCATGGTCTCAAATTCCCCGACTCCGGGAGAACCCAAATCCCATATTTTGGCGTCAATGGTACCTGTCTTGTCCTGCATTACCAGATTGCCGTATTCCTTGCCATTCTTCGTGAGGGCAATCTGCTTGTTCTTACACAGGTACACATCTGCAATGTGCATACCTTCCCTGAAGGTGTCGATATATCTCATGTTCAATTTTCCTCTTCTTTCTATTTTATAAACCTATTTTATAAATCCACTTTTAAAACCCACTTGAAAAACCCAATGATTACCCTGTCTATACGCCTGGCAATTCATACCGCCATTCATACCGCCATCAGTTCCATTCATTCCACTCCCTGACAGCAACGCAGCCAGGCGGTTAACACTGCCTGGCCCCTTTGCCTGACTTCTTACATTACCTGGCGCAAACTGCCGCCTGTCCACTGCCGCCTGTCCACTGCCGCCGCCGGGTATCAACCTCTCCGGCTGTCATCTCTGCCCGGCTCCAATTCCTTTCAAAAGCCCAGCCGCTACCTGGCGCCAACCGTCACCGAAAACTCAATTTCCGTATATTCATCCTTGCCGTTTCTCAGGACCGCCACCTTAATCTTATCTCCTGCGTGCAGGCTTTCCACCTGGTTCTGGAAATCCTTCAGACTTCCCACCTTCTCGCCGTTCATCCATGTGATGATATCCCCTGGCTGTATGCCTGCGTTGTATGCAGGGCCGTCTGTCACTGCCGATATCACATAAATACCGGAAGGCATTCCGCTGTCCGCCATGGCCTGGCTCACTTCCTGGCCCTTGATGCCGAAATACGGGGCCGGGATACCGTTGCTCATCATTTCCAGTATACCTTTATAGTCAGATATGGCCACCACTGTGGTCATCCTGCACACTCCATCCTCGTCGTATTTGTCCGTGACCCACCCGATGAGCTCACCCGAAGTATTCAGGAGAAATGTTCCCGCCTCCGCGTCTCCGCTGGCGCTGGTATAGAACACCCTGGAGCTGCCGTCCACCGTATGGACATTGCGCACCACATAGGATATATTTCCATAATCGCTGGAATGGACAATACCCGCCGGCGCGCCGATAGCCACCACCATGTCGCCCTGCTTTACCCCGTAAGAGTTGCCCAGCTTGATGGCCTCCACCTTCTTAAACTGCTCGCTGTCCATCTGGCCCGCGTCCACGCTTACCACAGACAGTCCCATAATGGTATCGCTCTGCTTCACGATTCCGGCCATCATAGTTCCGTCCGGAAACGCTACCTCAATGGAATCAGCTGCCTCCACAGCCTTGTCCGGCGTGAGAATCAGTATCTCAGTGCGGGTCCTGGCTATGACCACTCCGGAGAACTGTCCTGATGTCTCGATGGGATTGTCAAACCAGTCCTTCTCATGCTGAATGGAATGGACCACCACCAGACTGTCATCCGCGTCACTGGCAATGGTGCGAAGATTGCTGTACAGTTTATTCAAATCATCAATGGAATAACGGTATTTCTCCATCTCAGAGCGTACCATCTCATCCACTGCCTCGGTCATGGCCGGTTCTGTGGGCTCAGTCTCTGCCGCCGCAGGAGCCGTGGTTTCCGGCTCATCCTTTGGTATGGTAATCTGGCTGCTCTCCTCAGGAGTCTCCTGACCTAAAATCCTCTCAGCCACAGGTCTGCTCACAACAAAACAAATGGCCGACAACACGCCAAACAGAACGGCACAAAAAATGGTCAACAGGATTTTCCGGGCAATCTGCCGTCTGGTCATTGGCTGCCGGACAATCTTCTCATTAATAAAGCGATGGGACTTGTCCGGAGTCTGGTCCTGCCGGTCTAAATCTCTATGCTGGTCAGCACGTTTATCCGCCATAGTACTCCTCCTTGCGAAGACTCTTACCCTCTATTATACGTTTCTTCCCAGTATTATGCAAGATTTTATATATGAAAAGATAGTAAAAAAGATAGTAAATATCGTTTTTTATGGTATAATTTAAATGTCGGCTTTTGGGAAAAAGTCCTTTTAAATCCAGCATTTTTACGGAAATCACAGGTGAAATCAATGAATCAGAAAGCGTTAAAAACTTTAGAATATGATAAAATCATAAACCAGCTCACAGAATATGCGGCTTCTCCTCTCGGAAAGGCCCTCTGCCAGAACCTCTCTCCTTCCTCTGATTTGGAAGAAGTGCGCACCTGGCAGGCACAGACTACGGATGCAGTGACACGGATCCGTCTCAAAGGTTCCGTGTCATTTTCAGGTATCAGGGATATCGGAGATTCCCTGAAACGCCTGGATATCGGCAGTTCCTTAAGCATACCCGAACTGCTCTCCATAAGCTCCCTCCTGACCGTGGCAGCCAGAGCCAAGGCCTACGGACGCCATGACGGGGAAGATGACCCAAGGGGAACCGGCGAACCCCAGGATGACTTCGACTCCCTGGAACCCCTGTTTGCGGGACTGGAGCCGCTGACCCCTCTGAACAATGAAATCAAACGCTGCATCCTCTCTGAGGACGAGGTTGCGGATGATGCCAGTCCGGGATTATCCCATGTGCGCCGTTCCATGAAGGTGACAGCTGACCGCATCCACACCCAGTTAAACTCCATCCTCAACTCCAACCGCTCCTATCTTCAGGACGCAGTTATCACCATGAGGGACGGACGTTACTGCCTTCCGGTAAAGTCAGAATACAAAAACCAGGTATCCGGAATGGTCCACGACCAGTCAGCCACTGGTTCCACCCTTTTCATTGAGCCCATGGCCATTATCCGGCTGAACAATGAGATGCGGGAACTGGAGATACAGGAGCAAAAGGAAATCGAAGCGGTTTTGGCCTCCCTGAGCAATCAGGCAGCGCCCTGTACAGAGGAGCTTCGCATGGACATGGAGCTTTTGGCGCAGCTGGACTTTATTTTTGCCAAGGCAGGCCTGGCCCGCCATTACAAGTGCAGCGCCCCTGTGTTCAATGACAAAGGCTATATCCATATCAAGGACGGACGCCATCCCCTTTTGAATCCCCAGGCCGTTGTACCTATCAACGTATGGCTGGGCAGGGAGTTTGACCTGCTAATCGTCACCGGCCCAAATACAGGCGGCAAGACTGTTTCCTTAAAAACAGTGGGCCTGTTTACCCTTATGGGGCAGTCCGGGCTTCACATCCCTGCGTGGGAGGGATCGGAGCTGGCTGTATTTGACCAGGTATTCGCGGACATCGGGGATGAACAGAGCATTGAACAGAGCTTAAGTACCTTTTCCGCCCATATGACTAATATTGTGCGCATTTTAAATGAAGCCGATTCCCGGTCCCTCTGTCTTTTTGACGAGCTGGGCGCGGGTACGGATCCTACAGAGGGAGCGGCCCTGGCCATTGCCATCCTCTCCTTCCTGCACAACATGAAGTGCCGCACCATGGCCACCACCCATTACAGCGAACTGAAGGTATTTGCCCTCAGCACGCCCGGGGTGGAAAATGCATGCTGCGAATTCAATGTGGAAACCCTGCAGCCCACTTACCGGTTACTCATCGGTATTCCCGGCAAGAGCAATGCCTTTGCCATTTCCCAGAAGCTGGGGCTGCCCGGATATATCATTGACGACGCAAAATCCCATCTGGAGGCCAAGGATGAGTCCTTTGAGGATCTGTTAACCAGTCTGGAATCCAGCAGGCTGACCATTGAGAAGGAACAGGCTGAAATCAACGCCTATAAGGATGAAATTGCCTCCTTAAAAAACCGTTTGACCCAGAAGGAAGAGCGCCTGGACGAGCGCAAGGACAAGATTCTTAAAAATGCCACCGAGGAAGCCCAGCGCATCCTGCGGGAGGCCAAAGAAACCGCGGACCAGACCATTAAGCAGATTAACAAGCTGGCTGCCAGCTCAGGCGTGGGCAAGGAACTGGAAGCAGAACGCGCCAGGCTCAGGGACCAGTTAAAGAAAACAGATGAAAAGCTGACCGTGAAACCAAAGGGACCCAGCCAGCCCATCTCGCCCAAGAAACTGAAAATAGGGGACGGTGTCAAAGTGCTGTCCATGAACCTGAAAGGCACCGTAAGCACCCTGCCCAATGCCAGAGGCGATTTATATGTCCAGATGGGCATTCTCCGTTCCCTGGTGAATATCCGGGATTTAGAGCTTCTTAATGAAAAGGACATAAGCGCCACACTGGGAGACGGAAGTTCCATAAGCTATGGTGGAAAGGCCGCCAGAGGCAAGGGAAGCGGCAGCAGCCAGATTAAGATGTCCAAATCCTCCACTGTGTCCGCTGAGGTCAACCTCATAGGCATGACTGTGGACGAGGCAGTGCCTGCCATGGAAAAATATCTGGACGACGCCTATCTGGCCCATCTCCAGACAGTGCGCGTGGTCCATGGCCGTGGAACCGGAGCCCTTAAGAACGCGGTGCACAAGCGCCTGCGCCAGCTCAAATATGTAAAGGAATTCCGCCTGGGCCAGTTTGGAGAAGGCGATTCAGGCGTAACCGTTGTGACATTTAAGTAGAAATCAGCAGCAAGGAGGAACTATAGCATGGCAGAGAAGCAGAGGATTCTGATTGTGGATGATGATGCAAATATTGCAGAATTAATCTCCCTCTACCTGATGAAAGAGTGTTATGAGACAATGATTGTGGGGGACGGCGAGGAAGCCCTTAAGGTATTTCCGGAATTCAAGCCCAACCTGGTACTGCTGGACCTGATGCTTCCCGGTATAGACGGTTATCAGGTCTGCAGGGAGCTGCGCGCTTCCTCCCAGGTACCGGTCATCATGCTGTCCGCAAAGGGAGAGATTTTCGACAAGGTACTGGGGCTGGAGCTGGGGGCAGATGATTATATGATTAAACCCTTTGACTCCAAGGAACTGGTGGCCCGCGTCAAGGCAGTGCTGCGCCGTTACCAGGCAGCACCGGCCCCGGCTCCATCGTCCACTGAACAGCAGGGCGAGTACGTGGAGTACCCGGACCTGATTGTGAACCTTACCAATTATTCCGTAATCTATATGGGCCACTCCGTGGAAATGCCGCCAAAGGAGCTGGAGCTTCTGTATTTTCTGGCGGCTTCCCCCAACCAGGTATTTACCAGGGAACAGCTTCTGGACCATATCTGGGGTTATGAATACATCGGGGATACCCGCACCGTGGATGTACATATCAAACGTCTGCGGGAAAAGATAAAGGATCACAACAGCTGGGCCATCACCACGGTCTGGGGAATCGGCTATAAATTCGAGGTGAAACGATGACCCGTTCTCTTTATTCCAAATTTATACTGGGATATCTGATTTTCGGTCTGCTGGGTTTTATCGCCATTGCCACATTTTCATCAAAAATGACCCGTGACTATCTGGTCCAGAGCAAGGCGGACGCGCTGTATGACGAGGCAAATATCATCGCCTCGTCATGCAGCACCATGTATCAGGGGAAACGGCTGGATTCCGAGGAGGTTTCCACCCAAATACGGGCGCTGTCCCACTATCTGAGAGCCGAGATATGGGTGGTCAACCGCCAGGGCACCGTGGTTATGGACAGCCTGGGCGGTTCCAGGGTCCAGTCCTCCATAAACGGCTTTGACCCGGCATCCATCGGAAACCGGTCCTATACCATAGGGGATTACTATGGGATGTTCAGCGGGAACGTACTCAGCGTGTCGGCACCCATCACAGGGAATTACAACACCTACGGTTATGTGCTGATTCACCTTCCCATCAGCGAAATCAACCAGTCCCAGAACGGCATCCTGAGCATCCTTTACATCACATCCGCTGTCCTGTTCGGCCTGTCCCTTATTATTCTTCTGGTATTTACCCAGACCGTGTACCTGCCCCTTCGCAAGATTACAGTGGGTGCCAATGAATATGCGGCCGGAAATCTGGATTACCGGATTGATGTCAAGACCCACGACGAGATGGGTTACCTCTCCGACACCCTGAATTACATGTCCGATGAGCTGAATAAGATGGAGGAATACCAGAAGAATTTCATTGCCAATGTATCCCATGACTTCCGCTCTCCCCTGACTTCCATCAAGGGATATCTGGAAGCCATTCTGGACGGCACCATACCGGCTGAAATGTATGAAAAGTACCTGTCCAGAGTCATATCCGAGACAGAACGCCTTCACAAGCTGACAGAGAGCATGCTTACCCTTAACTCCCTGGATGCCAGGGGCTACCTCTCCAGGACCAATTTTGATATCAACCGTGTCATAAAGGATACGGCAGCCTCCTTTGAAGGCACCTGCGAGTCCAAAAATGTAAGCTTTGATCTTACCTTCTCAGACGACATCCAGATGGTCTTTGCCGACCTTGGAAAAATACAGCAGGTCATGTACAACCTTATTGACAATGCCATCAAGTTCAGCCATCACGATTCCACCATCTACATCCAGGCATCGGGGCGGTATGAAAAAATATTTGTGTCGGTCAAGGATACAGGTATCGGCATACCCAAGGACAGTTTAAAGAAAATCTGGGAACGTTTTTACAAGACGGACCTGTCCCGCGGCAAGGATAAGAAGGGCACCGGACTGGGCCTGTCCATTGTAAAGGAAATCATACAGGCACACGGCGAGAACATTGACGTGGTCAGCACGGAAGGCGTGGGAACAGAGTTTATTTTTTCACTGCCCCGTTCCACTAACCTTTAGGAAATGTCTGTAACACCGGATTTCAGGAGCTTATGGGAATGTTTCCCAGTATACAAATGTTTTATAATATCGTAAGATATTTACCAGGAAATTGTGATATAGTTATATTATGGTGAAATGTATAATTCATTCCAAAATGATTTAAAAAGAAAGGACAGGCAGACATGATTACATGGAAAAAAGTGGGCACCGCATTGTTAGTTGCTTCCCTTATTTCTTCCGTCCTGGCTCCTGCAGCCATGGCGGCAAGCAAGAAAAAGGTAGGCAAGATTTACCTCACCATTGACTCCGACATACGCACCGGACGTGATGGAGGAGATGTGGAGGTCACTGCTACCGGAGACAATACCGGTCTTTATTATGTAGACTCCTGGGAGGTCACCAATGATGATGGAGACACCTGGAGCAGTTCCAAACCGCCTCAGGTAGACATCATCCTGGGGGTGGAGGATGAGGAGGAATACTATTTTTCCAATACATCATCCAGCAACTTTAAGCTGACCTTAGGCTCCTCCAGCAAATACCGCTTTGATAAGATTAAATTCGTAAACGCTAAACGTCAGGACAGCAACGCCACTCTTATCCTTACGGTCCAGCTCGTATTTGAAAAGGATGCGGATACCAGCGCAGCTGCTGCCCCCTCCAACCTTCAGTGGGATTCCGCCCACAATGGTAACGTTTCCTGGAACGAGGTTTCAAGCGCCAAATATTATCAGACCCAGCTGATTAAAAATGGAGCTGCCATAGGCGAAATCAAGGACATCTATAATACCTCCTATGATTTCAGGGAGCAGATTACGGCACCCGGCACCTATCAGTTCAAGGTCCGCTCCGTAAAATCCAGCAACAGCGCCAAGAGCAGCTGGAACACATCCGGCTCATGGACAGTAAGCGAAGCAGATATCGCTGCCCTGGGCAATACTGTCTCGGACAATTCCCAGCCAGCGGCAGGCACCTGGCAGACAGCAGCGGACGGCCGCTGGTGGTACAGCAATGCAGACGGCTCCTATCCGGTTTCCAGCTGGCAGCAGATTAACGGCCAGTGGTACTATTTTGACGCAGAGGGATATATGGCCACAGGATGGATTGAACTGGACGGTAAGAGCTATTACCTGGATCCTTCCACCGGAGCCATGTATGCCAATACACGTACACCTGATAACTTCTGGGTTGATGCGTCCGGCGTATGGATTCCCGGAATGTAGCTGGATTCCCGGAATGTACCTGACCGGGTATTTACAGGCAAAAGATACGTACCACTTGGAAAAAGTTCATTTATCAGACAAATTATACAAACAAGGAGCAGGCACATTGAAACAAAGGTGCCTGCTCCTTATTAATTTGCTAAATGTGTGTATACCTTGATAAGCCCTTGCAGCTTTAGCCATACAGTACCGGCCCTACAATACCGGCCTTACAATACCAGCCCTACAGTACCAGCCTTGCGGCCCCGTATATGCCTGCGTCATTTCCCAGGGTGGCAAGTCCCAGCTTACCCTTGTACTCGGATATGGGGGTAAAATAATCATAATGCTTCTGGATAACATCGATCAGAAACTGTCCTGCCTTGGATACGCCTCCGCCTATAACGAAAATTTCCGGGTCAACAATCATGACCGCCATGGATAAGGCCAGTCCCAGGTAGCGTCCCACCACATCCATCACTTCGTTGGCCAGCTCATCCCCTGCCTTGGCTGCGTCCAGCACATCCTTGGCCGTGACATCCGCGCCATATTCCCGCAGGGCAGATGGCTTATCGCTGGCTTCCATCTTCCTTCTGGCCTCCCTGGCTATGCCTGTGGCCGAACAAATCTGCTCCACACAGCCCACTCCTCCGCAGTTGCAGTGCTCCCATTCCTCATCTCTTACGTGAATGTGGCCAATTTCACCGCCCAGACCGTGACGGCCGGCAATGATTTTCTCATCAATGATGACACCGCCACCCACACCGGTTCCCAGGGTAATCATGACCAAATCCTTATATCCCTTGCCTCCGCCCTGCCACATCTCTCCCAGGGCAGCCACGTTGGCGTCATTTCCGCTCTTTACAGTGACTCCGTCCAGCAGGCGGCTGAGTTCTTCCTGGGGATTCATCCGCCGCCATCCCAGGTTAACACATACCTCCACAAATCCATCCGGCATCACCGGTCCGGGGACTCCCAGCCCGATACCTACAAGGTCCGTCTTGAGACTCAGCCCTCTTTCCTCCATCCTGGCACGGATGGACCGGGCCACATCAGGAAGGATATGCGTTCCGCCTTCCTCCTTACGGGTCTTTACTTCCCACTTGTCCAAAAGCTCTCCCGTAATCTCAAAAAGTCCGATTTTTACCGAAGTTCCTCCGACATCTACTCCGATACATTTCATCCCCATGGTATCTATACTTCCTTTCACTTTTATTCCTGCATTACTGCAGCTTTATTTCCGTCATTTTCTGAGGTCCCATGACAAGAAGCGTTCCCGGGAACCTTCCTGCTGATACCTTGCTGACCGTAAAATCAAATGTTCCGTTATATTTCTCCGTACCTGTCATGTTGTAAACCTTGCAGGAACTGTCATTATACAAAAGAACCAAATCACCGTCAATATCAAATCCGGTATACTGGTAGTTAAAGGTCTTTTCAAAAACAGGGCTTCCTTCCCTGTCATAAATTCTCAGTTTGTAAGGATCGCCGCCTTCCACATTATCTGTAACAATGCCAACCTTATCCTGAGCATATGTAATGCTCCTTATATTCTCCTCTATGGGAATCTGGCTCACCAGCTCCGGCGATGTCTCCACTCTGGTTGAAAAGAACTGTATTCCCTTATCCGTAAATATGACGGAATGGCTTTCATCCAGAAACCTGACCCTGCCCGCCATGGCATCTCCCAGGTCCTTGGGAAAGAATATACCCACTACGCGGTTGGGATCATTTTTACCCAGTCCGAAATTATAAAATACAATCTTGCATTTTATCACACCCTGATCCAGATACATATAGGATGTGATGAGCTGCGTGCCATTTGGCGAAAGACTTAAGTCCACCGGATACCCGTCCCCTGACAGCAGAGACTTTACCATGATGTCCAGAGGGCTTCCATCTCTTTTATATAAATAGATATAGCTGGCCTTGGAATCCTCCTGAAGGGCAGCCACCACGCCCTTGGCGGACACTGTAACCCTCAATATGGGCAGCAGCGTGGTGGCCTGGCCCTGGGTCCCGTTCTTATCGCATATGTAGATGCTGTTGCCCTGCTGGTCCCCAATGGCCACAAAATCGCCGTTGACCGATACCACAGGGGTTCTCATCTCATAGCTCTGCACCCATACCACCTTGCCCTTGGCGTCCAGATAGGTAGCTCCATCCTTGGTATATTTGAGGACTCCGTCCCCGAAATCCCTGTACCCGCAGAAGCTCCCTTCGCCCTGGGCCGCGGCTTCCTGGGCCTCAGCCACCAGGTCCCGCTCCCATACTGTCTGGTAATCCGTAAAGGTATGATAACGTTCATAGCGGAACAGCACCAGGGCTGCTATGGCTGCCAGGCCAACAAGCACAGCCAGAATAATCAGGCGCTTCCTGACTACGCGCTGGTGCGCCTTGTGAACGATTTCCCGGCTGTCCTCCTCTTCCTGGAAGGGACTGCCGGAAGGTACGATTTGACGCTTCAGCTGCTTTTTTTTATTTTCACGGCTCATAGAATTGGTACTGCCCATCCTGCGTTCTCCCAAAATTCGTCTTTTGCGTATATGCAATAGTATACAACAATTTTGGATAAAACGCATTATCTTTTTCCGCCAGAAGTTTCCAGGCATATACTTATGGAATCAAAAGCTTTTGACCTGCAAATATGCTGTTTTCATCTGTCAGGGAATTAACCCTGCAGATTTCATCTATATGCTGCAGATTATGATACAGCTTAAAGCAGATTCCGTACAATGTCTCCCCATCCGCCACGGTATACACCTTGTAGCTGGCAGAAGACACAGTCTGGTCATCAGCTTCCCCTCTTCCTCCGGTTGGCGGCAGAGTGGAATCATCGGCTGGAGCTTTTGTCTGGGCTGCCGCCTGGCTATTACCGGACTCCGTCTGTTCATTTTTCTTCTGGGCTGAATCAGTCTGGGACTCACCCTTGCCGGATGTCTGGCCATTTTCCTGGCCCGTCCCGCCCTTCTGGCTGCTGCTCTGACCGGCCGCTGCTGTCTGACCGCTTCCCTGGTCCGGTGCCGCCGTCTGGCCGCTTCCCTGGTCCGGTGCCGCTGTCTGACCGCTTCCCCGGTCCGATGCCTCCGTCTGGCCGCTTCCCTGGCCTGATGCCGCTGACTGGCCGCTTCCCTGATCCGCTGCCGCCGTCTGGCCGCTTCCCTGGCCTGTCCCGCCTGTCTGGCCGCTATTTGACGGTGCCAGTGTTTCCGGTGTCACCCTGGAGGGCTTCTCATCTCCATTCTCCGGTGACGGGGCCGTAGTGGGATATACCTTTCCCGATGCCTCCTCAATCACATAATCAGGCTCGTCCGCAGCGGACCAGCCCTTTCCGGAAGGATTTTCTGTTCCGCCCTTACCTGTAAACGCCATCAGGCCGTCCTTTATATTTCCTTCCGGCACCACGGACGCAATCACACTTTCCATCTGGTGCATTTTCTGATAATTATTGAACATGGCCACGCCGCCTGCCAGTACCGTCACAGCCAGGACGCTGCACAGGCCCGACAAAACTCCCACCGTGCTCCGGTGGCGTCCTGCCTCCACCCTTCGCTCGTCCATTTTCTGCTTAAAGTTCTGGATGACCTTATCATCCACTCCTGTTTCTGCCCTTGGCACATCCTTGCGCAGTATCATGTAATCCTGCATCATCTGGTTGCGCTCATAATATATGCTGTATCCTCTCAACTTGTAAAATCCGTCAGAGGATGTTATGTAAACAGCTTCCTCGCCCTCCAGACCGCAGTTCAGATACATGAGCTGGTTCTTTCCCGTAAAATACTGACTGTGCTGCTTCCAATAAGTCAGAGGGCTTAAGGTACAGCCGGGTCCTGCGCAGAGAAACCATCCCTGGACCGTGCGTTTGGGAAACATCTGCTCCACATCCTGGTAGGCCTTTTTCCAGGCATCCTCGGTGAAAGCCACTTTTCCGCCTTCCTCGGTGACTGAATCCATTTCCAGGGCTCCATCCACAAAAACAAAGGGTATGTCCTCATGGGTCTCCCTGCTTCCCAAAAGCAGACCCACACGCAAATCAGCCCCCTTTGCCGGCTGGAGGCGTTTTAAATAAGTATTTACATAATCTTCCAGATATAATTTTAAAACCTGGTCCCTCTCACCTATCTGCCGGAAATTCTTCGGCAGCTTAGGGAAGGGTTCATATAATTCTCCCATAGAATCACCCCGCTGTTTTTAATCCAAACAAGCATAGCAGATTCCCGGCGCAGAATTTGTCATATTATGGCAGCATTTTCCCATAATCGTTCGACAAGAAAAATGCTTTCGCAAATACAGTCCGCCATTTTCATCACCATGGACAGGCGCACGCTCTGGAGCATGACCGGATCCCGGCTGCCCACTCCGCCTACGATTCCGGTTATGGCTATGTCGCCCACGGCCTGCAGTTCCTTGGACACTCCCAGTCCCGGCTGAAGCGCTCCCCGCCCCAGGGTCGCGTATCCCACATGGTCCAGGCTTCCCACCGAAGCATCAATGGCAACCACCACATAGTCAGGATAGTGAAGCCGTATATACCTGGCGTACAAATCCAGATTCATGGCATGGACCGGCTTGTCAAGTGTTCCGATGACCGCGGCTCCCTTAAGCCGCCGGCTGCGGAGCATATGTCCCACCAGAGGGCCCAGGCTGTCTCCGGTAGACCGGTCTGTGCCGATACACAGGAACATGATTCCGTCCTTTCCCTTGGCTGCCATCTCCTCTCTGATAAGCCGGTCCAGGTGCATGGCAAAGCCCTCTGTTTCAAAACCTTCTGATGTATTATAATAAGATATGTCTTCCCGTTTTTGTACGTTAAATGTTTTCCATAATTTCATAGCTAAGTTGTCCACCCAAACATGTTATAATCATCGCCCGGCTTAAGTGGGCTGTTTTTATAGTATAGGCTTGGGTATTTGAAATTATGCATGAAAAAAGGACACACGGATTGACAGTATCCGCATGTCCCTGTCTGCCTGTCTGCCATATCATGGCCGGGCCAGAACCTTTGGGGCAGTTCCGGCCGGGCAGTTTTTTATTATATACTGCTTATGTCTTCAGTCCGTAGTATCCTCTTAATTAAAACAGCTTCTCCTTATATACCCCTGATTGGATCAGCCCTCTGATAGCGTCCGCCACGGCCTGTTTATCTTCCCTGTAGGTAACGCCAAACCATTTATCCGGGGTGTCAAGGACGGTCACTCTCGCCTTCTTATTCTGTACCAGATTGTTTATGATTTTAGGAAGAAGGTATTCTGATTTAATATCACCCTCTTTCAGATTGTCCAAAAATACCGGGAATCCCTTCTCCAGCTCCTGGACAAAGCTGGCCGGAAGCCCCCACATATTCATGGAAACCGGCTGGGACGGGCTGATGGTTACAGGCGCGCCGCTCTCATCCGTGGCATGGAGCCCATCTTCCTTCATCTGGATATTATAAGTCTCTGTCACGTTTGTCAGATAACCTTCCTCATCTACCTGGCACACGCCTCTGGTCACTGTACCGTTATCGCTGAGGGTGTTGGACAGCACAAAACCTCCCATGCAGATATCATAGATCTCAGACTGTGAGTCCATATGCTCTGCCATGTAATCGTGAATCCTGCGAAATCCTTCCCGTCCGTAATAATCATCTGCATTAATCACAAGGAACGGTCCGTCTACCATACCCTTCACAGAAAGGACTGCCTGGCCTGTACCCCATGGTTTGGTCCTCCCGGGCGTCACTTCATAACCGGCCGGAAGGTCCTCCAGTTCCTGGTATGCGTACTCCACCGGAAGGAGTTTCTCTATTCTGTGTCCTATGATTTCCTTAAAATCTTTTTCAAGATCTCTCCTGATAATGAATATTACCTTATTAAATCCCGCTTCCATGGCATCGTGGATTGAATAATCCATGATAATCTCGCCGTTGGGTCCCACGGGCTCCAGCTGCTTGATGCCGCCTCCAAAGCGGCTTCCGATACCGGCAGCCATGATTACCAATGCAGTATTTTTCATCCTTAGCTTCTCCTTTAATTTAAACTGGTTACACTATAGCACATTTGACTTTAAAAGGCAAAGGGAAAGAATGTCTCCTGCCGTGCCAGCTCAGTCAGAACACGCCTGCAGCGGCACACATCCTCATAGGGCACATACTCATTGGGCTTATGGGCCAGTTCCAGGCTGCCGGGACCATAAGACATGCAGTTGCAGTTGCCCAGGGTTCCTGCGATAACCGCCGTATCCGTATAGCCGTTAAAAGAACCGACAGGTGTGTCCTCTCCCGTCACACGGTCGCAGACAGACTTAAGGCTGGCCAGAAGCCGGGAACTGCTGTCCTTTTCCACATAAGGACGGTCACCCGTAATGAGGTAACTGCCCCTGACCCCTGCAATCTCAGCTTCTGCCGCCTTTACAGCTTCCTCTACTATATTCTTCGCTGCCGCTGTATCCGTAGGCGGCACCAGACGCATGTCAATCCATACCTTACAGGAATCCGGCACAACATAGGGACGGTATCCCCCTGTGATCTGCCCAAAGGTCACCGTAGACATGCCCAGATCCTCATGGGGCGGACAGCTGCCGATGGCCTTCCGGATATGGCTGACTGCCTCTGCCATGGCGGCAATGGCGTCAGCGCCCTTCCATGGATTACTGGCATGGGCTGTGATTCCCTGTATGGTCAGTTCAAACCAGGTCCGGCCCTTATGGGCTACCTGAATCTGGCCGTCCGTTGGTTCCGTATCCAGTATCCAGTCTTCCCTGCCTACCCAGCCGTCGCGGATAGCGCTTTCCACTCCCCGCATAAAATCTTCCTCATCCACGGTTCCTATGAATACAAAGGGACGCGCCGGAAGCTCCCCTGTGCTTCCGGTCAATTCCACCATATCTGAAAATGCAGACATGGCGCAGGCCAGGCCTGACTTCATGTCACAGGCACCTCTTCCGTACAGGCGGCCTTCCTTTACCACTGCTCCCAGGGCAGGAGTCTCTTCCTCCCATCCCTCCCCCAGCATCACCGTATCCATATGGCATATGTACACAAGGGCAGGCGCCGGAGCTTGTTCTTTTCCCGGTATGCGGGCCATAAGATTAAAACGGCCCGGCATCACTTCTCTTTGGACCAGTTCAATTTGGTTCTTAAGCGCTCCTGCCTTTTCCTCTATCTCTTTTGTAAACCATTCATATATCCACTGTTCAATTTGGCCCTCATAGGCTCCCGGATCAGAACTGTCAATCTGTACCAGCTGTCCTGTCAGCTCCCAGGTCCTGCGGTCCCCCTCTTCTGCTGTCACGTTATCGCTCCTCCTGTCAATCATATAATCGGATACCAGGCGTCTGCTCCTGCATCTGTTCCTGCGTCTGACACTGCATCTGACACTGCATCTGACACTGCTTCCCATGCCGGTATCCCTGCCCCATTATACCCCCTTATCTATAAATCATCAACAATGGCAGCGCTTTTTGCATAAGCCGTGCTCTTTGCCTCAAAAAAGTCTGTTTTCACCATATTTGCATTGGAATACTGGTTCACCCATTTCATGGACTGCGGCTCCTCGTCATACCCCTCGTACAAGGTGCCGAAGCCCAGCCCGCTCCAGCGCAGGTTTCCCAGATACCGTATGTAGTCCGTAACCATTTCTCTGGTCAGACCCGGAACATCATCGCCAATCACATAGCATCCCCACTGGATTTCCTGGGCCACGCCCTCCTCCAGCATGGACCTGAGCATATCTACCATCTTAGGCGTGAATAACTGCGGCTCCTCTTTCCTGAGTTCGGCAATCATGCTGCGGAACAGCCACAAATGGGTATTCTCATCCCGGTTGATATACCGGATTTCCTGGACGCTTCCGGGCATCTTGCCGCCCCTTCCCAGGTTATAAAAAAACATGAACCCGCTGTAAAAATAAATGCCCTCCAGGATATAGTTGGCCATGATGACCCTGAGAAGGGTCACATCATCCTTCTTCTCCTGGAATTCATTATACAGATTTCCTATAAATGTATTACGGCGCAGAAGGTGTTCATCCTCCTTCCACTGGTACAATATTCTGTCCCGCTCCACCGGACTGCAGATGGAATCCAGCATATAGCTGTAGCTCTGGCTGTGCACCGCCTCCTGAAATCCCTGTATGGTAAGGCACAGATTCACCTCATTGGCTGTGATATACTGGGCAATACAGGGCAGGTTTGCTGTCTGGATGGAATCTAAGAACACCAGAAAGCTCAGTATCTTATCATAGGCAGTGCGCTCCGCAGCCGTCAGGTTCTTATAATCCTTTAAATCCGCGCTGAGGTTGATTTCCTCCGGAATCCAGAAATTATTCATGGCCTGGCGGTACCAGCTGCTGGCCCAGGTGTATTTCATATTATTAAAGTCGTTGAGATTGGTGGTATTTCCGCCTATCATCCTCCGGCTGTTCTTATCCGTATCGCCCTGAGGGTTAAACAGGGGCTTGGCTGACAATATACTCATATCAAAAATCCTTTCTTACATGCCTTTCTATACCTTTCAACAGCAGCTTAACTGGAACAGCTCTCGCACTCCTCCACCTCCAAAGACTTGCTGCGCACATAGTAGAGGGTCTTTACGCCGCTCTCCCAGGCCAGTATATAGAGGTTCAGCAGCTGCCGCATGGTATAATCGTTGGTAATGTACAGATTCACGCTCTGGGCCTGGTCAATATGCCTCTGGCGCACGCCTGCGGCCCGCACCGTCCAGGTCTGGTCCATGGTGTATCCGCTTTTATACAGCCAGAAGGTCCTGGGTGTCAGATCCGGGGCCACCCTGGGAAGGATGGCGTTCTTTTTCTCTTCCAGATAAAACCGCTTCATCACAGGATCCAGGCCTGCCGTTGTACCGGAGAGTATGCTGGTGCTGCTGGTAGGCGCCACAGCCAGAAGATAGGCGTTGCGCATTCCGTGCTCTGCCACCTGTTCTGCCAGCTCTTTCCATTCCCTGCTCACAAGCCCCCGCTTCTCAAAGTATGCCCCTGTCTGCCATTCGCTTCCCTCAAAATACCGGTAGCATCCCTTCTCAGCCGCCAGATTGGCGCTGGCCCTGACAGCCGCGTAATGAATCCGCTCAAACACCTGGTCCGCAAAGGCCAGATGTTCCTCGCTCTCCCACCGTATGCCGTGCTTTGCCAGCATATGATGGTAACCGCTGACTCCCAGACCGATTCCTCTGTAATTCTGATTGGTAATTCCGGCGTAGGCCAGGGGATAAAAATTCAGGTCAATTACATTATCCAATGCCCTCACAGCACTGGCGGCAATATACTCCACTTCATCCGGATCATCCACATCAATCGCCCCCAGACAGAGGCTGGCCAGATTACAGACAACAAAATCTCCCGGCCGTGTGGTCTGGACCACCGCGGTCTCCCCATTTACCTCCAGCACCTGAGTTGACACACTTTCTATGGGAGACATGTTCTGGGCAATCTCGGTGCACAGGTTGGAACAGTATATGATGCCCCGGTGGCTGTTGGGGTTGGCCCGGTTTACCGTATCCCGGTTAAAGATAAATGGTGTGCCTGTCTCCACCGCGGACTTGATAATCAGGCGTACCACATCCTTTAACAGCACAGTGCGCTTGGATATCCTGTCATCTCCCACGCAGTCCAGATACCGTTCCTCCCACAGCTCCCCATAGCAGTCCTCCAGGCAGTATCCCTTGATGGTCCGGATCTCATGAGGGCACATCAGATGCCAGTCCTGGTCCAGATTCTCCTCAGCCATCTTCCAGAATAAATCAGGAAAACACACGGCCGGGAAAATGTCGTGGGCCTTCATACGGTCATCCCCGTTATTAGTACGAAGCTGAAGAAACTCCGGCAAATCCTTGTGCCAGGCGTCCAGATAAACCGCGGCAGCGCCCTGGCGCATCCCCAGCTGGTCCACTGCCACAGCCGTATCGTTCACCAGCTTAATCCAGCGGATCACGCCTCCGGCAGCCCCCTCAAATCCCCGAATCCTGCTTCCCGTTGCCCTGACCTTTCCGAAATACAAACCCATGCCTCCGCCAAATTTACTGACCTGTGCAAAGTTGTCCACGCTTCTGTAAATTCCTTCCAGGCTATCCGGCACAGTGTCAATAAAACAACTGGAAAGCTGATGGTACGGTTTCCTGGCATTGGACAGGGTTGGGGTGGCCATGGTAACCTGCATACGGCTGAGCATATCATAAAACCGGCGCACCCATTGCATCCTGCAATCCTTACTTTCCTTCATGGCCAGGTGCAGGGAAATGCCCAGATACATTTCTTGGGGCGTCTCTAACGGATGATGGCTGTGGTCCTGGATCACATACCGCTTAAGCAGCAAATCCAGTCCCGCATAGGTAAAGAGCTTATTTCTCTCATCATCAAGAAATCCTTCCGCCTCTTCTATCTCCTCCCGGCTGTAATGCTTCAGGATATAATCACCATATAACCCCTGTTCCGTCAGATATGAAATCTTTTCATACAGTCCCTTAATTCCCAGTCCCTTAAGCTGTTCCTCCACCTCACAGGCAAAACCGCAGTACCGCAGCCTGGCCGCTGCAAATTCCCATAGGGGTGTTTCCTTGGAAGTCAGTTCCGCCGCGGACCGAATCAGGGCTTCCATTCCCTCAGCCGGCCCCATTCCCGGCTTGCGGAAGGAGCGGTATCTCTCAAGCAGACGATCCAGTCCATATCCCTCCCCCTGAAAATCCCTTCCGATTTCTTCCAGACATTGTTCCAGCCCTTTATAGTCCAAATCTATCTCTACTTTCGTATCCGCCATGATGTCCTTTTGCTCTCCTTATCTCACCTTATCTCATTTTCTCCGGCTTCCTCTTACTTTTCTCCTGCCGGTTCCTGTCCTTATCTAATTCCTGACATCCAAGCATACCATTTCCAGATGTCACGCTCACCATTATAAACCATATATATAGTGGTTACAAGCTGTTTTTGCACCACATATACCCCAAATACTGTATTCTCCTTTATTCACAACACTTTCCCGGCTACAGTTATATACTTGTGGCTGTTTCAACAAAAAATGTGATTGCACTTGTAGTGGTTTCATCCTATTATATGGTTGGAACAACAATGAATACGTGGCATTCATGCCGCAAAGGGGGTAAACTTCCCGCATATCCGTCATCCGGATCAGGTAAGGGAAGCAGGGATTATGAGCGATATCAAAAGTCCATTTTGGCGCACTGCCGCCGAATATGGCATCATTACAGTAAGCATCTGGATTATGGTGGTTGGAATCTACTTTTTCAAGTTCCCCAATCATTTTGCATTCGGAGGCGTCACAGGCTTTTCCACTGTAGTAAGCGAAATCAGCCGTTGGTCTGCCAGTGATTTCACATTTATTGTGAACACCTCACTGCTGGTTTTAGGGTTCATTTTCCTGGGTAAGGGTTTTGGAATAAAGACCGTTTATGCAAGTATGGTCATGTCCATCAGCCTGTCCCTGCTGGAACGTGTCTGTCCTTTAAGCAGGCCGCTGACAACAGAGCCTTTGCTGGAGCTGCTGTTCGCCATCTTCCTGCCGGCAGTGGGCACAGCCATTCTCTTTAATCTGGGCGCTTCCAGCGGCGGTACAGATATCATCGCCATGATACTTAAGAAATATACCAGCCTTAACATAGGAACCGTTCTCATGCTGGTGGATGTGGCGGCCGTGGCCTCCTCATTCTTCATCTTCGGGCCTGAGACAGGACTGTTCTCCACCATCGGCCTGGCGGCCAAATCCCTGGTCATCGACGATGTGATTGAGAATCTGAATCTGTGCAAATGCTTTAATATTATCTGTGACGACCCGGATCCGATTTGCGACTATATCATCAACACGCTGCACCGCAGCGCCACGGTATACCATGCGCAGGGAGCCTTTACCCATCATGAAAAGACCGTAATCATGACCACCATGAAACGCAGCCAGGCATTAAAGCTGCGAAACTACATCCGCACCATTGAACCCACGGCCTTCATGCTGATATCCAACTCCAGCGAAATCATCGGAAAAGGATTTCTGGCCGGGTAGGCTTCGGCACAATTTTCCTGGGGATCAGCGTTTTTTCCCATGTCTTATACAGCAATTAAAATCAAATCAAATATAAAACAGCGGCAGCGAAATCTGGTGAACACTCATCCGATTCGCTGCCGTATTTTTCATTCCGCCTGTTTCAGTCCGCGGTTTCCTCTTTCAGAATCCCATCCCCGCTTCCGATGGTACCCAGACGTTCCAGCAGTCCGAACATGTAATCCGTATACCGTTCCGCCACCTCAATCACCACTGCGTCCGGCTGAATCTCAAGGGCAGCCGCCCCGCAGTCCTCTGTCCGGTAATCCATCAGCGTCACATCCGGGTAGTTCCTGGCAAAGTACTCAGCCATGTGTACCCCGAAGGAGTCCCTGCAAATAAGGATTCTTTCTGCTTTCCCCTCTGCGTCTGAGGAGTAGTGGGTGATGGTCTCATGTTCATTCTGGTAATCCATTTCAAAGGACACATCCTCCCTGTAGCCTGACACTTTAAGGAATGGGTCATCGTCATAATACTTCTGAAGATTCAGCATGGTTGCCAGGTCCCCGCTGAAGGTTCCTCTGTTTTCAATATCATAAGAGCGGTATGACTCCGGTCCGAACGGCTCCCCGTCTATGTCCTGTATCACCATCTGGGATGCCATAAATGCCCCCATATCATTCCAATGGGTATCATACTTCCTGTATATCTGGCACCAGTCATCCTTGGCCTTTCTGAACTCATCCAGGGGGTAGTACACATCACAGTCCGTATTCTCTTTCAGATATTCGTACAGCAAATCCGCCTTGGACTGTTCCTGAACCACCTTCACGGATGAGGGCATAAACTCGCTGTATACCTGCTCCTTATTGGGAACCATATAGAAAACCAGCTTTATCCCTCTGGAGGCCAGATTTTCCTCCGCCTGCTTAAGCAGCGCCCCAAACCGTTCCATCTCATCAACACTGTAATGATTGGTTCCCTGGTAGTCCGCAATGCTGTCCTCCATTTCCCCTTTCAGCTTATAGAACATCCATCCGTCCTTTCCCATAAGAACGGCATCGGACGTGACTTCCCCAAACACATGAATGTCTGCCAGTTTTCCAAAGGCCACAATGGGATTCTTAAAGGCCAGATGGTCATTAAAGTAGGCGTCATACTGCCCCGGATAGGATTTAAGGTCCGCTGCAGAAAGATTCCTGAAATTAAGAACCGGCTTTTCCTGGTAAACCCGGTTTTCGTAATTCTCCGTGTCCACATAATCCTTAAGAGGTATGAACAGGAGTCCGGGCAGTATCATCATCCCCAGGAACATGCCTGCAAATATATATGCTTTTATGCGTTGTCTCACCTGCTGCCTCCTCTCTAAAACCGGAAATAGATAAACGGATTATAAGTGCTGCCCACAGCCATCACAATCGAGTATGCAAACAGCAGTATAAGTCCCAGGCTTTCAGACAGGTAAATGCTTCTGCCGTCCTGCATATGTTTCTTAAAACAGGGAACCAGGGCCTGAAACGGACCGCACAGCACAATCCCTATCACCATATAGACTATGGTCTTATGGCTCATGTACATGGCCGTATCATAAATCCCCGGGCGCAGAAGAAACATCTGCTTAAGCAGCATAAGTCCCCGGGTCAGCGAATCCGCCCGGAACATGGTCCATCCCACCACGGTAACAAAAAACATATAAATATAACTGACCGCCGCTGGCAGACACTCCAGCCGCCGCTTTAAAAACAGCCGTTCCGCCACCTGCAGGCAGCCGTAATACATTCCCCACGCAATAAAGGACAGGCCCGCGCCATGCCAGAATCCGGTACAGATAAATACGATCATCAGATTGCGGCAGGTAACAAATGTCCCCTTCCTGCTTCCGCCAAGAGGAATGTAAAGGTAGTCCTTGAACCAGCTGGAGAGAGATATATGCCATCTGCGCCAGAACTCTCCCACGGACCTGGCCAGATATGGATAATTAAAGTTCTCTGTCAGCTCAAAGCCCAGCATTTTTCCAAGGCCCACCGCCATATCGGAATAACCGGAAAAATCAAAATAAATCTGCAGTGTATACAGGATTCCCACATACCATCCCAAACCTCCGCTGATCTGGTCCATGGGATTGGCCAGAACCTTGTCCACCACGCTTCCGAACTGGTTGGCAAGTATAACCTTTTTTCCCAGTCCGTAGATAAAGCGCCTTGCTCCGCATGCAAACAGTTCCGGCGTCACATGGCGGTTTCTGATGCGCGCACCCATACTCTGATAGCGCTCGATGGGTCCCTGTATCATCTTAGGAAAAAAGGACATGTAAAGTCCCAGGTTCAGCAGGTTCCTCTCGGCCCCTGTGGTCCCCCGGTACACATCCGCCACATACGATATCATCTGAAATGTGTAAAATGAGATGCCCACCGGCAGCAGCAGGTTCTTTGGCTCCGCCACGGTACCCCCCGCCAGCTTATTGACCAGGCCGGTCAGGAAATCAAAGTATTTAAAATACCCTAAAAAACCCAGGTTCACCGCCACCAGCAGCACAAGGAGCAGCTTATCCGGGGTAAAGAGAGTGTGCTTGCCGGCACCGGAAGCCGTCTGGCTGGCTGTACTGACGGCAGTCCCTGCCGTAACCCCTGCCGCTCCAGCAGCTTCCCCAGCCGCCGGCCTGCTGCCCCGCACAGCCTCTATGCCCAAAGCACCTGCATAATTCACAGCCAGGGACAAAAGGAGAAGCCATATATACTCCTGCTCTCCCCATGCATAGAAAATAAAACTCATTGCCAGCAGAAAGAAGTTGCTTAGCCGGATGGGCAGCAACAGATTCACGACCAGCACAAAGGGCAGGAACAGCCATAAAAATATCATGGAACTAAATAACATGAAATATTTTCCTTCCTGAATTCATTCTTCCGTCCGCAGGGTGCCTGAAAATGCATTACAGGACGCCGGCATCTGCCTGATCCCAGCCATTTCCCCGCGGTCCGGACCATGGCGATATTATAACATGCCTCCACAGGATTTTAAAGGCTGATTTGCGGAGCCAGCTGCACGGGTGCACTTAGCTTCTGATTACACGCAGAAGCTTTCTTTCCGCCTCTTTAAATGTCCAAGTGCATCATTGTACCAAAAGGCCATCTGTGTTATAATTATTTCATTAAAATTTTCCAGGGCAGACCGGAAACATGTTTCTGCCTCATACTGCCCGGCGCAATCATCACCTCTCCGGAGCCTGTTTGAAACCGCCTGCCCGCCATCTGGCGGAACACAATTTTTAAACACGCTCTGATGCATTATGAGATATCACGAAAGAAGGAAGTGTTATGGACCTAAAATTACAGGTAAAGCAAACCCAGACTTTGTCACAGCGGATGATTCAGTCAGCTGAGATTCTTCAGATGACCTCCCAGGAGCTGAATACTTATATCAATGAACTGGCATTGGAAAACCCGGTAATCGACATTGTGGAGCCCCCCACTGCTGAAGAGCAGCGCGAGTCCATTGAACAGCAGGAATGGCTTAATTCTTTCAATGAGGAGAATTACTATCTGTACCAGCGCCAGAATAATGATGATGACTACGACTTTAAATCCAGCTGGAACATTAACACGGACGATGGCGAGACTCTTCAGGACTATCTGTGGTCCCAGCTCATCACGGAAAACTTCACGGACCAGGAAACGGAAATCATCAAGTTCATGCTGGAATGTCTTGACAACAAGGGCTACCTGGAAGAGAGCACAGAGACAATTGCCTCCTACTTTGGGACCGATACTGAGATAGTGGAAGATCTCCTGTCTGATCTCCAGGCCCTGGACCCATCCGGCGTCTGCGCACGTACACTGGAGGAATGCCTGAAACTGCAGCTGGAACGCAGGGACATACTGACCCCGGTACTGGAATCCATCATCGACAACTGCCTGGAAATGGTTGCCAAAAACCAGATTCCGGCCATTGCCAGGAAGCTGCGCCTCTCTCCCACTGAAACTGCGGGTTACTGTCAGATTATTAAATCCCTGAATCCCAAACCGGGTGTATCCTTCAGCAGCAGGGACCAGCTCCGCTACATCATCCCGGATGTGACCATTGTAAAGTTCAAGGACCATTTTGACATCCTGCTGAATGAATCCATGTATCCCACCATTGAGCTTAACAGCTACTACCGCCAGATGAACCAGAATCCTGAATCCTCTGAACTCAAGGAGTATCTGGGCAATAAAATCCGGCAGGCCGAGTGGGTCAAACAGTGTGTAACCCAGCGCGGAAAGACGCTGATGCAGGTATCTCGGGCCATTCTTGAACACCAGGAGGAGTTCTTCACCTTCGGACCTGCCCACCTGAATCCCTTAAGGCTGGCAGATATCGCCCAGGAACTGGACATCCACGAATCCACAGTCAGCAGAGCTGTCAGCAAGAAATACCTTCAGTGCTCCTGGGGTGTATACCCCATGAACTTTTTCTTCTCGCGCAGTGTGGCTGTCCAGGAAAGCAGCAGCAGCGAAAGCGGTACCCAGTCCGTGACTGCCGCAGACATCAAGCGTGTGCTTCGGGAAATCATAGAGGAAGAAAACAAAAAGAAGCCTTACAGCGACCGCCTTCTGGGTGAAAAGCTGGCAGAACGCGGCATATCCATCTCCCGCCGGACCGTTGCCAAATACAGGGAAGAGGAAGGCATTGCGGATGCCAGCGGGCGTAAGGAGTATGTGTAACAGGATATTCTTAAAGACATGGCAGACTGTCCATGTCTTTTTGTTTACTCAAATACGCAGGAATGAAGGCGGATTTTTATATCTGTGGGTATGACAAAAACAAATTACGGCGAATTAAGGTTATTTTACTCAAATTTCATCTTGACAATATTGGAGAAATCTTGTAAAATTGTTGATGTCGCTGATGGAACAGAGCTTGTAAGGATAATTACTGATGATTCCTGATTGTTCCCATAGACAAATGCCCAGATAGCTCAGTTGGTAGAGCAGAGGACTGAAAATCCTCGTGTCGTTGGTTCGATTCCGACTTTGGGCACTGACCACATAGCGAAGCGGTCATTACGCAGGTGTAGTTCAATGGTAGAACACTAGCCTTCCAAGCTAGATACGTGGGTTCGATTCCCATCACCTGCTCTGTAAAATGAGAAAAAGCCTTGAAGAGGCTTTTTTTGTTTTGTTTACCTTATATCCACGGCAAAACAAAAGGCAGCAGCGCAATACACTGCTGCCTTTTATGTTCTGATTCTCTCTTATAACCCGCTATTTCCCCTGGCCATAATGATTTTTGGCAAAATCCTTCATCACCGCTACATTTTCAGGTGATATCCCTGCCGGTTTTCCGCCCGTGGCTTCAATCATGTAAAGAATTCTGGCTGTTGCTTCCAGGACTGTTGCTACCTTAAACGCTGCGTCCATATTCTCACCCACACAGACTGCTCCGTGGGAATGCAGAAGGCAGGAGTTGGCTTCCTTTCCCAACGCCTTTTCACATTGGTCTGCCAGTTCTTCAGAACCAGGCAGTGCATACTGTGTACATTTACAGGTATCTCCCATGGCCTGGGCCGCCTCATCTATTATCAGGGGAATATCCTTTCCCTGCGTAGCGTATACCATGGAATACATAGGATGGGTATGGATGACTGCGTTTACCTCTTCTCTGTTTCTGTATATAGCCAGGTGCAGCCCTGTCTCAATAGTTGGTTTTCTGTGACCCTCCACGATTGTTCCATCCAGCCTGCAGACCACTACATCGTCTTCCACAATGGTACTGTATTTCATGGCGCTGGGCGTTAAGTATACCAGTCCGGTCTCAGGATCGCGGATACTGATATTTCCCCACGTTTCTACAGTAAGACCTGAATTCTCCAGCTTTTTACCGCTCTCTACAATGCATTTTTTAAAGTCCATTTCTGCCTCTCATTCTGCTGCCGGCAGGCAGCCCTTATTTTTTATGGCCTGAAGTATGTTTGATTCCCATATGAAAAATCCGTCTCAAAACTCCAGCCCTGTTCCTACTCAAAAGTCTTTAGGTAATCCTTGAACTCTCCTACATTGTCCTTTGTAATAACTTCCGTTCCGGTGTCAATATAGGATTCCGCCTCACCGCCGTCAAATATTTTCAGCATATTGTCCACGCCCAATTTTCCCATTTCAGCCGGATACTGTGCCACAGTTGCCAGAAACTCTCCGTTTTCCACCAGGTTCAGGGCTTCGCTTACCGCATCAAATCCGATAATCTGAATCTGTTCCTGCATATTGGCTTCCTTGATGGCTCTTAAGGCTCCGATACCCATATTGTCGTTGCAGCAGAAGAAAAGTTCAACATCCGGATTAGCGCTTATGATGTTCTGGGCAGCTGTATATCCCTGGTCCACTTCCCAGTTTGCCGTCTGTTCAGCCACAACAGTTACCGTGTCCCCGGCGCCTTCTATGAATCCATTGTAACGGTCCGCTGCATTGGTCTGTCCTTCAATCCCTTTGAGTATGGCTGTCTTTGTTCCCTTCTCAAAGTTTTTCGCCACATATTCGCCTGCCAGTTTGGCGCCTTCATAATTGTTGGTTCCGTAAAACGGAATATCCAGGCCTACATTGGCAAGGCTCTCATCCGTCAGCTTTGTATCCAGATTGATGATAGGAATGCCTGCTTCCTTACATTTTGTAAGGGCGGATTCCAAACCGTCGGAAGAACTGGGAACCAGCAGGATTCCGTCCACCTTGTTGGCAATCATATTCTCAATAATGCCAAGCTGCGCATCAGCGCTGGCATGCTGGTCTCCGGCCTGGACCTCAATCTTGACCCCCTTTGCCTCTGCTTCTACTTTAGCGCCGTTAGCCAGGGTAATATGGTATTCGTTGTTTAAAGTCATCCCCACAAATCCAATGGTCTTATCTCCATAGTTACCCGATGCCGCTTCTGCGCTGCTTTCTTCGTCCTTCCCGCTTTCCCCAGTTGCATCCGCGGTCTGGGCATCTGTCTGCTGTTCCTTGGCCGTCTCCGGCACAGTCTCCTTCGGGGTACTTCCGCATCCGCTAAGTGCCGCCGCCGACATAACCGTGCTCATTGCCAATGCCATCACTGCTGCCGTCATGTTTCGCTTCATAATCAATTTCCTCCTTTATTTGCAAATACTTAATGTATTTAGCTTTCCTACTCACTCTGGCGTTCTTTCTTCTTATCCGCAAACACCGCGGCTATAATGACGATGCCTGTGACAATGGTCTGGTAATAGGTGGCAACATTCATGATCTGGAGTCCGCAGGTCAGAGTACTGAGAATAATGGCTCCCACCAGTGTATTTCCGATCTTCCCCTTTCCGCCTGATAAAGAGATTCCTCCGATAACCGCGGAAGCGATGGCATTCATCTCATAACCAGATCCGGCATTCGGGTCTGCATATGTAAGGCGTGACAAAAGCATGATGCCTCCAATGGCTGCAAATATGCCGCTTAAAACATATACCATAAGCACGGTTCGGTTTACATTGATTCCTGAAAGCCTGGCGGCGCAGATATTGCCGCCTGCGGCATAGACGTGCCTGCCGAACTTTGTATATGCCATGACAAAAATAATCACCGCGTAGAACACAAATACATATATGACGGAGACAGGAACCGTCCCCAGCACCTTTGAAGCCATCAGACTGCCCAACCCCTTAGGGAAGCTGGATATGGGCTGTCCTCCGTTAATCAGAAGCGCCAATCCCCTGGCGATCTGCATGGCTCCCAGCGTCACAATGAAGGGCGGTACCTTTCCGTAGCTGACCAGACAGCCATTGACCAGGCCAAAGGCAGCGCCGGCCGCGATACACAAAATCCCCATGGCAATCAAGGGCATACCAGCCTTCAGAATCAGTCCTCCAAATATACCCACAAATCCCACAATAGACCCAACGCTCAAATCAATACCGCCTGTGACAATGACAAGGGAGGCGCCGATTGCAATGATGGAAATAATGCTGGCCTGGGTTATGATATTGAACATGTTATTAAGGGTCAGAAAATTCTTTCCCATCATGCTGCAGATTACAGCAAATACAATAAAAATAACAACCAGTCCCAGATATAAAGTCAAGGCCGGCAGTTTTGCCTTAACACCCTCTTTGTAGCTCTCCATACCTATAATCCTCCCTGCATCGCATATTTTAATATGGTTTCCTGCGTCAAATCCGGACTGTTGTCCAATATAGCCTCCAGGACGCCTTCCCTCATAACCGCAACCCGGTCGCACATCTTAAGTACTTCCACAAGATCGGAGGATATCATTATGATAGAGGCCCCCTGATTGACCAGGTCATACATAATATTGTATATTTCGTCACGCGCCCCTACATCAATTCCCCTTGTGGGTTCGTCAAATATATATACATCCGCATTGGAATACAGCCACTTTGCAATAACCACCTTCTGCTGGTTTCCTCCGGACAGGTTCTTGGCTTCCGTAAGATGTGTATGGGTTTTAATCCGCAGGCTTTTGATGTAATCCTTTGCGCGATCCGCCATCTCCTTTTTGCGGATAAACGGTTTGGCAAGCTGTTTTAAGTTAGGCAACGCTATATTATCCATGACAGAGTGCATGAGCACAAGTCCCTCGTCCTTCCTGTCCTCGCTCAGATAGACGATTCCCTTTTCAATATTCCTGGACAGGCTGTTGGACAATGTTTCACCCTTATACGTAACAGTTCCCCCATCTTTTCTGTAAGCGCCTATCATGCATTTTGCCACTTCTGTCCTGCCCGCTCCCACTAATCCGGCAAATCCCAGTATTTCGCCCTTGTGCAGCTCAAATGATATGTCCTTTAAAAACTCCTTGTATCTCAGCTTCTCAACCTTTAATACAACCTGATTCATGTCAACTGCTTCATTGGCAATCTTTTCAAAGCTGACTGTGCGTCCCACCATCATCTTTGTCAGCTGGTCCTCTGTGGTTTCGGATAATTTTACGGTTCCTATATACTCACCGTCACGCATGACCGTGCACCTGTCTCCAATCTCGAACAACTCGCTCATGCGGTGGGAAATGTATACAATTCCGATTTTTTCTTTTTGAAGTTCACGGATAATTCCAAAAAGCATGTTTGTCTCTTTATCCGTAATGGCCGCTGTGGGTTCATCCAGAACCAGGACCTTTACATGATTGGATATGGCCTTGGCTATCTCAACCAGCTGTTTCTGGGCCACACTCAGCTCACGGACCAGTGTCTTGGGACTTACCTCCAGACCGACCCGCTTCATGTACCCCTCTGCCTCTTTTATGGCACGCTTATGGTCCACAAGAAGCCCCTGGCCGTATTCCTTTCCAATGAATATATTTTCATATACAGGCAAATCCGGTACAAGATTAAATTCCTGGTAAATCACGCTGATACCGGCGTCCAAAGCCTCCTTCGGCGTCATAGGCGCCAGCTCCCTGCCGTCAAGCTGTATGTCCCCGCCTTCCCGTCCGTATGCACCGGACAGAATTTTAATTAACGTGGATTTACCCGCTCCATTTTCTCCCAAAAGAACGTGAACCTCACCGGGAAGCACCTCAAGCTGCGCATTTTTCAGTACAGGAACACCAAAAAAACTTTTGTTAATCCCGCACATCCTCAATATACATCCGTCCATGGACAGGCCCCCTTACCCTTCTAGTTTTTGATACCGTTTCAATGCCTCGCCGGAATCTTTGCCACAGCAATAAGCCGCACTCTCAATGCCTGTTCCCAATAGGCGCCTGATTTCCCCCACTGTCATCTCAGGCTTAAAGTACTTAAGCTGTGCGCCCAGATTTCCCAGGGACGTACTCTCCTTGCCCCCTGTCACTACCTTCTTGCCTGTTGCATCTGCTGTCATCTGACACAGCCTCACATTCCGCGAGCCGCCGCCTACCATATAGACAGTGTCTTTTTTCTTTCCGCTGATTTCCTCCAGACCCTGTATCACCGAGGCAAAGCTCAGCGCCATGGAGTTTTGAAAGCTGCATATGATTGTACCCCAGTCTTTTTCTCCGGAAGCCTGACCGGTCTTAACAAGATAATTCCATATCTCATCAGACATATGTACGGGATTGAAAAATCTGGAATCGTTGACAGGAAACAGAGGAGCCGCCCCCTCATGGCAGTCTCCAAGGCTGTTAAGCTCCTCCCAGCCTATGGCCCCATGTTCCCCTTCATATTCCTCCTTAATGCGTTGGATAATGAACATACCCGCACTGTTCCGCAGCAGGGTGATTTTATCAAATGCCCCTATCTCGTTGGTCAGGCATCTTTTTCTCACCTCTTCGTTCACGATTGGCTCCTCTAACTCCATTCCGATAAGCGCCCAGGTCCCTGTGCTGACAAACAAAAATTCTTCCTCCTCTGCCGGAATGGCCAGGACCGCGGCAGCCGTATCATGGGACGGCACGCAAATAACCGGTACATCATACGATATGCCCAGAATTTCCTTTACATTGGAGTGAAGCGTGCCAATGGCAGTACCGTGTCTCCCAATAGGCGCAAACAGGCCGGATGGTATTTCCATTGTTTTCAATGCTTCTTCACTGAGTTCCCTTTTTCTGGCATCCATCAGCTGGGTCGTTGACAATTCGCTGGGCTCATTCACCATACAGCCTGTAAAGAGATAGTTTAAGATATCCGGAATCATGAGAAGCTTATGTCCATGGGAAAACATGGGCTGCATTTTTTCCATCATTCCCTTAATCATATTAACCGAATTAATTTTATCGCAAAGGATACCCGTCTGCCTGAACAGATATGTCCTCTGCTCATCTGACATCTGTTCCAGAACCTCTGCCCCTATGCTGTTCCTGTATGACAATGGATTCTGAATCATAAGTCCCTGTTTGTCAAACAGCGCAAAATCCACGCCCCATGTACAGATCCCGATTGAATGGATGGTTCCGGCCCGCTTTACCGCCTCTTTCAATCCCTCTAACAGTTTTTGGTAAATCATCAGTATATCCCAGTAAAAATACTGATGGACCCTGACCATGTAATTTGGTATCTGGGAAATGACCTCCGTGGTTATCTGTTCTCCGTCATACACCCCCAGAATAACCCTGCATGATGAATTACCGCAGTCAAACGCTACCATGTTCCGCTTCATCAACACCCCTGCCCCTCTCTTATTGAATTTTTATTTTCAGACCGTATTTTTCTGCCCGCTGTACCAGGAATAACAAGTCTGCTTTCTTAAGGGACGGCATATTCCCCATCTCATATGCACGTCCTAACCCCTGATACTTCGGCAGCCCCAGCCTGTGATAGGGTAGAAATACAATCTCAGAGATATGATCCAAACTCTTTATGTACTCAAAAAAACCATTGATGGACGCCTCATCATCATTGCATCCCGGAATATAAGGATATCTGACCGACAGTTCCCCGCTGTAATGACCGCACAGCCATTCCAGGTTACTGAGTATCAAGGTATTGTCCACGCCCGTAAGCTCCTTATGCTTATCAGGAGCGATCTGTTTGAAGTCATAATATATATAGTCAACATGCCCGTTTATGTCTTCCAATGCCTTTTGGGGGACATGCCCGCATGTTTCAACCAAGGTATTATAACCTCTCCGGTGCATCTGCTCTCCGACAGCTCCTATGATTTCACTGTAATACAGCGGTTCTCCTCCGCTGAACGTAACGCCGCCGCCGGACATCCCATAATATTGACGGTCCTTCAGTATCTCAGTCAGAAGCTCTTCCTCGTTGTATTTTCTCCCCATCATCTCCCTGGCGTCCGCATAACACTCCCTGATGCACACACCGCATTGCCTGCACTTGCTCTGGTCCGTAATAAAGCCATAACCTTCCATGTAGCTTATGGCTTTTTCCGGACACAGAACGCTGCATCTTGCACAGTTGATGCAGACATTTGTCTTAACCAGAACCTCGGCCCCCGCTCTCTGGGATTCGGGGTTTGCACACCATCTGCAGCGCAGGGAACAGCCCTTTAAAAATATAACGGTGCGGATACCGCGGCCATCCTCTGTTGCGAACCGTTCAATATTAAATACATTGCAAACCCCCATGTTTGTGATTCCCCCTGTTCGTCATCCGCCGGCTCATACACCGCATTGCGGTACTTTAGCTATAATTCCAGCTCCGCCCTGTTTATTACATCCATCTGGCACTCCGGGGACAGCGATGTAAACAGTGCACTATAACCCGAAACTCTGACCATCAAATCCTTATATTCATCCGGATGCTCCATTGCCTTCTTGAACACCTTGTTATCCACCACATTAAACTGGATCTGCTGTCCGTAGTTTTCAAACAGCACCTTAATCATGGCAATTACCTTCTCTTTATTCTCATCCGTATCCAGCGCTCCTTTGGACAGGCGCATGTTGAATATCGCCCCTTTCTGGAACCATATGCTGGGCAGTTTCATGACTGAATTGCAGGCGGCCGTGGCGCCTTTTTTCTCCGAGCCATTGGCAGGGGAAATTCCATTATTCACCGGCTGTCCGGCCTTGCGTCCGTCCGGCGTGGCTCCAATGCTCTTCCCAAAAGCAATGTTACCTGTCACAGGACTCTGGCTGTAGGAGTAACAGCAGGGCACCGGCCCTTTTCCATACTTGGAACTTCTGTATTTATACCTGTAGCTGGAGCCAATATAGTCCTCCAGTTCAACTACCCACTTGTCAGCTCTCTCGTCATCATTTCCAAACTTAGGTGCCTTGTTTAACAGTATGGCCCTGATTTCCGGTCCGGCAGGCACTGTCTCCATATCCTCATAATTGGTGCTCATGGCATGAAGCACCTGCTCCATGGTCAGAAGCTTCTGATTAAATACAATTTCGTCCAATGCTGCCAGGGAATCCCCTGCGCTGATGGTACCCGCAGTAGGCCCGCCGTCCGCCGAGTACACGGAACCGCCCTCTACAAGGTCCATGGCCCTCTCTATACAGTCATATACCAAGGATGAACGGAATGCGTTGATGTCCTGCTGTATATGAATTTCATCATTGATATGTTCCGTTTCCACCTGCAGTCCCATAAAATAATCCAGGGTCTGTTTATATAATTCCATCAGCTCCCTTACACTGCCGCAGTCCTCTGCACGTTTCTCCAAATCCACAAAATGGTATCCGGTCTTAGGATCCGTGCCGCCGTGGAGAGTGATTTCAAGTACCTTTTCCACATTCAGCCATGGGCCTTTGGCCGCAAAATCCCATTTTCCAGGAATGGATGCCTCGATACATCCGTCCGGAACCCAGTCCACCCGGTCTTCCTCGGCAATTCCCATATTCTTAAGCGTCCTGATAAATGCCTTATCATTGTAAAATGCCGGCTGCCCGCCCTGATGCCTTTGCGCAGCCTTTAACGCCTTCATCATGAACCCATCACTGGTTCCCTCGAACCACTTAATGGATACGGACGGGGTAAAGAGTCTGACATTTTCACATGCTTCCACACACAGATGGGAAACTTCATTGGTTGCATCCTTCCCATCCACTGTCTGGCCCGCAATGGCAAGATTAATGAACATCTGGTATCCCAGGAAAAATTCTGTATCCGGCCAGCTCCTGAGCTTATTAAGTTCATTGCATTTGATGAAGAAGCACTCGACTATCTCCAGGGCCTCTTCTCTTGTGATTCTGCCTTCCTCCAAATCCCTCTTATAATAAGGATACACATACTGGTCAAAACGCCCCAGTGAGATGGCATGCCCATTGGATTCCAGATGGACTGCCAGCAGAATCATGTAGATGGACTGAACCGCCTCATGGAAGGTCCTGGCCGGATTCAGCGGAACATTCCTGCATATGTCCTCCAGCTTAAGAAGTTCCCTTCTGCGTGTCTCATCCTTTTCCTGCTCTGCCTGCTCTTTGCAGCAGTCAGCAATACGGCCCGAAAACATCACCACGGCCTGATTGCCCTGAAGGGCCGCTTCAAGAAACCATCTTTTTCGTGTATTGCCCGGCTCTCTGGGGTCCAGCCTCTTAAGCTTATTCTCTATCCGTCTCATGACATCGGATAAGCCTTTATCTACCACGCCTTTATAATCTACAATTACATTGCCCAGGCCCGCTGCAGACACCCATGTATCATCTATCACATTGGCATCCCAGGCCTGGTTGATTTTCTCGGGAAGGGTCTTTCTCAGATTTTCATATAAGGACTTTCCCTTCCAGTAATCCACACATTCTAATATTTTGTCTTTATCTTCCTGGGTATAGTAAAATTTATCACCCGGTCTTTTATCCGGGAAAAAAGGTGTACCATTTAACTCCGCTTCCAGCCAGTCTGTGGAGTACTCCGGATAGATCGGGGAGGCTTTAGGCCACTGTGCCTGGTTTCCCACAATCAGCTCATCTGCATTCACATAGACCGTCATACGGCTCAGCACATCATAAAATGCCTGGGACCGCCTCAAAGCATTTGGTTTTCCTTCTGTCTCCTTCATGGACTCCGTAAAATAGATACACCGCTCCGGACAAATACGCGGGTCTGTATCAAATAACCGTTTTCTCAACCTTTCCGTTCTTGTATTCATGTTCCACCCCTCACGTTCACTTCGTGTATGTAACTTGTTACATTTTCAATATAGCACTTTATGTCATTCTTGTCAATAATATATTTGTGCATTTTTCATATTAATTCATTGTTTTTTCTCTTTTTTTAGCGATTTTTCCTTATCAATCCATGCTGCACACTGCAATCGTTTGACGTGCAAAGTAAAACTGTTACATTTTTTCGTATTTACAATTAATTTTATTTAAACTATAATATGATATGGTCGGATGAAACTTATTTTTTCTTTTCATGAAACAAGTTTCACCCTTTCAGGACCAGGAGGAGAAATCGTATGAACAAGGAAGGGCGTCCGGAAAATAGCGGATACATCGGAATCAGGGATATTGCCAAACTGGCGGGAGTCTCTACTGCAACTGTATCCCGGGTTATCAATAATCCAGAAATGACATCTGAAAAGGTCAGAAAGAAAGTACAAAAAGTAATTGAGGAATATAACTATATCCCAAACCAGCCTGTCAAGAAAATCTTTTCCAAGACAAGCAATACCATTGCCGTGTTTATATATGACATGGAGAACCCTTTTTTCATCAGCCTGATTAAAGAACTGAACCAGATATGTCTGGAACACAACTATATGCTCCTTATTTGTGATACAGGAAGCAGCCCGGAGCTTGAAAAGAAGTATCTTTACTTCTGCCTGGCTAACCGATGTGCCGGCATCATCCTGACAGAGGGTGTTGATTCCGATATCTTCGAAGCCTGCAAGATTCATATTCCAATTGCATTCCTGGACCGAAAAACCCACGGCAAGTTCTCCAGCGTACGTTCTAATAACAGACAGATGATGCAGCCAATTGTGGACTACCTCTACAACCTTGGGCACAGAAAAATTGCCTTTGTCGGCTGTAAAACACCCATGGATTCTGTTATTTCCAGACAGAATGGCTACATAGAAACAATGACAGGAAAGGGACTCCCCATTATCCAGGAATATATTTACGACAAAAATCCCCAGCTGACTCTTCAGGCCGGAAGCCAGGCTCTTAATTACTTCCTCTCCCTTCCAGCCGCCCCTACGGCAATCATCTGCTGTAACGACATCATTGCCTTAGGAGCTTTGAACGCCGCATATTCCCTGGGATTAAAGATTCCCGCAGACATGTCCATTGTGGGATTTGATAATGTGATCAGCAATCTCCATCAGCCCCAGATAACCACTGTCCAGCAGAATCTGCGTGAAATATCCCTTGAATTGTTTGAGCTGGTGGTCAACCCGCCGGAAAATCCTGTATCCAAAATCATTGAAGCCTCCTTCATAGAAGGAGCCACCTGCAGCAGGATCGAAACAGCCCAGAAATAAAAACTTATGCCGGGAAACCATCCGAAAAAGCAAAGGCTGTACAATGTGCTTTTCCGGATGGTTTGGGGAAATATCTCAAAAATATTTCAGAAACATTTTAAACCAACAAATTTAATCCAACAGATAAAAAACCTCTTGATTTATCAGAGAAAATATGATAGACTATACCACGTCAAAGTAATAACATATTTTCATGCGCGAGTGGCTCAGGGGTGGAGCACCACCTTGCCAAGGTGGGGGCCGCGGGTTCGAATCCCGTCTCGCGCTTTTTTTATTTCCAGCCGGAGGACTGCTCTGCCAGTTCTCCGGCCTTTTGTTTTCTTCACATTTAAAGCCTAAATACAACAATGGGAAGGCGCCCTCACGCGGGTCAGCCTTCCCATTTTCATATCTTATTTCTGATTGCCGGGCCAGCCCCCGGCTTCTACCTCTTCTGTTTGACCGTATTAAGGTATTCCATGATTCCCATGTGTATGGTCCAGGCCATTCTGTCCTGATATTCCTCATCTTCCAGGCGTTTGGCTTCCTTTCCATTACTCAGGAATCCGCATTCCACTATGACAATAGGCTCCTTCACATGAAGCAGGAGATAATAGTTGTCATTGGCCTTGGCCATCCTCTTGTTGGCCTCGCCCAGCACATAATCAAAGCGCTTCTGCAAAATTTCCGCCAGATACTTTCCCTTCTCTGATGTCTTATAATAAAAAACCTGGCCTCCGGATACATACTCCTCATGGTAACTGTTCTGGTGGATGCTGACCACCAAATCCGGCACTGCCTCATTTATGATTTCGCACCGTTTTCTCATATCTGCCATCTTTTTATGACTGTCTCCGGAGCTGTAAAGCCCCTGGTCCGAATCCCTGGTAAGGATCACCTCTACATCGGAGGCCTCAAGATATGCTTTCAGCTGCTCTGTTATCTTCAGATTAATATCCTTTTCCAGCTGACCATTTATCCCTACCTTACCCGGATCGCTGCCTCCGTGTCCGGCGTCTATGACCACCACCGGCCTTGCCTTGTCTGCCTCCGCTGCCTGATTATGGACAGCCACCAATGTTCCTGCCTGCCATGATATCAATGCCACGATACAAAGCAGCAGAATCCCCATCACTGTCTGCCATGCTGAATGCTTCATCAATGGGCGCTCCCTGATAACCTTTATTCCAGTATATTCACCCGCCTGATGAAAATGAACCTGTTTTTACTCCATGCTCAGAACGTTATAATCCCGTACCGCATCTTCTATGATGTATTCCAGGTATTCATACAGGATGGCGGGATAGCAGTACTCCTTCCACATGGCGTATCCGGGCTGCTTTACTGCCTCCTTCACCACCTCATATGCCCTGCCAGCGTAACACGCGGCATTGATGTCGCCGTATACCTTTGCCATCTGCTGTTTCTCTGATTCTGTCAGCTTCACAAATACGCTGCCCGTCTCCTCCTCCGCAGAGTTCTTCATGGCGTCATAGGCCTGATTATAGAATATCCTCTTTAAAACAGGCGGACTGTATGTGTCGAAGTTCAGCAGGTTCTCATCCGTGCTCTTGTTTTTCCTGGCCCATTTCTCCATATCCACCTTGCGTGAATAGTAATAAAATGTCTCATCTTCCATGTAATCCAGCACGCCGTACTGGCAGGGAGGCGTGGACAGGGAGCTGGTGACCACCTCATAGATACCGATGTCATTATTTCTCATGAAGTGCTGCACATGCAGGTGTCCGCTGAGAAACAGCGGGATATTCTCCCCTTCCAGCATCTGAATAAGCTCCTCACTGTGCTCGATGGTACAATCATCCGCATATACCTTGCTCTCCTCCAGCAGGTTGTGATGGGCAACCGGAAGAAGAATCACGCTGTCACGGGCCGCCTGCTTAAGCTGTTCCTTTATCCACTCATAGGTCTCTGTCTTTATCATTCCCCCTACCTTGTTGCGGGGTTCATACTGGCAGGTATCCAGCATGAGCAGGCGCATAGACGGTCCCAGGTCATAGGTGTAACTGAGGGAATTGGCATCCCTGCTGCTGGCCTCCGAGTATCCGAATTCCTTATATATGCGCTCAAAATCCTCCGGTGCGGTAGGTTCCGCCGGGTACCGGTCTCCCCCGGAATACACGGAGGCGCTTGGGTTGTTAATATCATGGTTGCCCGGTATAACCAAAACCGTGATACCGGCTTTCTCCACCTCATCCAGCTTTTTCGCCAGTTCTTCATGGCTCTTCTTTTCCCCCTGAAGACTTAAGTCTCCGCTGATAATCAGGGCATCCGGACTCAGCAGCTTAATTTCCTCCAGTGCGGCGTCTGTGATCTCCCATACATAATTGGTCAGTTTTCCATCGCCGTGCTCTACCATAGACTGAAACATATTTCCCCGGTCCGTCAGGGATTCTGCCAGATAATGTATATCTGTCATAAGGATAATGCGTTTTCCTCCAATCAGAGGCTCTGCCTTTGTCTCCTTTTCTACATCAGGAAAAGGCTGTATCTGCGAAGGCGCAGGATGGGTGGGCTTTTGCAGCTCTGTTTCCTGAACTGTCTCCTGAACCGTTTCCTTTGTCTGCTGTTTTCCAGTGGTGGGCTCCACCTGCTTTCCAGCCTGTACGCTGCACCCTGCCATGACTCCAGCCATTAAGATTGCTGTCATGATTCCCGTTACCCTTTTTCTTCGTCTCATTTCCTTCCTCCGGCGTCACCCATATTGTCTATTTAACCCCTGACACAATATCCCATATATCCGCTGGCTCAAATCCCAGCTTCCAGCAGGCAACTCCTGCCAGGTCAAACTCCTTAATCAGGTCAATCTTAAGCTTCATGGAATCCTCCTCTTCCATCCATATATACTGCTGTCCGCTTCCGCTCACAGTCTCGCCGTAATACTGCCCCAGCAGCTTATCCCAGGTAAGCTCCACCTGGTTTTCCTCCACCCACTGCCTGGCATCTGATATGCCATATGCCTTGGAAGACGTCTTGCCCTCATTTACAGTCCACACTCTGGTATAGAAGGGGACCGCATTGATGACCTTTTCCTTGGGAACCTCTTTCAGGGTATTCTCAATGCCCTCCCTCACATAGGGAATAGAGGATACGGAGCCGGCTTCTCCTCCCGCATAGTGTTCGTCATATGCCATAACAATCACGTAGTCAGCCACAATTCCCTGCTCCTTCCTGTTATAAAACGCAGTATAGGAGGACGGTACATAGTTATCCACGGACAGCACAAGTCCCTTATTGCGGCAGGCAACCGACATTTCCCTTATGAACTGCACATAATGTGGTCCTGCCTCCGCCTTCAGGCTCTCAAAATCCAGGTTGAATCCGTCAAAGCCATAGGTATCCGCCTCATTCATCAGTTTTTCAATGAGCTTTTTCCTGGTACTGGTGGAGGACATCAAAGTCTTTGTATTAAGGTTCTTGATACTTTCCTGGGTGCTCACATTCTCCACCATGGCCCACACCTTCAGTCCCATGTCATGGGCCTTATCCACGTAATCCTTACTGGCCAGTGATGTGTAGGTTCCATCGCTGGACACCACATTAAACCAAGTGGGCACTATCACATTCATCCCCCTGGCATTGGACGCATAGTCCTCAAGAGTATTATTTCCCTCCTGCCGTGTGACCTGATGAAATCCCAGCCTTACTTTTCCGTCCATGGAAATACTGGTATATACAGGCGCCTCAAAGGTGCTGACAGGCGCAATCTGCTCTCCTGCCTCCAGCTTCCGGTTCTCCACATATCCGATGTAACCGTCCGCGGTCCTGACCCTGGACCACTTGTCCATTGTCTCCAGCACATCCACAGTCTCTCCTGCCGCTGCCTCCGTGATAATCTGGCTCTTCACACCGCCCTTCACTCTGACCTGGCCTGTCTTTTTCAGCACTGCCGTGTCATAGGGCTGCCAGGAGGTGTCAATAAACACCCGCTTAATCTGGCTTGTGGCAAAGGCCTGCGTGCGGATATCCGTATAATTCACCACAACTCCAAGAGACAGGTACATTCCATCCTGTGTGACCTTAAAGAGAGGTCCCTTCTCGCCCTGGGTACTTTCGTCCGCATACACAATGGATTCAGGCAGTGCATACACAAGCAGTTTTTCGCCCTCATCCCAGTAAAAGCGCTCGTTCAGATGTTCATTTACCCAGTCCACAGGCAGGTATACCTGGCCATCCTCGTAGATTCCCTTCTCCTCCTGCACCTGGTTATCCAAAATAAGGGCCACCTGGCCGCCCTTAATACCAAATACCCTGCTCTTATCCGCCAGCTCATTGCTGGGCATGTATTTCTTGGCAAAAAACACTCCCAGACCACTGCCTGCCAGGATAAATATGAACAGCAGAACCAGCACCGTGATTCCGCAGCCGTGACCTTGTCTTCTTCTGCTCATCCTGTCCTCCAGTTTCCTAATGATTGTTTTTATTCTACCACAAAACAGAGTGTATGTACCAATTATTTGCTTACAATTTACAGTCATTATGGAGGAAACAGGCACAAAAGCCCGGTATGCGCCGCCTTGCTTTGGCTGCACAGGCTGAGACGGTACTCATGGCGGCGGCATAATCCGGGCTTTTGTTATCTGATTTTATTGCCTGTTTATGAATCCTTATCTTTTTTCTCTTTGGGAGGGTCGCTGAGATACACTTTGTCAAATCTGATTTCCTTCAGACAGCCCTGTTCGGCGCCGACATAGTCTCCCATATAAAAGCCTCCGTCTTCTCCCATCTCGAATATCTTTTCCCATTCCTTTTCCGGGCACTCGACTCCGTCAATGGTAATCCGGACCCCTTTGTTCTTGTATCTCTTCAATCCGTCCAGATAGGTTCTCTGGTGTTTCTTCCGGTCTCCATACTCGACATTTCCTATCATACCGATAAGCCCTCCCCTATTACCGCGGGACAGCCGGACGGCAGCACCAAGGAGTTGTTTCCGTGACATACTTTTGTGCGCCGTTCCCTTCTGTCTCTTTTTTCTTCACAAAATCCTCTCAAACCACTGCATAGTTTTATAATCCACTGAAAAAGCATCTACTGAAAGAGGAACCCTGACCAGAGAAATCCCAAACTGCCTCTCTATCTGTTTTCTGGTGTCCTCGCTGCCAAAGGCAGCCGTATATATCCACCCTGCTCTGCGTCCTTCCTCCTCTGATAAAAGCTCCAAAAATGCCTCCAGCTTCCATTCGCTCAGTGCCGCCATGACAATCTTCACTTCACACCTGAGCCACTCCGCCCTGATGGATGGTCTCAATTCTCCAAAATCAATTATGATTTCGTCATATATTCCACCCAGACAGGACGCCAGTATGCTGGGGTCCCCCTGCATATAATATGTAACCCCGAAGATTTTGTATCTGTAATCCGCAGAATCCGCCTGCTTTACGGAACCGGCCTGGCATATATCCTTCATGGTTTTCCACGCGCCATGGTCGTTCCACTCAATTACCGCAGTCCTGCGCTGCAGGGCACTGGCCATATAATTGGCCGCCAGGACGCTGAGATGAGTCACCCCTGTTCCCCGTCCTGTTCCTGTGATTCCGACAACCCTGCACCCTTTCGCAGGCTGCCGGCTGTGTTTAAAATGATTTCTCTTAGAAAACCCCATGATTTTAATAAGCCTCTTTTTCGGTTCCATCTCCTGCCGCTGACGGCTATGGCAGACCACAGCGACTGAAAAAAGGCTTCTTCTCTTTTCTGTCTGAAAGGATTTTCATACTCCGGCGAAACAAACAGCTTTATTCCCTTTAAGGCCTTGTCTGAGCTTGTCATGGCCTTAAGTTCCTTTTGGCATATGGTCCGTGTCCCCCGGAATACAAGCACACGGTTCCCATCACACCGGCCCGCCCATGCCTGATTCATCCAGGATATGTACTGCCTGATGTACCGGCCGTCCCAGGCGCTGGCGCTGCCTGTCCCTAATAAATCTGCCTTCCCTGCCTTTAATTCCAGCTCCGCCTGCTGCCAGTCTGTCCCATAGTCTTTTACTATGATATCAAATCCTGTCCCCTCATCCAGCTTTACGGCAGGCCCATACCACGGCTTTAAGCAGCAGCCGTTCATGGTATAGATTCCAAAACGGTCCGGACGCATACCTGCCCTGCGGGCCATGGTGTCCACTGCCCGGGAGGCGTTATGTTCCTCATACAGCGCCCGGTATCCGTTTTTGTTCAGAAAACATACCAGCCCAAAGGCCAAATGTGTAGTGCCCGTCCCAGCCTTCATTCCGGTCACAAGCAAAATATGAGATGGTATTGTCTTTTGTTCCTTTTCTTCTGTCAGCTTCCTGGTACACAGCGCCTGAAGCGCATCCTCCACCTCACCGGCGGAAGCGTACCGTTTCTCCATATTGGAGTCCATGCATTTTCTGATAATCCGCTCAAAGACCTCCGACAGGGCGGCAGACTGTCCGGCCTCCTCTCTCAGGGTTCCGGCTGTCATAAAACGGAGGACTGCACCAATGGCATAAATGTCGGTCCTTTGATCCAACATACGGTCAGAAGCATACTGTTCAGGAGCCGCGCAGCCCACTGTACCGAATCGCTTTGGGGCAATGTTTGCCCACCGGCAGCCCGCGGCATGATCAAAATCAATCAGCTTTACGGTGCCGTTGCAGATAATCAGGTTATTTGGTTGTAAATCTAAATGTAATATGGGTAATTCACACGCAGAATGCATGTAAGCCACAAGCCCGCAGACCTGCATACCGTAACGGACTGCCTCTGCCTCTTGAATAGGCCCCTGATTCGCAATCAGGGCATATAGAGAATATCCTTCAAGATATTCCTCGATTAAATAAAAAAATTCAGAATCTTCTTCTAAATCATAGATCATGGGAATCCCAGGATGGCGCAGTTCTTTTAGCACCAATGCTTCCCTTCGGAAAGTGTCATAGTCGGCATCCCTCTTAGAAATGCGCTTTATGGCCCTGTATTCCTCCAGGCCAATGTGCACTGCCAGCCATACGGTTCCTGCCCGGCCTGTTCCCAATTTGTGCAGCAGACGGTATTTGCCAAATAAAATGGTATTCCTTATTCACCCCTCCTTCGTTACAATATCATCTCATATCCCAATTTTACCCTTTTCTTTGTCACCTGTCTATGGTCGTTATATCTTCCATGGCTTTTCATATGCTATTTATACAACCTGAAAACATCCTGCGGCACGATATTTTTTAAATTTTTATGAAATGATTGATATTTCCACCTGTAATGTAGTATATTTAAAGTGTAGAAGTCTACTTTCGGCCTGAAGTTTCCAAAAATGTCCTGGCCCTAAGCAGATGTCACCACATTTGACACAGAACAGGAAGTGATCCTAATGAAGATAGAACGTATCAATGAAAACCAGATTCGCTGTACATTGACCAGCTTTGATTTAAGTGCGCGCAACATAAACCTGGTAGAGCTGGCTTATGGAACAGAAAAAGCCAGGAAGCTGTTCCGGGAGATGATTCAGAAAGCATCCAATGAAGTGGGCTTTGAGGCGGAGGACATTCCTCTGATGGTTGAGGCGATTCCGCTGTCCAGCGAGAGCATTATGCTGGTCATCACTAAAATCGAAGATCCGGAAGAACTGGATACCCGTTTTGCCAAGTTCTCACCTTTCACGGACGACAACCAGAATTCCCTTGTGTCGCAGCTGGCCAGCGAGTTCCTGGAGGGTGCTCCGGATTCCCTGAACTACCTGGAGCCAGGTTCCGTGGAACAGGTTGGGGATGAGAGCGGTACGGACGGTGCCTCTGAAGCTCCTGCCAAGAAGAATACAGGCTCCGTAGCCAGCAGCCGCATTTTCCGCTTCAATAGCCTGGACCGCATAAGCGAGGCTTCCCGGGCCGTATCCGGAATCTATGACGGCGTTAACACGCTGTATAAGAAGCCCGGAACCAGACAGTATTATCTCATTGTAAAACGCCTGGACTGCGGGGACCTGGATTTCTCCCGCGTGTGCAACATATTGGCAGAGTATGCCACCAAGCTGTCAGGGGAATCTGCCAGCGAGGCATATTTTAAGGAGCACTACGAGGTCATCATTCAGGATAACGCCCTTCAGAATCTTGCCAGGATTTAGGAGCTAAACATATTGAACGATTGAAAACACCCCTGAGGCCGTATCGACCCAGGGGTATTATTTTGCCTTAAACGATTTCATGCTGATTGGAATTAGATTCCCTGAAAGCCCGGAACAGTTACTTAAAATATGCCGGGTACTGGTCTCTGAACATCTGCTCGTTCAACATCCACCTGTTCAGATGGAGATCCATTGTCTCTGCGGCCAGCTTTTTATCGCGGCTCCGTATTGCCTCCAGCAGTTTTTTATGGTCCTCAATTATCTTATGGTCCTTAACCGCTGCCACGGACAGGCTGCGGATCCTGTCATAGTGAATCGCCAGCCTCTGGCTCATCTCATAGGTAAGCTCTTTGCGGCAGATGGAAAACAGCTTCCGGTGCATCTCATTGTCCAGCTCCAAAAGCTTCCGGGATGAACCTCCCTCCAGATAAAACTCCTGGAGCCTGATATTCTCATCCAGCCACTGCAGGTCCTCTTCATCCGCCTGTCCGCAGACCAGCTCAACAGCCGCCTTTTCCAGGACCAGGCGCAGAAAGCGCGCCTCCTCCACCAGATCCACATCAATCAACGCAATGCGCATCCCTCTCTGGGGGAATATCTCAATGATTCTGGATTCCTCGCTGAGCTGTATGACCGCCTCCCGCACGGGTGTGCGGCTAATGCCAATCATCTGCGACATTTCCACATCGTTAAAGGGCGCTCCCGGTTCCAAATCCAGAGATATGATGTTCTCCCGCAAGGTCCGGTACGCATACTGTCTGGCAGTCTCTCCATGTCTCTTTTCCTCTATCTTCATGGGTAAAACCTCCTAATACCAGTTCCCAGGGCCTACAGGGACTGTATCTCCTTCCAGACATCATCATCCACGTAAATCCCCAGCCTGTCATGCTCCTCATGGAACCGGGCGCTTCCCTGGCCCGGCGCCCTGACGCTGCCGCCTTCCTCCGACGGGGCCGAGCTCTTTACATACAGGACAGCTGTATCCACGATTTCTTTCATATGGGCATCCGTAGTGGTCCTGCCGGGATCCACCACAATCATGACCTGGGAACAGCCTCCGCAGCTGCCGTATCCCTTCTGGTCCATGCCGGCTGCCCCTATACCGTCCGTGAGCACGGACCCCAGGATATCCAGCATAAACGAAAAGGCCGATCCCTTCCAATAACCCACAGGCAGCACACGGCGGGACTGCTCGATGGCGCCCGGATCGTCCGTCAGATTGCCCTCATCATCAAATCCGCCGGGATAGGGCAGTTTCTCCCCGGCCAGCCGGGTAACCTGCAACTTTCCGTAGGAATACTGGGACATGGCCATGTCCAGCTGGAGAGGTTCTCCTCCGTCCGCAGACGGCACAGCCATGACAAAGGGGTTGTTGCCCAGACGGCATTCCCTGCCTCCCCATGGCGGCATACAGGACTCTGTATTGGTCCACATAATTGCCGCATACCCCTTTCTTGCAGCGTACAGCCCGTAGGTGCCGCCCCGCATCCAGTGGGTGGTATTCCTGATTCCCACCATGCCGATGCCGTACTGATCCGCCAGCTCCATGGCCCGGTCCGCGCAGTACAGGGCGTTCAGGACGCCGGGCCCCATGTTTCCATTATAAACCCGAAGGGCGCCAAACTCCCGCTCCAGGGAAGGCTCAGCATTTACGTCCACCCAGCCTTTCTGAATGTAATTTACAAACCTGGCCACCCGGTTGGTGCCGTGAGAATATACCCCGTCGTAGGTAGTCTCCGTGTGAATACGGGCGCAGGTCTCCGCCTTTTCCTCAGACATCCCGTATTTAACCAGCACCCTCTTAATCTCACTCTTAATTTCATCAAAGGTTAATCTCATGGCACCCATCCTTTCCTTCTGTATGCGCCTATCGGTTCTGCTTACAGATAGCCTCCCACAGACCATTTAAGTAGCATGCCCCCATGGCTCTGTCATAAAGACCGTATCCCGGCATGGACACCTCTCCCCAGACAGCCCTTCCGTGGTCAGGGCGCATGATTCCGTCAAAGCCAATGTCGTACAGCGCTTTCATTATCTCATACATATCCATGCTGCCGTCTGCTGAGAGATGGGCAGCTTCCTGGAAATCTCCAGGAGCATTATACTGCAGATTGCGCACATGTGCAAAGGGAATCCTTCCTTTTAAGGACCGGATAATATCCGGGATGTCATTTTCCGGATTGCTTCCCAGGGAACCGGTGCACAGGGTAACGCCGTTAAAGTCTGCATCCACAGCCTTCATCAGTTTGAGAAGCCGCTCTTTACCGGTGATGATTCTGGCTAATCCGAATACAGGCCAGGCCGGGTCATCCGGATGTATGGCCATCTTAATATCATACGTTTCGCATACGGGCTGGATTGCCTTAAGGAAATACACCAGGTTGTCAAAGAGGCGGTCCTCATCCACATCCTTATACATGTCAAACAGCTCTTTTATGCGCGCCATACGCTCAGGCTCCCAGCCGGGAAGCTCAAACCCGTTGGACTTTTCTCCCATGGACTGGAACATATTTTCAGGGTTAATCTTATCAATCTCCTTCTGGTTGTAAGCCAGCACCGTGGAACCGTCCGGACGCTCCTTAGCCAGATCGGAACGTGTCCAGTCAAAGACCGGCATGAAATTATAGCACACCACTTGAATTCCGGCCTGGCCCAGACGCTCCAGAGTCGTTATGTAGTTGGCAATATACTGCTCCCTGTCAGGAGTTCCCACCTTAATAGCATCGTGTATATTCACACTCTCAATTCCCAGGACCTTTAATCCGCTGGCTTCCACCTGTTCCTTCATCTGAAGGATACGCTCCATAGGCCAGACCTCCCCGGCCGGAATGTCATACAGGGTGGTAATCACGCCTTTCACGCCCGGTATCTGCCTGATTTGCTCCAGAGATACAGAATCCACACCCTCCCCGAACCAACGCAATGTCATATCCATAACTAATTTCCTCCTTAAATATATACAGTACTTTGTGCTTCTCCGGTTTTCCGGAAATAAATATTTTAATATACTAATATATTACTCTCTCGATAACACTCTGTCAATACCGGCAAACACAAAAAAACCCGGCCCAGTCATATATCCCCTGAGCCAGGTTCCTCCAATCACTGTTTCAGATTATCATCAGGCTTTGGCTGACAAAATTTCATTAATCTGAGAAACAAGTGTATCACAGTCTATACCGTGTACCATACAGGCCTCTTCCAGAGACTCTCCTTGGGATGCCGGTCAGCCAAGGCAATGCATTCCGGCACGCATCAGGATTGGTGCAATGCTGTCATCTACCTGGATCAACTGTCCGATGAGCATGTCTTTACTAATTTCCATTATCGTGTCCTCCTTCTATTTCTGCTATCAGTATACCCAATTATTCGGTTTACCACGCTTCTACCATCATAATACGTTTTTCGACATTTTACAAGTCCAACATGGACTTACATATTTTTCATATTAACCATAATTATCAAGGCTTGTTAAAAAATATTATCACTATGCCCTCTTGACGTGTATACAATGTGCATAATATAATAAGTGTTGCAAAAGCAACAGCATATATCGGGTTTTTTTAGTAGACTATGGATGTCCGGTAAAACCGGTATGGCTGTGAAACATTTGGTTAACAATAGTTTTTATATATAGGTTCACGCATTTCACAGGAGGAAAAGTCTATGAGAACAGAGTGGAACACATTTAAAGGCGGTGTATGGCAGCGGGAAATCAATGTCCGCGACTTCATTCAGAAAAACTACACCCCCTATGACGGCAGCGACGAGTTTCTGGAAGGTCCTACCCGGAATACAACGGAGCTCTGGGAGCAGGTCATGGAGCTGTCAAAGAAGGAACAGGAAGCCGGCGGAGTCCTGGATATGGATACCAAAATCATTTCCACCATCACGTCCCACGGCCCAGGATATTTAAATAAGGACAAGGAAACCATCGTAGGCTTTCAGACCGACAAACCATTTAAGCGTTCCCTCCAGCCTTACGGTGGTATCCGCATGGCTATGAAGGCCTGCCAGGACAATGGATATGAGGTTGATCCTGAAATTGTGGAATTCTTTACCAAGCACAGAAAAACCCATAATGCGGGTGTATTCGACGCCTACACCCCTGAGATGAGGGCATGCCGTTCCAGCCATATCATCACAGGCCTGCCGGATGCCTATGGACGCGGACGCATCATCGGTGATTACCGCAGAATCGCCCTTTACGGCGTGGATGCCCTGATTCAGGAGAAAAAGGAAGAAAAGGATTCCACACGCACCATTATGTATTCCGATGTTATCAGAGAGCGCGAGGAACTGTCTGAGCAGATCCGGGCGCTGGAGGATTTAAAGGAGCTCGGAAATATCTATGGTTTTGATATCTCAAAGCCGGCTTGCGATGTCAGGGAAGCCATCCAGTGGACCTACCTGGGCTACCTGGCCGCTGTCAAAGAGCAGAACGGCGCAGCCATGTCGCTGGGACGCACCTCCACCTTCCTGGATATTTATGCTGAGCGCGATTTAAAGGAAGGACGCTATACAGAGAAAGAGATTCAGGAATTCGTGGACCACTTCATCATGAAGCTGCGTCTTGTAAAGTTTGCCAGAACGCCGGAATACAACGAGCTGTTCTCCGGAGACCCCACATGGGTTACGGAATCCATCGGAGGAATCGGCATTGACGGCCGCCACATGGTGACCAAGATGTCCTTCCGTTATCTGCACACCCTTCAGAACCTGGGCACTGCCCCTGAGCCAAACCTGACCGTACTGTGGTCCACAAAGCTTCCTGAAAATTTTAAAAGGTTCTGTGCCAAGACCTCCATTGAGTCCTCCTCCATCCAGTATGAGAACGACGATTTAATGAGGGTGACCCACGGCGATGATTATGCCATTGCCTGCTGCGTATCCAGCATGCGCATCGGCAAGGAAATGCAGTTCTTTGGCGCCAGGGCGAATCTGGCCAAGTGCCTGCTCTACGCCATCAACGGCGGTGTGGATGAAATCAGCGGAAAGCAGGTAGGTCCTAAATACCGTCCTGTGACCACCGAGTATCTGGATTTTGACGACGTGATGGACAAGTACAAGGATATGATGAAATGGCTGGCCAAGGTATATGTCAACGCCCTGAACATCATACATTACAATCACGACAAATACAGCTATGAAAGACTGCAGATGGCGCTCCACGACAAAAAGGTGACCCGCTGGTTCGCAACCGGCATTGCAGGCCTCTCCGTTGTTGCAGACTCTCTGTCCGCCATCAAATATGCCAGGGTCAAGGCGGTGCGCAACGATAAGGGCATTGTGACTGATTATATTGTGGAAGGCGACTTCCCTAAATATGGAAATAACGACGACCGGGTAGACCAGCTGGCAGCAGACCTGGTGCACACCTTCATGAGCTATATAAAGGGCAACCACACCTACCGCGGCGGTATCCCCACCACTTCCATCCTCACCATCACCTCCAACGTGGTGTACGGAAATAATACGGGCGCTACCCCGGACGGCAGAAAGGCCGGACAGCCCTTTGCGCCGGGCGCAAACCCCATGCACCACAGAGACAGCAGAGGCGCAGTGGCATCCCTGGCTTCCGTGGCAAAGCTTCCGTTCAGGGACGCCCAGGACGGTATCTCCAATACCTTCTCCATCATACCGGGCGCTCTGGGCAAGGATGACCAGATTTTCATGGGAGACCTGGAAGTGGAGCTGAACGGCTGCGGAGGCGGCTGTGAAGCACCTACCCTTTTTGAAGGGCTGGATTCCGAGGCCGATATCGAGGAATCCTGATAAGCAGCATATAAACCATTCACTTGAGAAAGAGAGGATTCATATTATGGTAAAAGCAAGCGAATCACAGATTGATAACCTGGTGGCTCTGTTAGACGGCTATGCCCAGGAAGGCGGACACCATCTGAATGTAAATGTATTCAGCAAGGAAACCCTTTTGGACGCACAGGCCCACCCTGAAAAATATCCCCAGCTCACGGTCAGGGTTTCCGGCTATGCAGTAAATTTTAATAAGCTGACAAAGGCGCAGCAGGATGAGGTCATTTCAAGAACCTTCCACGGATCCATTTAAATCCTGTCTGCAAACTGCTTTGGATGCCGCCTGACAGGAAGATGTTCCGCCTCAGGCGGCATCCATGTTTCTCAGAAAGGAGCACAGCCTTATGATAGGACGCGTACATTCCATAGAAAGCTTTGGTACCGTGGACGGCCCCGGTATCCGCATGGTTATCTTTTTAAGCGGATGTCCCATGAGATGTCTCTATTGTCATAATCCGGATACATGGGATCCCAAGGGCGGTTCTCCCATGACAGCGGAGGAAATACTGGACCAGTATGAGCAGGCCCGCCCTTTTTACAAAAAAGGCGGCATCACGGTCAGCGGCGGCGAACCGCTGATGCAGATAGGTTTTGTGACAGAGCTCTTTGAGAAGGCAAAAAAAAGCGGTATCCACACCTGCCTGGACACCTCCGGCATCACCTTTAACCCGGGCTCCCAGGCGGTCATGGCCCATTTTGACCGGCTTTTGGCTTCCACAGATCTGATACTGCTGGATATCAAGCATATTGATCCAAAGGAACATGTGAAACTCTGTGCCCAGCCCCAGGATAATATACTGGCTTTCGCCGCATACCTGGAAAAGAAGCAGATACCCGTATGGATCCGTCACGTGGTGGTGCCGGGCATAACGGACCGGGAGGAATATCTGTACCGCCTTGGACGCTATCTGGGCACCCTTAAAAACGTAAAGGCGCTGGATGTTCTGCCATATCATGACATGGGAAAAGCTAAGTACGGCCAGCTTGGAATCCCCTACCCGTTAGAAGACACAGCCCCCTTGCCTCCTGCAAAGGCGGCAGAGTCCCGCAAAATTATTCTTCAGGGAATGCGCGATGAAAGGGTCCATTGCTCCTAAATTTATACAATATTCGCTGGTTTAGGAACGATTTTCCTCTTGAATAATTAGACGTTATAGTATAAAATAAAATAACAATGTAGACAAATCTTAAGGAGGTATTTTATCATGGCATATGTAATCAGTGATGCTTGTGTAAGCTGCGGCAGCTGTGCAGCTGAATGTCCAGTAAGTGCAATTTCCGAGGGAGACAGCCAGTACGTTATTGATGCTGATACCTGCATCGACTGCGGAACCTGTGCAGCTACCTGCCCAACCGGAGCTATTTCCGAAGGCTAATTAAGTATTACATAAGGGTCTCTTCCAGAGGGAAGGGGCTCTTTTTCATATATTCAGCATATATTATTCACAGAATACATGGAGGAATCCAAATACCATGAAAAAACCAGTAATCGGCATAACCCCTTCCCATAATACAGATAATGACGAAATAAGCGTACGCCCCACCTACCTGAGGGCCATTGAAGCGGCAGGAGGCCTGTCCATCCTTCTTCCCCTGGAAGTATCAGCGGAAGACTTAAAGCAGCTTTCCGGGCTTTGCGACGGTTTTCTCTTCTCCGGCGGTCCGGACATTCATCCGTTCCTGCTGAGGGAGGAAACACATATGCATTGCGGCAATGTGTCCGTGGCGCGGGATACCATGGAGCTGTCTCTTCTGAAGCTGGCCATGGAAGCCAAAAAACCGGTCCTGGGAATCTGCCGCGGAGCCCAGGTCATCAATGTAGGCCTGGGAGGCGACATCTATCAGGATATTACCAGCCAGGCAGAAACCGGCTTTCCCATTGCCCATAAGCAGCCCTATTCATGCTGCCTGCCCTCACACCATGTGGATGTACAAAGGGATACACTGCTGTGCGGGATTGCTAATGGGAAAACGCAAATCGAAGTAAACAGTTCCCATCATCAGGCCGTACGCAGGATTGCCCCCTGCCTCATTGCCAGCGGCCATGCGCCCGACGGCATCATCGAGGCCCTGGAGATGCCGGATTATCCCTATCTTCTGGCCCTTCAGTGGCATCCGGAGTATATGTGGAAGACAGATACTGTGTCCGCCAATATATTTAAAAGCTTTGTGGAGGCCTGCAGGGGATAGCTGGAAGAGCGGACAGCAGGAAAGGCCGGCTACAGAAAAACGGCTGCAGAAAGGCCCTATATGATTCACGCTGCAAATATATGCCTGAATCATACAGGGCCGTCTCACTTATCTCCTGTACTTATCTCCTGTCCTTATCTTCTGTCCTTATCTGCCTACTGCTTATTATCTATCAATTCACCAGCCATCTGGGCCATATCCTGGGCTGTCATGGGATTATCCATGGCTGTTATGATGTAAACCTTCTCCCCATCCTTCCAGAGCATACTCTGGGCAACCTGGTCCGTTACCGTATCGCTTCCATAAGAGATATAGAGTTCTCCTGCTGCTTCCTTTGCCTTCTCCTCTTCGGAGGCCTGATAATCCGGGGGAACAAAACGGTACTGGTCCCTGGTGTAGTTTAGAGTAATCCCATTATGTTCAAATACCTGGTCCGGCTGTCCTTCCTCCTCAAACAGGCTTGTGCCCTGGACTGTAACGAATATATCCGGGCTTCCGTCCTTTTTGTAATGCAGAGAAAAGCTTTCCGCGGACTTTATCACATTTCCATCCTCATCCATGGCGTCCTGATGGGTGGGCATTCCCATGTCAAACCGGTATCCGTTGCTGAATACTTCGGGGGCATTGGTGGTATAGCCCAGCTTTGTCTCCATTTCTCCCAGTTTATCATAGGTAAAATCATCCAGATGGCTGCCTCCGGCGCTTGTATAAGCAACCTTCCCTGCTGCAACCGCTGTTATGGTACCCAGTACGCAGATGGCCGCAGCCACCACGAATACACGCTTCATATTCCATTTCTTCATTCCTGATTCCTCCTCTATTTTCCGGTGAACAGAGCGCCGCATTCTCTCTGTATCTGCGGAAGTCACCTGTATGGACTCTGCCCGGCTGCATAGGGCACGGCCTATCTGCTCTTCCAGTTCCTTCTGCGCCACCGGTTTACTCCGTCTGTTCATAAGGTTACCTCCCTTCCTACCCTCTTGCGTTCTTCCATCAATTCCTGTTTCAGATTCGCCCGGGCCGTATACAGCCTGGACTTAACGGTTCCTTCCAGACAGCCCATGATGCCGGCTATCTCCCTGGTGGACATCTGGTTAAAATAGTACAGGACAACGGCCGTCCTCTGTTTGACCGGAAGATTCCTTATTGCCTTATAAAGCTCCTTTTCCTGGGAGCGCATCATGACTTCCTCCAGCACTGAGGCTGTTTCAGGCTCTTCCTTCCCAAACACTTCCTCCACCGGCTGTTCTTTCCTGTTCTTCCTGCAATACCGCCAGGCTTCCCTGGTAAGGGTCTTATAAAGCCAGTTCCCAAAATATTCCGGTTCTTTGATTTTCTTTCGGTTCATCCAGCACAGCACAAAAGTTTCCTGTACAATATCCTCACTGTCTGCATGACTTCCGGATATGAGATATGCCATGCGCAGTATTTTGGGATAATAAAATTCCATCAACCGGTCAAATGCCTGGCTGTCTCCTTCCGCCATGCGGCGTACCAGACCTGCCGTCTCCTGCTCCATGTCCATCCACTCCTTCCATCGTCTCTCTTATTTGGAACCACTTATATATGGAACCATTATATATCCCTTTTGGCTTAACTGCCAGAAGGTGTTGTTAATCGGTGCACCTGCTATATAGAGGAGGGAGGCGGGCAGACGGTTCATTTTATTTGTAATTATTTTTTACATTTGCTCTGTTTTTACTCCATATCCCAACAAACCCCCATAAAAGTAAGGTTTGTGCTTGTCAGAACAGATTATGTCATGTAGAATAATACTGCTGAAATAAAAGAATGGCAGCACCTGTAAATAAAGGAGTTTTCACAAAAGGAGTTTGTAATAATATGAGCATTTTAAACGTAGAGCATTTAAGCCACGGTTTCGGGGACCGTGCTATTTTCCAGGATGTCTCCTTCCGCCTGTTAAAGGGTGAGCACATCGGCCTGATTGGGGCTAACGGCGAAGGAAAGTCCACCTTTATGAACATCATTACCGGCAAACTCATGCCTGACGAGGGCAAGGTGGAGTGGGCCAAAAACGTGAGGGTCGGTTATCTGGACCAGCATGCTGTGCTGGAAAAGGGCATGACCATCCGTGATGTGTTAAAGAACGCCTTCGCTTTCCTTTTTGAGATGGAAGAGCATATGAACCAGATTTGCGATAAGATGGGGGAGGCCGGCGAGGAAGAGATGGCCGCCATGATGGATGAGCTGGGAACCATACAGGACCTTCTCATGGCCCATGATTTCTATATCATTGATTCCAAGGTGGAGGAGGTAGGACGGGCCCTTGGCCTGGCCGACATAGGACTGGACAAGGATGTGACGGAGCTCTCCGGAGGCCAGCGCACCAAGGTACTCTTAGGCAAGCTTCTGTTAGAGAAGCCGGACATTCTGCTATTGGACGAGCCTACCAACTACCTGGATGTACAGCATATTGACTGGCTGAAACGCTACCTGCAGGAGTATGAAAATGCCTTCATCCTTATCTCCCATGACATTCCCTTCCTCAACAGTGTCATCAACCTGATTTACCATATGGAAAACCAGCGACTGGACCGCTATGTGGGCGATTATGACAAGTTCCAGGAAGTATACGCGGTAAAGAAGTCCCAGCTGGAGGCCGCCTATAAGCGCCAGCAGCAGGAAATTGCGGAGCTGGAGGATTTCGTGGCCAGGAACAAGGCCAGGGTGGCCACCAGGAACATGGCCATGTCCCGCCAGAAAAAGCTGGATAAGATGGATGTCATTGAACTTGCCAGGGAAAAGCCCAAGCCGGAATTCCATTTCCTGGAAGCCCGCACGCCCGGTAAATATATTTTTGAGACAAAGGATTTAATCATCGGTTATGACGAGCCTCTGTCCCGTCCTCTCAATCTGGTGATGGAGAGGGGCCAGAAAATCGTGCTGGTAGGCGCCAACGGCATCGGCAAGACAACTCTGCTTAAGAGCATTCTGGGCCTTACACCTGCCCTGAGCGGCAGTGTGGAGCTGGGCGACTACCTGTCCATCGGTTACTTTGAGCAGGAAATGGCGCCCGGCAATACAACCACCTGCCTTCAGGAAATATGGACCGAATTTCCCGCCTATACACAGTACCAGGTCCGCTCCGCCCTGGCAAAATGCGGCCTGACCACGGAACACATCGAAAGCCAGGTCAGGGTGCTCAGCGGAGGCGAGCAGGCCAAGGTCCGGCTCTGTAAACTGATTAACCGGGAATCCAACGTGCTTCTGCTTGACGAGCCCACCAACCACCTGGATGTGGATGCAAAGGATGAACTGAAACGGGCCCTTAAGGAATATAGAGGCAGTATCCTTTTAATCTGCCATGAACCAGAGTTTTATGAGGGACTGGCAACCGATGTGTGGGACTGTAAGGAATGGGCGCTGAAGCTGTCCTAGCGTGTGTCTGAAATAAAAAAAGAGCCATGAAACCATGAAGGCATTCTCCGCCCCGCCTTCATAGTTTCATGGCCTTTTCTTATTCATCCTCTTTTGAATCCGTTTCAGGACTTCTTGTAAAATAACGCAGCAGACAAAGGGAATTAGCCGACAGCCCGTTGCCGAACAGATTAATATAATCATCCCGTGATGAACGCACATGATCAATGACGGCCTGGCGCCCGCGCTCATAATCCTGGTCCTTAATGGCGTCTATGATGGCCTGATGCTTCATACATGCTTTACTCTGCAGTGAATTTTCCAAAAAAGAGAGAAACCGCATTCTGGTCAGCTGAAGCAGTATCTCATCATGGGCTTTTATAAGCCGCTTATTGTTGGACAGTGCAACCAATTCATTATGAAACTGCTGATCATAAAAAAAATGTTCTTTGGCCTGTCCGGCATCCTTTGTTTCTTTCATCTTATCGGTGATTTCCTGAAGGTTTTCCAGCTGCTCAGGGGTAATCCCATTTCGCCAGGAAAGCATGAAGGCGGTAGTCTCAATCCCTTCCCGAAAATCAAAGAGATCCTGTATATCTTCTTTTGTAATGGTAGAAACACGGTAGTTCTTCTTACCGATTTGTTCTTCCAGCAGTCCCTCATTTTTAAGGCGCATGAGTGCCTGTCTGATGGGGGTACGGCTCATATTCAGCTCCTTGCTGAGAAGATAGTCGGATACGATTTGCCCCGGAAACAGATCGAAATCAAAAATCTGCTGCCGTATGGTTTCATAGGCTTTATTTGTCAAGCTGTTGTCTTTTTCCATCATATCCTCCTGTGACAACTACGTATTAAAACCATTCTAATCCATTTTTCTTAAAAAGTAAAGTTATTAAACCGCGTGGGAAGGAACACGGGAGGGGGTGTGCAAACCGCTGCACATTTTATGCAGGTATGCCGCGCATATTTGTGTATCCTCCAGCAGACCATGCTGTATATTCCCCTCCACAGCCACGGTTCCCTTGTATCCGCACTCCATCAGTTTCCTGTATATGGCGGTAAAATCAAGGCTGCCCAGACCCGGATACGCCCGGTTATCATCCGAAATATGCAGATGGGGATAATAATTCATATACTCTGAAAGGGAATCTACCAGCGATGGTTCTTCAATATTCATATGGTATGTATCTGCCAGAAGCTGTATGAACGGACAGTCCAGAAAATTAATCACGTGTGCCCCTTCCTTCAGAGTCCTTATAATAGATGCCTCCTTGTGATTGGTTGCCTCAATAAGGACCTGCACTTTCTTTTCTTCTATATATGGCTTTAATTCCAGCATAGATTCCAGAAAAAGCCGTTCTGAAACTTCACGGTCACTGCCGGGGCCTCCTTTTAAGAAACCGATTATAATTCCGCAACCCATGGATGCAGCATAATCAATGTTCCTCTTACAACCGTTAACAGCCCTCATCCTTTCCTCAGGAATACCTGAACTGAGTGACAGACCATGTGTTTTCGCATACACTCCCGTTGCCAGCATGTTCATTTTCATCTGATATTCATTTAATAATGACTTTAGTTCCTCTGGTTTTATTAAATCCAAATCAGGTAAGTTTAACTCAACCCCATAAAAGCCTTCCCGGTGCAAAAGGCCAAATAGTCTTCTCAGTTGGGGAAGCTGCTCCTTTGATTCCAGGACACATTGAAAGCCGGTCCGAAAGGGAAATAATGAATGTTCCATACCTAGTCGATTCCTTTCCACACAAAATAATCATAATTCATTTTAGTTTATCTATAGTTTAAAGCAGAATACAAAATTTGTATACAAAAAATGAATACAAAAAATGGATTCATTTTTTGTGCACAATTACCATTGATAAAAATATAGGCATTTATTACAATAACACCATAGAGACTACTCTAAAAACCAACAAAACATATAATTCGGGAGGCTTTCCAAATGAGAAAAATGATGAAACGTATTGCAGCAGCAACAATAGGAATGGCAATTGTAATGACATCAACCGCTTGCTCCTCCGGCACCGGAAGTACCACGGCAGCTCCGGAGAATAAAGAGACCACGGCCGTTCAATCTGCCGCTGAAGAAAAGAAGGAGGACCCAGCCGCTGCACCGGAAGAAACCTACACTCTGATGTTCGGACATGCCCAGACAGAAACCCATCCATATCAGGCATGTTTCCAGGAATGGGCTGATGCGGTGGCGGAGAAAACAAACGGCGGTCTTGTGATTGACCTTTATCCCAGCAATACCCTTGGATCCGAGGAGGATATTATTAATTCATTTAAGGATTCAGACACAAACTGGGGTTACAACACAGATTTTGCCAGGCTGGGTACCTATGTGCCTGAGCTGGCTATGTTTAACCTTCCTTATTTTGTTGAGACCATGGACGATATTAATGCAGTAAAGGAACTGGACATGGTAAAAGAATGGATTAATAAACTGGAAACAGAGAACGATATAAAGGTGGTATCCCTTAATCTGGTACAGGGTTACCGAAATGTAGTGGCAGGCAAGCCAGTCCTGAAACCCGACGACTTAAAAGGACTCACCTTACGCTGCCCCAACACGGAAATCTGGCGGGCTGCTGTCAGCTCACTGGGCTGCAGTGTACAGGGAATGGGCCGCGGCGACATCTATAACAACCTTGTGAATAAGGTAATCGACGGCTATGAGGATGTTTATCCATGTATTGTTTCTGAAAGTTATTATGAGATAAAGAATGTGAACACAATCTCCGAAACACATAATATTCTTCTGTTAAATCCTGTGGTAGTTGACGCCGGCTGGTTCAACAGCCTTCCAAAGGAATATCAGGATGCCCTGATTGAGACATGTGACCAGGCATGCAATTCCTGTTCCGACAAAATGCTGGGCGAATTCACCGAGGAGGCAAAGCAGAAGTGTATTGATGAGGGTATGACTGTAATTGACCATTCTGAGATTGACACAGACGCATTCCGCGAGGCTGCCAAGGCGTCTTACGAACAGCTTGGCCTGACCGATACCTACAATGAAATTATGAGTGCACTTGGTAAATAATCATCCTGAAATGCAGCTTAATGAAAGGTAGAACTGGGAATGAAAAAGTTTTTTGAGATTCTGAATAAAGCGGAGCTTGCAATTACCATGACCTGTGTTGTGGGGTTCACATCCGTGCTGATGCTGGGAGCTGCGGTACGCCTGCTGGGACATCCGCTGAACTGGTGTAATGATGTGGCACTGCTCATGTTGGCCTGGACCACCTTTCTGGGCGGTGATGTGGCCTTCCGGGCAGGCAGAATGGTGAATGTGGATATATTGATTGCCAAACTGCCGGTCAGGTTCCAAAAGGCCGTTGCCGTCATGGTATATGCTGTTTTATTGGTAATGATGTTCATGATGGTAAAACAAGGTGCCCTGCTTTGTGTGAATGTGGGCAAAAGAACGCTGGAGGGCATTCCCTTTCTCAGTTACGTGTGGGTTGCCGCCTCTATTCCGGTAGGTTTCTCCCTGATGTTTATAACGGCTGTCAAACGTCTGTATGACCTGATGATGTCATCAGATACAACCGTCATTTCAAAAATGTAAGGAGAACGACAATATGATATATGTTTTTATAGTATTCCTTATTTTCCTGGTAATGGGTGTACCGGTTGCATTTGCAATCGGTGCGTCCGGTATGGTATTCTTCCTGTTAAACACCCATTTTCCGCTGACACACATTGCGCAGCTGCCTTTAACCCAGGTCCAGAGCATTTCCATGCTTGCCATCCCCCTGTTCATCCTGGCCGGCAACCTTATGAATAACGGAGGGGTTACAAAACGCCTTGTCAGTCTTGCCACCCTTTTAACCGGACATATGAGGGGCGGGCTTGCTCAGACCAGCGTGGTCTTAAGCACTCTGATGGGCGGTGTATCTGGTTCCGCTACGGCAGATGCAGCCATGGAAGCCCGGCTTCTGGGGCCTGACATGATTAAAAGCGGATATTCCAAGGGGTTCTCTGCAAATGTCCTTACATTCACCTCACTGATTACTGCCACGATTCCTCCGGGGGTGGGTCTTATCATATACGGCACTACAGGCAGTGTCTCCATCGGAAAGCTTTTTTCAGCAGGTATCTTTGTGGGCTTATATATGATGATTGTTCTTATGGTATCTGTGGCAGTCATTGCCCGGATGCGTGGTTATAAACCGGTAAGGCAGAACCGGGCCACATGGAAGGAAATCGGTATCAATCTAAAGGAAACGGTTTGGGCTGTCATGTTTCCGGTCATCCTTTTAGTTGGTATCAGGATGGGATTCTTTTCCCCATCTGAAGTTGGGGCCTTTGCCTGCTTCTATTCTGTATTTGTAGGCGCCTTTATCTATAAGGAGCTGACCATCAAATCCTTTATAACCGCTTTAAGAGACAGCATCGCGGATATCGGTTCTATTATGATGATTGTTTCTCTGACAGCATTGTTTGGCTACGGCATACCCATTGATAAGATACCTCAGAAAATGACCACATTTATTACCGGCATCACCACCAATCCCTCCCTGGTGCTAATCCTTATTATTATCCTTCTGGTATTTGTGGGGATGTTTATGGAAGGTTCCGTGGTGATACTGCTTCTGACACCAATCCTTCTTCCTATGTGCCAGTCTGTGGGAATTGACCCGGTGCACCTTGGACTTCTCATGTGTGTCATTGTAACCATGGGAGTAAACACACCGCCTGTGGGTATGAGTATGTATACGGTTAATACAATCCTGGATTGTTCCCTGCAGGAGTATACTAAATCCATGATTCCATTCCTGGCTGCAATTCTTTTAGCCATTGGGTTGCTTGCATTTTTGCCGGATGTTGTTTTATTTCTGCCTCGCCTGTTGTATTAAAATGGTTTAAAACAGAAAGGAATGTATTTGCATGAAAAATATAAGGGATTGTTTTGTTTTAAACAATGGGGTTAAGATTCCTTGTGTGGGCTACGGCACATGGAGAACCCCGGATGGCATTGATACGGTTCAGGCTGTCAGGGAAGCAATTGGCTGCGGATACCGGCATATTGATACAGCCCAGCTTTATGGAAATGAAGAAAGCGTCGGAAAGGGTATTAAGGAATCCGGTCTTAACAGAAGCGAGCTGTTTGTCACCACGAAGCTGAAGAATACGGACCAGGGCTACGACAGTACCCTCAGGGCATTCGAGGGAAGCATGAAGCGCCTGGGATTGGATTACCTTGATCTATATTTAATCCACTGGCCTGTACCGGCTGTCTTTAAGGATGACTGGAAACAGGTCAGCAGGGACACATGGCGGGCCTTTGAACGCCTGTATGGGGAAGGATTGGTCCGTTCCATCGGGCTGAGTAATTTCCTGCCCCACCATATAGACAATATTGAGGTTTCAGCCCATATAAAGCCAAGTGTGGACCAGCTGGAAATCCATCCTTTCTTCACGCAGAAAGAAACCGCTGCCTACTGCCGCAGAAAAGGTATACAGGTTCAGGCATGGAGCCCTCTGGGCCATGGAACCATCCTGGATAATCCTGTTATAAAGGAAATCGGACTGAGGTATCATAAGACTGCCGCGCAGACAGCTCTGCGGTGGGAGCTCCAGCAGGATATCCTGCCGATTCCCAAGTCTCTGAATCCGGAAAGAATGGCCCAGAACGCAGATATATTCGATTTTAACCTGACACAGGAGGAATGCCTGCGGATAACAGGACTTGGAGAAACAGGAAGGACTGGTCCTGATCCTGACAACATTGATTTTTGATATGAAGGTTAATTTATGTTGCTGTCTTCTTTAGCACATCCATGGATTGTAAAAAGGGATACCACTCAAGTGTAGTATCCCTTCTTATTTCTGCGGCAGCCTACGCCATCGAGATAGGCCCGCCTCTCATCTTGCCCGCCGTACAGATGCGGTTGATTGCCACCATATAGGCTCCCATGCGCATGGTCACCTTGTTATCCCTGGACATGGCATCCACTTCATCATAGGCTTTGTTCATGATTTTCTTCAGTGTCCTGTTCACTTCATCCAAATCCCAGGCCATGCTTTGGATGTTCTGTACCCACTCAAAATAGGATACAACCACTCCCCCTGCATTGGCCAGGATATCCGGTACAACCACTATGCCCTTCTCCTCCAGTATCTTATCTGCTTCCACTGTAGTAGGGCCGTTGGCAGCTTCTATAATCACCTTTGCCTGGACCCCTGCTGCGTTTTCCCCGGTAATCTGGTTCTCCAGCGCAGCAGGAATCAGCACGTCACAGCAGCAGGTAATGACCTCATCATTGGATATGTGCTTTACATCATCTGATACGTAATCAATCAGCGCCTTTGTCTTGTCGGACAGGTATGTCCTGATTGCAGGAATATCCAGACCGTTTTCATTATACACACCGCCGGAGTAATCGCTGACCGCCACAATCTTACACCCCTTATCATATAGAATCTGGGCTGCGGTACCTCCTACATTTCCCATACCCTGGGTGGCATAGGCGGAGTTTTCATAGCTCATGCCCAGATGCTCCAGGCACTGGCGGGTAATGATGGTCACACCTCTTCCTGTTGCCTCTGTCCTCCCGATGGATCCGCCGATCTCAATGGGTTTTCCTGTGACCACACCAGGAACGCTGTGGCCTTTGAACATGCTGTATGTATCCATAATCCAGCCCATCACCTCGCCGTTGGTATTCACATCCGGAGCAGGTATGTCCTGGTCAGGCCCTATAATAGGCAGTATCCTGGTGGTATATCTCCTGGTAAGACGAATCAGCTCATCCCTGGACAGCTTGGAAGGGTCCACCTTGATTCCGCCCTTGGCCCCGCCGTAGGGGATATTGACTATAGCACATTTAAATGACATCCAGGCCGCCAAAGCCTTTACCTCGTCCAAATCCGAGTTCTGATGGAAACGGATTCCCCCTTTATAAGGTCCTCTTGCGCTGTTGTGCTGTACCCGGTAGCCTTCAAATACCTTCATCTCACCATTGTCCATCCTTACAGGAATGGATACAATCATCTCACGCTCCGGATAGCGCAGGGTTATATAATCTGCCTCCTTTAATCCAAGCCTGGATGCCGCCTCATCCAGTACAGCCAGCATATTTTCGTATGGATTATACTTGTTCTTATTCATGACCTGCCTCCCATAAAATTGTTTATTTGTATACCTTCTGCTTCAAACGCGTCTCTGATTCTGCTGACAAAGGCCAATGCCTTTGCCCCGTCACCGTGGACGCAGAGCGTATCTCCTTTTATATCCAGTTCTTTTCCGCTGACGGATGTGACCTTTCCCTCTTTTATCATTTTGACACACCGCCTGATGGCCTCATCCTCATCTGTAATCATGGCTCCATCCATCCCTCTGGGAACCAGAGACAAATCATCCATGTAGGCCCGGTCCGCAAATATTTCCGACAGTGCTTCCAGCCCCATTTTTTCAGCCTCGTCCCCCAAAACTGCTCCTGCACAGTAAAAAATACGTATGGACGGGTCTATCTCATATACTGCTTCGCATATGGCCCTGGATACGTCCCTGTCATACTGGCACAGATTTCCCAGCGCACCGTGGGGAGCCACATGCTGGAGCTTCATGCCATAGCTGGCAGTGAAGGCCATAAGCGCGCCCACCTGATATTTTATATAGTTCTTAACTTCAGAAGGCTTCAGAACCATCTTGCGTCTGCCGAATCCCATAAGATCCGGATAACCCGGATGGGCACCCACAGCCACCTTTCTCTCCGCGGCTTTTTTGACCACCTTATCCATGACTATGGGATCCCCTCCATGCCAGCCGCAGGCAACATTAGCCGTTGTGACATACTTTATGATTTCGTCATCATTTCCAATGGAATATGCCCCAAAGCTCTCCCCCATATCACTGTTTAAATCAATCTGATACATGTTCCGCCTCCTCAATGACTCTGCCCTTACTGTATTTCCGGGCTGTTTTCCATGACGGTTTTCCCCTGACTGCGTTCCAACTGACCATGGGAGCCTAACTGTGTTCCTCCACCTTCACCTGAAAGGAAGTCCCTCCCACCTTTATCTGAAACAATCTGGGCGGACGATATGCCACAGGTGTCTCAAACTTTGCCTTAAGCATTTCCATTTCCCGGTAATAATCCGCATAAGCCTGCTGTGCCTGCATGATGTCTACCGGTATGAACCGTATCTCGTCGCCGGCTTTGCACTGCCCGATTGCAGGCAGATCCGCAGTTATAACCGTGGCAATCTTTGTATAGCCGCCAATAGACTGGCAGTCTGCCATCATCACAATGGGCTGTCCCGATGTGGGTACCTGGATGGATCCCATAACAATACCGTCTGAAATGATATTACCATCTGCCACATGCTCCGGACAGGGACCTGTAAGCCTGTAACCCATGCGGTCCGAATCCCCGGTTACCTTATATGTCCCATGGAAGAAATCCTCCAGGCCTTTACCGGTGAAACAGTCATCCTGAGGCCCTGCAATCACCCGAATCTGGCGGCACCCCGGTTCACTGTGTTCTGCCAGCATCCATCTTGCGGGCAGGTTCTCTATGGTACTCATGTTCTGACGGAGTCCGATTGCATCTCCTTTTTTCAGGGGTCTGCCCTGGTAACCGCCGATACCATTCTTCACAAGGGTGGATCTGCTTCCCATCACCACAGGAATATCCAGTCCCCCGGCTGCCGCCAGGTAGGTCCGGCAGCCGCCGGAAACAGACTGCATCCTGAGTACATCTCCAGCTCCTACCGGAAACGCCCGGTACATACATACAGGAGCCTCATTCAGCAGAGGGGACATGTCCGCCCCGGTAAGCGCTATGACAGCCGGCCCGGTAAACCGTATTTCCGCCCCCATAATCGTCATTTCCAGTTCTGCCTCGCCTATATCGTTGCCAACCAGGAGATTGGCTATATGAAATGATCTCCTATCCATGGGGCCGGCCGGTGATACTCCAAACTGTTCATATCCAAATCTTCCCTCGTCCTGCACCGTTGTGTAGATACCCGGATTCACAATCACCATACCCATAAGCTATGCCTCCTTTTCATAGGTCCGGCAGACATAGATTCCGGCGTCAGCCTGGGACTTGATATCCTCATATTGGGCCCTGCTCACGGGAATATGGCGAATCCATTGCCCTGCTCTGAGCAGGAAAGGATTCTCCTTCCTGTAGTCGCACACCTTTATGGGGGTCATGCCTATGATATTCCAGCCGCAGGGCTGGTCAAAGGGTATAATATCGCTGAGCCCCTGCTGTACCACCACGCTTCCCCCTGCTATGCGTACCCTTGGACTCTCCCTCCGCCTGAAGGAGAAAGGATGCTCAAATCTGGCTGTATAGGGATGACCCGGAGCAAATCCCAGCATATACACAAAGTAATCGCTCTGACTGTGAATCTTTATGATTTCATCCACTGTCTTTTTCTCAATCCTGGCTATCTCCCCGATGTCCTCCCCTTCATAGAGAACCGGTATTTCTGTTATGACCGGCTTGGGCAGGGCAATTTCCCCCGCATCGCCGGTCCATTCCTCCACAAGGCGCTCCAGCTCATTGTATGGTATCTTTAAGGGGTCGTAGTGAATCAGCAGGGAACGGTATGACGGAACCAGTTCTCTTATGCCGGGGACATGTTCCCCCTCAATCCGGTACTTAAGCGCAATGACTTTTCTGTTCGTCTCAATAGATATTTCATTCTCAAATTCAACTGTAACCGCACAGTCACCGCATAACCGCAACACAGCACCACTCATAGCCTCACTGCTCCTATTTCTAAATCAATGCAGCTGTTCTAGCCTGCACAGCCTCAAATCAGTCCACGTACTCCACACCTATGCTTTCAAGTTTCGCGTCCACCCAGTCGCGGTTTAATCCGGTTCCGGCTGCAATGCCCGCAAACTGCTTTGTCTCATCCTGGCTCACTTTCTTTGCTCTTTCCGCCAGCTCGGCAGCTTCCTCAGGCTTTATGACCAGCAGGCCGTCCCCGTCGCCTACCAGAATATCCCCGGGACAGATGACCTGGTTTCCGCAGGATACCGGAAAATTGATTTCACCCGGCCCGTTCTTATAGGGTCCATTGGGGGTCACGCCTTTTGCATACACCGGGAAATCCGTTATCTGTCCGATTTCCACGCTGTCCCGGATACACCCGTCCACCACAAAACCTGCCAGCCCCTTGGACATAGCGTACCGCGTCATAATTTCACCGCACAGAGACCTGCTCTGGCTGCCAAATGTGGCTATCACCAGCACATCTCCCGGCTTTGCCATATCCAGTGCCTTATGAAACATCAGGTTATCCCCCGCCGGAGCCTTCACCGTAAACGCAGTTCCCAGAAGCCTGGCTTTATTCATGGGCTTCAGCTGGGAATCCACAGCTGCTGTCCGGTTCATGCAGTCGTCAATATTAGCCACCGGAATGTCCTTAAAGGCCTCAACCAATTTCCTGTCCGGCCTCTCGAATTCTTTTCTGATCCTGCACCCTACATTTGCCATATACATTCTCCTTCTCTCCATCATTTTGTAGATCTTAAACTTGTTTCTGACCATAGGATAGCACACATAATAATAATTGAAAAATGAATAATATTAGTATATAATATTAACTAAATTTATATTTAAGGAGCTGCTTATGGACCTTTCTGAAATCGAAACCTTCCTCACCATTGTGAATACAAAAAGCATCACAAAAACAGCGGATATCCTGTTTCTAAGCCAGCCCACCGTAAGCCACAGGCTAAAGGCCCTTGAAAAGGAGCTGGGCTTCCCGCTGATTGTCCGGAAAAAGGGGTTTAAAAACGTTGAGCTCACCTCCAAAGGCAGCGAGTTTGTATCCATCGCCGAGCGGTACATATCCCTGTGGAAGGAAACCCAGGTACTGGCCCAGGACAGAGACAGCACTCTTTTGTCCATCGGATGCACGGACAGTCTGAACATCGCCCTGTTTGCAGGCTTCTACCGGCAGATGGAGGCCTCCGGCTGTCCCATTGATCTGGACATCCATACCCACCAGTCCTCGGAGCTCTACAGCATACTGGACCGCCACGACATCGACATTGGTTTTGTATATTACCACCTGCACTATAAGAACATACTTTCAGAGCGCATCTATCAGGAACGCCTGTATCTGGTGCAGTCAGACGAACCCGCCATATGCAAATCACTGATCCACACCGAGGAACTGGACCCATCCCTGGAATTATTTCTGAACTGGGATGCCAACTTCCAGATCTGGCACGACCAATGGCTGACCGGATACTCCAGGCCGCGGATTATCGTAGATACCATCACCCTCCTCAATCATGTGTGGACGGATAAGAAAAGCTGGATGATCGCCCCGGAATCCGTGATTAACGAACTGTATCATTACAGACGCCTCTATGTCAGCGAACTGAAAAATCCGCCTCCGGACAGGGTGTGTTACAAAATCAAGCACCGCTTCCCCAGCTCCGCCACCCAGACAGCCGTCGCATACTTTGAGCAGGCCCTGGGAGACTACCTATGCCAGGTCAAATCCTCTCTCCGCATCGGAGAGATATGGGGCGCTGATATATAAACTTTTTCTATATTATACATTTAAATAATTCATTAGAAATATATTTAATTTCCGTATATAATCCAATTATCAGCAAACGATTCACAGATGATTGGAGGGTTTATATATGCTTACAACTGCCGAACGTATGGAACACATGCCGTTTTCCGGAATAAGAGTGGTGATGGAAAAAGCAACTCAGATGGACGCCCGCGGGGAACATGTCATCCATCTGGAACTGGGACGTCCTGATTTTGACACGCCTCAGGTAATCAAGGAAGCCGCCTATAAGAGCCTGGAAAAGGGAAATGTATTTTACACCTCAAATTACGGCTCCATGGAACTGCGTACCGCTGTTGCCGAAAAGCTCAGGGTAGAAAACAACATTCATTATGATCCCTCAGAAATCCTGATTACCGTGGGCGTAGGCGAGGGAACCTTTAATGCCTTCGGGGCTTACCTGGAAGAAGGAGACGAGGTCCTGATTCCTGACCCTGTATGGTTAAATTACATCCATGTGCCTGAATACTTTGGCGCCAAGGCAGTTCCCTATACTCTGAAGCAGGAAAATGACTATCAGATTGACATGGAAGAACTGGAGAGCAAAATCACGGACCGGACAAAAATGGTTGTCATTATCTCCCCCAATAATCCCACCGGAGGCGTGCTGGGAAGGGAAACACTGGAGAAACTGGCCAACATCTCCATCCGTCACGATCTGTATGTCATATCCGATGAGATATACGAGAAGCTGATATTTGACGGTGAAAAACACATAAGTATTGCATCTCTTCCGGGAATGAAGGAACGTACCATAACCCTGAACGGCTTTTCCAAAGCATACTCCATGACAGGATGGCGCCTGGGTTATATGGCAGCTCCAAAGGATATCATCTCTGCATCTGTCCGGCTTCACCAGCACATCAATACCTGTGCGTCCTCCTTTGTGCAGGAAGCAGGCATCACTGCCCTTAAGCAGGCCGGGCCTGACGTACAGAAAATGCTGGCCGAGTATCAGAGACGGCGGGACTATGTGGTGGAAGCCATCAACCAGATTGACGGGTTAAGCTGCAATAAACCCAAAGGAGCATTTTATCTCTTTATCAACATCAAAGAGTTAGGTAAGAGCGCCATGGAAATGGCAGAGTACTTCCTGGAGGAGGCAAAAGTGGCCATGGTTCCCGGAACTGCCTTCGGAGCAGCCGGGGAGGGGTATCTGCGCCTGTCCTATGCAAGCAGCTATGAAAATCTGGCAGAAGCCTGCGCGCGCATTAAGGCTGCCGTGGAAAAACTACGCAGCAAATAAAAACAAACGGAACAGGGACAGCGGGGACATCAGCTGTTTCCTGTTTCCTTTATATATGCGTCCTCGGCCTCAGGATACAGAATGCGGATTTGGTACTCCTCCAACAGCTCCATCCACTCATCCGCCGGCCGCCGGTCCGTGACCAGTATGTCAATCTGCTGGAAACTGCAATACTTCACAAATGACGTCCTGTCAAACTTCGTATGGTCTGCCATCATAATGGTTTTCTGCCCTCTTGAAATCATAAGCTGCTTTATTTCCGTCTCCCCTTCCCTGGAGTCATACGCGCCCTCGTCCAGCTTCAATCCCTTGCAGCTGGTCAGGACAAAATCCACATGATAGTTCATGATAGTGGTTCTGGCTATAATTCCCTGCAGGGAGCAGGATACCCTATTGTTGGCGCCTCCGGTAGACATAATGTTAAGGCCTGACTGATTCAGGGAGCTTAAGACCGGGATGGAATTGGTGAGCACCGTAATATCATCCCGGTCCGCCATCAGGGTAAGTGCCTCCATCACAGTGGAGCTGGCATCGGCAAAAAGCGTTGCCTGCATGGGGATGATGGATGCCACAATCTGCGCAATCTTTTTCTTCTCTTCCACGTTTGTCCTGCTTCTGTGTGTATACCCCAATCTGTCAAACATATTCTCCACCTTCAGCACCGCCCCTCCATGGGTCCGCGTAATAAGACCTTCCAGCTCCAGCCTCTCCAAATCACGGCGTATGGTTTCTTCCGTCACGTCAAATCTCTGGCTCAGCTCAGTCACCTTTACCTTTTTCTCAGTCTTGACAATCCCTCTCAGATGGTCCAGCCTGTCTTTTAACACCATTGTCATACACACCTTTCATTATGAATATCCGGCTGCCAGTACAGCGCTGCATGAGTTCCTGCAGCGCTGTACCAGGATATCCCGATGCCGGATACCATAAATACATATTAAAATCCTAAAAGTTCCATCTTTCTTCTGACCACCTGTTTTTCGTCCTCCAGCGGCCGCTTCAGAAGGTCTATATAAATATAATCATTGGGCCGTTCTTCCAGTTCTGCTCTCAGCCCCTTGTCAAACGCCACCCTGAGCGCTGTTCCAATATTGACCTTGCACACATGGTAGCCGCGCATCTTAACCAGCTGGCTGTCCGGAAGTCCGGTAGAACCGTGAATCACAAGAGGCACCTTTACTTCATTCTGAATGCTCTCCAAAAGGTCATACTGTATATTGGCGGTCTGTGTGCGCATCATATGGGTGGTTCCCACTGACACGGCCAGACAGCCGCATCCCGAAGCGTCTGCGAAAGCAGCGGCTTCTTTGGGGTCTGTCAGCTGGTCCTTATGGCTGTCCCTTCCCAGATAGGCTACGGATCCGATTTCTGCTTCCACGGACGCGCCGTAACGCTCTGCCCGCTTTACCACTTCATTGGTAATACGCACATTATCCTCAAAAGGGAGCTGGGATCCGTCAAACATAACTGAAGAAAAACCGGCATCCAGGGCTTTCCAGATAGGCTCTACCATATTGGCATGGTCCAGATGCAGGACCACCTCTGCCGTTGACCTGCGGGCCATTTCCCCGGCAATCATACCCCAATAATCATATCCCATGAATTCTGCCACCACAGGACTAATCTGCAGAATGACGGGGGCATTCATCTCCTCGGCCGCCTCTATCAGGACCTTTGTATCCGGAAAAAGGGCAAGATTAAAGGCGCCTACCGCTGCATCGGCATTTATATACTTGGGTAATACTTCGTCTAACGTCTTCAGCATAGTCTGTTACCCCTTATCTTTCATTCCAGGCAGGCATAGGAAGAACCGGTTCAATGGCAGCATAGTCTGAAGGATACACGGTCTGATACTTTCCATCCCGCATCTGCAGTACAAATGCATTGGCAGAGGTGTTCTGGCCGTATTCATCCATGGTGATTGCATTCCACGGAATAGGCAGTGTGGATGTATCCACTTCCAGGTTCCTCAGGGCCTCATTCAGCGCCTCAGGCTCTGTGGTTCCGGCCTGGTTGATGCCCAGGGCAATGAGAAGTACGTTAATCATGTCCTTACAGTGGCCCTCGCTTAAATCCGCGCCGTCTGGCGTGTACTGCTTATACAGTTCAATCAGCTGTTTGCTTGTATCTGTATCAATGTCGGCCGACCATCCGCCTGTGGTATAAATAAATTCCGTATCCTTGCCCATTGCATCCAGGAAGTCTGTCTGCACAAATCCGCCGCGCTGTCCCAACAGCATCTTAGGAACATAATTTTGCTCCTTGAATGTCTTCAGGTAAAGGATTGCATCAGAAGCATAGGAGGACATCATGATTACATCCGGATTGGCTGCCTTTATTTTCATTACCTCGGATGAAACGTTGGTTGCTGAGGAGGAATAGGTAATATTCTCAACCACCTCAATACCGTACTCCTCAGCCATCCTCTCTTCCTCAATCCTTATATTAGCTCCGAACTCTGTATCTTCAGAAACAAGAGCCACTGTCATAAGGCCTGCATCCTGCTCTTCATTCAGCTGTTTGATAAATTCAAAGGAATCGCGGATATAATATGTATCATTGGGGCCAAACCTGAAATACCATTCAAGCCCTGTCTCCGGGGTTGTCAGGGAAGGCGATGAACCTGCTGTCAGAAGCGGGATACCATAGGTTTCAGTTACAACAGCCACTGCCTTGGTGATAGCGCTGGTATACTGTCCTGTCAGTGCCACAATCCCCTCTTCTGTAATCAAACGCTTTGCCTCTGAGGTGGCTGTGGTAGGATCTCCCTTGGAATCGGCAAACACAAGCTCAATCTTAGCACCGTTAAGGGCGGGAATTCCGGCTGTCTTTGCCAGGGCCATTGCCATTTCAGGATGCTCCTCGTTGATTACATCTGCAATCATCTGCCCGGCCGCCTTGCACTGGGCACCGTAGGTTGCATTGTTGCCGGAAAGAGGTGTAAGGAATCCGACTTTAATCACAGCCGGTGCGTCGGCACCCTCTGCCTGTGCCGTGGTGCTTTCCCCGGTGGAACCCGCCGGTGCCGCAGACGATTCCTTCTCCTGAGAGGATGCTGCCTGGGTACTGCCCCCGGAACCTCCGCAACCTGCTAATCCCAATACCATGGTGACTGCTAATGCTGCTGCTAAAAACTTCTTGTACATTCGTATAACCTCCCGTTTTTTATAATTTTCTTATATGAAGACGCCGGCTTCCTGTAATACCCCATTCAGGCACAGCGCTGCTTCCCGTACTGCTTCCTCCAATTTCATGGTTTCATAACGTTCTGTGGTGGGAGCCATGGGTTCCACGATGACAGGTCCTTCATAACCCTTCTCATGAAACGCCCTTACAATGGCTGTGGAATCAATGATTCCCCACTGGTTTGGCATGGCCCTCTCCCGGTCCTCCTGCTGGTCCGGTCCCCTTCCCGGGTACGCATCATCCAGGTGCAGGTTTACCACCCGCTCCATATTGTTCAGATATAGATACAGGTCATCCTTCCTGGCACCTGATGTATACCAGTGAATACAGTCAAATACAAAACCGATTTCGCGGCTCACACTGTCCGCCAGGGCCATGGTGCCGCTGATAGTCCGTATGAATGGGTACCTGAACTTACTGCACACGGTCCTTGCTCCCATAAATTCCAGGCCATACTGGAATCCGTTTTCCTTCATAATGTGATAAATCCTCTGAAGGCGGTTGCGATGCCACTCAAAGTTTTCCTCGAAGTCACGTTCATCTGCTCCGGGCCAGAAATGATTATATGCCCTGCTGCACCCAGCGGCTCTGGCCCGTTCAAGCCACCTGGCCCACTGTTCCAGCGCCTTGTTAAATTCTTCATCCCCCGCCCGGAACATGTCGCAGGGTCCCATCATCAATCCCCACTTCATTCCCCGGCTCTCCAGCACCTTTCCTGCCTCTCTCGCCTTTTCCACACTTCCAAATGCATGGGCCGGGACTTCGATGCCTCCAAATCCGCACTTGCCGGCTGCCGCAAGCAAATCTTCATAGGGATGATGGTTCAGTCCCATAGTCCTGGGGTTTAAATTTGTATACATCATATTCCCACCTGCTTATAACTCTAATTCTCTTCCCAACAGACGGTATATTTCTGTCTCAGGGATATCCACCGGTTCCCCAATCTGCCTTGCAATGCACATAACCCTTGCAAATTTTTCGGCTGCCACCACCCGCTGGCATGCCAGGGCCAGATTGGAGGCAATGCTCAAAACACCGTGGTTGGCCATCAGCACCAGGTTTCTGTGAAGCAGATAGGGCCTTGCATTCTCAATAATTTCATCTGATCCAGGCATTCCGTAAGGAGCCACCGGAATATCCTTAAAATGAAACAGAAGCTCCGGATGGCACTTGAAGTCCAGCGGCACATGGGTTACTGCATGGGCGGTCAGATAGGGAGCGTGACAGTGTATGACACCGTGAAGCCCTTCCTTCACCGTATAAGCGCCCCGGTGCATCTTTGTCTCAGAAGACGGTCTTCCGCCCCATAACTTCTCCCCGGTGCTCTCGTCAAACACGCAGATATTGTCATGGGTAAGCTTTTTCTTACTGGTCCTTCCTGGCGTTATGTAAAGCAGATCCCCGTCCTTAATGGAAAGGTTTCCCTCAAATGTATTAACCAGCCCCATATCTTCCATGGAAGCTCCTATCTCCATGATTTCATCCATTATTTCTGTCTTAATTCTACTGTCCATCATTCTTTCCTCCTCGTTATGAGCACTTGGCGTCTGTCCTTCAGACGCTTACGTGCGATACATGCCACTGGCGCTTAGCGGGTGTCCTCCGGCCGCTTAGCGCAGCGGCCGTTATGAGCACTGGGTGTCTGTCCTTCAGACACTTACGTGCGATACATGCCCAAACCTCTGTGTTCCAAATACTCCAGCCATTCATCCCAACGGCTCAAATGGCTGCTTTCATAAACAACAGGTTCCCAGGTGGCGGATGCAATCTGTTCCAGCTCCCATAAGGTTTTTGCCTCGCCTGCCGCATAAAGCTGCATCAGAAGATTCCCTCCGACAGAAGCTAACGGGCTTCCTGCCACCACCGGAATACCGGCTGCGTCCGCAAACATCTGCATCAGCAGCCTGTTTCTCACTCCCCCGTTAACCGCCACCAGCTCCCGGTAGGTTTCCCCTGTGATACGTGATAATCTCCTGATATTCCACTTCAGATACAGGGCATAGCTCTCAAACAGACATCTGCTGGTATCCCCAACGCCCTCCACGCACTTCTGTCCTGTCTCCAGGCAGTACTCCCTGATGGTTTCCGGCAGATTATCCCCCGACACCCGGAACCTGTCGTCGCTTATATCAATAAAAGTCCGGTTGTCTCTTACCTTTTCTGCTGCCGCGCAAACTGCCTCATAATCCAGCCGAGGCACCTGTTTCCTCCACTGCTCCATACAGCGCTCCAATATCCAGAATCCCGGAAAATCCTTGCACAGGGAATAGGTTCCTCCAACTCCCCGCATATTTTTAAACCGGTCATGAAAGCTTTCCCGGTTTACCACAGGCGCTTTCACTCTGGCTCCAAAGATAAAGGATGTACCCAGGCTGACAAATACCTTTGTCTTATCAAGTCCGGGAGCAGCCATGAGTGCCGACTCTGTGTCATGTCCCGCAACGCTGATCACGGGAACGCCTTCTATGCCGGCCCCCGCCGCAAAGGACCGCGTTATGCTACCATTGGGCCTTCCCGGTTCCGACAGGGGGCCAAACAGCTTCTCTGGTATGCCAAGCTTTCTGAACACCTCATAATTCCACTGTCTCCCATCCTGTTCCAGTAGATACAGAACAGAAGCTATGGTTCTCTCTACGGAAACCTGGCCTGTAATCATATATTCCAGCAGGCTGGACAAAGGAAGAAAACGCTCTCCTCTCATGATATTCGGCGAACAGTCCAGTACGTCCCGGTAGAGATGAAACAAGGCCCTGGTCTTTACCGGGTAATTCCCCATCTGCTCATACAACTGCCAATCCGTAAAGCAACGGTGAACCTGGTCCATGATTCCGTCAATTCTCCGGTCCCGGTAGTGACACGGCTCCTGAATCAGTTTTCCCTCAGCGTCCAGTATGCCGTATCCGTTTCCATAGGTATCAATTCCCAGGGAGACAAAACGCCCGTTCTCTCCAAGCCACCCCAGCCCGTCCCTTATGGTCTTAAGCATGTGCCCTATGTCGGCAAACTCATGGCCGTCCTTCACCTTTGGGAGGTTTGGCTCTGAATATGTATCCACTATCCGCAGCTTCCTGCCGTCATACACGGCAGCTGCCATTTTGATTCCTGTGGCCCCGATATCGGCTGCCGCATACAAGGACTCTTTCATATGCCTTCCTCCTGCGGTATAACCTGCCCGGATATAGCTTCCCGCGCTCCAGCCCTCCGGGTAACAGCTCTCTTTAGCATCATCCGCCCAGATACGCCCGCTTTACATCCTCGTTGCTCAGCAGATCCTCTCCTCTGCCCTCGATGACAGATTCCCCATTCTGTATAACAAAGGCATAATCACACAGGGCCAGCGTGTCCACTGCGTTTTGTTCCACTATGATTACCGTAATTCCAATAGCCGCTATCTCTTTTACAAACTTGAATATTTCCTGTACCAGCTTGGGCATCAGACCCAGAGATGGTTCATCCAGTATAAGCAGCTTTGGGTCTGACATGAGGCCTCTGGCAATTGCCACCATCTGCTGTTCACCTCCGGAGAGAGTGCTGGCAGTCTGCTTTTTTCTCTCCTCCACCCTTGGGAACAGTTCATATACCAGCTTCAGGCGCTCCTGTATGGCTTTTTTGTCCTGGTTCAGATAGGCGCCCATCAACAGGTTATCCTCCACCGTCATACCCCCAAACAGCATCCTTCCTTCAGGCACCATCGCGATTCCCTTGCTGACCAGTTTAAAAGGCGGCATACCCGTGATGTCCTCTCCTTTGTAGCGTATGATGCCGCTCATGGGCTTGATAGTACCTGTAATGGCCCTGAGGGTGGTGGTTTTGCCTGAACCGTTAGAACCAAGGATGGCCAGGATTTCGCCCTCGCGTACACTGAAGGACACGTCGTGCACTACGGCCATGCCGTTATATCCCGCCTGCAGGTCAACTACTTCCAATAACTTCTCATCACTCATCCTTCTTTGCTCCTCCTCCCAGGTATGCATTGATTACTTCCTGATTCGATGTAACCTCATCCGGTGAGCCTACCACTAATACCTTGCCCGATACCAGAACCACCACCCGTCTGGATACATTCATAACCACGTCCATATTATGCTCAATGGTCAATATGGCGACACCCATAGTGTTAATTTTCTTAATCAGATTGACCGCATCCTTGCGCTCCGTGGCCGTCAGTCCTGCCATGGTCTCATCCAGCAAAAGCAGCTCGGGGTCCGTGGCCATGGCCCTGGCAATCTCCAGACGCTTCTTCTGGGGCACGTTCAGCTTGCCGGCATATACATATTTCATATCCAGCATCCCGCACAGCTCCAGAATCTGGTCCACATGCTTCATGGCCTCCTCTATGTTATGGCGCTTGCACAGGGCGCCCACCAGAACATTTTCGTAAACCATCATATCGTTTAAGGACTGGGGAATCTGGAATGTCCTTCCGATTCCCAGTTTACATATGTCGTAAGGCTTCATGCTGGTGATGTCCTTACCCTTAAAAAATACATTTCCTTCTGTCAGGGTGTGGGCTCCGCTGATGGAGTTAAACAGTGTGGTCTTACCGGCCCCATTGGGTCCCACCACACCCACAATCTCGCCTTCTTCCACGTCAAAGGTAACCGCCTCATTTGCCACAAGCCCCCCAAAACGTTTGGTAGCATTTTTAATCTCTAATATTTTTCCCATATTCAGCCTCCTGCCACACTGCTCTTTTTCTTATTCTTGAAGTAAGAGACAATCCGCTCATACCTTCCCTCTAATATAGAAAGGATACCTCCCGGAATAAAGAGAACAATCAGGATAACCAGCGTTCCGTAAAGAATCATGTCCAGTCCCCCGTATTGTCCCAGGTACACCCTGGAATACTCCGATATGCTGGTGAGCACAATTGCTCCCAGAACCGGTCCCAGGACAGTACCCACACCTCCCATAACAGCTGTAAGCACAATCATCATCGAGACATTGAGAGTCATAAGCATGGACGGGTCTATGTATAAAATAAACTGTGCGTATAAGCTTCCGCCAATACTTACGATAGCCGCGCTGAGCATATAAGCCCTGATTTTATAGGATGCAGCATTGATTCCAACGCTTTCCGCCGCCATCTCGTTTCCTTTTATGGTGCGCAGATAATAGAAAAATTTAGATTTATCCAGGCATTTAATAAGAACCAGAACAGCCACGGTAAAAATAAGGAACACATAATAATAGTTAAGGGGATTTTTAAACTGCATGAAGGCCCATTCATTCACACCTTTTGAATAAATATAGACTCCGGTGGCGCCCCCGCACCATTTCCAGTTGATGAATATGATTCTGGTACATTCCGCCAGAGCCATGGTGGATATGGCAAATACATGCCCCTTCAGCCTCAGGAGAGGTTTTCCCACTATAAATGCAATGAGCATGGAAATACCAACTCCAATCCATATGGAAATCCATGGGCTGATTTTGAAATAGGATACGGCAAGCCCCACCGTATAAGCTCCTATGCCATAGAACAGGCTGTGTCCGTTGGAAACCTGTCCGCAATATCCGCCGATTACGTTCCAGCCCATACCCACAATTGCCCAGACCAGAATCAGGGACAACAGGTTCCACACAAACCGGATTCTAACCACCTGCGGGAAAATGACTGCTGCCAGCACTCCGATTCCCAATCCTATGAACCACCTCTTATTATCACGCAATATCTTTTTCATATTTATTTACCTCCAAACAGCCCTTTAGGTTTGAACTGAACCAGCAGCAGGAACACCACGCAGATACCCACATACTTAAACGCCGTGTTCATGTAGACGCCTGTGAAGGAATCAGCCAGCCCCATAATAAGTCCTCCAAAGAAGGCGCCCGGTATGCTTCCAAAACCTCCCATTACAACGGCGATGAATCCGAACAGCTGGAAATTGGCTCCCACATTGGGATAAATGTAGTAGAAATAGGTCAGTGCACATCCTGCTGCTCCTGCTATGGCCGCTGATAAACCAAATGCAAGTGCGTATGTCTTTTCCGGGTTGATTCCCACCAAGCCGGCAGCTGTCTTGTTCATGGATGTTGCGCGGATGGCCTTTCCGGTACGTGTCTTGTTGAGGAACAGGAACATAAAACCCGCCACACAGACAGAGATGACAAAGGGTACGATTTTCTGTTTGCTCAGCACCATGAAGCCTAAATCAATGGACCCGCTGATAGCCACCTCAGGTATGGTCTTAAAATCACCGCTGAACAGCAGAAGGGCCAGATTCACCAGCACCATGCTCAGAGCAAATGTAATCAGACGCTGCGAGAGGACCGGTCCCCTAAGCGCCCTGGCAATAATCAGCTTATACACGATAAAGCCAATGCCAAACATGATTGCCATACAAATAGGAAGGGATACGATTGGGTCAAGTCCGAAATACAGATTAAGATAAAAGGAACAAAACATTGCAATCATCAGAAATTCGCCTTGGGTAAAACTCAGGATACCCATAACCCCCCACACCAAGGCAATACCCATTGCTACCAGAGCCAGGGTCGAGCCATTAATAATGCCTTCAAATAAGGCCTGCATGAACATACTCATTCACCGTCATCCTCCTTGTTTGTTGTTTTGTATTTATTTTATTCAATATTAACATATTCCCTTCTAAATAGCAAGCATTTTTGTTTGTTTCAAAGATTTTTTATTTGTTTTCGGATTTTTATATGGTATATTTTTATGTTTTTCGGATTTTTACAAGGGTAAACTTATCTTTTAAGCATATTTTTTTTGTTTTAAAAAATAATCATCCGTTATTCTTTCTTTTCTTCGTATTTTTGCGCATAACAAAAGGGCGCTTTTATGAAAAACACAAAAACGCCCCTCACCATCTTATTAAATTAACATCATCTATGTATGTTTATGAATAATATACCTCTACGTGATTCCTGCTAAACAGCCGCATCCACTCATCAGAGGGCTTCCGATCCGTAACCACCACATCGATCTGCTCCAGGTCCGTAAGCTTCATGAACGCCACACGGCCAAACTTGGAGTGGTCGGCCAGTAGATAGACCTTATGGCCCCGCTCAATCAGAGACTTCTTGACATCTGCCTCTAATTCATGGGAGTCAAATATACCGCCTTCCATGCTCATTCCTTTACAGCTGATAAGCACCATATCCAGATGGTATTCCTGTATCGTGCTCCGGGCAACGCCGCCCTGCATGGAATAGGACTGGCGGTTAACACGCCCGCCCGTGGACAAAATTCCAAAACGGCTCCGTTCCATCTCTCTGATGACCTTTACGGAATTTGTCAGGACCAGAATATCTTCCCTTTCGCTAAGGTACTTTAAGGTCTCCATAACCGTCGAACTGGCATCACACCCAATACTTGCATTAGGGGGAACCATCTCGGAAACAATGCCCGCAATCGCTCTTTTTTCTTCAACATTTGTCTCCGAACGTTTCACAAAATCAATCTTCTCAGAAGACTCTGTCTGATTCAAAACAGCCCCTCCATACGTCCTGACTACCAGTCCTTCCTCCTCCAATTTTTCCAAATCACGCCGTATTGTCTCCGGAGTAACCCCAAATTGGTTGCTCAGATTGGCAACAACTACCTTTTTCTCCAGACGTACAATCTGTCTTATCTGTTCTAATCGATCTTTCTGTGCCACACTTTGTTCCTCCACATGTCTTACTGGCAAAAAACCCCATAAATAAGCGGTTTTCCTCGAATTCATTATAAAACAACCATGCAGGAATTGCAAGGAAAGTTATGAATCAAGGGCCTCTGCCATCTCTCTAATGGCCGCCACATCCTCAGCATCCAGCTCCAGTTCATCTGCCCTGGTATTCTTCCTGATCTGTTCTTCGGTGGTGGCGCCGCTCAGAAGGATTACCTTATCGCCCTGGGCCAGTACCCACGCCATAGCCAGATCTGCCACCGCACAGTCATATTTCCTGCACATAGGCTCCAGGCGGTCCAGGAAATCCATAACCCTTGGCATGTTATCAGGCTGGAACCACTTCTTGTTGCACTGAGCGCCTACCGGCTTATAATCCCTGGGCAGGGCGCCGCTTAACAGTCCCATTTCCAGAGGGGAATAGGCCTGAAGCACGATTCCGTTCTCTCTGCAAAGAGGCAGAAGCTCCTCTTCCACAGCCCGGTCCAGCACACTGTATTTAGCCTGTACAATGTCAAGGCTGCCGTACTTTATGTACTCTTCCACCTGGGCTGCCGTAACATTGGCAGCTCCAATGGCCCTGATTTTGCCTTTTTCCTTTAACTCGCCCAGTAATTCCATGGTTTGGGAAATGGGTGTGTAATAAGGCTCCACCGCCTGCCAGTGGGACATATAAATATCAATATAACCGGTACCCAGACGCTCCAGGCTGAGATCCACTTCCTCCAGAATGGACTCCCTCGAAAGGTTTTTATACAGCTGGATATCCCCCACCTTGTTAAACAGGGCGCCCTCCCTGGTCCAGACGATTCCAAACTTTGTCATAACCGCAACCTTTTCCCGGTCCATGCCATTAAGGGCCTCCCCCACGATCCGTTCGCTCTGCCCAAAGTTATAGCCAGGTGCTGTATCTATGAGATTCACCCCTAATTCGGGACATTTTTGAATGGTGGCAATGGACTCATCCTTTGATTTGTCCCCTCCCCAGGCAGGACCGCCGCCGATTGCCCATGTGCCGAGCCCGATTCTTGATATGGGCTTATCCAGTGTACCTATTTTTATTGTTTTCATACTCATCCCTCCATCTTCAAATATTCCTGATAACGGGCCTCCACCTGTTCCCTGTTTCGCACTCCCGTAGTGGCGCCAACACTCTCTACGGATAACGAAGCTGTGCAGTTGGCAAATGCCGCGCACTCCTTAAGCCCCTTTCCCTCCAGCAGGCCGCATATGAACCCCGATGCAAAGTTATCCCCTGCGCCGGTGGTGTCCAGGCACTGTGTATCAGCAAATGCCGGGACTATGAAGGCTTCCTCCTGATTCTTGATAAAGCATCCTCTTTTTCCGATTTTAATGATTACATTCCTGACTCCGCAGTCCAGCAGGGTCCCGGCTATCTCTTCCAGCTCCTTTTTGCCGGTAATCGCTGCCGCCTCCGCGTAATTAGGAAAAAAATAATCCACATAGGAAAGGGCTCTCTGTATGTCCTCCAACCGCTCTCCCCTCTTGCATCCCACAATATCGGCACAGATTAACATTCCCTTTTCTCTGGCCCTTTCAAAGAGAGGTATCATCAGGCTTTCATCCAGAAGGGGATTGTTAAAAATGCTGGCAAAAGACAGGATCCTTCCACGGGACACAGACTCTCTCTCCACATCCTCCGGACAGAAGGTCCAGATGCTCCCGCTTTTATTGTTAATAAATGTCCGCTCTCCATCCTCCCTTATAAGACCTACATTGATGGAAGTGACCTTGCTGCTGTCCACCTTGATGTATTCTGTTCCGATGTTGTTCTTTCGGCAATGCTCCAGCACCAGGGAGCCGATGACATCATCTCCCACACAGCTGACCAGCCTGACCTTGTGGCCCAGCCGTGTTATGACCGTGGCTTCGTTTAAGGCGTCTCCCCCCACAGTAAGTACCATCTGTTTTACAGAATAGGATGCAGTATCCAGCACATCTGCTCCCACCGGATAAAGCTGCAAATCCGTATGGGCAGCGCCCACAATCACCACTTCACAGCATTCATTATTTTTCAAACCAACCCTCCGCCTTTCCATTGCTGCCAAACAGCAGAATCTTTTCCTCCGCCCGCTTCTGGACCGCATCTCTGACACGGATATTAAGGGCCTGATATCCCTCTCCCTTTTCGTGGGCCTGGATTGCGGACATGGCTGCCTCGCACAGCTCCGTATGAATGTTGATTTTAGTGATTCCCAGACTTATGGCATGACGGATATCCTCATCTCCTATGCCGGATGCGCCGTGGAGCACCAGCGGGATGGAAACGTCCCTGCGGACCTTCTCCAGAATCTCAAAATTAATCTGCGGCGGTGCCGTATAAGCCCCATGCTGGTTCCCGATGGCCACTGCCAGAGAATCAATATCCGTTTTTTCCACAAACTCCGCTGCCTGGGACGGATCTGTGTACATGTAGTGGTTCAGCGCTTCCTCATAATCTGTCTCAGCTCCCACATGGCCCAGCTCTGCTTCCACAGGAATGCACATGGGATGGAACTTATCCACCACCTCCCTTGTCATCCTTATGTTCTCCTCAAAGCTATAGGCCGAACCATCTATCATGAGGGAATTATAACCGATGTCAATGGCATGGCTCACTATTTCAAAGCTGCGCCCATGGTCCCAATGGATGGAGCAGGGAAGCGAGGTCTGAGTGGCATAGGAACGCATCATGTTCACAAAATGATTGATGTCCGTGTTCACAAGAAACCCGCTTCCAAATGACAAAATAACCGGGGACTGAAGCTTCTCACATGCCTTCATGACGCCCGAGAGCATTTCCACATTCCATATACAGAAGTTGGCAACCGCATAGTGCTCCTTCTGTGCCTTTACTAACATGTCCTTTGTCGATACTAACATATATAATACCTTATCCCTTTCCTGATTTAATCGCTGATTTAGTCGCTGATTTAGTCGCTGATTTTAATGACTCCCTTAATAATCTCCGCCTTGCGGCTCAGGGATTCCTCAAATGCTTTTTGTACATCCTCATACGTATATTCATCCGTAACCATGGTCAGCACGTCGAATCTTCCTGATGATATGGCCTGGATGGTCATGGGAAAATTATTGGCATACCGGAATACGGTCTGTACTTTTACCTCACGGTTAATTTTAAGGAAGTCCACCGGGGTTTCCCCTGGTATGGTTCCCACTATCATGACCTCCCCGCCTCTTCTGACAGATGCAAATGACTGCATGGCTGTTACTCTGCTGCCTGCGGTTTCAAAAACAATGTCTGCCCCATCCCCGCCAAACAATGCCCGGCTGCGGTCTACCGTATCCTCCTTCCTTCCATTTATCACATGCCATGCCCCTAATTGCAGCGCCTTCTCCAACCGCCGTTCAATCACGTCAGCCACCACAATCCGCTCCGCTCCCATAAGGGCACAGGCCTGGAGCGTCATAAGCCCGATACAGCCAGCCCCCAATATGAGCACGTTCTTCCCGGGCTTTACCCCTGCAAGCTCGGCTGCATGCATGCCCACCGCGGCGGGCTCCACCAGAGCCCCCTCCACCATGTCCATATGCGCCGGCAGATGGTATGTAAAGCTTTCCGGGTGTGTCAGATAATTGGTAAGGGCACCTTTGTAGTTAGGCTGGGTTGCCATGAAGTCCACCTGGGGACAAATGTTATAATGTCCCCTAAGACAGAACTCACATTTACCGCATGGAATTCCCGGTTCACAGAGTACACGGTCGCCTTCTTTAAACCGGGTCACCTTAGCGCCCACCGACACCACGGTCCCTGAAAACTCATGGCCCAATCCGATTTTCTGCGAAGGATCCTTTGGCGGTATGAAGGGGCCGCACTCAAACCCATGTACATCCGATCCGCAGATTCCCACATACGCCACCTTAATCAGCACCTCGTCCTCCGCCGGAACCGGCATAGGGCATTCCTCAATCCTCATGACTCCAGGCGTAACCAAAATCGCTTCCGTATTCTTCATTTCTCCCCGTCCTTTCGGCTTCAGTCAAAATCATAGGTCAAAATGACCTTAATTGCCTCTTTATTAGCCATGGCCTCAAACCCTTCCTCCCACCTGGAGAGGCCCAGCCGGTGCGTAATCATGGGTTTAACCTGAATCCGGCCGGCAGCCAACAGCTGCAGGGCATTCCTCCATGACGTGGCATCATACGCCATATGCCCTATGATAGATACTGCCTTCATGGATATGTCATTGATGGAAAATCCCACAGGCTTAAATCCCATACCAACCCGGACGATTTCCCCGTTGCAGCGCACCATCTCAATGGCCTGCTTCAGACAAATATTGGCGCCTGCACAGTCTACCACCAGACCGATGCTGTCACTTCCTCCGCATATCTCCTGGCAGCGTTGCACCACATCCTCTGCGGAACCGTTCACCACTTCCGTAGCTCCCAGCTGCCTGGCTACCCCGAACCGTACCTTTACATCTTCCTCCAGTCCAACCACCACAATATTAAGGGCCCCCATTATCTTTGCTATCTGCACGGAGAAGAGGCCCAGAGGCCCTGTACCGAATATAACCACATTCTCTCCCGGCAGGAGGCCGGAACGCTGGGCAATGGCCTTATACGCATTACAGATAGGATCCATCACAGCCGCTTCCTCATATTCAAGTCCTTCAGGAATCTCCCAGATGGCTCTCTTGTGAATGGCAAGTATCTCCCCCGGAATTCTGCAGTACTTTGTAAAACCGCCGCTGTATCCATACCCCAGGCCCAGATTGACCTTCTCTGAACAGAGCAGATAATCACCCCGTTCACAGGCAGGACATCTGCCGCAGACATGTCCTGTATTATCAGATACAATTCGCTGTCCGGGCCTCCAGTCCTTTACATTCTTTCCCACCCGGACAATCTCTCCGGCAAACTCATGGCCGCGGACAGAGCCAAATTCATCCGAACCATTATCCACTTTGTAATGCTTCATATCTGCCCCGCAGATAGCAGCTGCCTTTACTTCCAGGATGATATCATTATCGCCGCATTCCGGCTCCGGTATGTCAATCATCCTGTAGGTCCCAAAATCGCTGGGACGGCCAAACTTTGCCAATGCTTTCATCATTCGCCCTCCTGACTATTTTATGTAATTATAATATCACTATTTTTATTTAAAATCAACATTATTTATTTGTTTTAATCATTATTTCTTTTGATTCAAAGATTTATTGTCTGTTTATTCAACAAAAATAACTCGGAGCGGAATGGGAGCGGGGACGGCGGATACGGATGCGGAGCGGGAATCACTAAGGACCATTGCACTTACCCGCTGCGTATCTCCCCACCTGCGTCATTCATACTCAAATCCGATGAATAAAAAATGGCATGCCGGGGGGACCGGCATGCCGCTATATATACCGGACTGCATTATCTTGGTATTTTTGTATCCTGATATGCAGCCCGGTATATGAATGTTTGATAAAGTGAGTTTTAGTTTAAGTCAGTATGAATCTAAATAAATGGTAATCCGGATGGGTATTAAACTAAATGAGATAATATAAGCAGCACAAATCATGCCGGCGATGGGCGTGCGCGTACTCCTTCCCTACTTATTCACCACATTCACCGGGCTTCCGTCCATAAATGACTTCAGGTTCGCCACTGCTATATCCATCAGCCGCTGCCTGCTCTCCCTGGGCGCCCAGGCAATGTGGGGCGTGATGAAGCAGTTCCTGGCCTGAAGCAGGGGGTTGTCCCCCTTTATGGGCTCCGTAGATACCACATCCAGTCCGGCAGCCCCAACTTTTCCGGAATTCAGAGCTTCCTTTAAATCCTCTTCCACAATCAACGGACCTCTGGAATCATTGAGAATGATTACCCCGTCCTTCATCTTTGCTATGGATTCCTTGTTAATCATTCCCGCGGTCTCAGGGAACAGCGGGCAATGAAGGGCAATTACATCGGACATTCGGTACAATTCATCTAAATCAGCATAGTGACAATTTTCGTTTTCCAGCGCCTCATTCCGGTAAGCATCATAAGCCAGCACTTTCATGCCAAGAGCCTGGGCAATACGCGCTGTTCCCTGCCCGATACGCCCAAATCCTATAATGCCTATAGTCTTTCCCGCCAACTCGATAAGGGGATAATCCCAAAAACACCAGTCCGGACAGCTTTGCCACCTGCCTTCATGGACAGCCTGACTGTGATGGCCGATATGGTGGCAGATTTCCAAAAGCAGGGCAATTGTATACTGGGCAACCGCAGCTGTTCCATATGTAGGAATATTGCATACAGGGATTCCCTTGGCTGATGCTGACTCACAATCCACCACATTGTACCCGGTAGCCAGCACACCCACATAACGGATATGGCCGCATGCCTCAAATACTTCCTTTGTGAGGGGCGTCTTATTGGTAAAGACAGCCTGGGCATCGCCAATCCTCCTTATAATCTCCGCTGTATCTCCCACCGGAGTCCTGTCATATACAGTAAGCTCCCCCAATTCCTGCAGCCCTTCCCAGCTAAGGTCCCCTGGGTTTTCCGTGTACCCGTCCAGAACAACAATTTTCATGTCAAACACCCCTTCTTTAACGTAATTTTTTATTGGTATATAATTTATAATACGTGGTTTCATCTTTGTTGTCAACATTTTTTCTTTGTTTTAAACAATCATCTCTTATACTTCACATTCAGGCCCCATTTCCTCCCATTCGCGGACAAATTCCACACATCTCTCCATTCAATGCTATAATGGAACCATCAGTACTGAGTACAGCGGCATACCGGGAAACCGCACCATTCTCACTGAAAGGAGCTGCACCCATGAACCTTAACTGGAAAACCATTTTAAAAAAGGCAGGTATCATCCTGCTGTCCACACTGCTCTTCGCCCTCTGCTCCGGCCTTCTCTACATTACAAAGATGGCCGGCTCCATCAATATTACCCGGCCGGAGGATGAACCAGAGCTGGCCTCCGCCATGACCAATGAAAACCTGGACACAGAGACCCAGGAAAAGCTGGGCGGATATTGGACCATTGCTGTCTTTGGCGTGGACAGCCGCAACGGAAAACTCGGAAAAGAAAATAATGCCGATGTACAGATGCTGTGCTCCATCAACAGGGATACTGGTGAAGTACGCCTTGTATCATTATACCGCGACACATTTCTGATGAATGACACCGCAAACAGCGGATATGGAAAATTGAACCAATCCTACTTTCTGCAGGGACCATCCGGCAATATTTCTGCCATTAACACAAACCTGGATATGAAGGTGGAGGATTTCGTGTCCTTTAACTGGAACAGCGCAGCTGATGCCATCAACCTTCTGGGCGGCGTGGACATAGAACTGTCCAAAGCGGAGTTCTATTATATCAATGCTTTTATCACGGAGACAGTGAACATCACGGGAATCCCCTCCACCCATCTGGAAGGACCCGGCATGCAGCACCTGGACGGCGTTCAGGCTGTTGCCTATATGCGCCTGAGGCAGATGGACACAGACTTTAAGAGGACCGAACGGCAGCGTTCTGTTATTGAGCAGGTATTTGACAACGCCAGGAAGGCAGATATTTCCACCCTGATTCAGGTATTCCATACAGTGGCGCCTCAAATCATGACCAGCATAAGCGAGGAAGAGTTTATGGATATTGCATATAATATAAAAAAATATCACATAAACGGTACAGCCGGATTTCCTTTTGAACAGACCACCGCAAGCCTGGGCAAGACAGGCAGCGTGGTCATTCCCAGCACCCTGGAATCCAATGTGGAAGAACTGCACCGTTTCCTGTATGACGATGATGCCTACACCTGCTCCGGTCAGGTCCGGGACATCAGCAGAGAAATCATAAAAAGGGCTGTTAAAAATTAAGGAGTTATGAGTATGATACGAATTGCTGTCTGTGACGATGAACCCTGCTTTACACAGCAGATTAGCCATGTCATCGCAAACCATGCCAGGGACATATCCCCGTCCCCGGAAACAGTGCTTTACACCAGCAGCGGCCAGCTGCTTTACGATGTGGAGGAGGGCGCCCACTTTGACCTTCTGCTGCTGGATATTGAAATGCCTGAAAAGGACGGAATGAGCCTGGCCGCGTCCCTGCGCCGCCATCTTCCCTTGTCCCTGATTATTTTCATCACTTCCCACACCCAGTACGCGGTAAAGGCATATGAACTGTCTGTTTTCCGCTACATCCCCAAGTCCGAGATGGAAACCTGCCTGCCTCTGGCACTTAAGGATGCCAGCCGCATTCTGAAACAAAGCTCTTCAGATACCTATATTATCGAATCAGCCAGAAGGATTCAGAAACTGTCCGCGGAGGATATCATCTATGTTTATAAGCAGCAGAAATACTCTGTCATAGCCGCAAAAGGCGGAGAGATTCCTGTGCGCAAGCCCCTGGCCCAGGTGCTGGAGGAGCTGAACACCTTAACAGACGGAGGCACCGGCAGTTTTCTCTTGGTGGAGCGGGGATATATCGTGAACCTGTTCCATGTGGAAAAACTGGAGGACGAGCAGATTTACCTGGACAATGGCTCTGTCCTTCCGGTCAGCCGGAACCGCCTTAAGGAAACCCGTGAAGCTATAACAAGGTATTGGAGGAAAATGCTATGACTATGAACCACTGGTATCAGTCCATGTACCAGATGTTTGAACTTGTTTCAGACTTCATTGAAGCGTGGCTCTGCTATGGCTTTGTGGGGCTGTTCCTGCCGGACCGGGTCAGGGGAAAGGTGCTGTTTTTTATTCTGTCCCTGGTGCTGGTGGGTTCTGTCCGGGCCATGGATATACTGGGCATAGACCCTATAATATCCACTCTTTGGTTTGTATTTTATATCTGTATGACCACGGTGGTACTGTTCCAGGTGAATCTGTTTTATGCGGTGTCCCTTGTTAGCTTTTATATTCTGTGCCTGTACGTGATCAATTATTTCTGCATGTCCGTCATGGGGGTCATTGCCGGCAACCGCCAGTTTGCGCAGTTTATCCTGAACCAGCTGTCTCTGCTGCGGTGTATTTACCTGGCTGCGGATACCGCTCTTTTGTTTTTGTTATATATGCTTATCAGACGCGCCTTTAAGGGGGGGCTGCTCTACAGCCCGCGGATGCTGTTCACCATTTCCCTTCTGGGCATTCTGGGCATTACCTTCCTGTCAGTGGTCACCCTTCAGGATATTTCCGTGATTACCCTGTTCAGCTGGAGCCTGTGCCTTGTCATGGTGCTGTGCTTTATTTTTCTCCTGCTCTTTTATTCCAATTACATGAAGGAACATGAGCTCAGAAATATTCTTGAACTGAAGGACCAGATGGTGCGCCAGGAATACGAGATGGTCAGGCAGCTTCAACAGGAACAGCAGTCCCTTTCCCATGACCTGAAGAACCACCTTTTAGTCATGGACACCCTGCTGAAGGAAGGAAAATACCAGGAGGCCCGGAATTATATCGGCCAGCTGGGCATTCCCCTGGAGCGCCTGGCACCCTCCATATGGACCGGCACCTCCACCCTGGATGTGCTTTTAAACCATACCAGAAACCGCTGCATCCAGTCTCATATAACATTTACGGTACAGGCCGACGCCGTTGATTTGCGCCCCATGGAGGACCAGGATATATGCAGTCTCTTTGCCAACCTCCTGGACAATGCCTATGAAGCCGCCCATTCCATGCCCGATGGACAGGGCTGGATTCTCTTTAAGATGAGAAAGGCCAGGGAAATGCTCTTCTTAGATATTTCCAACTCATCGCCCGCACCCCCCTGTGTCAAAAACGGCGCCCTGATCTCACGCAAACAGGATGGACGGCTTCACGGTCTTGGACTTAACAGGGCATCTGCCACTGCGCAGGAATACGGCGGCCAGCTTACCTATGGATATGAAGGCGGTGTGTTCACGGTCAGCATAAGTTTCCTGGGAGGAGTTAAGGGAGGGGGTTTAGAAGAGAGAGGTTAGAAGAGATGGATTAGAAGAGATGGGTTAAAAAACAGAATTTCCAGAAAAGGCCAAATAAAAAATGACCCTATTTATATAAGGCCATTTTTTACTCTACAGGTCGATTCTGAAATCGTCTGAACCCTCGCCGTTTACCACATAATAGGCTGCATTCTGTTCCGGTGATATGTACAGCTCCATAGACTTGATTACGGTTCCCGGATGAGTCTTCGCATATGCCTTCTCCGCCTGCGCCAGCACATCCTTTGCAGCTACCTGCCTGCCGCCGAACTCCACTACAACACTCTTCTCAATCTCCGGTTTTACAGTCTCTTTCACTGCTTCTTTAACCGCGGGCTCATCTGCCTTTTTAACATCTTCTGCTGTCTTAACCTCTGCTGTACTCTTAACCTCTGCTGCCTTCTTAACCTCTGCTGTCCTGGTCTGCGCGGCGCCTGTCTGCGCTGCCGCTGCCGCAGTCCTCTTTGGTCTTGCCATGTTAGTTCCTCCCTAATTTCAATCCGATTTCCAGTGTCAATGGGGATTATACGGCAGTCACCTTTTTTTGTCAATGTCGCGGATATGGAAAATAAACCGCTAAACAAAGGCCTTTATGGAAATTTTTTGAACATATACTGACACATTGTCATATTTCTTTATGGCATTTGTCACATTCCGATTGGGAAATCAGTTTCCGGGCCCTGTCCGGGAACCAGGCAAAGGCTCCTGACGACGGAACCATGGAAAATTCCATGATTTTTCCGGTGGAAGGATGGGGAAATGCCAACCGGCGGGCACACAGGGCCAGAAGCCGGTGTGCATCCCCAAAGCTGCCTTTTTTCCTTCCTCTGTCCACAGTCATGGTTGTGGATTTTGTGGATAACCCGCCTCCGTATCGTTCATCTCCATACAAGGGAGTTGCATGTCCGGCAAATTGCACCCTTATCTGGTGGTGCCTTCCTGTAAGCAGCTCTATATCTATTAGGGATAATATCTGCTCCTGGTTTTTGGGGTTGTTGATAACTTCCAGAACCCTGTAATTAAGAACTGCTTTTTTGCTGTTTTCGTCGGACTTATCCACAATCTTTGATGTGTTGTTTTCCTTGCAGTGGCGCAGATAATCCACATATGTCCCCTGTTTATCCACAGGTTTTCCACAAACCACTGCCGAGTATGATTTTTTTATTTTTCCGGCCTGCAAAGCGGCGCTTAATGATGCTGCGGATTTCTGGTTCAGTGCGTATACCATGATTCCCTCCACCGGCTTATCCAGTCTGTGGATAACCCCCACATAAGGCGGCTGGGCTGTGGATACTCCTTGTGGATGGTTGTGGATATCCTGTGGATTATGTAGATAACGGCGTATCTCACTTACCATATCAGGCGCAAAGCCTCTTGACACCTGGGACTCCAGTCCCGCGGGTTTTTGCACTACTATAATATCTTTATCTTCATATAATATTGGTACCATACCTCGACCTCGCTTATCTGTCTGTCTCCTGTACAGACGATTCTAAAGGAACGCTTTTGATTATACCATAGTTTTGCCTCTGCCCGGTTGATTATATTCAGAAATTAGTTTTGCACTCAAAGTAATTCTTAAAAAGTATTGCATATTTTTGGTCTTAGGTGTATAGTATATAATACAAACATATGTAGTATTCAAAACTACATTGCAGGGTTTTGATTAAACTGTACTGTGTTTTTAATAAAAGGAGGCTGGATACTATGACAGCAAAATTAAAACGCGGGATTACCAAGGTTAAGGATCCCGGCAGCGCATTGACCCATTTCATTGCTATGATTCTGGCTATCATCGCAGCCATACCGCTGCTCTCAAAGGCAGGACATGACTCCGGACATATGCGCATCAGCGCACTGGCAATTTTCATTCTGAGCATGATTGGCCTTTATGCGGCCAGCACGATATACCATACCCTGGATATCTCCCCTAAGATTAATAAGCTGCTGCGCAAGATAGACCATATGATGATTTATATTTTGATAGCAGGCACTTATACGCCTGTATGCATGATTGTCCTGGGCGATAAAACCGGCTGGACCATGCTGACCCTGGTGTGGGGCATTGCCATTGTGGGTATCCTTATCAACGCTCTGTGGATTACATGCCCCAAATGGTTTTCATCCCTGATTTACATTGCCATGGGATGGGTGTGCATACTGGCTATAACCAAAATATTGAGCTCCATGCCCAGGGCAGGCTTCATGTGGCTTCTGGCAGGCGGTATCATCTATACAGCGGGCGGTATTATTTATGCCATGAAGCTTCCGTTCTTCAACTCCCGCCACAGATATTTTGGTTCCCATGAGATTTTCCATCTCTTTGTTATGGGCGGAAGCCTCTGCCACTATGTGATGATGTACCGCTTTGTGGCATAAGGTTTAATTGAGTATAAATACAGAGAACACTGCTTCTGATATGAAATCAATGATTTCATACCGCAAGCAGTGTTCTTTTCTCTTATATGCAGTTTCGGCAGCAGTCTCAAGGTCAGCTTGTCCTCTGGAAACCTGTTTTTTTTATCAGATGTTCCTTCTCTGCCCTGCTCATATGTTTAATGGCATATTCCCTGCTCATGGCTTCCTGTTTTGTCTCAAATGCCTCATAATAGGACAGCACCACCGGACGTCTGGGTTTGGTATACTTGGCCCCTTTACCCTGGTTATGGACCTTCAGACGCTTGTCCAGGTCATTGGTCCAGCCGCAGTAAAACGTGCCGTCCGCACAGGTGAGGATATAGGTATAATTCATGGATATCCTTCCTTTCCGGTAAATAAACTCCTGACAGCAATAAAAGGGCGTCCCTTTAAGGGAGTGCCCTTCCTGTTTCATTTTATCAGATAATGCCGGCTATGTAAACGGTAATAACGCTTGCAACACGTCATCACCGCCCAGGTTGCCCTGTAATCTATGATTAAAGCACCAGCTGGATGCGCGGCACAACCAGATAGAAGGTATTTTTCTGAATCACATCTATACCTTATTATATCGCGCATACCCTTAAAATGTGCATAAAACACATTTAATATTCCTCTAAAATCTTCTGCCTCCGCCTCCGTGGCTCCTGCCGCTGCTGGACCGGTGGGTGGAACTTCGCCCTGAGCTTCGTCCTGAACCCCCGGATGAATGATTCTGTGTGGGCCTTGGTATAGGGGCCGATGTAACAAATTTGCGAATCAGATTATCTCCTGCGTCCCCAAAGGCAAATTTGGCATCTGCCCGGTAGGCCAAAAGGCTGTTGGCTCTCTCCCGCCCGGTGGGCTCCATGGAATAACGCCGCTTCACTCCCATGCACACCGAGCCTGCCACCCCGGCTGACACCAGGAATGCAAACACTCCCTCGTACCAGCGTATGCTTCTGTAGATACTGATTTCCCCTGTTTCCGTGTCGTAATTATACTGTCCCCTTTGTATTCCCCTGTCCACATAATACTCCACATCCTTCAGGAATTCAGCTGCCGCCCCTGCATAATCACGGGTTTTCAGGGAATAAGCCACATCATCCTGTATCTGTTCGATTCGCTGGTCTGTGAGAATCCGTATCATATTACCGGTGGTGGATACATAGCCCTCACCTCCATAGCTGCCGGGTCTGTCCATATAAATCAGAAACAGCACACCGCTGGCTTTTCTGCCCGTTCCCAGTCCGTTCTGGTCGTAAAAATCATCTGCATATTCACTGGCCGTATGGCTGCCGTCATTATAAGCAGTGACCACCGCCACATCCATCCCGGTCTTTTTCCTGCACCGGGCAATCAGCTCCTCCAGCTTTCCTGCTTCCTCTGATGTTATGAGATCCGCTTCATCGAACAGCCTCCGGGCCTCCTTATGGTTCTGGTCCTTATCATAATTCTTGTCCTTTTCATAATTCTTGTCCTTATTATAGGCCTGAGTCTTGCCATATGCCCCGGATTCCTGTGCCTGGGAATCCAGTATGCTGCCTGCCCCGCTCCAGACTCCCAGGCACACCACGGCCGCCGAAACTGCCAGGAGCCTGAGCCATCTAACCATTCTGCGTCCTGTCATCCTAAGAAATACCCTCCTGTCATAAGTAATAAAAACAGCGGAAGGAACACAGAGAAAAAGAGAATTATAATCTTCTTCCTGTCCACAGGCAGCTTTCCGCAGATTTTTCCGGTCTGCCCGTTGAGAGCGAAATAGTATATCTTTCCCCTGGCCTTGTCATTATATGTAAGGGTCCATACAGGAAGCAGGGCATAACTCCATTCTTCATCCCGTATGCCTGCTTCCTTTTTGCGTACCTGCATACTGCTGTAGCTCCCGGCCTGGTCCTGGAGGCTTTGAAGGGCAAACTGCCTGACCTCGGTCTGCACGTCCAGCACAAACTGTTCTTTTTCCATATCCCGGTTCTCGGCCAGGAATCCGGAAAGATAACCCATGGAGAAATCCTCTTTTTCATTCATCCTGTATGGAAGCACACTGTCTACCAGCTGCCGGTTGGCCTTTCTCAGGCCATTTCTGGCCACATGGTCCACCTCCATGGTTCCCTGGCGTTTTACGTCGTATACCGTTGTCTCCGTATACCTCATGCCTGCGGTATCCCACGTCCTGAGCCTGGTCCCCTGGGCGTCCAGCTCCCCGTCCACCCGGCAGCTGTAAAGCCAATACGGGAAATAAACCCCGCTCATACTCTCAATCTGTTTTTTATTGTAAAATGTCTCCGGCACATACTTTTTTCTTCCTATCCACTGGGAAAAAATCTCCTCCGCCTTCTGCCTGTCTATCTGGAAGGGTATTACATAATCCGGTCTGAACTGCCCTTCCAGCCGTCCTGCCAGCACCACCGGATTATGGCAGTAATAGCAGAAAGTCGCTGCAGTGGTTTCGTCCGTCACAATCTGGGCTCCGCAGCTGGGGCAGGTATAAAGAACCGGCTGTGCCCCAGCACTGCCCGGTTCCCGGCTGTCCTGTCCCTGGAGTCCCGGTTCCTGGTGTTCCGCTTTCCTGCGCACCAGTTCCTGACTCAGACATTCCAGTTCCTCCTGGGTAAAATCAGACAGGCAGTATTCGCAGTGGTATTTCTGTGAAGACGGGTCAAATACAAGGCCTCCGTCACAGTTGGGGCATTTGTAGGTTATGGCTGGCCTATTCTCTCTCTCCTGTAATCACAGCATTTAAGGCCTTGGTTTCCCGCAATCGCTGCAGAATTTTCCCGTATTGATGTTTCCGCAGGCACAGGTCCACGGTGTATCAGGACGGGGATGGCCGCACTCGCCGCAGAACTTACCCGTATTAGAGGTCCCGCAGCCGGGGCAGGTCCATGCGCTGCCCGGCTGTGTTCCGGGCATCTGACCGGCCATTCCCGCGCTGCCCGGCTGCGTTCCGGCCATCTGGTTGGGCACAGCCCACTGGCTTCCGGCCGGCTGGACGCCCACTGGCTGGCTGGCCATCGGCTGACCTCCCGTCGGATGGCCTCCCATCGGCTGACTTCCCATCGGCTGACCTCCCGCCGGCTGGCCTCCCATCGGCTGATTGCCCGCTGGCTGACCTCCCATCGGATGGCCTCCCATCCCCGGCATTCCGGTATTTCCGGGCATCTGGCCCGGGGCCTGGTTCATCTGCATCTGCTGCATGTTGGTGTTGGATGCCGCGCCCATGAAGCCGCCGCCCATCTGCATTCCCATCCCCATGCCCATAAAACCGGCCATGGCTCCGCTGTCGTTGGAACCTGCATTTTTAAGCCCCTCCGCAATGGTAGTCTGCACATACCCCTCCCTGATTGACGGATCACTCATCATAGCGCCCCGGTTCCTCAGGTTAATCAGGTTCTGGGATTCCTCGTCGTAGGTAATGCTGGCAATACCCACTGCCTGTATCTCCATGCCCCGCATCCGGGTCCATTCCTCATCCAGCGTCTGAGCCATATACTGTCCCAGCTCCCGGCTCCTGGATGTGACGTAGGATATCCTGGTGCCGTCTGCTGACATCTGGTTGATGGATGTCTGCAAAGCCTCCAGGAACTCCGACAGGTACTGCTCATTGATGGAGTCTATTTCTACATGGTCTGCATTCTTTGGAATGACCTCAGCGTAAAATTTAATGGGGTCTGTCACTTTGATGGAATACGTTCCATGGGCCCTCAGGAACAGCTCTGCATTGTAAAAGTTGTCAAAATAATTCACCGGGTTGCGGGTGCCGAATTTAATACCCTTTATCTCCTGAAGGTTGACATAATATACCTTCTGAGCCCCCGGTGTCACGCCACCGAAACGGATACGGTTAAATGACTCCTTCAAAGCCTCTCCAAACTGCCCGTTAAACATGGAGGGCATGGAGGAATGGCTGACCTTGTAGTAGCCTTCCTCCGCCGTATAATCCACTATTTTTCCGCCGTCCACCAGCATCATAAACTGGTTGGGATACACATGGATGACGGAACCGTCTGACACAATATCAGATGAACCCTTTGTATTAGATCCCTTTCCCCTGCGCACCTGGACGCCCCGGACAAAGACGGTTCTGTCCCCCATATCATCCGGCTCTACGGCCTCCAGCCACTGGTCTGCCAGGGCTCCTCCCACTGCTGTGGTAACTGCTTTAATGATTCCCATGATTAATCCCCTTTCTTAGCTGCCTTCTTCTGTCTGCGCCTGCGCTTAACCGGCTCCACTGCCTTGATGGCCACCCAAATCATAAGCGCTGCTATGGACAGCTGAATCACAATGCTGATGATAATCCAGTTCTCCATCACAAAACCAGTGGACTGCATACCAAAATATCCCGCCATCTTGGCTGTGGGCGCGCTGCCTCCCATCTGTCCGTTTATGATTGTATAAAATGTAGCCGCAGGATTAATAAGCAGCAGATAAATCACATTTCCTGATGATGGTTTGACCACATTTTCCCCGAACCCATAAGCCACCACTGAATTATTTATATTCATGGAGGACAGGGAGAGCGAAAACTTATTTATGAAGTATGTCCCGGCCACCACGGCTATCAGCACTCCGTAGGTAACTACCGTGGATATGGTTGACCGCTTGAACAGGGCTGAGAAACAGATTCCCAGGCTTCCCGCAAAAAAGGCCACTGTTATATAGCACATAAGAAGGGACAGGATGTCCTGCCAGGTGATTCCTCCATAGACAAATACCATGGCCACTGCCGGGAAACTGGACACAATCAGCAAAAGCAGCGTGCTCAGCGCGCTCATCAGCTTCCCAATTACCACCTGTGACGCCGTCATCTGGGTGGTGAGCATCAGTTCCAGGGTCTGCCTCTCCCGCTCCCCGCTTATGCTGGCCGCTGTCACGGCCGGCACTATGAACATCAGCAGTATAAACTCAATGGTGGTGACAAACTCATACATATCCATAAAGCTGCTGTACTGGATAACTGCTGTGGACTCTACCTGGGCCACGGCGGAATACATGTTGAGCAGTGTGACCATGGACAGGATTCCGTTGAACAGCACGATAATGAGGGGCAGCCGGATACTTCTGGAACTGACCTTCATCTCCCGGCTATAGACCGGATTTTGCATCATAAGACAACACCACCCTTTCCTCTTCATGTTCTGTCAGCTGCATAAATACGGATTCCAGGCTTCCCTTTTCCCGGGTGAATCCGTTAACCAGCACATCGCTGTCAATGAGCTGCTGGAGCAGCAGGGCCTCGTCCTGGGCATCACCTGCAAACCGTACGCATATATCCTGCTCCCGCAGGGATATGGTCTGCACGCAGGGATGGCTCTTAAGAATGGACAGCGCCTTGTCTATGTTGGTGAACACAGATATAACCAGCGGGTTGGAGGTATTGACCCTGGACAGGATATCGTCTATATTTCCCTCCAGCACCATCCTTCCCTGGTCTATGATTCCTATATCCGTACAGAGCTCGGACAGCTCAGACAGGACATGGGAACTGATTACTATGGTTTTGCCCGACTCCTGGAGCTCTTTTAATATCTCCCTGAACTCAAAACGGGTCCTGGGATCCAGACCTGAAGTGGGTTCATCCAGTATAAGGATGGCCGGATCGTGAATCAGGGCCCTGGCCAGGCACAGCCTCTGCTTCATACCCCTGGACAGTCCGTCCACAAAGAAATCCAGCTTATCCTCCAGCCCCACCTGCTCCAGCAGGGCCGTATATCGTTTCCTTGCCACCAGACCGTTTATGTGGTGGCAGGCCGCAAAAAATTCCATGTATTCCGACACGGTCAGGTTATCGTAAACCCCGAAAAAATCAGGTACATAGCCAATCATGGATTTGAGCTTTCCCAGGTCAAAACGGGCGTTCATGCCGTTTATGGTAATCCTGCCTTCCTCTGCCTCCAGGAGTCCTGTCATGATTTTAATGGTAGTGGTCTTTCCGGCTCCGTTGGGCCCCACAAACCCATAGAGGGCGCCGGTCTCCACCGTCATGTCCAGGCCGCTTAATGCGTGGTATTTTCCGTATATCTTGTGTAATCCTCTTATCTCCAGCATTATTTACTCCTTCCTGTGACAGTCAGTATGGGCAGCATGATATTCCAGGTGTAATCGCCTGTGGCATCGTACACATACTTGATGGTCAGGGTGTTGCCCGGAGACAGGTATGGCTCCAGATCTTCCCTGTCATAGGACTGGACATGGGTATCCATGGAATCATAAGTGCCGGTATTGTAATTATAGAAATACATATTGCCGGCAAAGGGCACCGTGTAATAATACCGCATGCTCTGCACCACCTCATCGCTCATCTGGTGGAAGGACAGCTTCTCCACCTCGATGTCATTTCCCAGATAATACTCTAACATAACCGGAGTCAGGCCGTACATGCTGTTGTTGGACTCGTAATACTCGCCGGACAGCACATTGGGCTGCTTCTGAAGCGCGGACCTGTATATCATGCCATCCTGTTCATAGTTGACATCAATAGAGGATGTAAGCAGGGTGGAACCATACGTCTCATAATTGGAGGACTTTAAAAATTCTGTCTCCTCCTTCTCATTGCTGAATCCCAGTACCCTGGCCTCTGAATGGTAGCCTGACAGATAGCTGCCCATATAGAAGGACAGGAGATTGGTCCTCTCCAATGCCTGCACATAAGCCGCATCCCGTATATCCTTATCCTCCTTATAGCGGGAAGCTCCTGTAATCTGCTCTGCCATGGCATAGCCGAAATTAGTGATTCCGTATATGACCTTCATGCCGTCCAGGCTTACAGTCTCACCCGGCTCCATGTGGCCAATGAGAATCATCTGATTATACAGAAGTATGGCCACATTGTCCACTTCCTGGCTGTAGTTGTTGGTCAGGGTTCCCGTCACCTTACCGTCAAAGGAATTTACATCGCCTGTAAATCCCTCCTGCTGTCCGTTTTCCGTGCGGCGCTCCATCATAAAGAACTTGGAGTTGAACGCGCCCACATTGTCGGACCTGAGCCTGGTTCCCTCCTCACCGTAATGTATGGTTATGGACGGCGTCTCCTCACCCGTAAATTTGGGCAGGGGCCCCATATTGTAGTAAGCGCTTCCCGTAATGGGGTACAGGGTGTATTCCGGATTCAAAGTTACGGAGTACGGTTTATTATAGGGAGCCCGCATGTTGATGAATGTGGTTTCCGAAATCTCATCCCTGTCCGTATCCTTTATGGTTGCATATGTAAAGAAGGGGCCTGTGAACCTGGTGCTCATCCCCATGAGAAGGACCATGCCGGTACAGCACAGGGACAGAATCCCCACAGACAGCTGGTAATACTGGCGCATCCCCCTCTGTTTCCAGAAGAAGTAGAGGCCGGGTCCGGCCAGGGCCACATAGGCCACTGCCAGGGTCACATACAACCCCACCTTTGGAAGGTTATTGATGTTGCCTGTATTAATCAGTCCCTGGACTGACCAGAACTGGCTGGATGTGCTGCCGTCCATGGCGCTGGCCAGCCCGTTTATCTTATCTTCACCCAGAAGGGTGGTAAACAGATTGTCAATATAGGAGATATTGGCCTGGCAGAATTCCTCTATGTCCACGAAATCATACATGGCCACGGCTACCAGTCCGCTGCCAGCTGAAACCGATGAGAGGACGGACAGCTCATCGCTGCCCAGCACCTCGGTGCCGCCTTTCAGCATGACATCCGTGCAAACCAGGGGGATGGAGGCGCCTTCCGGCCGGTCCACCGCGTATTCCACACCCATGTTGATGACCCGTTCATCCGGTTGGGGAAGAGGCTGCTCCAGAAGTTCCTTTCCAAAGCCCCTCAGGGTATCCTCTCCTCTTTCCCCGGTTCCTATGAGCAGAACGCCGCCTTTGCGGACCCACTCCCACACAGCCTCTATCTGCTGACCTGACAGTTTTCCGGAATCAAAATCCGTTATCAGCAGCACATCCAGCTGGTCCAGTCCCAGTTCCGATGCCGGCAGAGTGGATGCCGTCATCTCGATGGTCTTGGTTCTGAGGGTACTGTAGTTAATGCCCACGCCGTTAAAATACAGAAGCTCCGCCGGACTGTCACTGAGCACACCGATAAAAAGCTCTGCTGTCTCCAGGTTCAGGTTCAGCTTCAGGCGTTTGCTTACCACCTCATCCCCATTCTCATCCAGCAGGCGCACATACATCTGGTCCACCCTTGCCCCCAGCGATATGCTCACTGATTTGTTCACGTTTCCCCCGGGTTCAATTTCAACCGGATACTCATACCGGTATACATCATAATCCAGGTTCATGTTATATCCCTGGAAGTCCGACTCCATGGCCAGAATACACAGGGTTCCATTAAACACCTGGCCGGACTGGCTGGACAGCTCGATTTTAAGGGGCAGGAAACGGCCGCTTTTCGCAGTATTCTGATAACCGTAGACCACGTCCATGGCCACCGGTGATTCCACGGTTTCCTCCTTGGCAGCCGTGCTGTCCGTCCCCAAAGCTTGGGCTCCCAGGGACTGGACCGTGACAGACGCTGCCAGCATTAAGCCAAAAAGGGTGCTTTTCAGCGCCCTTTTTATTTTCTCTGGAAATATCCGCATGTTACACTTCCTCATCCTATATTCTCCGTTCAAGTCAGCTAATGGTTCCAAAATTCTCTTTATTGATGTCAAAATTCACCTGAAGTTTTACCGTGAACACGGTGCCGTCCAAATCGCTGGTCACATTGATGGTTCCCCCGTGCATGTCCACTATTTCCTTTGCAATGGCAAGTCCCAGGCCCGTGCCCCCCGTACTGCTGGAACGGGACTGTTCCACCCGGTAAAACTTGTTGAATATCAGAGGCAGCTCCTCCGGCGGTATGACATAACCGTAATTTGTAATGGAGACCGTCACCACATCCTCCTGGGCCAGTATCTTTACCAGGACTCTTTTTCCGTCGGCGCCATACTTGATGGCATTGCCAATCAGGTTATCGAACAGACGGGCAAGCAGATTGCCGTCAGCTGTTATGATTTTTACCGGTACATTGCTCTGCAGATCATATGACAGGTTCTTTTCCACAAAGTTCGGGTATGCCTCCTCCAGAAGCTGTCCCAGCAGTTTTACCACATCCAGCTGGGATACATGCATGGATATCCTGCCATAATTGAGCTTGGTAAACCCAAACAGATCTTCAATCAGCTTTTCCAGTCGCCGCGCCTTTCCATATGCAATCTCTATGTACTTGTGCTGCATCTGCGCCGGTATCTTACTGTTGCCGGCCAGCAGCTCCAGGTATCCGATGATGGATGTAAGGGGTGTGCGCAGGTCGTGGGCCACATTGGTTATGAGCTCGTTTTTGGTGCGCTCCGATTCCCTCTCCTTATCCATCAGTTCCCGTATATCCTCCACCATCTTGTTAAGGTTGGCAGCCATACTGGAGAACTCGTCATCCCCAATCACATCAATGGTGGTGTTCAGATTGCCTTCTGATATGCTCTGAACCGCATCTGATATATTGCTGATATAGCGGATATAGGGTTCCTGCAGAATCATAAACATCACCGCGAACAGCACCAGCCCGGATACCACATAGACCAGCACCACCGCCACATGGTAATCCAGCACAGCCTGAAGCAGGCGGTTCATACGTCCGGACTCTTCCATGTATCTGGCGATCATGGACACGTTGGTCACCAGAAATATTTCCACCAGACAGGAAATGACAGCGCTGTACAGAATGTTGGTAACAACCCGGGTATGGTAGCGCCTGCTCATATCACTTTTCAATTTTGTAACCTACTCCCCACACTGTGGTGATGATTTTATTCTGTCTGGTGTCCTCTTTCATCTTACCTCTCAGGCGTCTAATATGTACCATGACCGTATTGTTGGCCTCATATACCTTTTCATTCCACACCTTCTCGAATATCTCGTCGGTGCTGAATACCTTGCCCGGGTTGGAAGCCAGCAGGTACAGGATATCAAACTCAATGGGGGTGAGCTTGATTTCCTCATCGTCCACGATTACTTTATGATTATCCTTATTAATGGTCATTCCCTTAATGGTAATCTCGTTATTGGCCTTTTCCTTGGAAGCGCTGTTTGGGTTTAACTGGGTGTAACGGCGCAGCTGTGATTTGACCCTGGCTGTCAGTTCCAGCGGGTTAAAGGGTTTCACCACATAATCGTCCGCCCCTGTTCCCAGCCCTAATATCTTGTCTAAATCCGTGGACTTGGCGCTGAGCATGATAATCGGAATGTTGTTGGTTTCCCTTATCTTCTTGCACATCTCCAGGCCGTTCATCCCCGGCATCATAATGTCCAACAGTACCAGGTGTACCTCTTCTTTGGAAATAATTTCCAGCCCCTTGGCAGCATTCTCCGCCTTAAACACTTTATAACCGTCACTTACAAGATAAATCTCAATCAAATCCGCAATCTCTTTTTCATCATCTACTACCAGGATATTTATATCGGGCATGATGTCCCCTCCTCATATGTTAACTTATATGACCTATTCTAACATAATATATCAAGGTTTTCCTTACTTTTTTCTTGAAATATTGTGGGAATTTCTGTTACAATGCACCGGACCTCCCTATAATGGTAATATCTTCTTTCATTTGTATACATTAAATAAAAATAGACTGAAAAATAGATTTTTTTGCAAATATTTGTGTTCTGTCACAATGGAAAAAGAAGTAAATTATGATATAATTATTTCATAAATATTATAAAAATTTTATAAACTTTTAGGAGGTGAGGATCATCAAGATAGTGACTGTCATGGACAATCTGGCCGGAGAGCAAAAAGCCATGAAGGCAGAACACGGATTGTCCTTTTATGTGGAAACAGGAGATATGCGCATCCTCTTTGATTTCGGAGCAGGCAGGCACGCCCTGGAAAATGCCCTGAGGCTGGGAATCCGGCCGGAACAGGCCGACATTGCAGTGGGAAGCCACGGGCACTATGACCATGCTGCGGGTTACAGGGATTTTGTGGCGGCAGGTCTCAGCTGTCCCCTGGTTACGGGAAACGGTTTTTTTGAAGAAAAGTATGCAAGGAACGGCCTGAAGGCAACCTATCTGGGAACTGGTTTTGACAGCCTGTTTCTGGAGGAGCACGGTATCCGGCATATGGTGTGCGATTCTGTCCTTCCCATTGGCAAGGACTGCTGGGTTATGGGCGGTATAACACGGTCCCATGACTTTGAGACGGTCCCGGAACGTTTTGTGATACGGGACAAAGACGGGTGGAAGCAGGATTATTTTCAGGATGAGGTCTGTCTTGTACTGGAGGACAAAGGTGAACTGGTGGTAATCGTGGGCTGCAGCCATCCGGGCATACTCAACATCCTGGATACTGTAAGTAAGCGCTTTTCCCAGCCCATACGTGCCGTGGTGGGAGGGACCCACCTGGTGGAGGCTGACCGGGAGCGCATACATATGACCCTGCGTACCATGAAGGACCTGGGCATCGGACTTCTGGGCTTTAACCACTGCTCCGGGGAACTTCTGCAAAGCATGATGGCTGAACATCCGGAACTGAACACCGTGTATCTGGGCGCTGGCGACTGCCTGTTCCTCTGATACCCGATGCACTTTTAATTTCTTTGATACCATCGGGAATGTATCTCACGGCAGGAGGAATGTATGCTAGAATTTTCCAGTATGGCACAGGATTTCGTGGAGGCCACATCCTCCCTGGTGGGAGGACGCACCATCAATATCATGGACCGGGAAGGTACTATTATCGCCTCCACGGAACAGGAACGCATCGGTACCTTCCACCAGGGCGCGGCTGAGGTCATTGCCACGGGAAAACCGGTTCTTATTGAGACAAAGGATCTGCCCCGGTATCCCGGAGCAAAGGAGGGCTATAACATGCCCATCTTTCTGAAGGACGAACTGATTGGAGTGGTGGGCATCTTCGGATGCGAGGAGCAGATGCTGAACGTGGCCAATCTTCTGAAGGTCTATGTGACACAGCATTTTGCCCAGCAGGCCATGGCCCAGAAACAGAACGTGGAATCTGAGGTCAGAAACCGCCTTCTGAGCCTGCTGCTTCTGGGAGACATCGGGCAGATGGAAACCATTTACCAGCTGTCCGCCCTGATTCCGGTCCAGCTGGCATTTCCTGTAAAGGTCATTATGATACGGGCAGGCAAGCGGAAAAATACCAGGGAGCAGATGAACCATTACACCCAGCTCTTCCAGAACATGATGTGGCAGGGCACCCTGGACCGCTCAAGGGATGTGTTCGGTATCCAGAACAATGACTGCATCATCATTCACAGCGCTCCCAGGCATGGGAAAGCGGACGAAGATCTGGACAAAATCATAGCCCAGGTGGTCCGGGAGGAGGGGCTCTGTATTGCTGTCAGCGGCGCCTGCCCACGGCTGGAGGACATTCCGGGCGGTATGAAGGAATCCAACACCCTGATTTCCATGGAGTGCGGGCCGGTCCGTAATCTGGAGGACAGTCAGGTCAAAATTCAGTATCTGATTTACAAGTCCCTGATTCACGGCGGTACGAAGTACGCGGAAATGCTGTACCGGAAACTGACAGCCAGCCAGGATGCCAGGCAGGCCGAGGTCCTTCTGGTGACTGCCAGGGTATATTACCAGGAGAACGGCAGTGTGCAGAAGGCATCCGAGCGGCTTCATCTTCACAAAAACACCCTTCTTTACAGGATGAAACGGCTGTTCCAGCTGCTGGACCTGGAAAATGAGACTCCCTTTACCAGGGAATTCCTGATTCGTCTGATTTTCATGTATCATCCGGTAGATGATATCACCTAAACATATTTGAGGAGGTTTTACAATGTCAGGTTTATTTATATTCTTAGTCATATTTCTGGCCGTAGTATGTATGGTATTGGCCATATCCAAGTTTAACCAGCACCCTTTCATCGTACTTACGGTTATAGCCATTGCTGTGGGCCTGGTTTGCGGAATTCCCACAGAGGAAGTCATCAACACGGTAAAAAGCGGTTTCGGAAACATACTGGCCAGCATCGGTATTGTAATTCTGGCAGGAACCATCATCGGAACCATTCTTGAAAAAACAGGTGCTGCCCTGACCATGGCCAACACCATCCTTAAAATGGTCGGAAAAAAGAACAGCGTCCTGACCATGGCCATCACAGGCTATGTGACAGGTATCCCTGTATTCTGCGACTCCGGCTTTGTCATCTTAAGCCCTATATCAAGGGCCCTGGCCAGCCAGAGCAATGTATCCCTGGCCGTTATGGCCACTGCCCTGTCAGGCGGTTTATATGCAACCCACTGTCTGGTTCCCCCCACTCCCGGCCCCATTGCCATGGCAGGTACCCTGGAAGCCGATCTGGGGCTGACCATACTGGTAGGACTTCTGGTATCCATACCAGCCACCCTGTCGGCGCTCATCTATGCCAAGAAGGTATCCAGCAAAATTGATATTCCCGCCAACCCTGAGTACACAGTGGATGAGCTGCTTCAGAAATACGGCAAGCTGCCCGGCGCTCTTCACAGCTTTTCACCAATCCTGCTTCCCATCGTACTGATTGCACTTAAATCCGTAGGTGATTTCCCAAGCGCACCCTTTGGAGACGGGGTTGTAAAAATGTTCTTCTCCTTCATCGGTAATCCTGTTATTGCCCTGATTTTAGGCGTGTTCCTGGCCATGACCCTGGTTCCGGCTGCTGAGAAGAAAAATACCTTGTCCTGGATTACAGAAGGTGTCACCAATTCCGCCGGCATCCTGGCCATCACCGGCGCAGGCGGCGCGTTTGGAGCCATTCTTCAGAAACTTCCTATTGCAGATGCCCTGAGCGCTTCCCTTCTGGGCCTTGGCGTAGGCGTATTCCTTCCCTTCATCATTGCGGCCCTGTTAAAGACAGCCATGGGCGCTTCCACCGTGGCCATGATTACCACCTCCGCTATGATTGCCCCGCTGATGCCTGCCCTGGGATTCACCTCCCCGCTGGCAAAGGTACTCGTCATCATGGCCATTGGCGCCGGTTCCATGACCGTGTCCCATGCCAATGATTCCTACTTCTGGGTGGTATCCCAGTTTTCCGATATGGAGACAAAGGATGCTTATAAGTGCCAGACCGGCATGACCGGAGTTATGGGTATCGTAACTATTATAGTTGTATTTCTGCTTTCGCTGGTGTTTGTGCATTAATCAGGATGCAAATTTGTTACATGTTGTAAAAAGAATCCCCAGGCCGGCCCGGGGATTCTTTTTAATTTTGTTTCCACTGTTTTTGTTTCCGTTGTAGCTGCTTTTAATTCTTTGCGTGGGCCAATGGCTCACCTTTAAAATACCGCTCAATATCCTCCACAATAATATCCAGAGAAATGGCTGCCAGATTACTGCAGTTCCCCGCCCGGTGAGGCGTCAGGGTAACATTGTCCAGCCCCAGAATGGGATGTCCTTGGGGAATGGGTTCCACGGAAAAGACATCCAGCCCTGCCCCGCCAATCCTGTGTTCGGCCAGCGCATCCACCAAGGCATCCTCATCCACCAGCCCCGCGCGGGCTGTATTGATAAAAAATGCCGTGGGTTTCATCATGTTTATATGCTCCCTGGTCACCAGCCCCTGGGTATCTTTAGTCAGGCGGGCATGAATACTTATATAATCAGAAGTCTTCATCAGTTCGTCCAGGGATACGCTCCTGCAGTTTGTATCTTTGAAAACCTCAGGCCTGCAGAATGGGTCATAGGCGATTATGCTGCAGCCAAACGCCTGGAGCTTTGCCGCCACCCTCTGCCCAATAATTCCATAGCCCACAAGTCCTACGGTTGCGCCCTTTAAACTTTTAATATAGGAAGAATTAGGCGCGTCTGTCATCCACTCACCGCCATGGTCCGTAATACTCATCCTGGCAATGTTTCTGGATTCCGCAAGAATCAGTCCAACAGTGTAATCGGAAACAGGGTCTGCCAGACGGCCCGGTGCCACCGCTACCTTTACCCCCTGCTCTGTGGCTGCCCCGATATTTATGTTCTCAGCTCCGCTTCTGGTAACTCCTATCATCTTAAGGTTTTTACCTGCCTTAATAACTGCCGAACCCACCGGGGCGAAATTGGCAATGATGACCTCTGCCTCCTCTGCCTCCTTTAAGAACTCCGGATTTACTTCAAAGGGCTCCGGCCCTGTCTTTTCCACCTTGGACGCATACTCCACAAACATGGAACGGTCCCAGTCTTTCTGGTCCTGTACATAAACGGTTTCAGCGCCGTAAGCCTCCAGACGTTTTAACACGGCCTGGGCGTCCGGCGACATTACTTTCGGATAGGTCAAGGATGAATCTGTCAGCATAATTACTTTTCTCTTACTCATATGTCATTTCCTTTCCGGATTATTTCTCATATCCAATCAATCGTCTTACTTCTTCTATTGTCTCTGCCTCCAATACCTTTGCGGCGGTCTGCATTGCATCTTGAAGCCGCATATCCCGTATGCGCTTTTTTATCCTGGGAATACTTGAGGCGGTCATACTGAACTCATCCAGCCCAAACCCTGCCAGCAGCTCAGCTGCTCTTTCATCCCCGGCAAATTCACCGCACATACCAACAGGCTTTCCCTTTGCATGGGCAGCATCAATCACCCTTTTTATATTTCTGAGCACAGCGGGATGAAGTGGATTATACCGGTCCGCGATTTTCACATTCCCCCTGTCTACTGCTAATGTATACTGGCATAAGTCGTTGGTTCCGATAGAGAAAAAGTCCACATAGTTTGCCAATACGTCTGACATGGCAACAGCAGCAGGTGTCTCTACCATGATTCCAACCTGTATATCCGGGTTGAATTTTGTCCCTTCAGACCGCAGCTCACCCTTGCAGGCTTCAAGTATTTCATTGGCCTGCAAAAGTTCTTCCTTTGAAATTATCATGGGATACATTATTTTAAGATTGCCGAAGGCGCTTGCGCGCAGAATGGCGCGAAGCTGTGTCTTTAAAACATCAACCTGATCCAGACAGATCCGGATTGCGCGCCAGCCCAAAAATGGATTTTCTTCATGTTCAAATGTGAAATACGGAAGTGCCTTGTCTCCTCCAATATCCAGTGTGCGGATAATGACAGGCTTGTCCCCCATCTTCTCCGCTACCACTTTGTAAGCTGTAAACTGTTCCTCCTCCGTGGGAAAATGAGAATTTTCCATATACAGGAATTCCGTTCTGTAAAGCCCGATTCCCTCTGCGCCATAATTCAGTATCCTGTCTGCATCTGATGGATTTCCTATGTTGGCGCACAGTTCAAAAAAAGCATGGTCCTTTGTCATGGCCGGCTCGTCCTTAAGCTGGGCCAGCAGCTGTTTTCCGGCCAGATACTCCTCCTGCTTCTGTTTATAGGACTCAATCTGCCCCTTATCCGGGTTAATGATGATTGTTCCCTCCAGAGCGTCCAGTATCACCCACTCTTCATCCTTAAGTTCTTCCATCATGGATCCGATTCCCACCACCGCAGGAATCTCCAGGGACCTGGATATGATGGCTGTATGGGACGTTCTGCCTCCCTGCTCTGTCATGAAACCCAGGGTCTTTGAAAAATCCATGGACATGGTCTCAGAGGGGGTCAGGTCTTTTGCTGCAATGATACATGGATAGGGAAGTCTGCTTACATCCAGGGATGCTCTGCCAAGAAGATAGTCCATAATCTGACCGCCCACATCCCTGACATCAGCCCCACGCTCCCTGAGATATTCATCGTCCAGCGCAGCAAACAGCGCCTCTATCTCATCCAGTGTCAGCTTAAGAGCCTGCTCCACATTCATTCTTTCGTCCCGTATACGGTCCTTTACGCCGTCCTCTATCATAGGGTCCTCAACCACCGATAAATGGGCTGCAAAAATTTCAGCTTCACTTTCATTTAATTTATATTTGGTGGACTCATACAGCGCCTGCACATGACAGGACACCTTCTCAAGGGCTTCCGTAAAACGGCTGATTTCATTCTCTATATCTTCTTCACAAATTGTGTATGCTTCTACTGCACGTTCCTCTTTTTTCAGCTTTAATACACGGCCAATGGCAATTCCATCTGAAACAGGAATACCGGACAATTTTTTCATTGCGGTCCTCCCCCAGATTACTCTGTCAATTCAGCCAGATACGTGACAACCGCCTCGAGAGCCTCTTCTTCGTCCTCGCCGTCAGCGCGGACCAGCACCTGGGCTCCCTGGTTCAAATCCAGAGTCAGCACATTGATGATGCTTTTTGCGTTTGCAGTTTTATTCTCCTTAATCAGGCTAATCCTGCTTGCATATTTCTTTACCAGATTCACAAGCCCATTGGCCGGCCTGGCGTGCAAGCCTGTTTTATTTACAATTGTAACATTTTTTTCTACCATGTCCAAACCTCCGTTTTTTAACGTATTATACGGTCCAGACGAAAATATACTCCACAATATCTGTTCTGAAAAATACTTTCGTGTATTTTACAACCTTCCCGCTCTTATCATAGACCTTACTGCGTATGGACAGATGGGGCGCATTGGATGTAAGGTTTAATATTTCCTTTTGTTCCTTCGTAGGAACCTTGGCCTTCAATGTCTGCATAGAATATGCAATCTTCACCCCAAATTGGGTTTCCATGATTTCTATGAGAGACTTGGTTTCCATCTCCCAGGGATTGATTCCCTCAAAGATCCACGATGGCAGATAATTTACTTCCTCGGCAAAGGGAACCTGGTCCGCAAGCCTTATTCTGTGAATGACAATCACCAAATCCTCAGGATCGCATCCAAAAATACTTGCCAGGCGTGAACCGCAGCTCTCTGTTGTCATTGAAAGAATCTTGGAGCCGGGAGTGTAACCGGCTGCCACCAAATCATCATAAAGGCTGAATCCCTTATGGGATGTAACGCTCTCCCGCAGCTTTGCCACGAAATATCCCCTGTTTGGCTGGCGTTCCACCAGCTTTGTTTCAACCAGCGCGTTCAGGGCATTGCGTACCGTAACCCTGCTTACCTGATATGTCTTACTCAGCGTGTTTTCTGTCGGCAGCTTATCACCGGGAGCAAGTATGCCCTCCTCAATTTTAGCCTTGATATCGGAAACAATCTGATAATACAAAGGCATTGAAACATTGAGATTCTTCAACGATATACCCCCCTCCCAAATTTTCGCATAATAATTAATTATATTATATTGGTGGAACGAGATACAATCAACAATTATTTTGCAAAAATACCTGCCTTCCTATGATATGACGGGTGTTTTAGAGCATTGTTCCGCCGGAACAGTCTATAGCTGCCCCTATAATCTGCGATGAGCAGTCCGAACACAGGAACGCAGCCACACGCCCAATCTCAATGGGCAGGGTAAATTTTCCTGTGGGGAGCAGCGCCCGCATTCGTTCTGTCCTCGCGTCCCCATCCGGATATGTACGCTCTGTCTGTACATATCCGGGTACTATTCCGTTGACCCGGATACCGTAGGGAGCCATTTCATTGGCAACGCCCTTGGTAAGCCCGTATGCTCCCATTTTGGCGCTGATATATGTGGTATTATCCTTGCTGTTTGTGGTAAACGCAGACTTGGACAATACATTGACTATGCTGCCGGGCCGTTCATTGTCCCGGCAGTATTTTACAAATTTACGGCTCATGAAGAACTGGCTGTTAAGGGTAATTTCCTGTACCGACCTCCAGTCCTCTGTGGTGAGCTGGTGGAACGGCTTGCGGATTGCTCCTCTGCCTGCGTTATTAATCAGAATATCCACTCTGCCGAAATGCTCCAACGCAGCCTGAAAAATCATATCAATCTGGTTTTCATCACTGACATCCGCGTTCAGCTCCAGTACATCCACCCCATATTGCTTCACCAGCCCATCCATATAGGCTCTGGTGTCCTCGTCATGGGCAAGGTCGGCAATTGCCAGGCTGCAGCCTTCCTGAGCAAGGACCGTGCTGCAGCCTTTTCCGATTCCCCGTCCGCCTCCGGTCACAATCGCCACTTTTCCTTTTAAACCTAAATCCATGGTGCCTCCTTACTGTCTATTCCCCTAATCCAATCTTGTGCATTTTCTCCATATATTCACTGAGATCCATTATCATATCCCTGCAGACAGATGCTGCCTGTGCCGCCAGCTCCTTTCCGCGCATCTCATCACGGTCTGATAATACCTCTATCAGCATTGGCATGCTGACTCCCGCGACCCCGTATAAACATCTAGTACGGGCTGCCTTTGCAAGAGATTTAAAGGGTGTCCCTCCCATAATATCCACACATACAAAAACGTTCCCATCATAGGAATCAATCAGCCGGTTCAGCTGTTCCTCATAAGCTTCCGGGTCCATTCCCTCCTCAAGCGGGAGACTCTCAAGTCTGGTAACATCTCCGAATACCATCTTGACTGAGTTAACCAGTTCCCTGCAGAAAAATCCATGGGAAATGACCAGTATTGCGGGTACCTGCTGTTCCATATATTCTCCTTTCTGTGACTTCCCCCACGTTCTATGCCTTACCGCACTGATTAAACAGTTTCATATAATGAAGCAGTTTTGCCTTGTATCCGTCTGTCATCAGCTGATATCCAAGATGGGCCCTTTTAATCTCGCCGTGACGGGCCAGCAGATTATCAATCCCCGCCTGGAACAGGTCTGTTCCTATATTAACTTTCGTGATTCCCATTCTTGTGGCCCTGGCCAGGTTCTCATCTCCTGAACCTGAACCTCCGTGAAGTACCAGGGGTATCTCCACTTCATTATGAATTTTTTCCAGCAGCTCAAAATCCAGATACGGTGTTCCCACATATTTTCCATGGGCAGTGCCGATTGCAATTGCCAGGGCATCTATTCCGGTTGCCTCCACATAGGCCTTTGCCTGTTCCGGATCGGTCAGCCCTGCGTTGCGGTCCGCGTCATACTGCTCTCCGCTTCCCACATGTCCTAATTCCGCTTCCACACTGACTCCAACGGCATGGGCAATTTTAACCAGTTCCGCAACCTCCGCCACATTCTCCTCGTAGGGAAGGCTTGAACGGTCCACCATGATGGACGAAAAACCGGCCCTCAGTGCAATCATGGCATGCTCAAAGCACCCGCCGTGGTCCAGGTTCAGCGCCACGGGAACCGATGCCTTTCGTGCCAGCTTTCCGCATATATGGGCAAATAAGGGTATATCGGGATTTACATTAAAGATTACATCCAGAATCAGGGGAGCACGGTTTTCCTCAGCCACCTCGATGGCTGCCCTGGCAGTATCCTCATTGCATATATTTGGAGCCACTACCCCATATCTGCCTTCCCTTGACTTCTTTAAAATATCGCACATATTAACTAACATAATTAACTCCTCCGTTTTGAGGGGACGGGAAAGAGATGCGGATTCAGGCATCCCCTACCTGTCCCATATTAAATGCCGTCTTACACAATACCCAGGAATGCGCCAACAAGACAGGCCACCAGCGTAATGATAATCAGCCTTAAATACTTGCCGCCCTTTTCAAAGTAAGAATACACACCCATCATCAGGACAAACGGAAGCAGTCCGGGAAGAATGCCGTCCAGCTTTTCCTGAATGGAAATCGCACCGCCCAGAGTCTCACTTGCAATGGAAAGCGCCAGGTTCAGCTTACAGTAGCTGGATCCCATGGCTCCCAGCATGAACATTCCCATAACGCCGGCGCCGGCCATGAGCTTCTTCATCCAGCCGCCTCTGAGCAGGGCTATCAGAGAACGTTTGCCCATCTTATATCCCAGGTCAAAGGACCAGATACTTGCCAGACATGCGCTGAAACGGATAAATGGCTCCATGAGAAGTGCGGCCAGTACGGAACCGCCTAACGCAAATGGGATAAATACAGTCCTCACTACAGGCGCATAGGTAGACCAGAGCAGGGAATCACCAAATCCCGCAAAGGGACCCATCAGGGATGATTTAAGGGTAATCACGTCGTCGCCGTCAATTCCTTCCGATCCGGCTGCAATTTCTTCTTCCATGGCCAGGGCAGCACCCATGATACAGTTGCCCAGGGACATTTCAGATATATACGGAAGCAGGTGGCGGTCAATTGCTTCTTTCAGTTCTTCATCCTTCCCCTTATACAGCTTTCGCAGGGCAGGCATCATAGCATAGCCCACGCCCGTACCATACATAGCTTCCAGGCTGTTGCCAAACCTGTGTCCCAGCATGACTCTCCACGCGGTCCGGTGACAGTCCCGCTTTGTAAGGGCGCCCTCGAAACCTCCTTTTTTCTTAAAAATAGACATATCAAAGGGTTCCTCACCTTCCTGTTTCGGATAGGCCAGTTGGACATATACAATTGCCAGGATAATGCCAAACACAGCTGCAACCAGGGTGGTGAAGCCAAATATTTTCATGGAGAAAAAGCCCAGGGCAAAGAAAGGAAGGAAATTCTTTTTCCCAATAAAAGTCGCGCAAAGTACAAGTCCAAATCCCGGAAGGATACCGCCTACCACGGACAGACCGGTAAGCAGCCACTGGGGTACAACGTCAAGGATAGCTGTAGTTCCCCTGCTGACGCCCAGCATGATGGCAAAAACAATAGGGACACGTACTATGAACTGTGTCAGGAACGGATAAATCGTGCCGTCCATGGAGATACCCTTAAAGTTAAGTGCCTGCGCATCCCTGTGGGCCTTACGGTTCCAGTAGCCGTTTACCATTCTTCTCGCATTATCCATAAATGTACCAAGAATACCAAAAGGAGTTGCCAGAAGAACCGCGGTTGCCGGGTCCAGGCCTGATGTCAATGCAATCGGTATGGCCACACAGGCTGCCAGTGAATCATCTGCCGGCATGTTGGCGCCAACAGCAGCGATTGATATGTACATAATATTAATAGTCGCGCCGATAATCGTACCCGTAACCACATCCCCAAAAACAAGCCCGAACAGTACACCGTTTAAGCAAGGGTTCATTAACGCCCTGCCCAGGTTGCCCAAATCACAGTTTATGACCCAATACCATACCGCTATCAAAAAGCAACTTAAAACTGATAATTCCATTCTTTCCCCTCCATCACATTTTGTAAATCGTTATCCCTTCAGATTCATTATTTCTTTGTCTTCATCATGCCTTCAGCTTCTTATATGCGGCTTCAAATTCAACCAGTTTATCCTCCGGCGTGGGATGGAAATACACCCTTACCCCATCCCCATTCAGTCCTTTAAGAGCATCCAGCTCCGCCTCGCTCAGATGGCAGGTGTTGTTTGCGTGGTACGGCCTGTCGGGCATTTTGGGTACCTGCCCAATGTTGATGGATGTGTAGTTCAGCCCTTGGTCATAGCATCGTTTGGCTGTGTCGATATTCTGGAAAATAATGATGGTATTCTGTTCCCCGTATCCATCCTTTTTCCATTCCTCCAGTGCCTTGGCCTCATTCATTACCTGAACCGTGACACCCTGAGGGGCTGCCAGAAGCAGCAGCTCTGTGAGAAAATCATCAGCCGCCGACTTATTGTCAACCACAACAATCTTCTTGGCCTGGAGAACCTTGGTCCAGCGCACTGCTACCTGACCGTGAATCAGCCTGGCATCAACCCTTGTCATTACTACATTACTCATTAAATATTGCACCTCCTTAAACAATTTTTTGTATATTTTTGTTTTATTTGTATGTCTATACCATAAAGCATGTGATTCAATTTGTCAATATATATTTTTATAAATTGATTGCTTTTTATATTGACAAAAGAAACAAATTAGATACAATATAAATAGAATCAACGATAGACAAACAAAATACAATAGGAGGTTATACATGGATTTAGGCCATAAAGGAAAGACAGTCATCATATCCGGCGGTTCCAAAGGGATCGGTGCCGGAATCAGTGAAGTGTTTGCACAGGAAGGCGCCAACCTTGTCATCAATTACCACCGTAATAAAGAATCCTGCCTGGAATTTGCCGGCTACCTGTCAGAACGCTATGGAATCAGAACAGCAACTGTTCAGGGTGATGTGGGAAAGGAAGAAGATGTAGCCGCCATATTTGACTGCGCCACTCAGAACTTCGGCCGGATTGACATTCTCGTCAACAATGCAGGCAGGGGCGTCTCCAAAAAATTTACCGATATCACACTGGAGGATTGGAATCAGTGTTTAAATGACAATCTCACCGGACAGTTCCTTATGTCAAGAGAGTTTGCGCGCAGGGTAATACCTGCTAAGAGAAAAGGATGGATTGTAAACATACTCTCAAAAGCATCCTGCACCTCCACCACAAAGGGGCGTGTCTGCTATGTATGCAACAAATCCGGGGAAACAGGACTGACTCACTCCCTGGCTGTGGACCTGACTGAATATGGAATACATGTCAACGGCGTCATGCCGGGCTTTGTGATGGCTAATACATTAAAAACACAGTATGAGTCAAACCGCGCTGAATTCAACCAGCGGGTGGAAAGGGTTCCCTTAAAACGGGTAGGGGAGCCATGGGAAATCGGTACCATGGTGGCGTTTCTGGCCAGTGACAAATGTGAGCTGGCTGTGGGGACATGCGTGGATATGACCGGCGGCCTGCTGCTGGGATATTAAGTCAGGAGCACTATTATGAATCCGGACAAAAAATTGGTTTTTATTGACCTTGACGGAACCTTGTTGGATAACAGCCGCAAAATATCAGCCCACAGCTTAAGAACGATAAAAAAACTGGAGCAATCCGGCAGTATTCCCTGCATTGCGTCGGGACGCCCGGCGTCCATGGTCCGGCTCTATACCCACGAACTTGGTCTGAATACGCCACTTATATCTAACAACGCGGCTAATATCAGCCTGGCCGGAACCATACTGCGCCAGACCTGCCTTCCCGCTGAAGCGGGATGGGAATTTCTGAAATACTGTTTTTTCCATCACCTGGACTGGGCGGTGTTTTACACAGATGCCATCTACACAGCAGACAACCCCACGCGGCTTAAAAGGTATAAAGATTATAACACGGAGCTGGTAAAGGCCGGTTTTCCTCCGGTCCCCATTACAGTTATTCGTTCCCCGGATCGGGCCCGTCCCCTTCTGGAATCAAAAGCAGAACGGCTGTCGCTGCTGATTCATTCACAGCAGGAACGCAGACTGATTCTGTCTTATTTTGAACACACCGGCTCTCTCTCCTGCATCCGTTCCACTCCTGATTCTTTTGACATTGTACATCCCGAGGTGGACAAATGGTCCGGCATCCGGTTCATTGCGGACTATTATGGTATGTCCATGGACCAGATCTATGTATTTGGAAATGACAGGAATGACTTAAAGATGATTCGGAACTGTCCCAATTCATTTGTTGTGGCAAACGGAGAACCGGAAGTGCGAAACTGCGCCGCCCATATCATCGGAAGAAATGATGAGGATGGAGTGGCCAGGGCAATTGAGCAATACTTATTATTTTAATATATAGGGAAAGGAGTTTTTATGAACAATTTTATGTTTTACAGTCCCACCCGCTTCATATTCGGGAAGGGCGAAGAAATGAATGTGGGGAACTATATTTCCCAATACGGTGCCCGCAAGGTGATGGTGCTTCATTACGGTACTGACTTTGAGTTTGAGACATCCTTAATCAACAAAATCTTTGCATCTCTTGACCAGGCTGGAATTCCTTATGTGGATTTTAAGGGAATCAAGCCCAATCCTACCATTGAGACCGGTGACAGAGGCGTTGCGGTGGTTAAGGAAGAACATGTGGATTTTCTGCTTGCGGTAGGAGGCGGCAGCGTGATTGACACCGCCAAATACATAGGCGTGGCAGCTCTGACGGAAGAGAATGTATGGGATGAGTATTTTCTTAAGAAAACACCGGTTGGCGCAACACTGCCGGTTGGCGCCCTTCCTACCATTGCAGGAACCGGAAGCGAGGGTTCCTTCAGCTGTGTCATGACGAAGGGAGTGTTAAAACGTTCCCTGAATGATGACAAAATCCGCCCTGTTTTTGCCCTTATGAATCCTGAATTAAGCTATACCCTTCCTGCGTTTCAAACCGCGTGCGGAGCCGTTGATATCATGGCCCATGTCCATGAACGGTATTTCACGCGGGGGGAGGACAACTATCTGACCGACAATCTGGGTGAAAGTATCTTCCGCACAGTTATCAAGTACCTTCCCATCGCCCTTAGGGAACCTGAAAATTACAACGCCAGGGCGCAGCTTCTCTGGGCCAGTGTATTGGCCCATAATGACAGCTGCGGCGTGGGGCGCGTCACTGAGGGCACGGTCCACGGCATTCAGTCAGAGATTGGCGGCATGTATGACAGTGCCCACGGCGCCGGGATAGCCTGTGTGACACCGGGATGGATGAAATATGTGTACAAGGCGGATCCCCGCCGTTTTGCCCGCTACTTTAACCGGGTGTGGGAAATGGAGTACGATACCTATGACGTGGAAGGCATGATACTGGAGGGAATCGAACGCCAGAAGCAGTTTTATGTATCCGTGGGCATCCCTGTGCATTACAGCGAACTGGGCGTGAAGGAGGAAGATATACCAACCCTGTGCTCCACTGTCCGCCGGGGACCAGACGGCATGGCCGGCAACTTCATGAAACTCAGCACCGATGACCTGATTAACATTTACAAGCTCTTCAAATAACTCAAGACCACATGGAGCGGGTTTGACAAAAACCTGCCCATGCTTTAAAATAAAGGAGGAAAATCATGTCACTTGTAACCTTAAAAGAAATTCTTGCACCTGCTAATGAAAAGAACTATGCGGTAGCCGCCTTTGATACCATGGACTTCACTCTGACAGAAGGTATCATTGAGGCAGCCGAACAGACCGGCCTTCCTGTCATTCTGATGCTTCCGGGATTTGCCTTTGACTGCCAGGAGGCCGATGCGTTCCTGGATTTCAACCTCAGCAGGATTAAAAAGGCCAAAGCTCCCATCTGCTATCACCTGGACCACGGCGCTTCCGTTGAAGAATGCTACCGCGCCATCCATGCCGGCTGTTCCTCTGTCATGTTTGATGGTTCCAAGCTACCCCTGGAAGAGAATATAGAGAAGACCAGGCAGGTGGTCAAGGTTGCCCATGCCTGCGGAGTCAGCGTGGAAGCCGAAATCGGCCATGTAGCTGCCCCGGAAGGCAGCGTTGAGGGCAGCGTTGCCAAGGAGGACCTGTTCACCCGGCCAGAGGATGCGGTTACATTTGTGGAGGCGACCGGAATTGATGCATTGGCCATTGCCTTTGGAACGGTCCACGGAGTTTATAAGGGCAAACCCAATCTTGATTTTGAGCGCCTTGCCAGTATCAAGAGCATGGTGGATGTTCCCCTTGTCATGCACGGAGGAAGCGGACTTCCTGAAAGTGATTTCAGGAAAGCAGTGGCAGGCGGAATCAACAAAATCAACTTCTTTACCGGCATGTCTCTGGCAACCATTGCCTCCATGCGCAAAATGATTGATGAAACGGACGGCCGCTGCCGTTATGTAAATCTTTTTGACACAGCGTTAAATACAGTAATTGACATTGCCAAGGAACAAATGGAAATCTTTGGTACACAACCCATGTAAGAATATGGATGATAAGGAATAGGGATTATATGAAAACAGCTTCCAATGGTTCGCTTCCCCTGTATTCTCAGATTGTACAGGACATCCGGAATAAGATATTAAACGGAACATATAAATACAACGAAAGGCTTCCTAACGAGAAGTGGCTCTGCAATTTATACGACATCAGCCGTACCACCCTGCGCAAATCCATTGATGAGCTGATTGCCGAGGGACTTTTGGAACGCCACTCCAACAAAGGGGTCTATGTGGTCTATTCCAAATTTGACACCGGATTCGACCGGCCTTACAGCCTGTTTCAGGAGATGGTCAAATCCGGAATAAAGCCCAGCTCTAAAATTCTGTCCTTTTCTCGAATCAACGCGGACAGTAAGCTGAGCCGCGCCTTAAACTGCGAGGTGAACACACCGCTGCTGGAAATCCTGCGTCTCAGGTACGCGGACGACGTACCTTTTAATATTCAGCAGCTCTATCTGATTGAATCCTTTTTTCCTCAATTCAATCCGTGGCTGCTGACGGACCATTCCCTGTACGAAATCATGGAATCCGATTACCAGATAAAAATTGTCAAAACAGTACAGGTCGTAACCACAGGCTCCGTCTCAAAAAACCAGTCGGAACTCTTAAAGGTTCCTATCCGTACGCCTCTGCTCCACACCACCAGTACCATCTATTCATCCACCGGCGATATTGTGGAATACCAGCAGAACGACATACTGACCAATGTAATTCCTTATTCATACAAAGTGCAAAGACCATAATTAGAAGAATCCCTCAAAAACACCGCATCAGCGTACATGATATAGCGCCGATGCGGTGTTATCTTATCTGTCAATCCATTTTATTACCCATGGTCTCTTCTGTATTTTGGGCAGCCTGCGGCAAACATCTGTACAGGAGACCTCCCCGGCTCCTGAAACAGTCCGTGTCAAAAACTTCCCTGTTTGCAATGTTGGGAGGCAGCTGTCCACTCAGATAGAGAGTCAGAGCCTGGTATAGTTTCTCCGACTGATATACAATTCTCTCCCCACTGACCCCGGCAAGATGGGGCGTCAGCAGAAGACGCTCCTCCGGAATCGTGTACAGCGCCGAATCTTCCGGCAGGGGTTCCTGGTCAAACACGTCAAGAGCTGCCTTGATTCTTCCCTCTTTTAGCACATCTTCCAGTGCCTGGGTGTCCACCAGGGCTGCCCTGGCAGTATTGATCAGACATGCGTCCTGTTTCATCCTTCCCAGCAGCTTCCTGTTTATCATATGTCTTGTTTCATCTGTAACACGCGCCATTAATACCACAAAATCAGATACAGAAAATAACTCTTCCAATGTTGCCAAATCAATCTGTAATATATCTGAGCGCCTTTTATCCACATACGGGTCATACCCCACCACATGCATCTGAAAGGCACGGCATCTGGCAGCCAGTCCCATGCCGTTTCGACCCAGTCCCACGATTCCCACTGTTTTTCCCGACATTTCCGCAGAGGACTCGTTGATTCTTCTAAGCCTCAGGTCATTCTTCTTTGTCCACTTTTCCATCCTGAAAACATGGGATGCCTGCAACACCGGTTTCGCCATCATCATCATTGCCAGAAATGTAAATTCTGGCACCGAACGTTCACAGCGCCCGCTGCTGAATAATACCGGTATCCCCAGCCTGGTGCATGCCCGGATATCAATATTCTCCTCCGGTCCGTCCCGTACGCTCAGTATAAGCTTTAAATCAGGACATTGATACAGTACTTCCTCCGACAGTTTTTCGTAACCAGATATATGGATATCATATCCCTGCAGGGCTTTTATGATTTGTTCCTTGCCCATCCGCTTATCAGGGTCCTTATCCAGGCTGAAACCAACCCTGTCCATTTCCACCAGTTTTCCGAAACGCTCTGCCCATCCATCATCAAATTCCGCCGTACACAGTAATCGTAACATATTTGTCCCTCCTTCTATATATTATCTTAAATTATTGTATTACTTTTGTCAATTTAAATGTTCTATTTTGTTGCTTTTAATCTTTGTTTAAGATATAATATAAATACAATTTAGCAAAGGAGGATTTACAAATGCGCTACAAGGAATTTGGAAGTACCGGTTTGGAGTTATCGGAAATATCGGTAGGAACCTGGGCCCTGGGAGGAAAGGATATGGGGCCCGTGGATGAGAAGGATGCAATTGAGGCCATACATACCATGATAGACTGCGGTGTCAACTTTATTGACACGGCGCCTACTTATGGAAGAGGGGCCTCAGAGACAATTGTTGGCAAGGCTCTGGCATCCGGAAAACGCAGTCAGGTTACACTGCTGACAAAATGCGGGATCCGTTGGGAGGAAGGACCGAAGAATTTTAAGAAGGGCGCTATCCGTGACAGCAGCCATGACAGCATCATAAAACAGATTGACGAGTCCCTGATGCGTCTGCAGACAGACTATATTGATATCTACCTGATTCACTGGCCCGATGTAAATACACCCCTGGAAGAAACTGCCGATACGTTGAAAGAACTAAAAAAAGCCGGCAAAATACGCTTCTCCGGCATTTCCAATTTTGAAGATAATGATCTTGAAAAATTATATGACCTGGACGTTCTTGATGTGATCCAGTTTCCGTATTCCATGGTTAACAGAAGTCAGGAACAATTGTTAAAGAAATATCATGAGAAAGGCGTTGCTACCATGGGTTATGGCTCCCTTGGGGCGGGTATCCTTACCGGTTCCATCCGGGAGCTTCCCCACTTTGAACCCGGTGATGCCCGTCTGGGATTCTACGATTTCTTTGTGGAGCCAAAATTCTCCAGAGTCATGGAGCTGCTTGAGGTACTGGATGATATTGCCCTGAAACGTCAGGTACCGGTTGCACAGGTAACCATCAACTGGACCGTACAGCATAACTTCATCAACACATCTCTGACCGGTGTCAGAAATGCCAGAGAGGCTGTTGAGAATACAGCTGCCATGGCATGGAAGCTGACTGCAGATGAGATACATAAAATTGACCAGGCTGTTGCGCAGTTGGATTCCCTGTCATAAGCTGATGAATCATTAAAAAGAAAGAATCCCCAGGCCAGCCCGGGGATTCTTTCTGACACGATTCTATCTTGAATGTTTTTCCTGGAACGTTTCTTTCCGGAACATTCCTAATTACTGCTCATAACCGGCTTAAAGACCCTGCTCCGGGCCGGGTCCTCCTGATCTGCGGATTCCTTAGCCATAAGAATGGCCTCCCGGCAGAACTGCTCCTGGGAATTGACCAGGACCTTTCCCCTCTTGTCTTCCTTCTCGTAGCTGCCGTCCGGCTGAAGAATATGGGCCTTTACATTGTCCTCCAGCTCCACTTCCAGAATATGGATGACCTTTTCCCTTAATACCTCGTCCTCAACAGGGAACATGATTTCCACCCGGCGGTCTAAGTTCCTGGGCATCCAGTCCGCGCTGCCCATGTATACCTCAGGACTTGCGTCATTAAAGAAATAAAAGATACGGCTGTGCTCCAGGAAGTTTCCCACAATGGAACGCACGGAAATATTCTCGCTGAGTCCCGGTACGCCTGCCTTGAGGCAGCAGATACCCCTGATAATCATTTCCACCTTCACACCTGCGCAGGACGCCTCATACAGAGCTGTGATAATTTCCTTGTCACACAGTGAATTCATCTTGGCCATAATATGGGCGGGCCTTCCTTCCCTGGCATGTTCAGCCTCCCTGCGTATCATGCGCAGGAACCGTCCCCTGAGCCAGAGAGGGGCCACAGACAGCTTATTCCAGGCCAGGGGCTCGGAATAACCTGACAGCATATTGAATACAGCTGTGGCGTCCTCCCCTATCTGGGGATTGCAGGTAAGTATGCCGCAGTCCGTGTAAAGCTTTGCTGTGGAATCATTGTAATTGCCGGTGCCCAGATGTACATAGCGGCGGATTCCATCTTCCTCCATCCGTACCACCAGGGTAATCTTGCTGTGGGTCTTAAGGCCCACCAGGCCATATATTACATGGCACCCTGCCTTCTCAAGCATCTTTGCCCAGTTGATATTGTTTTCTTCGTCAAAACGGGCTTTCAGCTCCACCAGAACCGACACCTGCTTTCCATTGTCCGCTGCCTCCGCCAAAGCCGCAATAATGGGAGAGTTTCCGCTGACACGGTACAGGGTCTGCTTGATGGCCAGGACCGACTGGTCCCGTGCAGCGCTGCGCACAAAGTTCACCACCGGATCAAAACTCTGATATGGATGGTGAAGCAGGATATCGCCCTTCCTGATATTGGTGAATATATCGTCTTCATTCATAAGGGCCGGCACGGGCTGGGGCACGTACCTGGGTGCCTTGAAGAGCTCAAAGCCTTCCAGTCCATACATCTTCATGAGGAACGTCAGGTCCAGGGGGCCGTTGATTTCAAAAATATCCTGGCTGTTTATGGACAATTCCCTGCGGATGATTTTAAGGAGACGCTTATCCACATTGTCCTCGATTTCCAGACGGATGGCCTCGCCCCACTGGCGTTTCTTAAGCTGCTTCTGGATTTCCTCCAGCAGGTCCACCGCCTCCTCCTCATCTATGGTAAGGTCGGCATTTCTCATGATGCGGAAGGGATGAGAGGCCACAATGTCATAATTGAGGAATAACGAGGGCATGTTCCGCTCTATGATTTCCTCCAGAAGGATGACCACCCTGCGCTCCTTGCCGTCCTCATCTATCTCCCTGGGAAGCTCCACAATTCTGGAAATCACCGAGGGAACCTGCACCATGGCAAATTCCAGTTCCTCATCCTCTCCGCTCTTTTTCCTCAAAAGCGCAGCGATGTTCAGCGTCTTGTTCCGTATCAGCGGGAAGGGCCTGGAGGAATCAAAGGCCATGGGCGTCAGAACCGGATATACATTCTTCCTAAAATACTCATCTGTATATGCCGCCTCTTCTTCCGTCATATCCTCATGCTCTGTAATCATGCGCAGCCCATTCTGTCTCAGAGTTGGCACCAGGGAACGGTTGTAGGTTGAATACTGCATCTCCACCAGCTCATGGGTCCTCTCGCTGATTCGGTCCAGCTGTTCCTGGGGCGTCAGACCGGCAATATCGGGCTTGGTGTACTTTGCATGTACCATGTCCTTTAAGGAGGCCACCCTGACCATATAAAACTCGTCCAGATTGGAGGCGGTTATGCTCAGGAATTTAAGACGTTCAAAAAGGGGAATGCTCTTGTCCCTGGACTCGCTGAGCACACGGTAGTTGAATTCCAGCCAGCTCAGCTCACGGTTAACATAATTCGTCGGGTCCGCTGCAAAATCCACAGGGACTGCTTCCGGCCTGACAGCGGCATTTGCCTTAGCCCCAGCCTGTGCCTTAGCTCCGGCACTTATTTTAGCCCCGCTGTTCGCCTTCACCGTATCGTCTGCCTTAACCCCTGCATTTTCCCTGGATGAGCCGCTCTTTGCCGAAGCAGCCCTTGAGGTATCGGTTTTTTCCGCTCTGTTTTTCTCTACTTTCGCTTTTTCTGTCTTGGATTTAGATGCCTGAGGCTTTCCAGCTGATTCTGCCATATCTACACCCTCCTTTTCTGTCTGAGTATCGGCCTTATGCCAAATATCTCTTCAAAGAAATCCGCCTTCTGTTCAAAGGATGCGGCTTCCAACGCCATATTCCCCGGATAACCGGTGGTGATTACCAGTTCATTTTCCCGGATAGCCATGCGGCAGTCCACCAGCTTTCCCCTGTGGCTGCGGTCCATGGAATTGGCCAGACGCAGGATGGCCGTCAGCTTGGCAATGAGGATGGTGATGGCATTGCGGCTCATTCCTATATCCTCCTCCTGATGCACCTGGGTCTCCAGCTGTACCTTGTCATAGTCAAAATCACGGATATTATACCGCACCACATTGGCAATGATCTCCCGCTCCAGATGGCTCAGGCCGATGATTTCCGTGGACATGATAATGTTATAGGAGCATTCGTTGGAATTCTTTATGCTTATAAACTTTCCGCAGGCATGGAGCAGCACCGCAATCTGCAGCATCAGCCGTTCCCGCTGTCCCAGGCCGTGGAATTTCTTCATGTTGTCAAAGATACACAGGGCATACTGTTCCAGCACCTGGTTATGGCTGGTGTGGCACTTATAGCGCTTCGCAATGTTCCTGGACGCAGCCAGTATATCGTTCTCAAAGTTATGGCTGAATTTCACTAGCTTGTTCTCGCTGGCATATTCTGCTGCAATGCCGTCACAGAGGCGGATGCCGGGCACCCAGAACATCTCGGCCCCGGTCAGCTCCAGAATCCGTTTGTATACCACCACACTTGGCAGGAGCAGGGACGCATACTCGCTGTTGACTCCGAATCGCTCCTCGATCTGATCCGTTGTCATCTGGCACATGCGCTCGTAGAAACGGTTCATCGTGGCCGCGTCAACCTTATCCCCGTAGGTATTCAGGTCCAGCCTGTTGATAATATAAAGAATGTTCTCACCGATGCCAATGAGGTTTGTGATTTCCCTGTCCTTCAGATACATCTTCCGGAAGGTGAACAGTTCATTGTCCACAATCTCCTCTATATGCTGCTTGTGCTCTTCCACAGTGGCCTGTATCCTGGCTAACAGCCCCCTTACGCGAAGGGTGCCCAGGGGCAGGTTCTGAGTGGTCACCAGAGAATCCTTGTCAAAAAGAGACAGCTGCGCGCTTCCGAATCCCACATCCACGATGGCGGTCCCCTTCTGGATAATTTTATTAAATTCTGCTGCCTTGGCAGCTATGGCCTTATAACTGATGAACCGCTGCTCTGAATTACTGATAATGCGCACCGTAAGCCCTGTCCTCACCCGGATCTGGTCCAGGATAATCTGGCGGTTGTGCGCCTCCCTCATGGCACTGGTTGCATATGCCCTGTAGTCCTTTACCTTATAGGACTTCATAATCTGGACAAATTCCTCCAGTACCTGGCACATCTCCTCCACCAGCTCATAGCTTATCTTACCTGTGCTGTAGGTGTCTTTACCAAGAGCTATTACATGGCGTACGTGGTCAATACGCCGGATTCCTGTCTTATAGGTCATCTCATAGATACCCAGCTCCAGCTCAAATGAACCCACATCAATCGCCGCAAATGTCCGAACTGCCACTTTTCTCAACTCCTTATCGGTCCCTTATAGGTTGACTCATGGTTATTATATACGGCCTCCTCCCATCATACATCGAAAGGCGGTAAAAACTATGTAAAATTTACGTAAAAGAAGTCCCGCACAGAACCTACTGCCTTGCCTTCAGATGGGTTATGAACTGCGCAGCCGTTCTTCCCGACAAACCTCCGTGGCTCAGTTCCCACTTGTTGGCCTCGGCAAAAAGCTCCTGCTCCGGCATATCCAGGCCATGGCGATCCGCCAGCGCCTTTACAATGGTCTCAAACTGTCTCTTATCCGGTGAGCCGTAATAGATGGTGACACCGAACCGTGCTGCCAGGGACAGCTTTTCCTGCACCGTATCGTTGTTGTGGAGCTCGTCGTCCAGCTCCCGCTTGTCGCTGAACTTCTCACGTATAAGGTGGCGGCGGTTGGAGGTTGCATAGATGAGCACGTTGCCAGGACGCTTGCCCAGCCCTCCCTCCAGAATCGCCTTCAGATACTTATACTCAAGCTCATAATCTTCAAATGACAGGTCATCCATATAAATAATGAACTTGTAGTTTCTGTCTTTAATCTGCTCCAGCACATCGGACAGCGCCTTAAACTGGTGCTTATATACCTCAATGATGCGCAGACCCCTGCCATAATATTCATTGAGCACCGCCTTGACGCTGGAGGACTTGCCTGTTCCCGCGTCTCCGAAGAGAAGTACATTGTTGGCTTCCTTTCCCTCCACGAAGGCTTCTGTGTTCTCTATGAGTTTCTGCTTCTGAAGTTCATAGCCAACTATATCCTTAAAATATATGTGCTCCACATTGATAATGGGGTCGATGATAACAGGCTGGCCTTCCTCCCTCTCGATGATGCGGAATGCTTTATTGAGCCCGAATTTTCCCACACCGAATTCCCTGTAGAAATCCACCACATGGTCCTGGAACTCCCCTGCATCCGCAGATTCCTCCAGCTGTACTGCCAGGTTTACAATCCTGTTTCTGACCCGGCGGTTAAATACACGGCTGTCCTTCCTGGCCGGTTTATAGTCTTCCATCAGGGCCCACAGTCCGGAGGGTTCCAGGTTTCGTATATCGTAATCAAACAGGGCCTTGAAGATCCGGCAGTCCTCCCTGGCCAGCTCATCCAGGGAACCGCCCGCCGGTCCTGTTATCTCACATGTGGTAGTGTATGCATTTTCATTGTTTGCCAGACAGAAGGCCAGGAAACAATGCCAGAGGTTTCCCTCAAATCCGTACTTAACAGCCAGCTCCGTCAGTCGTCCGCCGCAGGACGCACCGTCAGGCTCCTGCCCTCCCTGTGCGTATCCCATCAGATGGGCTATATCACGAAACAGCTCCTGGTGCTCCAGGTTTCTATATATTACTAAATCTTTGATATCCATGACCTTCCTGCCTCCCTAATAATTTCCCAGAATCCTCATGCTGACCGCTTCCTCGGAGATTCCCAACAGTGCGTTGCGGATTGCCGGGTCGCCCAGCGAGCCCTCCACATCCACAAAGAACCGGTATTCCCAGCTGCGTCCCTCTATGGGGCGGGATTCTATCATCAGCATGTTCACATCGTTATAAATAAAGTTTCCCAGCATATTATACAGGGAGCCGCTCTTATGTAAACCTTCAAAGCAGATGCTTACCTTTCCCGCATCCTTCCTGTACATGGGTTTCCTGGCAACGATAATGAACCTGGTGGTATTGTTCTTATTGTTGTTGATGGAGGCCTCCAGAACCTTAAGGCCGTAAAGTGCTCCTGCCGTGGGACTGGCTACCGCTGCCTGGGATACTTCCCCCTCTTCCAGTACTTTCTTGGCTGCCCCGGCTGTATTCTCCACACTTATCTGGCTCCACTGCCTGTGGGCGCCAAGATACCCTGAACACTGCATCAGTCCCTGGGGATGGGAATATACACGCCTGATATCCTCCAGGGAGGCCTCCGGCAGGCCTAAAAGCGCGTGGTCCACTGCCACCTTTGTCTCTGCCACAATGTATATGTCATGCTTCAGCAGATTATCGTAATTGTCAATCACGGCCCCTGCCAGGGAATTCTCGATGGGAAGAACTCCATAATCAGCCCTTCCCTCCTCCACCTCTATCATGGCATCCTCAAAGACCGGAACATGGTATACATCAGCATCTTCCCCAAAATACTGGAGGGCTGCCCTGTGGCTGTAGGCCCCCTCCACTCCCTGGTAGACAATGCGCGCACCTTCCCTCTTCAGCTCGTCCACCATGGTAAATCCGGTATCACCGCCCTTGCCATGCTCCGCCAAAAGGCGGTACTGCAGCCTGCGGCTGATGGTCATAATCTGTGAGAAGAGCTCATGCACTCCCTTCCGGTTGAATTCACTGTGGGCCATGGCTGCCACTGCGGCCAGCTTCTGCTTTTCCCGCTGTCCGTCGTATACAGCCTTTCCCGTTCCAATCTTAAATTCCGCCACCTGGCCGCAAAGCTCCATCCGCTTTTCAAACAATTCCACCAGCCTGGTATCTATCTCATCCAGCTGGCCTCTGATTTCCTGTAAATCCAGATTCTCCATGGTTATTTATCCTGCTCCTGTTCTTCCTTCATCTCTTTCAGCATACCCTCTATCACATCCCTTGTATATGCCCCTGGAAACTTGCGTTTTTCAGCCGGAAGCTCCTTGATATAGATAGGTTCCCCGTAGCGTATGCACACATGGCTGGGCTTTACGAAGGGCAGGTGCTGTTCAAATATCTCTGCCGTACCCGTGATGGCCACCGGTATAACAGGACATCCGCTTTTCTGCGCAATCTTCAGACTTCCCTCATGGAACGGCAGAAGCTGAGTCAGCTCCTGGTTCTCATTGCGGGTTCCCTCCGGGAATATCCATATGGATACGCCGGATTTCACCTTCTCGATGCCTTCCAGGATGGTCTTTAAGCCCTCCTTTATATCCACGCGGTCCAGGAAGAGACAATTGACCCTCTGCATCCAGGTGCGCAGAAGGGGTATCTTTAACATTTCCTTCTTAGCCACAAACCCGGTCAGCCCCGGAACCGTCATATAACCCACCAGTATGTCAAAGTAGCTCCTGTGGTTGCCTACATAGAGGACAGCCCTGTCTGACGGTATGTTCTCCAGCCCCTGCACCTCGTATGTAACGCCTGCCAGCTTCAATATAAAACGGAACACCCCCTGAATCTTTCCAAGACTCACTTTCTGGACTCCCACAGGGTCCGTTTTGGCCCTGAACCTGAGTACGGCCAGTAACGGCACGGAAAAAATCAGGTATAATATGACAGTCATGGCCACCAATATAATACGTATCATTGCCTTCTCCTTTATACATCCTTATTTATATGTCAAGAAATGTTTATTTTCCATTATATCAAAAAGGACGGCTTAAATACAATACCCTGCAACCAGGTTTGTCATTTAATCGCCGCCCTTGGGCTTTGTGAGATATTCAAACAGGAGACCTGTCATAAACCAGAGTGGTGCGAACTTGAGCCGTATGACCCCGCCCACATTATCGGGCCACAGGGAGTAGTCCCATGGACAGATTCCTATACTGGTAAGCCATATACCGGTTATATATTCCGCAATAAAAATCAGAACCATATAAATCAGTCCGTGCCGTATGGACCGGCCAACACGGCTGAGCCTGTCCTGACCTGCGTCCTCCAGTCCCGGAAGACCGGTAAGCCAGCTGTCTATGAACCGGCTTATGGGAAGCAGGAGAGCTCCCATGCCATAGATGGGAAACATGATAAGGGAGGTACGGCCTATAAGCCGCCAGTCCCCGGCCATGATGGAGTCCACTGAGGTAAACATGACCTCCAGACACCATCCTGCGATTCCGCATCTGCAAAAGTTAAGAAATAATTCGTATATTTTATTTTCGTGGTTGATTTGTCCTGTCTGCGCTCTCATAGCCATTAGTATGAGCCTGTGCAGCTGCCTTCTATTCGCAGACAGCTGCTTTTCCAGAACTTTCCGTGTTCCCGGGGCAGGGATTTACCAAGCTGCGGGGATTTTCCCTCTGAAGGGTTTCGGCATCCCCGGGATTCCTCTACAACAGCGGCGACAAAAGGCGGCTGGACTGTTCCTTTATGCGCATCCACAGATTCCTGTCCGCATACTCTTCCCTGGTGATTTCCCGGCAGTGGGGCAGGTCATTCATAAAGGCCTCCTCCAGCTGGCCCGTGACTTCCTCGTCATAAATGGTGGCATTGACCTCAAAGTTCAGTTCAAAACTTCGTATATCCATGTTGGCTGTTCCATAGCAGCTCACCCTTCCGTCTATCATAATGCCCTTGGAGTGAAGGAAGCCGTTTTCATACACGTAAACCCTGGCCCCATAGTCCAGAAGCTCCCCTGCATAGGAACAGGTAGCCCAGTACACAAAGGGATGGTCCGGTTTGCAGGGAATCATCAGCCGCACATCCACACCTGAAAGGGCCGCAATCTTAAGGCTGGAAAATATGGCGTCATCCGGTATGAAGTAGGGAGTCTGTATATAGATATGGTGCTTTGCCTTGTGAAACAGCTCCAGGTAATTATTCCGTATATGGGGCTCCCTGGTATCCGGTCCGCTGGTAATAATCTGCATGCAGACCATCTCGTTTACATGGTCCGGGTCCGGCCACACAGCATGAATCTGGCCGTTCAGCCGGCGTCTGGCATACTCTGCCTCCTCCCCGAAGTAGCGGATTTCCTTAAACAGGTTCTCCCCTGTCACGTAGTTCCAGTCCAGCGCAAAACGGATCTGCAGACTGATGGCTGCCTCCCCTTTTATTTCCAGATGGGTATCACGCCAGTAGCCAAACTTGGGGTCCCGCGATATATATTCACGGCCTATGTTAAAGCCACCCACAAACCCTGTGTTGCCGTCCACCACCACGATTTTCCGGTGGTTTCGGTAATTTACCCTCAGGTTAAGCCATCCCAGGAAGGGAGGAAAGAATACCCCCACCTTGATCCCCGCACTGCGCATCTGGTCCCAGCGCTTCTTCGGCATGAAGCGGCCGCCCATGCCGTCGCACAGAATTCTCACTTCCACGCCTTCCCTCACCTTATCCAGAAGAATGGGGACAATGGAGTCAAACAGCTCATCGTTCTTGATGATATAGTACTGTATGTGGATAAACCTGCGGGCCTGGCGCAGGGCATTTCTCAGGGCCTCAAATTTAGCCTGCCCGTCCGTGTATATCTGCACCTGGTTGTTCACCGTAAGCACAGACCCCGATGTCTCCAGATTATAGATAATCAGGCTCTTAAAATCTCTGGACATGGGGTCCATCATTTCCTCCGGCATGTCGTCGGAGCGTATGATGTCTTCCTGGCTTTTGACCGGCAGGTTCAGCCTGTCGCTGACTTCCTTCACCCGGAACATCCTGCTCTTCTTCATATCCTGGCCAAAGAGCAGGTAAAAGACGATTCCGAACACCGGGATGAAGTACAGGGCCAGAAGCCAGGTCCAGACACTTCTGGGGTCCCTGCGCTGAAAAAATATGATAATAATTGAAAATGCCAGATTGATATACAGCAGGTGGTCCAGCAGCCATCCCCATACCGTCAGTACCGTACTCCAGATTAATTCCATTTTACAGCCTCTCTCCTAATCTGATGCTTCCGTTATATTCCCATCCTCGTCAATATTCAGTTTCACGGTGCAGTACCGGTTTTCATATTTCAGGACCTGCAGGCGGCCTGTGGCCAGATCCGCCTCCACAGAGACGATTCTGGCTCCCTTCTGCCCACCGGATATATAGTCCTTTAACGGCCCGTCGGAATTGCTGAGATCCAGGCCCATTAGCCTGAGAAGCATTCCTCCGGTCAGCTTACCCTTTTCCTTCTCGTCATTCAGATAACGCTGGACCGCGTCCACGCAAATCCGGGCCTCTGTCTGTGCGGTTGCCTCATGGGCAGCGTTTATATAGTTCATCATATTAGGCACCGCGATACACAAAAGTATGGACAGGATTGCAACCACCGCAATCAGTTCCACCAGAGTAAACGCACAATTTCCCTTTTTCTTCATGTCCTTTTTCCTCATATCTTATGCTTCCCGCCTTAAGCCTCCGATAATGGCTCATTGTACCACATATAGGATTTAATTTCCAGACTCAATCTTGCCCTCCCCGGTATCGCCGTCATAAACGGCTTTATACGTTTTGCCGTTTATCTGGCCTTCCCAGTAGGCGCTGTTATCATTCTTGTCAAAATGGTACTCCTCTTTCTCAGATTCCTTTATGACACCCGCGTCCAGCATGTCCTGCTGTGCCTTTCCCAGTGTATAATTGGATCTGGCATTGGATATGGCTACCTGCTCCGCTGATTTGTCCTGGATTCCCCGGTAGGAAGGCACTGCTATGGCCACCAGTATTCCCAGTATGGCAATGACACAGATTAATTCCACCAGCGTAAATCCTTCCGTTCTCTTCTTTCCCTTTTTCATATGTATACTCATTATCATGACTCCTCTTTTCTTTTGTACGTTTGCAGCTCCCTACTGGACGGAATACAGTATTTTCTCAGCCTCCTCCATATCGGTTTCTCCGTCGGCAGCCATCCTCAGGACATGGTCCCTTAGAGGCATGGAGCCTTTCTTTTCCTGGTATTTGCGGATGGATGAAAGGGGCTCATTATCAAGTATCATGGCCTTAATCTGTTCATCCACATCCATTATCTCATAGACCGCTGTCCTCCCGGTATATCCCGTACCCCCGCAAAGAGGACAGCCCGCAGACCTCCACAGCCTGTCTGGAATATGTCTCCCCCGCTCCGCAAATATCCTTTGTTCCCGCTCGTCCGGCTCGTAGGGCTGACGGCAGTTGGGACAGAGCAGCTTTACCAGCCTCTGGGCTATGATTCCGGACAGGGAAGCCGCTGCCATATAAGGAGGAACTCCCATATTGCGGAGTCTGTGAATGGTGGAAGCGCAGTCATTGGTATGAAGGGTGGACAGGACCAGATGTCCTGTGATGGCTGCCCTGACTCCGATGGCCACTGTCTCCTCATCCCTCATTTCGCCTACCATGATCACGTCCGGGTCCTGTCTTAAGATGGATCGCAGGGCAGACGCAAATGTAAGGCCGGCTTTGGAATTGACCTGAACCTGGGTAATTCCGTCCATAACTTTCTCAGCCGGATCCTCCACTGTAACTATGTTGATCTTCTTTTTCACCATCCGGTTTATGGCAGCGTACAGGGTGGTTGTCTTTCCGCTTCCAGTGGGACCTGTCACCAGGACCATACCGTGAGGCGCCTTAAGGATATGCTCAAATACAATCCTCTGTTCTTCCTCCATTCCCAGACGCCTTATATCCATCAGCGAGTTATTCCTGTCATTTCCCAAAAGCCTGAGAACTGCTTTCTCTCCATAAATGGAGGGAAGGGTGGAGATTCTCAGGTCCGTGGACACCTCACCCCGCTCATAATGATATTTTCCATCCTGCGGAAGACGCTTTTCCGCAATGTCCATACCGGCCATCAGCTTAAGCCTGGTTATCATGGGACGGTGATATTCCATTTTAAGCGTAGTATGGACCATTAGGTCCCCGTTGATTCTGATGCGGATGACCAGATCATTCTTTCCCGGCTCCACATGAATGTCACTGGCATTTTTATGGAAGGCCTCCTCTATGACCGTATTGACCATGCGTACCACAGGAGCGCTTTCCACCCGTTCCATGAAGGCCAGCTCTGAAACAGAGGCTTCCGCAGCCGCGCCAACTCCCACACCGGGCCTCTCCATTGAAACATATGGATTCTCTCCGTATACGTGCTCCGGTGCGGAACCATAGGCCTTTTTAAGCGCCTGCTTCAGTTCCTTCTCCGGCGCCAGCACTGCCCTGACCTTCATACCGGACAGGGTTTCCACCTCATCCAGCACATCGGGAGACACCGGATAGGCTGCCGCCACTATAAGACACTCTTCCTCAAAACTCATGGGAAGAATCCGGTTTCTCACGGCAAAGGACGGCTCAATCACGGCCGCTGACTTACGATCAGCCTTGAGAGGGCCAAAAGGCGCCACCTCCATATGGTCCCTGGCAGCTGCACAGGTCAGCAGTGCTGCTTCTGTAACATAACCGAACTCTGTCAGTATTTCCTCAATGGAGCATTCCGGCCTTCCCTGCTTAAGACGCATGGCGCGGTCCAGCTGGCTCCGGGTCAGATATCCACTGTCAATCAACAGGTTTTCTATAGGTATTTTTTCTGGCACTGTTGTCTCCTCTCCCTTCCATATGGTATACTTTCGCCAGGCAGCAGTTTATGACGGAAGCGAGGTAATACCATGGTTTTTATCTATTTTGTATTATACGGACTGTTAGGCGCAGTGACAGGCAGCTTTCTGAATGTCTGTATCCTGCGCATACCTGCAAACCAGAATTTTGTAACCGGGCGTTCCCACTGTCCGGCATGCGGCCATGTACTGGCCTTTTACGATATGGTTCCTGTTCTGTCCTGGTTATTTCTAAAGGGCCGGTGCCGGTATTGCAGGGCCCCTGTTTCCATTCAGTATCCGGCTGTGGAGCTTCTCACTGCATCTGCCTTTCTCCTGTGTCTCCTGGCAAAAGGGCCAGGTATGGAGTCAGCCCTTATGTGTATGTTTTCCAGTATTCTTATTACAGCTGCATTTATAGACGCACGGCACATGTACATACCTGACGGCATCCATATCCTGATTCTGCTGCTGTCCTGTATCTCACTGGCAGCCGGATCCGGACCCGCCATTATTAACCGGCTGGGCGGCTCCCTTCTGGCAGGCGGTTTCCTGGCTCTTGTAAATCTGCTTAGCCGGGGAGGCGTTGGCTGGGGCGACGTAAAGCTCTTTGCTGCCAGCGGTCTGCTGATTGGCGCAGCTCCTGCAATAACGGCCCTTCTGATGGGCTATGTCGCAGCAGGCCTTTGGTATGCAGTTCCTCTTGTGCGGGGAAGGGTTGGCCGAAAGACGCAGATACCTATGGCCCCGTTTTTTGCAGTGTCCCTGATGGTATGCGGTCTTTGGTTCAGACAGCTGTTCCTGTGGTATCTGGGTTTTTTCCGGTAATGGACCACACCCGTTTCATTTCTCATGGTCAGCTGCCTTCATAATAGCGGTATACACCGTTTCCATTCAGATAAACTTTTACTTCCGGGTCATCCCCTCTGCTGGAGCGGTACGGTTTGCCAATGACCATCACGGATCCGTCCCGGTCATCAAATACAATGTCCGCCATCATGGAAAAGCTGTACCCGCTGCTCTCTACCCTGGTGCGGACCGTGGCCAGGGATTTAAGGGGATGCGCTGTCAATGTAATGTCAATTGTTGTTGTGCTGTCTGTTATGTTACTGTCTGTAGTAAAACCGTCTGCCGCAGGGGCATCCGCCGCACCATCATCTGTGCCGCCGGAATCCTCTGAACATCCCTTTCCGCGGACCACATATTTCTTGTTCCCCAATGCATGGTACAGATACCGTTCCCAGCGAAGTTCTTCCTCTGCATCCGTTGTATCCGTGTCCTCCTCCGAAGAAAAGGATTCTGCCTTAAGTTCCCCATCTTCCCCTTCCTCAGCCTCTTCTTCGTCCATCATTGCATCAAATTCTTCCCTGACCCTGTCGCAGTCTTCCTGGAAATTCTGCCAGATCAGATTCATGGCCGGGGACTCCCCACTGCTTACTGCCTCGCAGAAGGAGCGGTGGATGGTCTTGGCGGAGAGCTGGGCCTCCATATAGCGCCTGTTTTTCAGGGCAGCTTTCATATTGTACCGGGAAATAGCCATATATCCGCTGGACAGCACAGCTAAAAGCGTCATGAGCAGTACCACATACATCAGGCTGCTTCCACGGGTATGCCCATTATTTTTTCTTACTGTTCTTCTCCTGCCCATCATGTCCCGCCTTCCCAATCCATGGTATAACCATACATGGAACCGATGGCCGTCTTCTGCTCATATATAACATCCCCGTCCTTCTTCACCTTTATGCTCACTTTGGCCCGCGTATTCTTTGTTCCGCTAAAATCCAGCTCTAATTCCATACCGCCCAGTTCCGCCACTTCTAATTCCTCGGCGGAGATACTCGGCCAGTCCTCCACCGGCGGCAGTTCTTCATAATATGACCTGCCCTCCTTAATATCCGGAATCTTCTCTCTGTCCCTTACATAGTACGATATCACACCTGTATCTTGGTAATCGCAGAAAAATACATAGCCGTACCTCAGCTTTTCCTCCAGACCGCGATACGCCTCGCTGCACATGGCCTTTGCCTGGGAAAGCCGGTCCAGCTCATAATACAGCTTCATCTGCGGATGGATGAAACCGGAAATAAATACAGCCAGGACCGCGGCAATGGCCAGCGCAGCCACTGTCTCAATCAATGTAAATCCTCCGTTGTTCTTCCCTGTCCTGCTTTCTTTCGCCATATTCCCCGCCTTTATCTGTGCCTGTAAAATGTCATATGGTTGCCTGTATCCTCCTCCGATTCAGTGATTTCATACTGTTCAAATATTTCCCGGACTCCGTTCTCTTCTTCCAGGCCAAACTCCACTGCAATGGTTTCTCCCGTAGGCTCTCCCTCCCCTTCGCCGGCCAAGGCGCTGAGGTTATAATTAGACTGTTCCAATCTCTGCTCCCCGGACAGCTGGCCTGCATTGGCAGCCGTCATCATCAGAAACCCTGTACAGACAACTGCCAGGAGGGCAGTTGATACCACAATCTCAATCAGAGTAAACCCTCCTCTGGATGACCTGTTAACCGATTTCTTCATAATAATACCTGACCTCCACGATTCCCTTCATTCCCTGATACGTTTCCTGTCCATCCTCTCCGCTCTCATACACAGCTTCCACATCCATAAAGCTTACCAAAACACTTTTCTGTTCCCTGTATATTTCATCTGCAAACGTCATCACACCCTTTGGGTCCGGACATTCTATTTCCATGGTAATGACTGATTCCTTTACCGTCCTGCCAGCTGGCCCGCTTTCCACGGCCGGCTTCCCGCTTTCCTCCGGGTCATCGCTTTGCGCGTCATAGGTTTGCGTGTCATAGGAAATTTCTGCCGCAGCAGCTCCGCCTATACTCATGCGGCGTATGCTTACCCCTGCCCTGGCTGCCATGTCCTGCAGGCTCCTGTCCATAAAAATATCATCAATATCCCGGTAGAAGAAATCCTCTGTATTCCTTAAACTCTCCCATTCCTTTAACTTCTGTTCCAGTTCCTCATAATGGCTCAGGTAAAATTCCATTTCCTCCCTTTCCTGATTCCCGCTTTCCATCAGCTCCACAGACTTCCGGTATTCGACGCGTCCCGGCCAGATAAATACTTCCAGCGCCACAGCCCAGATAATGATAGTGAACAATACACCTATGAGAAACCGCTCCCTGCTACTGAGCTTCATCCTGTCCTCCCATTCCCAGAGTTCCGTAAACAGTTGCGTATATCCGCTCTGTCTCCCTGTCCTCTGCGCTCTTTTCCCACAGGCTGTGTCCTACCTGCCTGAAAATCCCGGAATGTTCCACCCTCTCCACGTAGGCCGGTACATCCTCAGAACGATCCATGGACACCACCATCTGAAGGTAAGGCCCCTCGCCGTCAAAGGAAATGGATTCAATTCTCATCTCCGGATTCATGGCCTCTGTAAATGCCCTGAATTCATTCATGCCCAGCAGATTCTTTCCGGCCAACAGCGCCTTCTCTGTCCGTGTTTTCTCCCTGTCAACCGACATTTCACCTATTCTTTCTTCCATCTCCATGGATTTACGGACACGGGTCTTATACTCCGCTCCTTCCATCGCATACTCTGTCCTGGCCAGGGCTTTCCCTGCCGCATGGTCCATATAGGCCGCGTGAAAGGACAGTCCCGCCGCCGCCAATCCATTGGCAAGCAGGAATAAAGCCCAGCCTCTGGTCATAAACGGCCCGCGGCCCAGAATAGAGTTCTTTCCATCCTCATATCCCCGTTCCTCCAGTTCCAGAGCCTTTCTCTTTCCCTCCCGGGGACCCAGCCACACAAACTGCCAGACATACAGCGTCCACTGGTTCCGGCATTCTGACACTGCAAGGTATCTTAAACCGTCCGGACATATATTCAGCCGCTGCCTGTGCGTCAGGAATACAGGATGTCATGAGTACCATACAATCCGGGACAGGAACATCTGACGCCGCAGTACAGTCCTGTATCAGCTCCTCCACCTGCTCCGCCATCTCTTCACAGAGCATGTCCACTGCTCCCTCCCGCAGAAAACAGCCGGCCTTCAGGCCTGTCATACGGCATGCCAGACAATGTCCGCCTGACAACACATAAAAGCCCATGCTGGCCTGGTTCACATCCAGCAGAAGAACCCGCTCTTCCCTCCATAGCTCCCTGGCCATAATGGCCATACAGTCAGGCAGGACCAGGACACGGCCGCATATCATCTTCCCGTCCTCCACGGCCTTCTTATACGCATCCAGACTGCGCTGTTCCATATAGTAGGCAGTAACATCCGCCATTGTCCTGCCGGTTTTCGCCCTCAGATCCAGGGCTGCTGCATGGTTTCCAAAATCCGGGTCCAGCAGGGACATCTCATTGACTGCCATTCTTTTCATGGCGTTCTTTCCTGCCTTTGGAATGGCAAAGCTCATCATCCTGACATCCCGTCCAGCTATCAGATTGACACGTTTCCCCTCCATGCCGTATTTTTCAGCAAGACGCGTCAGGGCCGATGCCACATCAGGCACCGGCTCCACGAATTCCCACTCCACTATTTCCAGGCAGCGGCGAAGCCCGGAACCCGCACACCGTTTAAACCTGCCGCGGACATAACATATCCTGTCCTCTTCCAAACATATGTAATATTCCATTTTCTACCTCTTACAGCATTGACGAGTACATGTTAAATACAGGCATCATGATGGCCATGACCACACTGCCTACCACCAGGGCAAGTATGAGAATCATGGCTGGCTCCAGAAGGGCAATCATCTGGTTGACTGCCCTGGCTGCCTCCTTTTCATAAAAACTTCCCGCATCCTCCAGCACCATATCCAATGCGCCTGATTCCTCTCCTGCTGCCACCATAGAGATGAGCACCGGCTGGAACAGATTCAGCTCATCCAACGCCTGGGACAGCATCACGCCTCCTTTTAAGCTCTCCGCAACCTGGACCAGTCCCTTCTCCACATATGAGTTTCCCATGACCCGCCCTACGGTGTGCATGGCATCCAGAATTCCAATTCCGCTTCCGTAAAGCACGGCAAAGGCAGATGCAAAGCGGGATGTATATACGGTGCTTAAAAGTTTTCCTATTATTGGAGTATACAGCACAGCCCGGTCTGCCTGCAGCCGGACAAAAGGACATGTTAGAATCCCCTTGAACAGGGCCATCAATACCAGAATAAGCATAATGTAGAGAACCCCGCGGCTGCGGAGGCTGAAACTGAGCCTCATCATCATCCGGGTAATCCAGGGCAGCTCCTGCTCCTGCAGCATGGAGGCAAACTGCGGAAGAACCGTGGTCAGCATAAATACGGCGGCTAACACGGTAATAGAAAACAATATGACCGGATACGTCATGGCCGCCCGCACCTTGCCATTTAATTCTTCCTCCCGGCCGTAGTACCCCGCCATCTTATGGAGCAGTTCATCCAGCCTTCCGCTGGACTCGCCCGTGCGCGTCATATAAACCAGCAGATTAGGAAATACTCCCTTCATCTCCTCCATGGCTTCTGACAAGGTACGTCCCTTGTGTATGCTCTCCCTGAGTCCGGCAAGCGTCACCTTAAGGGTCTTATCCCTGGCAGACCCCGCGCTCACCTCCAGAGCTCTGGACAGCGGCACTCCGGCTGTCAGCATGGCTGCTAACTGCCTGCACAGCAGAGGAAGCTGTCTCTGATTCAGCTTTGCCGGACGCGCTGAGGGTGTCCGCTCCAGCGAGCTGTATTCATAACAATAGAGTCCCCTGGATTTAAGTATGACGAAAAGAGCCCGGCCGCTGTCTGCCTTCTCGGTTCCACAGTGAACTCTTCCATCTTCACTTTTCGCCCTGTATCTGTAACGCGGCATGGTTCCCCTCCCCCTTTCCATATGGCATTCATATGTACAAAACCGGCTTTATCTGATATAAGTCAGACAAAGCCGGCCGCAAAACACTTATATATGATTTTATTAACGGAAACTATTCTGAGTCGGCTCATATTGGTAGCCAATACCAGACAGTACAGATATAATTCTGGACTTATCCGCATCCAATGCCTGGCACATCTCGTCCAAAGAACTATAATTGTCACGGAGCTGCGTGTTTACATAACTCAGCAAAATAACTGGGTCTTTCGGAATGGTACTCACAATTTTTACCTGCTTTCTATTACCTCATATTGATTAAATCCACATCAAATACCCTATATCTAGTTCTATTCCGGCTATAGGTACACCGGCTTTCAGCAGAAACGATTATATCACCTGCAAGTAACGTTTTCAACATGAAATTAGGGTATTTTCCCTACTTTTTTCGTCATCCCCAGAAGTTGATGTAATTATATTTCTTCATTAGAAATTTTCTGAAAAATACCTCCTAATTTATGGAAAAAAGCAAGGGAGAGAACCTGTTTGCGCAGATTCGCTCCCTCACCTGTATCTTCATATATATTTATCTAACATCATTCCACATATGCAATCAGCCGTGTTTTGTCCTCGTCCACATCTATGACAATGGTGCTTCCTTCCCTGACTCCGTCACCCAGTATAATTCTCGCTGCCAGGGTCTCCACATTCTTCTGGAGATAACGTTTCAGGGGACGGGCACCATAGGCCGGATCATATCCCTTATCCGTTACGAATTCCTTGGCTCCCATTGTCAGCTCTATGGTCAGTTCCCTGTCGGCCAGACGTTTATTCAGGTCTGCCACACAGAGATCCACAATTCTTGCGATATCCATTCTGGTTAAGGGCTTAAAGAGTATGGTTTCATCCAGACGGTTTAAGAACTCCGGTCTGAAATGGGCGCGAAGCTCATCTATAACCATATTTTCCACCTGGGGCCTGATGTTTCCGTTCTCATCAATTCCTTCCAGCAGATACTGGGAACCGATGTTGGAGGTGAGGATAATGATGGTATTCTTAAAGTCCACGGTCCTGCCCTGGGAATCCGTGATACGTCCATCATCCAGGACCTGCAAAAGTACGTTAAACACGTCCGGATGGGCCTTCTCCACTTCGTCAAACAGCACCACGCTGTATGGTTTGCGGCGCACGGCCTCTGTCAGCTGTCCTCCCTCGTCGTATCCAACGTATCCTGGAGGCGCTCCGATAAGACGCGACACGGAATGCTTCTCCATGTACTCGCTCATATCAATCCGAATTATGTTGGACTCGTCGTCAAACAACGCCTCGGCAAGGGCTTTGGCCAGCTCCGTCTTACCTACACCGGTAGGCCCCAGGAACAGGAAGGATCCGATTGGCTTGGTGGGGTCCTTGATGCCTGCCTTGGAACGGATGATGGACTGGGTTACCAGCTGCACGCCTTCATCCTGGCCCACCACACGTTTGTGAAGAACCTCATCCAGATGCAGGGTCTTGCTTCTCTCACTCTCTGTCAGCTTGGCAACCGGAATTCCGGTCCATTTGGATACGATTCTTGCAATCTCATCCTCTGAAACGCTCTCCCTCACAAGGCTTAAGTCCTCATTGCGGATGCGTTCCTCTTCCGCCTGCAGCTCCTTCTGGAGTTCCGGCAGTCTGCCATACTGCAGCTCCGCCGCTTTATTCAGGTCATACTTCTGCTGTGCGTCCTGAATCTCCCTGTTTACACTCTCTATCTCTTCCCTGAGGGACGAAAGACGGTCCACACTGGCCTTTTCATTCTCCCACTGGGCTTTTTTAGACGCGAACTCATCGTGAAGCTCAGCCAGCTCTTTCTGGAGATCCGCCAGGCGGTCCTGGCTCAGACGGTCTGTTTCCTTCTTAAGGGCTGCTTCCTCTATCTCCATCTGCATGATTTTCCTGGACATCTCATCCAGCTCCGCAGGCATGGTATCCATCTCAGTCTTAATCATGGCGCAGGCTTCATCCACCAGGTCAATGGCCTTATCAGGCAGGAAACGGTCGGTAATATACCGGTCGGACAGGGTGGCTGCACTCACCAGAGCAGAGTCTGTTATCTTCACTCCATGGAATACTTCATAGCGCTCCTTAAGTCCCCTCAGTATGGAGATAGTATCCTCCACCGTGGGTTCATCCACCATCACCGGCTGGAATCTTCGTTCCAGCGCAGCGTCCTTCTCTATATACTGGCGGTACTCATTGAGTGTGGTGGCGCCGATACAGTGAAGCTCTCCCCTGGCCAGCATGGGCTTTAGCATATTGCCCGCGTCCATTGACCCCTCTGTCTTGCCTGCCCCCACAATGGTATGCAGCTCATCAATAAACAAAATAATCTGCCCGTCGCTCTTTTTTACCTCTTCCAGCACAGCCTTCAGCCGTTCCTCAAATTCACCCCTGTACTTGGCTCCCGCCACCAGGGCTCCCATGTCCAGGGCAAAGAGCTTCTTATCCTTCAGTCCGTCCGGGACATCCCCCCGCACGATTCTCTGGGCCAGACCTTCCACCACGGCTGTCTTGCCCACGCCGGGCTCACCGATAAGCACCGGGTTGTTCTTCGTCTTACGGGAGAGGATACGGATAACATTACGAATCTCGCTGTCACGGCCGATAACCGGGTCCAGCTTCTGGTCCCTGGCCCGCTCCACCAGGTCATATCCGTATTTGGCTAATGTATCATAGGTGGCCTCAGGATTATCGCTGACCACCCTCTGGTTGCCCCTTACTGTGGACAGTGCCTGAAGAAATGTCTCACGGGTTATATTATATAACTTGAATAACGCCTTGATTTCCTTATTGGGATGCTTTAAAAGAGACAGGAACAAGTGCTCCACGGATACATATTCATCACCCATGGCCTTTGCCTCGTCCTCTCCGCTTATGAGCACCTTATTCAAATCACTGCTGATGTAAAGCTGGCCGCTGCCGCTTACCTTGGGCAGATGCTCCACTGCCTGCTTTGCCTCATTGGAAAACATATCTCCCTGTATTCCCATCTTGGTAATCAGCTTAAGAATCAGGCTGTCCTCCAGGGTCAGCAGGCTGTACAGAAGGTGCTGCTCATCAATCTGCTGGTTTCCGTATTCATATGCCAGCTTCTCACAGTTCTGAACTGCTTCCATTGACTTCTGAGTAAATTTATTAATATTCATTGCCCATTCCCCTTTCTTCTCTGCCGCCTCTGACCAGAATGCCTGTGTGTATCCTCCGGAAGCAGCGGCCTACGGAATTGTGCTTTGTCATCTTTGTTCTAGTCGTACTATAACACATGTTGTTAGCACTGTCAAGGGTCGAGTGCTAATTATTTTAAATAAAAAATGCCGCGGCACAGTCCTTATCTGTCTGTGCCGCGGCCAGCTGCATCTTCTCTACTTCACGCCGATAGCTGTAATTGTCTTGTTTGTAAGGGTTCCCTCGTAGATAACAGTTGCGGTATCCCCTACCTTCAGTTTGTCAAACATGCCTTCTTTTCCCAGGAAGGTAAACAGGGTATTCTCCGGGTCCGCTGTGTCGATGACCACATAATCCGCCCCAACTTCTGCCACCTTGCCGGAAAGAGTATTGATCTTAGCGTCTTCTGAGTCCATGGCATCCTCGGTCACAATTTTGGTGGCCACCGGTTTGTCGGTCTCGTCTTCCAGGTCCCCGTAGTAGGTCACATCTGCCTGTACTCCGGACTTGATGCCGTCCTTGGATACCTTCTGCGCAATCTTGGTGTTAAAGGTATATGTACCCTCGTCCGTGGTCAGGGTCAGGGTATTGTCGTCTGCTTTCTCTACGGTTCCTGTGACAATGTCATCCTCCTCAGCGGCTGCCTCTTCCGCTGCCTCTGCTGCTGCAGATGTAACGATATCCACTGATTTTGCCTTGGTGGTGTCTGCGGAAAGCTCACCTGCGTAGGCAACCTCTACCTCATCACCTTCTCCAATGGCATCTGCGCCTTCAATCTTAGCCTCAGATACATCAAACTTCACTTCTTTGCCTTCGTCGTCCTTAACGGTAACCACCTTATCAGCTACCTCTCCCACAAAACCATAGAAGTATTCCAGTTCCATATCGTCTTCTGCTTCTGTCGCTTTCTCTGTCTCAGTCTGGGATGCTGTAGTAGTTGGGGCCGCTGTAGTTTCTTTATTGCCGGAAGAACAAGCTGTCATCCCCAATGCAAGTGCCAGGACTGCAACTGCCAAATAGTGTCTCTTCATAATAATCTCCTCTTTTCTAAATCATGATATGTCATATACTATGCCAGGACGGGCAGCATATTCCCCCTGCCTTTGTCCACGTTACATATTACTACGAAAAACACTATTTTACTATGTCTTTTTCTTTAATTTTTCATAAAAGTTTAAATACTCCCCAGTTTTCTGATGGACTCTGATACCAGTTTTTTGAAGAGAGGGGCCATTTTATCCGACGCCTCTTGGACCTCCTTGTGGGACAGAGGAAGGTCTGTCATACCACAGGCCAGATTGGATATACAGGATATACCGCATATCTTCATCCCCATGTGATTGGCCGCCACTGCCTCGCAGGCCGTACTCATGCCAACTGCATCCCCGCCCAGTATCCTGCACATTTTCACCTCATGCGGGCTTTCGTAGGCAGGTCCTGTAAGCTGCACATAGACCCCCTCCTGTATCCTGATTCCAAGCTCAAGAGCAGTGGAGCGGATAATATCCCTCAGGTCCTCATCATATATATGGCTCATATCCGGGAACCTTGGTCCCAGCTCCTCCAGGTTCGGCCCCACCAGCGGGGAGGGGACAAAGCAGGATATCTGGTCCTTTATGAGCATAAAGTCCCCTGCCCCATAATCATAGTTGACTCCGCCGGCCGCATTGGTCAGAAAGAGGATTTCCGCTCCCATAAGCTTCATAAGACGGACAGGCAGGACCACATCTGACATGGGATAGCCCTCATAATAATGGACCCGTCCCTGCATCAGCACGGCCGGAACCTCATTTATACGGGCGAACACAAACCTGCCCTTATGTCCGGGTACCGTAGATACCGGAAATCCCTCTATATCGTGGTAATCAATGGTCCCCTGGATTTCCAGCTGCTCCGCATAGTCACCAAGACCGGACCCCAGCACCAGTGCCACCTTAGGTTCAAAGGGAATCTTATCTTTTATGCTGTCATAGCAGTTTCTCAGCTTGTCATACACAGGATTTGTCATATCTGTTCTCCTTTTCTAACGGGAGTTTATCCCTCCCTTGTTATGTGAAGTATATCATACCTGAGCCGCAGGGCTCAACCTTTTATGCGGGGCAGGCATCTTCTTCGGTGCTCCCGCCGGTTCTGCCTGTACCACACTGCCAAAAGAGCCAGCAGTCCCACGCCTATGCCTATGAGTCCAGCCCCCACCGTTATGACAAAACCGCTGCGTACCCAGTACCAGAGACTTCCTTCCGGGCCTTCACCCTGAATCTCCGGCGCAGGTACATGTTCTGCCCCCTGAGCTGTCTCCAAAGCTGCAGGAGAAACCGCGGAAATCTGCCTGTAAACCATCTCCAGCTCTTGGGTTTCCGGTTTAATCCAGCTGACTTCCCCTTCATATTCGGCCTCATAGTCCCTAAGGAGCTTTTGTCCCCAGACCATGGCCTGGCGGCACATTCTCCCCTCCTCATCCTCGTATGACTCCCCATACCAGTCTGCGGAGAGTATGCGGTACTCCAGGGGAGACAGGCCCATAAACTCCAGCAGCTGTCCCCCCATGGACACGCAGGTCTCTAAAACCGCGTCCCCCGGTATAACCAGGGAACCTCCATGGTATTCATCCGCACCGTAGGCGTGAAAGGTGACAGGCGCCGTAAATCCATCCTGCCACTCCTCTCTTACAATCCGGCTTTTCCTCAGGAACAGGGTTCCCTCTGCCTGGCTTCCCGATACATCCTCCTTCAAAGAAATGGACCCTGGAATCTCTTCAGCCCCTTCCACACCAGTATACACCATCTTCCGCTCCAGACGCCGGCTGACATCCTGTCCTGGAATTGTCACTATCTCCCAGGAATCCAGCCGGTACTCCTTTCCATCACCGTCCCAATACCGGTCAGCCGGCTCCCGGATTCCACCGTCCTCTGCCGTCTCCACATCCCGGGTGATCCGAAGCTCTGCGCCATAACCTTCCTCCTGCGGTTCCTGCGCCGCCATGGCCGCCCCGCTGCCTGACAGCCAGAATACAGCTGCCGCCACGGCAGTCACAGCAAGCACAGCCCTGCCCATTTTACCTCTTATATTCAACCGTCTTTCCGGCGGTATTCCTTTCTCTCTATATGCCATAAGCATTCCTCCCGGCTATCTGCCATTTTACAAACTGCCGGAGAACAGTATACAAATCATATGAATATGTCAATGTGCACAGATGAAAACTGCCTGCTAAAATGGGAAACACGGGTTTCAGAAGAAAACCTCGCCTCTGTGCAGACGCACAGCCAGATGTCTGAAGAAAACAATCTGTGGTCTTATTATACATAACCTGAGAACAAGAATCAAGGGTAATTCCGATATTATTCACCTCATATGGAGGGACTTATATGCCGGGCCTGATATGCCGGTACTTATATGCTGGGACGCTCAATCAATCCCCGGCCCCAATGGACAGCAGGGCGGACAAAAAGACGGTATCCCCTCTCCGCTAGAAGGAATACCGTCTCTAATTTACCTGCCTCTGCACTGTCAGCTGAAGAATCACGGTCTGAACTGGCTGTACTTGTGTCCGGGAGCAATTCCTCCCCTGTAGGCCGCCAGCTCGCTTACTGTCACCAGCTGATATCCCCGCGCTGTCAGTTCCGGAATCAGCACCACCGCCGCATCTGCTGTTGTACTGTAGATATCATGCATCAGTATGATATCCCCATCCTTTACCTGGCTCAGCACGGTGTCAATGGTCCTCTGCGCATTCCTGTGCTGCCAGTCCCTGGTATCAATGGACCACATGATGGCGGGCATACCCATAGAGCCCAGCACGTTAAGGGATGCCCCATCAATATATCCGCCCGGCGGGCGCATGAGGACCGGTGATACGCCGCAGACAGCCTGGATCTTCTGGTTGGTAGATCCCACCTGGCTTACAATTCCCTCTGCACCGATTTTAGTCAGGTATTTGTGGTCATGGGTGTGGTTGGCAACCTCGCATCCCTGGTCCACCATGCGCCTGATTACGCCTGCATTGGCGTTCACATTGGAACCCAGCATGAAGAATGTTGCCCTTCCTCCATTGGCCTGCAGACTGTCCAGTATCCGGCTGGTCACGGATGTCTTGGGTCCGTCATCAAATGTAAGGGCAATCATGGGCCTGGATGGGTCAATTCCATGGGAAACCACCGGTTCCGCAGGAATCCCTGCACCCTTAGCCGTGATGGAAGCCCGTATGCCGTCCACCCTGAGACCTGCCCCCTCCTGTCCGGCGGACGCGCCATTGGCCGCCCAGTCTGTCCAGGCGCCGTTCTGAAGTACTTTATAGTATAAATCATATGCGGCTGCGCCGCTGCCAGTCAGTTCCATACGTATGGATTCCAGAGGCATGACGCCTTCTGCTCCTCCTGTCTCAGCTCCGTCCTCCGCCCAGGAGAGCCAACCCGTACCGCTCAGATTCACCTGGTAGCGAATACCCACCTGTGTACCGTCCGGAATATGAATCAGATTAGCCTTTACGGCAGTGACCCATGAGTTGACCGGGGCTGAACACAAATTGTTATCAGCCGTGACCGCGCTCCATCCCTGCTGCAATATAAAAGCACTGTAATTCACCTGGAGAGGTTCCTGGCCCGTAACCGGCTGTGTGCTCTGTTCCTGGCCCACCGGCTGAGCTGTCTGGCCCTCGGCCTGGCCTGTCTGGCCTTCCGCCTGGGCTGCCTGTCCCTCCGTCTGGCCTGCCTGTCCCTCCGTCTGGCCTGTCTGGCCCACCGGCTGTACTGCCTGGCCTTCCGCCTGGCCTGTCTGGCCGTTCTGGCCCTCCGGCTGTACTGTCTGGCCCTCCGCCTGGTCGGTCTGGCTATCATTCTGTGCTGCCACACCCGGACCTGTCTGGGCCGGCTTAGCCGCACCTACCCCTGTACTTCCGGCGAATGCCGTCATTCCCTGCATACTTAAAATAATTCCGGCTGCCAAGACAGCAGCCAGAATCTTTGACTTTTTCCCAAATCTGATCATTCACATTCTCCTCGCATCATGTCTTTATTTGAGGAAATAACATCCTCACCGAACACGGCCCTGCATAACATCACATATTCCTTGAAATACAGGTGGTCCTCCAACTCCTTCAGAGCATGGGCTATCCCCCAATAGTACCGGGCATGCTTCCGCTTATCCTTTTCATTAAACCGCTGCCATATGGCATCGCCCACCACCAGATAATCCCTGGCCGTACAGCGCATGTTGCTGAGCTTGTCCCCCAGAGCCAATATCTTAATCTCCCTGGAAGCCGTGCAGAGATGTCTGACCGTACGGGTCTTTCGCTCCTGCCAGCTGCGGCTTTTATCCTCGCTCTCATCCACTACCAGATCCGCTACTCTGGAACCAAACGTGTCCTCCAGTTCTTCCCTGGTAACTCCTGCATCTTCCATAACATCATGAAGCAGCGCTGCCGCAATGATTTCCTCATCATCCGTAAAGGCGGACACAATCACTGCCGTCTCCATGGGATGCGTGATGTACGGAATCTTCGTGCCCTTTCTGAAAGCTCCCTTGTGGGCTTTATCTGCAAACGCAGCCGCTTCTCCAATCATAGGTCTTACTCCTTCTGTGATAGCACTATTTATATTCCTTATGTACCTCTCCCTTTGATGTCAGGAATCATACCTATCATAACATATTCAGGCGGCATTTTGAAGGGTATTGTGGAATCTTTGCCATTTTCCAAGTTAAACTTGTAAGAAAAGAGAATTTCTGATATGCTATAGAAGTATTTTTTCCGCAATACTTAAGGAGGATAATTCATGGATCGTCATTCGTCATATTCGGCTCCCCGCAGCGAACGTGCTTCCGGTTCTTACGGCGGCAACCGCGGCAGAAGCACAAAACGCAACACCTATAATAAACGTTCATGGAACGATAACAGAAAACTGCATACCCTGGTATTCTACATACTCCCCTTTATCCTAATCAATCTGGTCATATTCATTGTGGCCACATCCAAACCCAAGATAGAGTATGATGTATCTGACACCAGGGATTACCGCAGCGTGGATATATCCATCCGCATACGTTCCCTTCTCCCCATACGCGAAACCAGCGTCACCATGGAATCCCAGCCCCTTGAAATGGAAAAGGAAAAGGGAGTCTATACTGCCACCCTGACCAGCAACGGGACCCTGCAGATATATGTGAAGGGATGGAACGGAATGTCTGCCAGACTGTCTGACACCATTCAAGCCCTGGACGATATGGCGCCTACCATACAGGAAGATTATGTGATGGAAAACGGCATTCTAACCATTACAGCGGAGGACAGCCAGTCCGGTATTAACTTTGATGCTGTCTATGCCACGGATGAAGAGGAAAAGACTGTCAAACCCAGCCATATTAATAAAGAATCCGGAGAGATCACCTTCCCCATGGATACTCAGACCCTTGTAGTGTTTGTGGCGGATTACGCGGGCAATACCATAAAAAGCTCCTATTTCAGCGTAAAAGACGGCATAGACCTCAGCGGCCGTGACAAGGAATTCCCTTCAGACGGCACCAACGGCACTAACGGCAGCAGCTCCAAAGGTTCGGGCACGGATAAGGAAACCAGCAAGGCCAAGGAAAGCACCAAGGCCAAAGAAACCACCAAGGCCAAGGAGACCACCAAGGCCAAGGAGACCACCAAAGCCAAGGAGACTACCAAGGCCAAGGAAACCACCAAAGCCAAGGAGACTACCAAGGCCAAGGAGACCACCAAAGCCAAGGAGACCACTAAGGCCGCAGAATCCACTAAAGCCGCAGAATCCACCGCGGCCACAACAGCTGCCCTGTCTCCCGCCGACCCCCAGACGCCATCGCCTACTCAGTCGTCACAGGCACCGTCTCCCACTCAGGCGCCGCAGGCACCATCACCTACCCAGGCATCACAGGCACCGTCTCCTGATAACGGTTCGGGGGATAATGTCACCATCGTACCCCTGGGCTGACACTTATCTGAGTCTATCCGTAAAAAAATCAATCAAAATAAGACCATGGATCCACTGCACGGACCATGGTCTGTTTTTTGCTCTATATTCTAATTTATTTCTATCCTGTCCAATCTGAAGCCTGTCACTGTCTTCCCGCGTCCATGATATCGTCAATAATATCCACATATTCAGAACAGTATTTTTCGTACATAGGGGCCGCGGCTTCCTGGAACCGTTCTTTCTCCCTGGCATCCAGCTCCGTCACCACGCATCCGGCTCTCCTGACCCTGTCCTCTGAGGTCTTCTCACGCTCATCCCACAGTTCACGCTCATACAGGGCCGATTTCTGTGCACAATCCCGTATAATGTTCCTGTATTCCTCCGGCAGCTTATCCCAGGTGGACTGGGCTGCCAGCTGGAGTTCCGGAACCCTGGTGTGTTCATCCAGGGTGAAATATTTGGCCACCTCATAATGCCTGGTGGACTCATAGGAAGGCCAGTTGTTCTCGGCCCCGTCTATCTCCCCTGTCTGCAGGCCTGAATATACATCCCCAAAAGCCATGGGCACCGGCGTGGCACCCAGAGCCTGAATCGTATCCATCATCAGTTCAGATTCCTGGACCCTGATTTTAAGCCCCTTCATGTCGTCCAGGGACTCAATGGGCCCGGCTGTACTATAGAAATTACGGGCGCCCGCATCATACCAGGACAGCGGCACCAGGCTGGAACCGCCGAAGGAATTCATGAAATCCGTGCCAATGGGCCCCTCTAACACCTTCCACATGTGCTCCCGGCCAGTATACAGATAGGGCATCTGAAGTACATTCAGCTTGGGCACAAACTCAGCCAGGGGCGACAGGGATACCCTGGCAAAATCCACCCCGCCAAACTGAAGCTGTTCAATCACTGTTTTCTCGTCTCCGAGAACACCGCCCGCATTGACCTGTATCTCCACCCTGCCCCCGGTCTGTTCATATACCAGCTCTGCAAATTTATAAGCTCCCTGGGTGGTGGGATAATCCTCCACCTGATTCTCAGCATATGTCAGGACGAACTCCGGAACTGTCTTCTGCGCCGTGCTGTCCTTGCTTCTGCCTGCACAGGACGCGGCCAGAATCATTACAGCGGCGCAGCCCATGAGGTAAATCACATTTTTTCTCAAGCTGCCGTCCCTCCCTTCGCATATATCATACCCCTGTTACCAGACCCGGTCAAGGAGGGCCTGTCCTTTAATTATGCACATTCCTGCCTTCCACCTTAGAGGAGGCATAACGGTAAAATTCTTCTTTCTCATTTCCAAGCACACGGTTTGTAAATATAAATCCATGGGTGGTATCGCTGAATATAATAATCATGGCAGGTTTCCTGGATATCCTTTTTACCGACTTCCACGGCAGCTGCGACGTGTCATCGCCCACCCGGATGTAAAGCCCGTTGTCGTCAATAGAAACCTGGGTGTCCTGGGTAATCCCCGCCGCCTGCTTCTTTGCCTTGGCATAAATCATAAGCGGCTGGATTACTGTAAAAAGGCAGCACCCCAGCACAATGAGACACCTCACGATCCCCTGGGCCTGGTCCCACCTGGAGAAGCCCAAGGCAAATGCCGCAACTGTAAATATGATATTACAAAGTCCTGCCAGCGAACCGTATATATAATACATGGAAAGCTGCCATAAATCCCGCGCTGTTGTCCTGTATGTGTATTTGTATCTCATTCATATGCTCCTTGTACGGATGTCCTGAATCTTAACAGAGTGGCGACATGGCCGCCACTCTGAACTTTCATTATAACATGATAAACTGCTTTCCGGTATTCATTTATTAGTGGGCCAGTACAGATGGAAGCCACATGCTGACAGCCGGAATAAAGGTAATCAGCAGCAGGGTGATAATCATACACACATAGAATGGAAGCGTAGCCTTAACCACCCGCTCCATGGGCACCTTGGAAACCGCAGAGCCAATGAACAGAACAGCGCCAACAGGAGGTGTCAGAAGTCCGATACCGCAGTTAAGCACTACCATGATACCAAACTGAATCGGGTCCAGACCAATGGATGTGGCGATAGGCAGCAGGATAGGGGTTGCAATCAGGATGATTGGCGCCATATCCATGATACATCCGAGCACCAGAAGAATCAGGTTCAGCAGCAGGGCCAGAATAATGGGGTTATTGGTCATGCCGGTGATTGCGCTGGCGGCCAGGATAGGCACATGCAGCTGGGTCAGGCAGAATCCGAAAATATTGGATGTGGCAATGAGAATCATTACAATGGACAGGGTGTCCACGCTGTCTCCCAGGACTCTCCATACGCCCTTCCAGTCCAGTCCCCTGTAGATAAACACGCTGACAATCAGGCTGTAGATAACAGCAACTGCTGCGGACTCTGTGGCCGTAAACACACCGCCCACCACGCCGAATACAACTATCAGCACAGCTGCCAGAGCCCAGAAGGAAACACTCAGCTGCTTAATCAGGTTGATGATGCTGAACTTCTCACCCTTAGGGTAATTACGCTTAACGGAAATGATATAGGATCCTATCATCAGCGTTACGGCCAGCAGTGCTCCCGGTATATATCCTGCCAGGAAAAGGCTTCCCACGGAGATACCGCCTGCCGTGGTGGCATAGATAACCATATTGTGGCTGGGAGGCACCAGCAGTCCCTCACAGGATGAAGTGATGGTTACTGCTGTTGAGAAATCGTCATCGTATCCCTGGTCCACCATCATGGGAATCAGGATGGAACCAAGAGAAGCCGTATCTGCAGAAGCAGAACCTGAGATACCGCCAAAGAAATAAGAAGCGACAATATTAACCATTGCCATGCCGCCCCGCATCCATCCCACACATGCATTGGCCAGTGCAATCAGCTTTTCGGAAATACCGCCGGAACCCATCAGGCATCCCATGGTGATAAAGAAGGGAACAGCCATCAGGCTGAAGGAGCTGATTCCCTTTACCATCTGCTGGCAGATGGTAGTCAGGTTATGTCCCTGGAACAAAAGGCAGAACACAGATGAAAGCGCCACCGCATAAGCGATGGGGAACCGTAAGAATACCATCAGGAAGAAGCTGCCCAGCAAAACCAGAATTGCCATGCTATTTGCATCCATTACTCCATCCCCTCCTTTACAAAGAAACTCTTAACATGATTGTATAAGGCCTCTACTTCAAAAACCAGCATGGCCACGCCGGCCAGAGGCACCGGGAAATACATCCAGAACCTGGAAACCTTGGGCATGCTCACATAGGTACCTTTGGAGCCGATTCCTGTTGCATACTTCCAGCCCACTGTAATCATGATTACCGCCAGCGCAAGTACTGCCAGGTCAGCGATGATATCAAGGCTCTTTACCACCTTAGCGGGCAGATACCGGTCAAATGCGGTCATGCGGATATGGGCGCCTCTTCTGATGGCAAGAGCTGCCGAAAGCACTGCCATATAGGACATGCAGGTCAGAACAACCTCTTCACTCCACGCAGGATCGGGAATGAACGAAATGTACCTTCCTGCCACAGCCATGGTGGTGATAAGGATATCCACTACCAGAAGCAGCTTGCAAAGGAACAGTACAACCCTGTATGTCATATCATATGCAGGCCTGATTTTATCAATCTTTTGAAATATTGCAGGCATATTGATTCCCCTTTCAAAAACTACAGGCACAGAGTTTATTCATTTGCCCTGTGCCTGTCTGATTGCCGTTTATTATTTGTTCATGTCAAGAATCTGCTGATACAGTTCAGCCTGGTCCTTTGTAGAAGACTCGATGATGCCTTTACAAGCATCCTGCCATGGCTTGATATCAGGAACCTCAACCACGTTGATGCCATCGGCCTTTAATTCCTCAAGCACCTTGTTCTCAGCTTCCTCAGAAATGGTTCTGTTGAACTGGGATGCAACCTTGCCGGCTTCCATCAGGATGTTCTGCTGCTCTTCTGTCAGCTTATCCCATGCTTCATCTGTGATGATAACCTGGATTGCGCCCAGTGTATGGCCGTCCAGAATCAGGTTTGGAGCAACTTCCTGGAATGCGTTGGACTTGTAGTTTGCGATTGGCTGCTCAGCACCGTCCACAACACCGGTCTGAAGTGCGGAGTACAGTTCGTTAAAGGAAACAACCGTTGGGCTTGCGCCGAGGCCTTCCACCATACCATTCATAATCGGGTCATTGGACACACGCAGCTTCATGCCCTTTAAGTCGTCTAAGCCCTTAACTTCCTTAACTGTGAAGAAGTGACGGAAGCCTTCCTCGCCGTAGTACAGGCCTCTTACGCCAAGTCCGTTGTCATGAGGTTCCATGAGGAATTCAGGAGCCAGTTCGCTGTCAGCAAACTTCCAGAAGTGGTCACGGTTTGCAAATGTATAAGGAATGGACAGAAGCACGGACTTCTCAGCGCCGTAGCTTGTCAGGGCAAATGCGGAAATACGGGAAATATCAATGGTGCCGCCGCCGCCAAGCATGGTATCCAGAACGTCGTTCTCTGAACCAAGTACACCGCTGGCCTGCAGGTCAATCTTAATCTTGCCGCCGGACAGTTCCTCAACAGTCTCCTTAAATTTGGTATCAGTCTGTCCCACAATGGTGTCTAACGGGTTAACCTCTGCCATAACCAGAGTGACCTCAGGCATGTCGCTGGTATCAGCTGCTGCCTCGGTATCAGCTGCTTCTGTCTTTGACTCCTCAGCAGCATCCCCCTCTGCCTTTGCGGCCTCTGTAGGTGCCTCAGTTGCTGCGGGAGCCGCTGTGGTTGCATCAGGGCTCTTTAAGCCGCAGCCTGCCAGGGAGCCGGCTACCATTGCTGCACACAACGCGGTACTAATCCATCTTTTTTTCATGAAACGTGTCCTCCTCTTAATACTTTTTTCATGCTTTCACATGATATTTTTATGTTTTCTTAACACTGATTTTATTATAAGAGTATTTTGCGTTTCTGAACATAGTAAATTTTTGTGAATCATAGTAGGATTTTAACTTGTTTCTCCCATCCATTTATGCAAATATCACATATATGGTCTTTATACAATCTTTATCCCTTCTGGAAAATAGACAATCTGTACTCTGTGGGGCTCTGTCCCGTTATGCGCTTGAACACCTTTGCAAAGTAATTGGAATCCCCATAGCCCACTGCCCTTCCAATCTCCTTCACATTGACCGTTGGCTGGCTTAGCATCTTCTTGGCCTCCTTTATCCGGTACTGTGTCAGGTAGGATGTGAAATTCTGGTCAAAACACTGCTTGAACAGCTTGCAGAAATAGGCCTCTGAATAATTCATGGCCCTTGCGGCATCCTGCATGGAAATGTCAAACATATAATTCTCATGTATGTACTGGCTGATTAAGGATGTAACCTTTGACAGACGGGCATGTCCTCCGTCCTCCGGCTCCTCTGTGTCTGGCGGCGCAGGAATTTCATTTTCATTTTCATCCCCATCCCCTTCATCCTGCCGGTGTTCCCCCGCAATATGCATGGCTTCCTCCACCACTAACATCAGTTCCTCCTCGTCGTAAGGCTTCAGAAGGTAATCCAGGGCCCTTACCGTGATGGCCTTTTTTGCATAGGAGAACTCGTCAAAGGCTGTCAGGAATATGATGCAGCAGTCCTTGTCGGCCTGCCGGATCTGCTGGGCAGCTTCTATGCCGTTTATGCCCGGCATCTCGATGTCCAGAATGGCAATCTGTATCTTCTCTTCCTCATAGATCTTAAGGGCTTCCCTGCCGTTGGCTGCCTGGAAAATCCGGCACCTGTCCCCCAGATTTTTCTGCAGCGTCTTATAAAGGACCTGCCTCTCAATCATCTCATCATCCGCAATCAGTAAACGCAACATCCGTTCCCCCCTTATATCTTCTGATAGTCCTCTTCCCGGGCGGCAGGCAGGATAATCTGTACCACGGTCCCCTTGCCTGCCTTGCTGTAGATTCTCAAATCCCCATCCTCGTACATGGATTTAATCCTCTGATATATATTCCCCAGCCCAATTCCCACCCTGGCTGTCCGGTGTCCCTTAAGGGCATCCATAAGCCTTTTGAGCGCCTCTTCCTCCATCCCCACACCGGTATCAGCCAGGGAAATGACTATCTTGTCCTTCCGCTTCCATATCCTTAAAAATATCCTCCCTCCCTCCTCCTTCCTGGCTATGCCGTGTATGATGGCATTTTCCACCAGCGGCTGAAGGGTAAAAGCCGGTATCATGGTCTCGCCGCCGTCCACCTCCACCCTAAGGTCATGGCTGATACGGCTGCCAAAACGCATCTGCTGTATGTACATATAGTCCTGCACCACCTTAAGCTCCCGCTCCAGGGGCACAATCTGCTCCGAGGTCTTAAGATTATAGCGGAAGAGATTTCCCAGGCTGGATATCATCCGCTCTGTGGTCTGAGCTTCCTCCAGTTTAGCCATACAGGATATCATATTCAGGGTATTAAACAGGAAATGGGGATTAATCTGGCTCTTAAGCAGTTCCAGGCGGGCCGCGTCCAGACGTTTCTCCATCTCGATGCGCTCCACCTCCTCCTTATGAAGACGCTCCGCCATCTCGTTTTTCTCTTTCAAAGTATTGATATACCCCTCTGTGGCATGCTTCATCTTATTAAATGCCTGTACCAGCTCTCCCATCTCATCCCGGTTCTCCACCACCAGGTCCTCACCGCCGAAATCATTTCTCGCTATCTCCCTGGAGCTGTGGGCCAGCTTTACCATGGGGTCAATCAGGGTATTGGACAGAAGCTTGGTCAGACAGATAACCGTAATAATCATCAGGACGGAACAGGCCATAATCATGTAGGGTAGGTCATAGAGGAGAGGAACCTTTTCCTGGTAGCTGCGCTTTCCCTCCTTCAGGGTAGACTGCATCAGTCTTCTGGCGTAAGTCTGCAGATAACCCTGCATTCCATATACCCTGTACAATTGCTCCACAAATCCTTCATCCGACTGGTCCATGTGAAGGACCTGGTCCCGGAAAGTCTGGTAGCCTTCATAGCCATTCTTAATATTCCATGTCCTGGCATACCGCTCAGGCCCAATGACATCATAGTCAAAGGGCAGGGCCTCCAGACTGCTCTCCGTCTTAAAACAGGCCAGCCTGTATTGCTTTGCATTCTCCCAGGACCGCTCCCTCACATAGAGTTCAAAGGCATCCGCTTCCTGCTCCATGGACTCCTGCACATCATAGCAGAGGGAATTGTCATTGAGTATCACGTTAAAACTCTCCAGGGAAAAATTCATGACCAGCATATTGAAGGCAATGGACAGACCCATTACCAAAATGACAACCACGGAAAATGCACCCAGCTTTTTCTTCAACGAGATTGAAAGCCACTGATTTTTAATATAAGAAAACATACCCCACCCCAATCGCACCAGAATGTGTCTGAAACCTGCTTTCTTCCGGCTGTTTGTCCAATTTGCGCTCTGCGTAACCGTATCAAGCATCCTTCACCCTGCCATCCCTCCTGGAATGCCCATGGTCCGGTCAGTGTCTTTCGCCATTATACCATATAATAACAGGGAGCGCAAAGCCCTCGGCCTTGCGCTCCAGTTATTCCCAATCACCTATTTTGTTTCACTGCCTTCGGTTTTTGAAGCGGTTATCTGCTTCTGGTTCTTCTTAGCTGTCCCGATCTGCTTCCGGCTCTTTTTGGACGTGCTGATCTGTTTCTGTTCTTCCTTGGACGTGGCTATCTGCTCCTGCTTCTTCCTGGAAGTACCTATCTGCTTCTGCTCCTCCTTGGAGGTGGCTATCTGCTCCTGCCTCTTCCTGGAAGTGCCTATCTGTTTCTGCTCCTCCTTGGACGTCGCTATCTGCTCCTGCCTCTTCCTGGAAGTGCCTAGCTGTTTCTGCTCCTCCTTGGACGTCGCTATCTGCTTCTGCTCTTCTTTGGATGTGCCTATCTGCTTCTGTTCTTCCTTGGATGTGCCTATCTGCTTCTGCTCCTCCTTGGTCGTGCCTATCTGCTCCTGCTTCTTCCTGGATGTGCCTATTTGCTTCTGTTCTTCCTTGGATGTGCCTATCTGCTTCTGCTCCTCCTTGGTCGTGC
>ENA-ORML01000030-ORML01000030.1-human-gut-metagenome-genome-assembly--contig:-NODE-30-length-172046-cov-16.027879_pt1 | contig 172046 bp, 143 predicted proteins | sample MGYA00242103_ERZ508995 | MGnify/ENA primary metagenome ERZ508995 (study PRJEB26280, sample SAMEA2338702) | human gut metagenome | biome: human gut; feature: human-associated habitat; material... | reverse complement strand
CCGCGAGCACCGCCGCGATCGCCGCGGCAAAGCCGCGCAGCGCAGACGCGTCGCCGTCGGCGAGCGCAAGCAGCAGCGGAGGCAGCATGAACGCCGCCTCGATGCACAATATGACGCCTATCGTTTTTCTTATCGTTCCAATATTCATTACGCAAATATGTCGTTGAGGTCAAGGATCTCGCGTCCGGCGGTCGTGACGATGACAACCGTATCGCCGGTCGAGAGCGTGTCCCGGCCGCCGGGGATGATGATCTTGCCCATGTGGTTTATGCAAACGATCAGTATGCCGGGCTTGAGCCGGATATCGACCAGGCGCTCGTGCAGGTGCTCGGTCGCGTCGGTCACGGCAAACTCCAGCGCCTCCGCGCTGCCGTCGGCGAGGCGGTGGATGGTCAGCACCGCACTGCCGCCGGTGTTCTCCATCGCACGGACATAGCGGATGATGGCATAGGTGCTCAGGCTTTTCGGGCTTATCAGGCTGTCCGCGCCGCGGTCGCCGAGGATCTCGCCGTATTCGAGGCGGTTTATCTTCGTCAAAAGCTGCGGAACGCCCATCTTGCGCGCAAACATGCCGATGATGATGTTCTCCTCGTCCATGTTCGTCAGCGGCAGGACAGCGTCCATCTGGCGGATGTTGTGCGTCCTGAGCACCGCCTGACTCGAGCCGTCCGAGCAGATGACGCTCACCTCGGGGTACTTTTCGGCGAGGTACTCGCACCGCGCGCGCTTCATCTCAATCAGCTTTATGCTTGTGCCGGTTTTTATCAGCATCGGAGCGAGGTATTCGGCGATCCTGCCGCCGCCGACGATGAGCACGTTTTTGCTTTTTTTGCTGCGCAGCTTCAGCTCGTGCGTAAGCTCGACGAGCGACGATGCCGGCGCGGTGACGTATATTTTATCGCCCTTGCGCAGAACAAAGCTGCCGTCGGGGATAAAGACCTTTTCCTCGCGCAGAACCGCACAGATGAGGACATGCACCCGTATTTTCCGACGCAGATCGGCAAGCTGAAGCCCGTCAAGCGGGCTGCCGTCGGCAATGAAAAGCTCGACTATCTCGGCCTTGCCCTCGGCAAAGGTATCGCGCTTTATGAAGGCCGGGATCTGCAGCAGACGGTAGATTTCCTTGGCGGCCAGAAGCTCGGGGTTTATGGTCATGGACAGGCCCAGCTCCGACTTGAGGACGTAAAGCTGCTCGGTATACTCAAGATTGCGCACGCGCGCGATGGTGTTTTTACAGCCGAGCTTGCGCGCGACGATGCACGCGAGCATGTTCAGCTCGTCCTGCGCCGTGACGGCGATGAGCAGGTCGCTCTCGTCAACGTTTGCCTCGCGCTGGACGGATATCGCAGCGCCGTTGCCGCAAAGGGTCATGACGTCAAGCATATCGGACAGGAACTTTACCTTTTCCTTATCTATATCGACCACGGTTATATCGTGGTTCTCGTTGGCCAGCTCCTCGGCAAGCGAATAGCCTATCTTGCCTGCGCCGACTATTACGATCTTCATTTTTCAGATCCTCTCATCTATTTTGAAAAATCCAGTACCGTATATATTAACACATTATTTACACCGTAGCAACACCGCGGCGCACCCAGTCAACGGTGTAATCGGCAAATTTGCGAGTTGCCGGGCTGTTGCGGCTCGTTTCCGTTATCGCAAGGCCGATAACGCGCTTCGAGGGCGGAACAAGCTCTTTTACAACAACGTCGTCGTGCCGGCCGGTCAGCAGAAGCTCGGGCATGATGGATATGCCCAGTCCCTTTTCAACCATCGCGATTATGGCGTAGTCGTCTTTGGTAGAAAAGCGGATATTCGGCTTTATCCCGGCTGCGGCGAGCGCGCGGTTTGCGTCGTGGTTTGATTCTTCCAGCAGGGTTATGAACGCCTCGGTCTCGCACTCAACGAGCGGAAACTTGGGGTAGGACTCGAATTTATGCCCGTGCGGCAGGATGGCGAGCAGTCTGTCCTCCATCAGCGGTATGCACTCGCACTTGAGCTGAGTCGGGACGTTGACGAAGCCGAGGTCAACGCTGCCCTCGTCGATCCAGCGCTCAACGTCGTAATAGTCGCCGTTTAAAAGCTTGAGATCGACGTTCGGGTAATCGTGCTGAAATTCTTTTATTACGCCGGGCAGCCAGTGAACCGCAACGGAGGTGAATGCGCCTATGCGCACCGTGCCGGAATCAAGGCCGCGGATGGCAGAGGCTGTCTGCCTAAGTTGCTCTTCATAGTTGAGCATTCCGCGCACCGACGGCATTATGCGCTCTCCGTCGGCGGTGAGCTTAACTCCGGCGCGCGAGCGGGTTATGACCGAAAAGCCAAGCTCGGCCTCCAAATTATTAATAGTATGGCTGACTGCCGACTGCGTGCATCCGAGGGCGTCGGCCGCTCTTGTAAGGCTGCCCAACTCCACCACTTTCGCGAGAGTTTCGTATTTTGAAATGCTCATATTGCTCCTCCGAGGAATTTACATGAATTTTATTCATGTTAGCATGAAAATAATTAGGTATAGTAATAATATACCGCATTTTTTCTGAAAATCAAGTAATTTCGATAATATTTCGCCTTGCAATGCACTTTTTGTGCGACTATAATTCAAACATCGTTTGAAAATGATTGGAGAGAGAAACATGACAGGTAATATTATTTGCATACTGATCGCCATTGTGGTCTACCTTGTTGGTATGGTCGCCATCGGCGTTTACTATTCCAAGGGCCAGTCCGACGCACACGAGTTTTACCTCGGCGGCCGCAAGCTCGGCCCTATCGTGACGGCGCTTTCCACCGAAGCTTCGGACATGAGCGCATATCTGCTCATGGGCGTTCCCGGACTGGCGTTCTTCTGCGGCATCGCGGAAGCGAGCTGGACGGCTATCGGCCTTGCGCTTGGCACCTATCTCAACTGGCTGTTCGTTGCAAAGCGTCTGCGCCGCTACTCGGTTCGTCTGGGAGCGCTGACTCTGCCCGAGTACATATCCCGCCGCTTCTACGATAACACCAAGCTCATCGAGCTTATAGGCGCCATAACCATCATCGTTTTCTACGGTCCCTACACAGCTTCCGGCTTCTCGGCCTGCGGCAAGCTTTTCGGAACTCTGTTCGGATATGACTACGTTCCCACCATGATAATAAGCGCTGCCGTAATCGTAGCATACACCGCATGCGGCGGCTTCAAGGCAGCGTCGGTAACGAGCCTTGTGCAGAGCCTTATAATGGTCTTTGCTCTGGCGGTCGTCCTCATCTTCGGCATCAACTCCGTCGGCGGCTGGGAAAACGTCGTTGCAAACGCCAAGGCCATCCCCGGCTACCTCAGCATGACCGCGACCACCAGCATTCAGGCCGCCGAGGCCGGCGAGTTCGGCACTCTCAAGATAATATCCACCCTCGCATGGGCGCTCGGCTACTTCGGCATGCCCCACGTTGTTCTTCACTTCATGGCCATCGAGGACGAGAATAAGCTCAAGCTCAGCCGCCGTGTTGCTACCATCTGGGTCGTTGTTTCCCTGTCTGTCGCAGTCGTGATCGGCATTGTAGGCTACTCCATGGCAAAAGAGAACATCATCACCATGTTCGGAGATGCTTCCTCCGCCGAGGCGATCATCGTTTCCATCGCGGCAGTCCTGTCCGAGTACGGCGCATTCTTCGCTATCCTCGCAGGTCTTGTCCTTGCAGGCATCCTTGCCGCCACCATGTCCACTGCCGACGTTCAGCTGCTTGCAGCGGCAAGCGCTATCGCGCAGAACATCATCCGCGGCGTGTTCGGCGTTCAGCTTGACGACAAAAAGAGCATGGTCGTTGCCCGCGTCACTGTTCTTGCCGTTGCAGTATGCGGCGTGCTGTTTGCACTCGACCCCACAAGCTCAATCTTCCGCGTCGTATCGTTTGCATGGGCAGGCTTCGGCGCAACCTTCGGCCCCATCGTTCTGTTCTCGCTTTACTGGAAGCGCTGCAACAAATGGGGCGCGATCGCCGGCATGTTCTCCGGCGCGGCAATGGTATTCATCTGGAAATACGCAATAGCCCCCATCGGCGGCGCGTTTGCGATCTACGAGCTACTGCCCGCGTTCGTAACCTCCTGCATCTTCATCGTGGTTGTTTCCCTGCTTACCAAGGCTCCCGACGCAAAGATCTGCGAGGACTTCGACGCAATCGCCGCAATGAAGTAAATTCAAAAAAATTATCCTCTCCGAAGAAAATTTCGGAGAGGATTTTTTCTGCGCAAATTTACTTTTTCAAAAACTCTTTGCCGATGTTCCACGCAAGGCCGAGCTTCTCGCCGATCGCATAGTAGCCGTTCTGGAACTGGTCGAACACAAAGGCGTTGAGCTTTGACGGGTCTACCCTGCCGCTTTCGTCGAGTACACTCTCATCGGCCAGAACGCCTACTATCTCGCCGATGACGTGGTGGCCGTAGACCTCCGTTTTGTCCTCGACGACCTTGCACTCGAGGGTTATGGGGAACTCCTGAACGACGGGAGCATCGACCTTTTCGCTCTTTACGGCGGTCAGGCCGCTGCGTTCAAACTTATCTGGCATGGTGTTGCCGGAAGCGGTGCCGAGGAAGTCGGCTTCCTTTATGTGCGGAACATCTGCAATGCTCAGCGTGAACGCGCCGCGCTTTTTGATGTTTTCCGAGGTCTTGTGACCCTCGCTGATGTTAAGCGAGACCATGTTTTCCGCGCAGATGCCGCCCCAGGCCATGTTCATCACGTCAACAACGCCGTCCTCGCCATATGTTGCTATCATAAGCACCGGCATCGGGAACAGATACGGATTTACGCCCAAATCTTTTTTCATTATAATTACCTCCATGCATGATTGACTTTGATCTTTTGTCTGATATAATTATAGCAAGCGCAAATAATATTTCAAGTACTGTTATTTTGGATATATACTATCCCAAAAGAAAGTGTGACCGCATGAGCTGCATGGAGAAATTTATCAATAACGCAAATTTTGAGGACACAGGCTTTAGCTACACCTTGTCGCTGATAAGCGGCAAGCACAAGATGGTGATACTCTATTGCCTGATGGAGTACGAGCCGGTGCGTTTTAACGAAATGAAGCGCTACCTCGGCCGCATTACCGACAAAACGCTCAGCACAAACCTCAAGGAGCTCGAGGCCGACAGGCTCATCTCGCGCAAAGAGTATCCGCAGATACCGCCCAAAGTCGAGTATTCTCTGACAGAGCGCGGAAGATCGCTCATGGAGGTGCTCGACAAGCTCTGCATCTGGGGCAGCGAGAACAGGATATGAAGCATGATATTCTCCCGATAGGCATTATACACGCAAAAAAGCAGCTCATCCGTGGATGAGCTGTTTTTTGCTTAAGCTGACGAGAGTCGAACCCCTATCGCCTGTCAGCTTACTCAATATTTATATGCTTTCGCAGAACCTTTTCGGTAAGGAATGCAAGCGCCATTTTGACAAGATCCGGGACGATGAACGGAAAAACGCACATGCCCAGCGCAGAGGCGTAGCTTATAGGCTTTGCCGCAGAATAGACCTTGACAAACCACACCGTGCCGAAGGCATAGCACAGCGCAAGCCCCACGACGAGCGACACTATCCCGACCCACAGCTTTTTGCCGAAAAGCCTCTCGCAGAGCCAATAGCAAAGCGCCGTGAGCATAAAGCCGAAGATATATCCGCCGCTCGGCCCCATGAGCTTCCCAATACCGCCGGCAAAGCCGGAGAACACCGGCAGTCCGACTGCGCCGAGCGCTATGTACACCGCAACGGCAATGCTGCCGCGCCTGCCGCCGAGAAGCAGCAGAGCCGTAAACACCGCGTAGGTCTGCATGGTAAAAGGAATGGCTGCCGGAACCGACAGCCATGAGCAGACCGATATGAGCACCGCCATCAGGGCGATGTAGGCCATATCCTTAGTCTTCAAATATTTGCACCTCAAAACGTCAGTATGCTGCGGCGCTTATGTTCGCTCTTAGCGTGCATACGCTGGATCTTTTCAAGCACCGCATCGTCTATTTTACCACCGCCGAGGTAAGTGTCAAGCTCTTTATAGGTAAATCCCATTTCGCCTTCATCGGTCTGTCCGTCAAACAGGCCGGCAGAGGGCGCTTTTTCTATGACGCACTCGGGTGCTTTCAGCCAGCGCAGAAATTCGTATATCTCCGTGACGGTCAGATCGTCGATGGGGTTAAAGTCGTGTGCGCCGTCGCCCCACTTGGTGAAGTAGCCGACATAGGCCTCGCTGCGGTTGCCCGTTCCGGCAACAAGGCGGTTTTCCGACGCGGCAATGGCATAGAGCGTTGCCATTCTCAGGCGCGGTGCAATGTTCGCCTCGGCGGCATCGGTGAGATTTGTGACGCCTGCAAGCACGGCCTTTTCCGCGGCCTTGACCGCCGTAAGGTCGGCGTAGCGCGTTTCGATCTCGTACTTTGCGGCAACGGTCTCGCCGTCGCGCTTATCCATGTCGTAATTGCGCACGGAGGTACAGGGCATAATAATGCCCACGGTGTTCTCGCACGCAGCCTTGCACAGGATGCCGACAAGCGCGGAGTCCTTGCCGCCGGAGTTGCCGTAAACTATGCCGTCGGCTCCGCTTTCGCGCACGGCGTAGCGGATGAACTGAACTCGCTGGATATATTCTTTTTCGTAGTTTCTCATTTTAATTCACCTTTCCAGTGCCGCCTTTACAAAGCCGTTGAACAGCGGATGCGGCTTATTCGGTCTGCTTTTAAACTCCGGATGGAACTGCGCCGCGACGAACCATTTGCACGCCGGATTTTCCACCATCTCGACAAGCGAGCCGTCCGGGCTCATGCCGACGGGCAGAAGTCCGCGCGCAACGATCTCCTCGCGGAAGTCGTTGTTTACCTCATATCTGTGGCGGTGGCGCTCATAAATAAGTCCCTCGCCGTAGTATTCGTAAGCCTTGCTCTCGGGCGAAAGCACACAGGGGTATTTGCCCAGACGCATCGTGCCGCCCTTTGCGGTTATCCCCTGCTGCTCGGGCATGAGGTCGATGACCAGATGCTGCGAATCGGCGGTGAACTCGGCGGAGTTTGCGTCCTTCCAGCCGAGAACGTGGCGCGCAAATTCTATGACCGCGATCTGAAGTCCGAGGCAGATGCCGAGATACGGCACGTCGTTTTCGCGCGCATATTTTGCGGCAAGTATCATGCCCTCAATTCCTCGGTCGCCGAAGCCGCCGGGAACGAGTATGCCGCTGCAATCGCCGAGAACGGAAGCAATATTCTCCTCCGTAAGTTCCTCGGAATCGACCCACTTTATCTCCATTACGGCGTCGTTTGCCGCCGCCGCATGGTTAAGCGACTCGGCAACGGACAGATAAGCGTCGTGCAGCTGAACATATTTGCCGACAAGAGCTATCTTCACCGCGCGGTGAGCTCCCTTGATCCTGCCTACCATGGCTTTCCACTCGGCAAGATCCGGCTCGGGGCAATCAAGGCCGAGTCTGCGGCACACGACCGAGGACAGTCCCTCGTGCTCCAAGAGCAGCGGCGCTTCATACAGCGTAGATGCCGTTGCGTTCTGGATGACGCACTCCGGCTCAACGTTGCAGAACAGGGCTATCTTGCGGCGGATATCGTCGCTTATCGGAGCGTCCGTGCGGCAGACGAGAATATCCGGCTGGATGCCGACCGACAGCAGCTCCTTGACCGAGTGCTGCGTGGGCTTGCTTTTAAGCTCGCCCGTGCCGGGTATCTGTACGATGAGCGGAACATGGATAAACAGCACGTTCTGTCTGCCCTTTTCAACGGCCACCTGACGTATGGCCTCAAGAAACGGCTGACTTTCAATATCGCCGACCGTGCCGCCTATCTCGCAGATGAGAACGTCGATGTTCTCATCCTCCATTGCGTATACGCTCTGCTTTATCTCGTCGGTCACATGGGGTATTATCTGCACTGTGCCGCCAAGGTATCCGCCCTGGCGCTCGCGGTTTAATACGTTCCAATAGATGCGGCCGGCCGAGACCGAGGAGTTCCCGCTCAGGCTTTCATCGACAAATCGCTCGTAGTGGCCAAGGTCGAGGTCGGTTTCCGCGCCGTCGTCGGTGACGAAGACCTCGCCATGCTGATAAGGGCTCATAGTGCCGGGGTCAACGTTGAGATAGGGGTCGAATTTCTGGTTTTTCACGCGCAGACCGCGCTGCTTCAAAAGTCTGCCGAGCGAGGCTGCGCATATTCCCTTGCCCAGCCCCGACACGACTCCGCCTGTTACGAATACATACTTCATCATCATTTGCTCTCTCTCGTTAGAATTTATATCTTATTCACTGCCTGTCAGACAGAAAACAGCATATCGTAATAGCTGGGGTACGGCCAGTATTCCGTTGCGGTGAGCGTTTCGAGCTTGTCGATAACGGCACGCATATCCTCCATTCTGAGGAACACCTCATCGTGGTAATACTTCATAAGCTCGGCATTGCCGACGCTCGGCGCGGTCTCAAGCGCAGATTTGAGGGAAACCATCTTGTCAAGCAGGCTCTCGTTTAAGCTGCTGAGGGTTCCGATGAGCGCGCTTTCCACGCGGCAGGGCACCTCGGGCAGAGCCTTGCGCTTTTTGATAAGCGTTTCGCTCAGCGCGGCGGTGTACTCGGAAACGGCGTTGAGAATGCCGTGCTGCACCATGTCAACAAGCGTCTCGCCCTCGATGGCGATGACCTTGCAGTAGTGCTCCATATGTATCTCATTGCGCGCAATGATCTCGGCCTCGGTGTAAACGCCGTACTTGGTAAGCAGCTCGATATTCTTCGGCAGCATGTACTCGGGCAGCGCCGTGGACGAGTTCTTGAGGTTTTTAAGTCCGCGCTTTTCGGCCTCTGCAACCCACGACTCGTCATAGCCGTTGCCGCCGAAAAGGATGCGGCCGTGCTCTTTGAACGTGCGCTTTATAAGCTCGTGCAGAGCACTTGTGAAGTCGGATACTTTTTCAAGCTCGTCGGCGAAAACGCACAGCGAGTCTGCGATGATCGTGTTCAGAACCGTCGTCGGGCCGGCTATGGACTGGCTCGAGCCGGGCATGCGGAACTCGAATTTGTTGCCGGTGAAGGCAACGGGCGAGGTACGGTTGCGGTCGGTGGTGTCGCGCGGAATGGGCGGCAGAACGTCAACGCCGATGCGCAGCGTGCTCTTGCTCTTTTCGGTGTAGCCCGTGTCGTTTACGATTGAATCGACTATGCCCTCAAGCTCCTCGCCGAGGAACACCGAGATTATCGCCGGAGGCGCTTCCTGCGCGCCGAGGCGGTGGTCATTGCCGGCAAAGGCAACCGAGCATCTCAAAAGCTCCTGATATTTATCAACGCCCCTGACAAATGCCGCAAGGAACAACAAAAACTGTGCGTTCTGGCTTGGAGTCTTGCCTGGGGAGAACAGGTTTTTGCCCGTATCCGTGCCAAGCGACCAGTTGTTGTGCTTGCCCGAGCCGTTTACGCCGGCAAAGGGCTTTTCGTGCAGCAGGCAGACGAGGCCGTGGCGATCTGCGACCTTCTGCATTATCTCCATGCTGATCTGGTTCTGATCGTTTGCGGTGTTTGCATCGGAATAGACCGGAGCCATTTCGTGCTGAGCCGGGGCGACCTCGTTATGCCGCGTTTTCGACAGAACGCCGAGCTTCCACAGCTCCTCATCGAGATCCTGCATGTATTCGGCAACACGCGGACGGATCGTTCCGAAATAGTGATCCTCAAGCTCCTGTCCCTTTGGCGGCTTTGAGCCGAACAGAGTTCTTCCGCAAAGGCGCAGATCCTCGCGCTCCAAAAACAGCTCTTTATCTATAAGGAAATATTCCTGCTCGGGTCCGACCTGAGCGATGACCTTCTGCGTTTCGGTATCGCCGAAAAGGCGCAGTATGCGCAGCGCCTGACGGCTTACCGCGTCGCACGAGCGCAGCAGCGGCGTTTTCTTATCCAGCGCCTCGCCGGAATACGAGCAGAACACGGTAGGTATGCACAGTGTTCCGTCCTTTATGAACGCAAACGCGGTGGGATCCCATGCGCTGTAGCCGCGCGCCTCAAAGGTCGCGCGCAGGCCGCCGGATGGAAAGCTGGATGCGTCCGGCTCGCCGCGGACAAGCTCCTTGCCGGAAAACTCCATCGTTATCGCACCGCCGCCGGCAGGCGAAATGAAGCTGTCGTGCTTTTCGGCGGTAATACCGGTCAGGGGCTGGAACCAGTGAGTGAAGTGGGTCGCGCCGTTTTCAAGCGCCCACTGCTTCATGCCCTCGGCAATGCCGTCGGCAACTTCAAGAGTAAGCGGCTTTCCGTCGGAAAGGCACTTTTTCCACTCCTGGAAGTACTTCTCCTTGACGTATTTGCGCATGGTGCGTTCGTTGAATACGCAGCTGCCGAACAGCTCAGGGATCTTTTTTACTTCTCTGCTCATGGTTTTATCCTCCTTTTATTTTCCGCTCGCGCCGTAGTTTTTAAGAACTCGTGCGGAGGGGTCGTCAACGTCACAGCCCGGCCACGTTTTGTTAGGCATCCAGAAGTCCTTGACCATCCGTGCCTGACCGGGATAGTACTTTTCGAATATATCTCTGTACAGAAGGCTCTCTTTTGTAAAGGGAGTCGCAAAATCGTATTTTTTTATACCCTCGGTAAACTGATCGTCGGTGTAAACGCTCTCGGCATAGGCCTTGAGGTCATCGACCATTGAGTGGCCGACGGCGTCGGAAAACGCCGCCTTCTGACGCCAGAGTATCTCATCGGGCAGAATGCCGTCCTTTTCAAACGCGCGGCGCAGAAGATATTTTCCCATGTCATAGGTGTTCATCTTCATTTTTGGGTCGATGCTCATGACATAGCGGACAAAATCAAGATCGCCGAACGGCACACGCGCTTCCAGCGAGTTTACGGAAATGCAGCGGTCGGCACGCAGAACGTCGTACATGTGCAGCTCGTCCACTCTCTTTTTAGCCTCGCGCTGGAACTCCTCCGGCGAGGGGGCAAAGTCGGTGTACTTATAGCCGAACAGCTCATCGGAAATCTCGCCCGTGAGCAGCACGCGCACATCGGTTTTCTCATGTATCGCCTTGCAGCAAAGGTACATGCCCATGCTCGCGCGGATGGTGGTTATATCATAGGTGCCGAGCATCGCTATGACTTCCTCGAGCGAGGAAATGACCTCGTCGCGCGTCATGGTGACCTCCATGTGCTCAGAGCCGATGAAATCGGCGACCTTGCGCGCATATTTAAGATCGATGGGGTCCTGATCCATGCCGATGGCAAAGGTGCGGATCTTTTTGCCCAGGAGCTTCGCCGATATTGCGCACACAAGGCTTGAATCAAGGCCGCCTGAAAGCAGGAAGCCGAGCGGAGCGTCCGCGTCAAGGCGTTTTTCAACGCCGGCAATGAGCTTTTCGCGGATCTTGCCGCAAACGGTGTCGATATCGTCGCTTGAATACTCGGCAACGGTCGTCAGGTCTGCATAGCGGACAAACTTTCCGTCTGCATAGTAATGTCCGGGAGGGAACGGCATGATGTCGCCGCACAGGCCGACAAGGTTTTTTGCCTCGCTTGCAAATATCACGCTGCCGTCGGAATAATGTCCGTAATACAGCGGCCTTATGCCGATGGGGTCGCGCGCAGCGATAAGCTGCTTTGTCTGCCCGTCATAAATTATCATGGCAAACTCCGCGTCGAGCTTTTTGAACATCTCAAGGCCGTATTCGCGGTAAAGCGGCAGGATTATCTCGCAGTCGGACTCGCTTTTGAAGCTGTATTTTGCACTCAGCTCCTTGCGGAGCTGTCGGAAGCCGTACAGCTCGCCGTTGCAGACTACCGCGTCGCCGTCGAGGCAGAACGGCTGCATGCCGCTTTCGTCAAGTCCCATGATCGACAGGCGGTGAAATCCCAGCACCGCGCCGTCAAGCTCCAGCACCCGCGTTGCGTCCGGGCCGCGCGATACCGTGCGGTCAAAATACGCTCTGACCGACTGAGCAGTAAGCTTTTTGCTTGTGAAACCGATGATTGAACACATAAAAAATGCACCTCCGAATTTTTTGGGCAGCTATCCCTAAACTTTAGGACGAATAGCTGCAAATCCGCGGTGCCACCTAACTTACTGCCGAAGCAATCACTTTTGCGGGCTCAATCAAGCCCTCGTGCCTTAACGCCGCACTCCGCGTCTTTCCTACTTGGCATTCCGTTCAGATTGCTGCTGATAAAGTGTTATTCACTCATCCTCCGGTACCGGGATCGCACTGTCCCCGACTCTCTGCGACCGAGCATATGAGCTACTTGTCTTCGTCATTGCATTTGCCGTATTCAATTGACGTCGTATTCACTGCCCTATAAAAAACTAAATTCTGCCGCACGAGGAATGCGGCAGACTTCAGTTTTACAGATGAGAGAGCAAATGATTACAACAAATAAGGTTCAAGGATTTTGTCCTTGCTTCGACCTTATGGCGGTATATTAGCACAAGAAGTTTGATAAATAAAATACATATACCATTGCGGTTGCCATATCGAAAAAATATGGTATAATACCACGTGCAGAGAAAAGAGAGGTAACAAGATGGATCTTAGAACACTTAGATATTTCACCGTGGTTGCCGAGGAGCTGAACATAACGCACGCGGCCGAGCGCCTGTGCATGAGCCAGCCGCCGCTGAGCAACCAGATGAAAGCTCTTGAGGAGGAGCTTGGCACGAAGCTGTTCATCCGCGGCAAGAGACAATTGCAGCTGACCGACGCCGGACGGCTGCTGCTGCTGCGCGCAACACAGATACTGGACATGACCGAAAAGGCTCAGCACGAAGTCATGAGTCTTGAAGGCGGCATGAGCGGAACGATTAACCTTGGCATCGTCGAGGGACGTGCTCCGTTTCTCACGGCGCGCTGGATAGCCGGATTTAAGGAGGAGTTCCCCAATGTCAAATACAGCATGTGGAACGGCAGCAGCGACGATGTGCTCGACCGGCTGCGTCAGGGTCTTGTTGACCTTGCGGTGATAGCCGCACCTTACGACACGGAGCACCTTGAGGGCATCACCGTCGGGCGCGGCCCGTGGGTCGCGATAATGTCGCGCTCAAACGAGCTTGCCGGAGGCAGCGATACGATACCGCTCAAGAGTCTTGCCGGAAAGCCGCTTATAGTGCCCAGCCGCCCATCGCGCATCGACGCAATACGCGCATGGTTTGCCGAAGCAGACACCGAGCCGAACATTATATGCACGCTGTCAAACTATCTTGACGCCGTGGCAATGTCGGAGCTTGATATCGGCATAACCATTTTTCCGCGCACTACATACACGCCGAACGATCTGCTGGTAACGAAGATAATAACAGGCCCGGCCCGGCAGATAGAATACGTCCTTGTGCGCATGAAAAACCGCGAGCCGAGCGATCTTATGACTGAGTTTATCAACTATGTACGCGACACGGAGGACACCACCGCCGCCGATCCCGACTTCAGCGAGATACTCAAAAACGAATACGTTCCTCCGGAAGGAACACCATATCTGTAAAAAAGAAGCTTGCGATGCAAGCTTCTTTTTTACAGGCAATTAATAGTGAATAATGAATGATGAATAATTATTGTGTGCGCTTCGCGCACGGATTTTAAAGGGCACTCAGCGCGCCCGTCTCACGCTGAGCGAGGCAATTACGGTTTTTTTCGCAGTTTCGATACCGGAAACCTGTAATAAACCACAACGCGCCCAGCTCACACAGAGCGAGGCATACACGGTTTTTTCCGCAGTTTCGATACGGGAGCCTGTAATGAACCACAACACGTCAGACTAATACAGAGCGAGGCAACTCCGGTTTTCTACGCAGTATCGATACCGAGCACCTGTAATAATCGTATAAGTAAAGCCTCAATTCGCCTCTAAAAATTCGTGCAAATGTGTTAAAAGTGCAAAAAAGGTATTGACAACGGAAAAAGAGGGTTCTATAATTCGGCTCAAATAAGACAGCACCTGATAGAGGTTGCGGAAACGATGAGTACTCCACGGTATACGCCGGCAAGCGGCTGCGGAGGAAAGGCAATTCCGCCGAAGTACAGTTCGGTTGCCGCCGGGCTGAAGCTGGGACTTCGCTGAATAAGCGTTGGACTGTCACATTTATGTGGAGCGCTATCGAAGGCAATTTAATTTTGGAATTTCTTTTTTCTAAAGCCTGCGATACCACTTCGGGTCGCAGGCTTATTAATTTATCCAAAAGGAGTTCCAAGAAAATGAGAAGAACCAGAAACCTTATCGCGCTGCTTATGGCAGCAGTAATGTGCCTTTGCCTGTTTGCAGGCTGCGGCAGCAGTGACAACGGAAGCGGCAGCGAAGCCGCTGACCTTACGAAGGCAACAAGCCTTGCAGACCTCGCAGGCCGCAAGATAGCCGCCCAGGCCGGCACTTTCCACGCCGACGCACTCACTCAGATTGAGAACGTCCAGTCCTCGACCTATCCCGAGTTTGCAGACCTTCTGACCGCGCTCAAGTCCGGCGCCATCGACGGCTACGTCGCAGAAGAGCCGACGGCATTCTCCGTCTGCCAGTCCGACGACAGCCTGACCTACATTCCTCTGAAGAACAACGACACCGGCTTTACCGCGACAGCAGCAGACGTCGGCATCGCAGTCGGCCTCAAGAAGGGCTCGGAGCTGAGAGCTCAGATAAACGAGGTTCTCGCAACCATCACCGATGAGCAGCGCGCAGAGCTTATGGAGCAGATAGTCACACTCGCATCCGGCGGCGAAGTAAGCGAATTTGCAATCAGCTGCCCCGCACCCGAAACCACCAACGGTGTTCTGAGAGTCGGCATGGAATGCGCATATGAGCCGTACAACTGGACCGATATGGACGGCACCAGCCTCGGCGCAGTTCCCATCTCCGGCGAAGGCAAGGAAGGCCTGTACGCAAACGGCTACGACGTCCAGATCGCACAGTACATCGCAAATAAGCTTGGCATGAAGCTCGAGATCTACTCCTTCGAGTGGGATTCCCTCATCCCGGCACTTGAGTCCGGCGCTATCGACGCGATCGCGGCAGGCATGAGCCCCACCGCAGAGCGTGCACAGCAGATCGACTTCTCCGACACCTACTACGAGTCCAACCTCGTCGTTATCATCCGCAAGTAAGCAAACCGAAAGGCCGGTAAAATGCCATGAGCTTTTTAAACGATGTTGTAAATATAGTAATCAAATATTATCCCAACCTGCTTGACGGCGTGGGCAACACCATGCTGATCGCACTCATCGGCACGGTTGCCGGTCTCGTGATCGGACTTCTCACCGGCGTTGTACGCACAGCTCCGCTTTCCAAAAACGCGGTGCTGCGCGTGCTGCACAAGATCCTCAACGCGGTTATCGCAGTGTACGTCGAGATATTCCGCGGCACGCCTATGATGGTGCAGGCAATGGTCATCTACTGGGGCTATGCCTTCGCCACCGGCGGCAGCACCCTGCCGCTTATCCCCTCGGGCATCCTGATCGTTTCGATAAACACCGGCGCATACATGGCCGAGATCGTCCGCGGCGGCATCATCTCCATTGACAAGGGGCAGTTTGAGGGCGCAATGAGCATCGGCATGACCCATTCGCAGACCATGCTCAAGGTAATCATCCCCCAGGTCATGCGCAACATTCTCCCCTCGGTCAGCAACGAGTTCGTCATTAATATTAAGGACACCTCGGTGCTCAACGTCATCGGCGTTACGGAGCTGTACTACTTTGCAGGCATCATAAAGCGCCAGAGCTTTGAGACCTTCCAGACCTATCTGGTCGTCTGCGTTATCTACTTCATCCTGACCTTCACGGTCACGCGCCTGCTGCGCTGGGTCGAGCGCAAGCTCGACGGCAATGACAGCTACGTCATATTCGGCTCGCAGAGCGACAGCGCGGCCGAGATCCGCATAAGCAGGGAGGCATAAGTTATGTCCGAAAAAGTAATAGAGCTTGTCCATCTTCAGAAGCAGTTCGGCGAAAACACCGTTCTGCGCGATATAAATCTGAGCGTTTCCAAGGGCGAGGTGCTCAGCATAATCGGCGCGTCCGGCTCGGGCAAGAGCACGATGCTCAGATGCATCAACCTGCTCGAGACTCCGACCTCCGGCCAGATCCTGTATCACGGCAAGGACATCACCGGACACGACATGAATCTTTCGCAGTACAGAGCCAAGGTCGGTATGGTGTTCCAGAGCTTCAACCTGTTCAACAACATGACCGCACTCAACAACTGCATCACCGGCCAGGTATCGGTTTTAAAGCGCAGCCGCGAGGAGGCCGAGACCATCGCAATGAAGTATCTCGAGCGCGTCGGCATGGCCCCGTACATAAACGCACGCCCCTCGCAGCTCTCGGGCGGCCAGAAGCAGCGCGTTGCTATAGCTCGCGCACTGGCTATGGAGCCGGAAGCGCTGCTGTTTGACGAGCCGACGAGTGCACTCGACCCTCAGATGGTAGGCGAAGTGCTCGACGTTATGCGTTCGCTCGCCGAGGACGGTCTGACGATGATCGTCGTCACCCACGAGATGGCGTTCGCCCGAGACGTTTCCTCAAACGTCGTGTTCATGTCCGGCGGCGTTATCTGTGAGGAGGGCAAGCCCCACGATATATTTGAAAATCCACAGAACCCCAAGACCCGCGAATTCCTCACGCGTTTTTTAGATTCGCACCGGGGCAACTACTGATACGTTTATTGCGGTATCCCGGTTCGATACTGCCGACAAAACAACAACTGCCTCGCGCTACAATAGTGCGAGGCTTTTTTGACGCGCATTGGGGCACCTACGGATACGTTTATTGCTGTAGCCCGACCGGAAACTGCGGATAAAACAACAACTGCCTCGCATTACTGTAGTGCGCTGAAAAACAGAGCACAGTACCACTGTAGAGCGAGGCAGTCACGGTTTTCTCCGCACCTACGAACCGGACAAGCGCAATAAGTGTATAGGTACAGCCTTAAATCGCCTCCAAAAAGGAATATTTTAAGCCTGACAGAGGATGTTTTTGTTCAGGCAAGGCGAAGAGGCAGAAGGCATACTTTTCTATTTAAATCCTGACAGAGGATGTTTGTGCTCAGACAAGGCGAAAAGCCCGGAGGCATATTTGAGAGCCTGACAGAGGATATTTTTGTCCAGGCAAGGCAAACGGAGCCAAGGCATACTTTGTGTATGTCTGGCTCCGTTTAACGCCGCATGGGCAAAAATAGACCTGTCAGGTAGCTGCCTTCATGGCAAGGAATGCGTTTATAAATCCATCAATGTCGCCGTCCATGACGTTTTGAATGTTGCCGTTTTCATAGCCGGTGCGGTGGTCCTTGGCGAGGGTGTAGGGCATGAAAACGTAGGAGCGGATCTGGCTGCCCCATTCGATCTTCTGCTGAACGCCCTTGATGTCGCTTATCTTCTCGAGGTGCTCGCGCTCTTTGATCTCGGCAAGACGTGCACGGAGCATGTTGCGGCAGTTTTCGAGGTTCTGGAAGTGGCTTCGCTCGACCTGGGAGGACACGACGATGCCGGTCGGGATATGGGTCAGGCGAACGGCGGATGAGGTTTTGTTGACCTTCTGGCCGCCTGCGCCGGAGGAACGGTAAACATCCATCTTAATGTCCTCGTCGCGCAGCTCGATCTCGTTATCGTCGCTGATCTCAGGCATGACCTCGACCGCGGAGAACGAGGTGTGGCGGCGGCCGGACGAGTCAAACGGCGAGATGCGCACAAGTCGGTGGATGCCGTGCTCGCTTTTCAGGAAGCCGTAAGCGTTTTCGCCCTCGATCATGATGGTCGCGCTCTTGATGCCGGCCTCGTCGCCGTCGAGATAGTCCATGAGCTTTACGGTGTATCCGTGGCGATCGGCCCACATGTTGTACATGCGGTAGAGCATCTGCGTCCAGTCCTGAGCCTCGGTGCCGCCTGCGCCTGCGTGGAATGTAAGTATGGCGTTATTGGCGTCGTACTCGCCGGTGAGCAGCGTGCCAAGGCGAGTTTCCTCCAGCTTCTTTTCAAACTCGGCATACTCGCTCTGCAGCTCCGGCAGCATCGAGTCGTCGTCCTCCTCGATGGCCATTTCGCACAGCGTCATCAGATCATCCCAGCCAGAGCAGAGCTTTTCGTAATTCTCGACCTTGGCCTTGAGCTGCTTTAAGCGCTTCTGCACACGCTGAGAATTTTCAACGTCGTTCCAGAATCCGTCGCGCGCGCTCTGCCCCTCAAGCTCCTCGATCTCTTTCTCGGCTGCTTCAAGGTGCAGCGCATCACGCAGCGCGTCCAGCGTCGGCTTCAGGCCGTTGAGTTTTCCCTTATATTCTTCAAATTCTATCATCGTAATCATTCCTCAATAAAATTAGCTGTAATATTATACACTAAACTCTCTTCCTTGTAAATATTTTTAGTGGCGATTTGACTCAGCTACGGATACATATATCTCCGGTAGCCCGGTTCGCCTCTAAAAAGAATTGACTTTAAAGGGGCGTTGTTCTATATTATATAATGATAAAGAATGTAGTTAAGGGACGAAAAAGAGAAAAAATTAATCAAACGGAGGACAAAATAATGGCTTTAACTGCCGAGCGCTATGCCGAGCTTACCGAGCTTTGCAGACGCTTCAGAATCGACGTTTTGACTGCGATACACGCAGCGCAATCCGGCCACCCCGGCGGCTCACTTTCCGTGTGCGAGATACTGACGTATCTTTATCAGGAGCATATGAATCTTGACGCATCCAAGCCCAACGATCCCGACCGCGACAGGCTCGTGCTCTCGAAGGGTCACGCAGCACCGATGCTTTACCGCAACCTCGCGGAAAAGGGCTTCTTCCCTGTTGAGGATATGATGACTCTGCGCCGCATGGGCGGTCTTGCAGGCCATCCGAACATGCACACCCCCGGTGTCGAGATCCCCGGAGGCCCGCTCGGTCAGGGTTTTCCTGCCGCACAGGGCATGGCAATGGCGCTCAAGCTCAACGGCTCTCCTGCCAAGGTCTATGCCGTTCTCGGCGACGGTGAGCTGGACGAGGGCGTTATCTGGGAAACCGCAATGAGCGCTCCAAAGTTTAAGCTTGATAACCTGATCGCAATAGTTGACTATAACAAGGTTCAGCTCGACGGCACGACCGACGAGGTCATGCCCCTGGGCGATCTTTCCGCAAAGTGGGAGGCTTTCGGCTGGACGGTGCTTGAGTGCGACGGTCACGACCTCGAGGCACTCGACTTCTGCATAAACGTTGCCGACGGCGCAGTCGGCGCCCCCACCGTCATCATTGCCAACACCGTTAAGGGCAAGGGCGTTTCCTTCATGGAAGGCAAAAGCGCATGGCACGGCAAGGCGATAGACGACGAAAGCTTCGCAAAAGCGATGGAAGAACTGGGAGGTGCGGTCAATGCCTAAGCAGATAAGAGAAGTTTACGGTTCGGTGCTTGCCGAGCTGGGCGATACGAACGAAAATATAGTCGTGCTTGACGCAGACCTCTCGGGTTCCACCAAGAGCGCAATATTCGGCAAGGCTCACCCCGAGCGCTTTTTCAACATGGGCATAGCCGAGCAGAACATGGTAGCGACCGCAGCCGGCATGGCTGCCTGCGGCAAGATCCCGTTTGTTAACACCTTTACGGTATTCCTCACCTCGCTGGGCCTGCTCTCGGCCCGCGATCAGATCTGCTACGCAAACCTGAATGTCAAGTTCGGCGGCGCATACTGCGGCATGTCCGACGCGCTGGACGGCGCAAGCCACCATGCGACCGAGGATATTGCTTTCATGCGCGCTCTGCCGAATATGAAGGTCATCGCCCCTGCCGACGCGGCTGCCGCGCGCTGGGCAACCAAATACGCCGTTGAAAACTACGGCCCGATGTATCTTCGTTTGAGCCGCGAGGTATATCCCGATCTGTACACCGAGGACACCAAGTTTGAGCTTGGCAAGGGCGCAATAGTCCGCGACGGCTCGGACGTTACCGTTATCGCCTGCGGCATAATGGTGCACAAGGCGCTTGAGGCCGCAAATCTTCTTGAGGAGCGCCTTATCTCCGTGCGCGTCGTCGATATGTACTCGATAAAGCCCATCGACCGCGAGCTTATCGTAAAGTGCGCAAAAGAGACCGGCGCTATCGTCTGCGCCGAGGAGCACAACATCCACGGCGGTCTCGGCTCCGCTGTTTCGGAGGTGCTCGCATATGAAGGCTGCGGCGTTCCTACCGAATTTGTCGGCATTCAGGACACGTTCACCGAGTCCGCTCCCTACAAGGAGCTTCTCGCCAAATACGGCATTGATGCCGACGGCGTTATCGAAGGTATAGAAAAAGTTTTGGACAGAAAATAAAATGTACCGGCTTTGGCCGGTCAGAGAAGGCGTATTATGAACAGCTTTTTTGCTCCCGGAAGAACTGAGCTTGCCGGAAACCACACAGATCATCAGAAAGGCCGTGTGCTCGCATCGGCTGTCGACAAAGGCATACACGCATTTGTCGAGCCGAATTTTGACAATGTCGCGCGCATAAGGTCGGCCGGCTTTCCGGACATGGATATAAACCTGCTGGATCTTGACGTGCATCCGGAGGAATTCGGATCGTCGACGGCTCTGGTTCGCGGCGTTGCATCGGCAATGTACGATATCGGTGCGAGCTTCGGCGGCTTTGACGCAACGCTCGAAAGCGAGCTGAGCGCAGGTTCGGGTCTCAGCTCGTCGGCAGCGTTTGCCGTGCTTATGTGCAGGATATTCAACGGCCTGTACAACAACTCCGAGCTTGAGCCGTATGCCGTGGCGCGCGTTGCCCAGCAGGCGGAGAACCTGCACTTCGGCAAGCCCTGCGGACTTATGGATCAGCTCGCCTGCTCGCTGGGCAAGGCGGTGTATATTGATTTCCTCACCGGCGAGATCATCCCCGTGAACGCGGACTTTTCGCGCATGGGCCTGACGCTGTGCCTTACGGACACCGGCGGCAGCCACGCCGGGCTTGACACGAGCTATGCGCGCATCCCGGCGGACATGCGCTATATTGCAAGCTTCTTCGGCAAGGAGCTTCTGGGCGAGGTCGATCCTGCCGAGTTCTACGCAAAGAAGTGGAACACATCCGACCGCCCGGTGCGCCGCGCAAAGCACTTTTTCGACGAAAACGCACGCGTTCCCAAAATGCGCGACGCGCTCATCGCAGGCGATGCTGCGGAATACATGCGCCTTATGAACGAGTCCGGCCGCTCATCGGAAACGCTGCTGACCAACATCGTCACGAGCGCGACCGACGACCGCAAGCTGGAAACGGGCCTGTATCTGAGCAGCAAGCTGCTCGACGGCATCGGCGCATGGCGCGTCCACGGCGGCGGCTTTGCCGGCTGCGTGCAGGCGCTCATGCCCTCGGAATACTTCCCGAAATACAAATCCGAAATGGAGGCGGCCTTCGGCCTCGGCTCCTGCCGTGCGCTGAAGCTGGGTTAAGGCATGAATTTCTTCGACTCACTTTCATCGATAAAGCTCGGCGATGTGTCGCTCAGTTCCGTTTTCTCGGCGCTGATAGTCTATGTTCTCTGCTATATTGCGATAAAAATTCTGTGCAAGGCATTCGAAAAGATCCTTGACTCAAGCCGCCACATCGACGCGAGCCTCAAGTCGTTCTTCCGCAGTGCGATAAAGGCTGCGCTGTGGACGATCGCGGTCATAATCATTGCCGGAACGCTCGGCATCCCGGTGACAAGTCTTGTGGCCGTGCTGTCGGTGGCCGGCGTTGCGCTTTCGCTTGCATTGCAGGGGCTTTTGTCAAACCTCTTTTCCGGCATAACGCTGCTGACCACGCATCCGTTCAAGGTCGGCGACTATGTTGAGATAAGCGGCCAGAGCGGCACCGTCAAAAGCATCGGCCTGTTTTACACCGGCCTTGCCACAGTCGATAACCGCATGATATATGCCCCCAACGGCAGCGTGACCTCGGGGCAAATAGTAAACTACTCTGCCGAGGATCTCAGGCGCGTTATCATATCCGTCACCGCGTCCTACGACAGCGCGACGGAGGATGTGCGCGCAGCCTGCCTCGACGCGATAGGCATGATCGACAAGGCGCTCAGCGATCCCCCTCCGTTTGCCGCCATTTCAAGCTACGGCAGCAGCTCGATAGAGTACACCGTGCGAACATGGTGCAAAACCGAGGACTATTGGGATGTGTATTTCGCACTGAACGAAAATCTGCGCACATGCTTTGAAAAGCACGGCGTTGAAATGTGCTATGACCATCTGAACGTTCATCTTGTCAGCGACAAATAACATCAATCAAAATAACGCAGGCGTTTGAAACGCCTGCGTTATTATTTTATAAGCTCCATAAGCTCGCCCCAAAGCTCAACTATGCGAAAGCGCAGCTCATAGCCGTTAGCTTCGGTGATAAGCGCGCGCTCAGGCTCACTCATTGCATCCAGCGCTCTGTTCTGCTCGGTGGCCGAAACGCACAGCGGCGGAAACACGACGCACCACCAGTTGTGCCCCTGCCCCTCGCCGATGATAACGCGCAGCGAGCTGTACTGCCCTGCCGGAAGCGAAAAGCTTTCGTACTCGCGCGTGGGATAATACTCGCTGCCGAGCGTTACGCGCACCGTGCGCCCCTCGGCGCATTTTTCCGCTGCGGCGCGGATATTCGGAAGCTCGGCGCTTATAATGCTTTTCGCCTGTGCCGGGCTTTCGGCGCTGTCCAGCACAGGCGTGAGATACTCCAGCACACTGTCGCGCACGCGCATTTTCAGCTCCTGCTCCGCCGCTTCGTCCGAGGCTGCGATAACGTGCAGCCGCACGAGCGACGAGCTTATATCCTGCTGCCGCCCCTGCGCCCACGCGCAGACGCAAAGCGTTACGCACAGCGCACACAGCGCCGCAGTTTCCCAGACCTTAAGCTTATATTCCTTCATGAAAAAACCGCCTTTACTATGTATTGCACTCATAGTATCGGCGGTAATATTTTGTTTTAAACCTCTATGCGCGGCATAATTTTTGCCATTGCCGTGCTGCGCCATTCGCGGCGCAGAGCGTCAAACGTTTTCCGCGCAGCGGCGGCGTCGTCATACAGGCCGAACACCGCAGAGCCTGTGCCGGTCATGACGGCTCCGAGAGCGCCGCCGTCGAGCATTGCGCTTTTTATCCCGGCGATCTCGTTATGTCGCCGGTCGGGTACATCCTCAAACACGTTGTACATTCTCCGCGCGATCTTCGGCAGATCGCCCTCACTGAGAAGCTCGATGATCCCCTGCGTATCCGGGTGGCAGCGCAGCTTGACAGCGTCAAGCCGCCTGAACAGCTCCGGCGTTGACACGGAAAAATCGGGCTTGCAGACAACGACCTCGCAATCGGGCATAGGCGGCAGGGCCGAAAGTATCTCTCCGCGTCCCGAGGCAAGCTGAGTTCCGCCGCTCACGCAGAACGCAACATCCGAGCCGATTTCCGCCGCTATCATTTCAAGCTGCGCGCATGAAAGCCCGGTTTTGCACAGCACATTCAGCGCACGCAGGACAGCTGCCGCATCGCTCGAGCCACCGGCCATACCCGCTCCGACGGGTATGCGCTTTTGCATTTTTATATGCGCGCCCATATTTTCGACGCCGCAATGGGCAAAGAACGCGTTTGCCGCACGCACGGCAAGGTTGCGCTCATCGCACGGAACAAAGCGCAGATTGCACTCGGCGCGGCTGGCCTCACCGGGAGTGAGCACAACGGTGATATCGTCGCACAATGTGATGGTCTGCATGACCATGAGCATGTCGTGATATCCGTCGGGGCGTTTCCCGGTCACGTCGAGCGAAATATTTATTTTCGCATAGGCTTTTTCGTTTACACTCGTCATTTTTCAAAAAGGATGGACATCAGAGCGACGCCGGAATTGACATACGGGCCTTTCTCGCCGCTTTTTTCGGTGTACGGCAGGCCGGCCTTGGTGTCAACGCGGCTGTCATAGAGCATGTACGGAACGGGGTCGCCGTCGTGGCCGCGCGTGGAGGTCAGCGTCTTGTGGTCGGACAAAAACAGCAGGCGATAGTCCCAGCCGCGCTCACGCATAGCCGCATCCAGCGGACGGATAAGGCGCGTATCGAGCCAGCCTATGGCCTCGAGCTTGCCCTCAAGATCGCCGTTGTGCGTGCACTCGTCGGGAGCTTCAACGTGAACGGCGGCAAAATCGTGATCCTCGAGTATTTTCAGGGCGGCGGCAAGCTTGTTTTCATAGTTTGTATCCTTTTCGCCGGTCGCGCCCTCGGGGCAAACAAAGCTCAGTCCCGTAAGTGCGGCAATGCCGTGGCAAAGAGGAACAGCCGAAACAACAACGCCGTCGTGGCCGGTCTCCTGCTTGAAATCGGGCAGCTTCACAGCCGTGCCCTCGGCCCAGAACCACACGCCGTTTGCCGGCATTTTACCCTCGGCGCGCAGCTTTTCGTTGAGCGGATGATGCTCAAGAATGCGGTTTGCCGCCTCCATAAGATTGCGCAGGACATTTGCGTTTTCGCAGCCGGTGGGCAGTATCGCACCGATCTTCTCGCCGAGGTGATCGTGCGGCGGAGCAAGGCGGATGCCCTTGATATCGGCCTGCGACTGCACGGCGATATGGCGGAAGGAATGGCCGAGGTTCACCTTCATGCCCGCTTTCTCGGCAAGAGGCGCAAACTCGGGATCGTTAAACAGCGCGGTGACTATCGCGTCGGACACCTCGCCGTCAATGGATCCTGCCGAGTGAGAAAGGATGCGCTTTTCCTCAAAGGGCATGTCGCCCTCCTCATAGGTGACCATGTTGCAGCGATAGGCAACGTCGCCTGCATTGAGCTTTATGCCGGTCGCCGCGGCTTCAAGCGGCGCGCGTCCCGTGTAGTAAAGGTTCGGGTCGCAGCCGAAAATGGACATTATCGCCGTATCGCTTCCGGCAGGCAGGCCGCGCGGAACGTTCAGCACGCTGCCGACCTCGCCGTGCGCGGCAAGCTCGTCGATAAACGGTTTTTTTGCATATTCAAGCGGAGTCAGGCCGCCGAGCTCGGGAACGGGGTTATCGGCCATACCGTCTCCAATTATAAGAATGTATTTCATTTATTATCGCTCCTTGCTTTGGAATATGAAATATTATAAAATATCATGGCCGTTTTGAAAAGCACAATATTGCTTTTTTCGCGCCTTTGTGAGAAAATATCTGTCATTGCGGCGCATTTCGCGCATCCGGAGGGTCGCTCATGAGCAGAAAAGTCAAAAAAAGTGATGTTAATAAATTCGCCCGGTTTGCTAAAAAATATCCCCTTGCCGCGTTAATTCTCGTAGTTATCGCAGCAGCGGTGCTGATATTTCAGCGCACAACGGAGAATAAGCCGACCGTAACGGTGCCGATGGACGGCCTGTATGTCCACTACATTGACGTCGGCCAGGGCGACTCGGAGCTTTTGTGCTGCAACGGGCAATACATGCTCATCGACGCCGGAGTTCCATCCGCCGGGGATACGGTCGTTGAGTACATCCGCGATCTCGGCATAAAAAAGCTCGACTATGTTGTCTGCACCCACGGCCACGCAGACCACTGCGGCGGCCTCGACGCGGTCGTTGAAAGCTTTGATGTTGGCACCGTGTTCACCTCGCCCTACGCCGGCGACGCGGCGGCATATCTGCACTTTGTCGATACCGTCGAGAGCGCGCAGCTTACGCTCGAGGTGCCCGATCAGGGCGTAAAGTACAGCCTCGGCGACGCAAAATTTGAGTTTCTCGGCCCGCTCTCGGACCACAAAAACGTAAATGACGACAGTTTGGTGCTGCGCCTTGATTACGGCGACACGAGCTTTCTGTTCACAGGCGATATGACCGCAAAGGCCGAAAAGGAGCTTATCGAGGACGGCGCGGATGTAAAATGCGACGTGCTCAAGGTCGGGCACCACGGCTCGTCCGGCTCGAGCTGCTATCAGTTCTTGTACGAGGCCGAGCCGAAAATAGGCGTTATATCCTGCGGCAGGGATAACGATTACGGCCATCCGCACGAGGAAACGCTCAGCCGCTTAAACGACGCCGGCGTTACCGTTTACAGAACAGACCTCGAGGGCAGCATCGTCATATTCAGCGACGGCATGAAGGTCGAAAGGAGGGCGGCGTGAAGGACAAAAGCTATTCAAAGGCGATCGCCGCCGCGATCGTCACGCAGATTTTCTGGGGACTGAGCTTCCTTGCGTCCTCCATCGGGCAGGAGAGCGCCTCGCCCTTTGTTTTGATGAGCTATCGCTTTGATATTGCTCTGCTCGCGCTCACCGTCCCCGTGCTTTTGGGCAAGCAGAAGCTCGATCTTCGCGGAAAAAGCGTAAAGCCGCTGCTGCTTCTCGGTTCGATGGAGCCGTGCTTCTACTTCATCGGCGAACAATACGGGCTTAAATACTCAAGCTCCGCATTCTCGGGCATCATGATCGCCGTTATTCCGATCGTCACGATCATTTTCGCGGCGGTGTTTCTCAAAGAGCGGCCGAGCAAAAAGCAGTGGCTGTTCAGCGCGCTTTCGATAGCCGGGATAATCGTCATAACCCTTGCCGAAAACAGCGGCGGCTCGATCACTTTTAAAGGTTTTGCGCTTTTATGCCTTGCCGTTGTAACAGGCTCCGCGTTCAGCGTAATATCCTGCGGCGTTTCCGGCAGGTTCTCGGTTTTCGAGCGAACGTATTTCATGCAGGCCATGGGTGCCGTGTTCTTTACAACGCTTGCGCTCATCGAAAACGGAGGCAGCGCGGCAGCGCTGATCGCGCCGGCGGCAAATCCCCGATTTATCCTCGCGGCGCTGTTTCTCGCCCTCGGCGCATCGGTGGCAGGATATTCGCTGTTTAACTACGCCGTGTCGCACGCGCCTATGGCAAACGTCGCGGTCTTTCACAATCTCGCAACGATCGTCTCGGTGGCCGCCGGAATATTTATCCTCGGCGAGAAGCTCACCGCGGTTTCTCTCGGCGCAATGGTCGTTGTGCTCATCGGCATATGGGGAGTGCAGAAATATCCGCCGGAAAACGAATTTGAAGAATAGCAAAATGCACCGTCGACCGACGGTGCATTTTTATTGAATATACAATTATCTTTGTCCCTTTTCGTAGGGGATGCCCTCCGCCTTCGGAGCGCGCGAGCGCTTGGAGGTCAGGGCAAGGACTATCAGCGAGATTATATACGGCATCATCTTGTATATCGAGCCGGAAAGCTGCAGGCTCAGCAGGAAGTCGAAGCCGGAATACACGCTCGCAAGGGCGCGGAACAGACCGAACAGCAGCGCGGCAAGCGCTATGCGGTGCGGCTTCCACTGGCCGAAGATCATGACCGCAAGAGCAAGGAAGCCGAAGCCGGCGACGCCTGCTTCAAACTGCCACTCGCTCGCGCCGGCAATAATGTACATAATGCCGCCGAGGCCGCCGAGAACTCCGGATATCAGGACGCCCGACCAGCGCATCTTATAAACGTTTATGCCGACCGAGTCCGCCGCCTGGGGGTGCTCGCCGCAGGCCATCAGGCGCAGGCCGAATTTGGTCTTGTACAGGACAATGTATGCCGCGATGAGGATAACAAGCGCAACGAGCATCATCCAGTTGAAATCAAAGCCGCCGATATTGACGAGGAAGGCCTTCTTCTGCGCAATATACTGCACGGTGGACGAAACGTTGTCGGGGTTTTCGGCAATGTTTATCGCCTTTACGATGACCGTTGCCGCCGCAAGGCCGAGCATATTGAGCGCCGTGCCGACGATTGTCTGGTCGGCTTTGAAGTTTATGCACGCGACCGCAAGCAGCGCCGAGAACACAAGGCCTGTTACGGCTGCGGCAAGAATGGTCAGGATAACTATGACTACCGGGGGATATCCGATAAGATATTTCATCGTCAGCGCGCCGCCAAGAGCGCCCATGACCATGATACCCTCAAGGCCGAGGTTAATAACGCCCGAGTGCTCGGAAAAGCAGCCGCCGAGAGCAACAAGGATCAGAACGGAAGCATAAAGAATAGTGTACTGGATAAGTAATGACATTATTCGTTGCCTCCTTCCTGTTCGGCAGCCTTGGCCGCCTTTGCCTTCTCCTCACGCTTTGCGGCGATGTTGTTCATAACGAACTTCATGAACAGAACAAAGCCGCACAGATATATGATTATTGAGGAGATAAGATCGGATATCTGCGTGCAGTACATGCTCTTGTCCAGATATGCACCGCCGACGGTTATGTGCTGGATAAAGTAAGACGAGAATATCGAGCCGATCGGGTTCAGGCCGCCGAGGAACGCCGCCGCGATGCCGTTAAAGCCCATCGCCGGAACGGCAGACTGGCCGCATGACCACTGCTCGAAGCCCGTCAGGTAGAAAAGTCCTGCGCCGAGGCCGGCAAGACCGCCGCCGATGAGCAGCGTCAGGATGGTGTTGCGCTTTTCGGCCATGCCGCAGTATTTCGCGGCGTTTTTGTTAAAGCCGGTCGCCTTAAGCTCATAGCCGAATTTGGTCTTTTCCATCACGATGTAAACTATTATCGCGATTATGATCGAGATGGGTATGGATATCGTGACATACTGGTTGTTTGAAAACAGTGTGTCGAGTCCGAGGGTCGGCATGATCGACTGCGGACTTACGCTTTCGATATGCATCGTATAGGGGCTGGCCGATTCCTTCACGTTTGTCAGCAGATCGTTCATCGCGTAAAGGGTTATCCAGTTGAGCATGATGCCGGAGATGACCTCGTTTACGTTGCAGTAGCTTTTGAGGATACCGCTTATAGTGCCGAGGACTGCGCCGGCCGCCATGGCCAGAAGCAGGCACACCCACCAAGGCAGCTGCCACGCAAGCGCCGCATAGATTGCAATGCCTGCGCCGAATGCGTACTGGCCGGCAGCGCCTATATTGAACAGGCCGACCTTATACGCAAACAGGATCGACAGCGAGCACATCAGCAGCGGCGCGGTCTTTACAAGCGTGCTGCCGAAATATTTGAGTGCTATCGTCGTGTTCGGGTAGTTGAAAAAGTTCTTTACAAGGCTTGTTATTGCTTCGCCTGCGCCTGCCGGGTTTATAAACAGCAGAACCACATAGCCCAGAAGCAGGCCGAGCAGGATGCAGATTATTGATGCTATAAACGACTGCACTCCGTCGTTTTTCAGAAGCGAGCGCTTTTCCTTATTCATTGCCGCCTGCTCCTTTCTTCGCACCGGCCATGTACAGGCCGAGCTCTTCAACGGTGGTTTTCTTCGGGTCAAGCTCGCCGACTATCTCGCCCTCGTACATAACAAGGATGCGGTCGGAAACGCTCATGACCTCGTCAAGCTCGAGCGACACCAGAAGCACCGCATGGCCTGCGTCACGCACGGCAACAAGCTGCTTGTGGATATACTCGATGGCGCCGACGTCAAGGCCGCGCGTCGGCTGTACCGCAACGAGCAGCTCGGGATCCTTGTCGATCTCGCGAGCGACAATGGCCTTCTGTTGGTTGCCGCCGGACATGCTGCGCGCCGTTGTGATAGAGCCCTGGCCGGAGCGGACGTCGTACTGCTCGATGAGCTTATCGGAATACTCGCGTATGTTTTTGCGCTTCAAAAATCCTGCGCCGGAGACAAACTGCGGCTCGAAATAGCGCTGGAGGATCATGTTATACTCAAGCGAATAGTCGAGCACAAGACCGTGCTTGTGTCTGTCCTCGGGGATATGGCTCATGCCGTGGGTGTTGCGGTAGCGGATCGAGGCATGGGTTATGTCTCTGCCGCCGAGCGTAATTTTGCCTTCCTTGAGCGGCTCAAGCCCGGTGATGCCGTAGACAAGCTCCGTCTGGCCGTTGCCGTCGATGCCTGCAATGCAGACGATCTCGCCTGCGTGCACCTTGAAGGACACGTTTCTGACGGCGTTGTTATGATGCACCTTCGACGCAACGGTCATGCCCTCGACATTGAGGATAACGTCGCCGGGCTTTGCCTCTTCCTTATGCACGACGAAGTCAACGTCGCGGCCGACCATCATGCGCGAAAGCTCTTCCTTATTGGTGTCTTTAATATTGACCGTGCCGATATACTTGCCCTTGCGCAGGACCGTGCAGCGGTCGGCAGCTTCCATGATCTCGTTGAGCTTATGCGAGATAAACAGGATGCTCTTGCCCTCTTTTGCGAGGTTTTTCATGATTTGTATAAGCTCTTCGATCTCCTGCGGAGTGAGCACCGCGGTCGGCTCGTCGAAAATGAGTATCTCGTTTTCGCGGTAGAGCATTTTGAGTATTTCGGTGCGCTGCTGCATGCCGACGGTTATATCCTCGATGATCGCATCGGGATCGACGCTCAGGCCGTACTTATCGCTCAGCTCAATTATCTTTTTGCGCGCCTCATCCTTTTTAAGAAAGCCCGCCTTACCCGTCGGCTCATCGCCGAGGATGATGTTATCGAGGACCGAGAAGCACTCAACGAGCTTAAAGTGCTGGTGCACCATGCCTATGCCGAGGCGGTTTGCATCGTTGGGGTCTTTTATCTCGACCTCTTTGCCGTCTTTTTTGATAACGCCCTCTTCCGCCTGATAAAGGCCGAACAAAACGCTCATCAGGGTGCTCTTGCCTGCTCCGTTTTCACCGAGCAGGGCGTGTATCTCGCCCTTTTTGAGCTGAAGGGTAATATCATCATTGGCGACTATGCCCGGAAAGCGCTTTGTTATATGCAGCATTTCTATCGCATATGCCTGTTCCAAAACCCAAATCTCCCCTTTCGTTTATAAAGATCTTTATATCTGAAACTATTAGTAATTAATTATACAATAGTAAGTGTGGCATTGCAAATAAAAATGTCGGAAATACAAATAAAAAAAGGACAGACGGAAAATTCCGTCTGTCCTTGAACTTTTGATGCTTAAATTACAGGATGTTGTCGAAGGTCTCGACCTTGACAGAAACCTCGGGCATCTTCTCGGTGGAGTTATCAACCTTGATATCGCCCTTGAACATGGAAGCAACGAGGGTCTTGTAGTCGTCCTGAGTGAAGCCGTCGGCGAACTGAGTGGAGCCGGCAAGCTGTACGTAGTTGTCATCCGGGTTCTCGGAAACGAGGCCCAGAGTCTCGATCTTGCCGCCGAAGTCTGCCCACTTGTCGGCAGAGATTGCAGCCAGAACGGTCTTAACGGTGGGAGCAAGGCCCTTCATTGCGGAAGTAACGGTCATGCCGTCGCCGTATGCGCCGTCGATGATGCCGGCCTGGTCAACGTCAACGCCGATGACCTTTGCGCCTTCGACCTTTGCTGCTGCTTCAGCTGCGGATGCATAGATACCGCCGCCGCAGGCAAAGACGACCTCGGTGCCGCCCTTGTACCATGTATCCATAACAGCAGTGATTTCGGGTGCGGGAGCAAACTTGTTGCCGTAAACGTACTTAACGGAGACCTGATCTGCGATGTTCAGCTCGGTAGCTGCTGCGTTAACGCCCTGAACGAAGCCATAGCCGTAACGAACAACTGCGGGAACTGCCATGCCGCCGAGGAAGCCGAGCTGCTTGTAGCCGAGCTTAACTGCTGCGTAACCGGCCATGTAGCCGCACAGCTCTTCCTGGTAAACTGCGCAGTAGAGGTTGGAGGGAACCTTGAACTCTTCCTTGATGGAACCGTCGTCGTTAAAGGTGTTCAGGTCGCCTGCGCCGACGTCCAGTGCGACGAACTTAACATCGGTGTAGGTGTTAACTGTCTGCTTGATTGCATTTGCGAAAGCGTAGCCGGGCATTACGATGACATTGTAGCCGTCGGCAACTGCCTTCTCGATCATTGCAACGCGGTCAGCGTCGGAGTCGGAAGCGGGCTTGAAGTAGTTGAAGTCGATGCTGTTTTCGGAGCAGTATGCCTTGCATGCTTCATAGGTGGTCTGGTTGAAGGACTGGTCGGTGATATCGCCGTAGTCGGTGATCATTGCGACCTTCATTGCGGTTTCGTTGCCGTTGTCGGTGGTTTTGGGATCCTTGTCGCCGCTGTTGCAGGCGCAAAGAGCAAAGACCATGCACAGAGCAAGAACCAGTGCGAAAATTCTTTTCATGTTTTTTCCTCCGTATAAAATTTGTTTTTTGCCAACGAAATTGATTTGTACACTTGCCGCGTACTGTTCACAGTATATCACTGCTGTGTAATTAAAGGCAAGTATAATTTAGCATTTTGTCCAAAAGCGACAGGTTTTTACCCATAATTTATAGGTTATTCATCTTTACTGCCGTATCGAGCGCTATCTCCATCATCTGAGTGAACGACAGCTGTCTTTCCTCGGAGGACAGAGCTTCGGGACGGTAAATGTGGTCCGATATCGTGCAGATGCACAGCGCTCGCTTTCCTGCCCTGGCAGCGTTCATGTAAAGGCCTGCGGCCTCCATTTCAACAGCCATAACGCCCATATCGCGCCACTTGTCGTTGCTGTCGCAGCCGGCAGGAGAATAGAAGTTATCGCCCGAGAGGATGTTGCCGACCTTCATGTCAACGCCGTGCTCCTTTGCCGTTTCTACGGCGGTGCTCAGAAGCGTGTAGTCGGCGATTGGTGCGAAGGTGCCGTTAAGCTCAAACTGATGCACGAAGTTGGAGTCGGTACATGCGCCCTGACCGGCGACGATATCCATAAGCTTAAGATCGTCGCGCAGCGCACCGGCCGAGCCGATGCGGATGATATTATCAACATCATAGAAATTGTACAGCTCCCAGCTGTATATGCCGATGGCCGGAATGCCCATGCCGCTTGCCATAACGGTCACGGGAACGCCCTTCCATGTGCCGGTGTGACCCTGAACGCCGCGGACGTTGTTCACGAGCACGGGATTCTCAAGGAAGGTTTCTGCTATGAATTTGGCTCTGAGCGGATCGCCGGGCATGAGCACCGTTTTTGCGATATCCTCTTTTTTTGCCGATATGTGCGGAGTGGGAATAGGCATTTTGTTTCCTCCTCAAATAATAAATTTGGCTTTGTTCAGATTATATCGACTATGCGCGGTTTAGTCAAGTTTTGCGGCCGCGCGGTACTTAGGAGCTCCTGTCGGTTTAGTCTTAATTAATTCGTTGCGCCGCCTGCGCCGATGTGGTATATTAAAATAAAAAACGGATTTTGGGAGAACGGGTATGAAAGACGGCAGCATAATGGTGATCGGCATTGCCGGCGGCACCGGCAGCGGCAAAACCACCATAACGCGCAAGATCATGCAGCATTTCGGCGGAAATGTCAGCGTTATATATCACGACAACTACTATAAGGCGCACCACGGCATGAGCTACGAGGAGCGAGCAAAGCTCAACTACGACCATCCCGACGCATTCGACACCGACCTTCTTATCGAGGATATCAAGAGGCTGCGCCGCGGCGAGACTGTACATTGCCCGACCTATGACTACACCATCCACGACCGCGCGGAAAAGACCGTGACAGTGAGGCCCGCGCGTGTCATAATCGTCGAAGGGATTCTGATATTCCAGAGCCGGGAACTGTGCGACCTTATGGATATCAAGATCTACGTCGACACAGACGCGGACGTTCGCATTCTGCGCCGCATCGTGCGCGACGTGCGTGACCGCGGCAGGAGCCTCGAGAGCGTCGTCAACCAGTACCTCACAACAGTTAAGCCCATGCACGAGCAGTTTGTCGAGCCAAGCAAGCGCAAGGCAGATATAATCATCCCAGAGGGCGGACACAATCAGGTCGCGATGGATATGGTGCTTGAGCGCGTGCGCGCGCATCTTGCAAAGAATTGAGGTCGAAAAAATGGCAAAGCTTTATTTTAAATACGGTGCGATGGGCTCATCCAAATCGGCTCAGGCGCTGATAACGCAGTTTAACTACGAGGAGCTGGGCATGAGCGTTTGGCTCATAAAGCCGAGCATCGACACACGCGACGGTGCGGACATCGTGCAGAGCCGCATAGGCCTAAAGCGCTCGGCAGAGGTCATAACCCCCGAGCAGAACATCATCGAGGCCTACGCCAAGGCCGGGCAGCACGATGTTATAATCGCCGATGAGGCGCAGTTTTTCACTCCCGAGCAGATAGACCAGCTGCGGCAGCTCGTTGACGACGAGGATCTGCCGGTGCTCTGCTTCGGGCTGCGCACCGATTTTCTGACGCACTTCTTCCCCGGTGCGCGCAGGCTCATGGAGCTTGCCGACTCCATAACCGAGATAAAAACCGTCTGCGCATGCGGCCGCAAGGCGACCGTCAATGCGCGCATCGATGCCACCGGGCGCATCATCACCCACGGCGATCAGGTTTTCCTCGGCGGAAACGACAGCTACGTTGCCATGTGCCACAAGTGCTGGGTGAGCAAGATAAAGGCTCAGGAGCGCCGCTCGGCGACTACGGAGAATTGACATGAAAAAGCTCTTGGCCGCGATCATCGCCGCCGCGCTTTTGTTATCCGGCTGCTCTTTATCTTCCCGGCCGGCAGTGTCCGCGCCGCCTGCCGAAACGCCTTCGCCGAGTCCGACGCCGATTGTGACGCCGACGCCTGCGCCCGAGCCTTCGGATGACGAGCTTGTGCTTGTCCGCGACTATATCCCCGGCATTTTTATAGATCTCAAGTACGCAACGACCGACAACTTCACCGGCCAGGTCATTTACGACTCGGACGAAGCGTATCTTCGCTACGGCACGGTAAAAAAGCTGCTTGCCGCTCAGAACGAGCTTTCGGGCCGCGGTCTGAGTCTGAAGATATGGGACGCTTACCGTCCGGTGAGCGCGCAGTTTAAGCTCTGGGAGATATGTCCTAATCCTGTGTATGTCTCCGATCCAAACAATGGCTACTCCAAACACAGCCGCGCAAACACCGTTGACATTACGCTTGTCACCTCTACCGGCGAGAGCATCCCCATGCCGTCGGGCTTTGACGATTTCACCTCGCTTGCCGACCGCGATTACAGCGACGTTTCCGCCGAGGCAGCAGAAAACGCGCGCCTTCTCGAAAGCGTCATGGTCGAAAACGGCTTTGTCCCCTATTCGGGCGAATGGTGGCACTATTCCGACAGCGTCAGCTATGATGTGTACGGATGACAATTCCATATAGCAAACAAAGGTCTGCCGCACTGCGGCAGACCTTTTGCTATAAATTTATTCAACTTCCACGACGCCGTCGGGCTTGACGGTCACTTTCGCACCGGTCTTGACGTATTCAAGGAACTCGTCGCCCAGGCTGTCAACAACGGGCATTGTCGCATCCGTCCACACGTCGCCGAGGATGGCGCCGGAGGCCGCGAGCGGATCAATTGGCTTTGAAAACAGCATGCAGGCCGCCTGCTTGCCGAGGGCGCAGACCGTGAACAGCACCATGCCGCCCGTGGTCGAGCCGATGGTCATCGGAAGGCACAGCGCCTTGCCGATCATGGGCTTTTTGTATATATCGGCGTTGTTCTGATCGCCGCATTTCATCTGCTTATCGCCGAACATCATTCCCATCTGATACGAGGCGAGCGTATTGAAGCCGCCGTGGGACACGAGCGCCTCGGCCGTGCATGTTCCGGGGACGACTACTCTTCCTTTGAAAGTCTTCATTTTTTGCCCTCCCTCTTCGTTGTGATGGTGTGCAGTATCTCGGCCTCGGTGTAATACCTTGCGCTGGTATAGGTGCGCAGCTTATTCGACGAGGTGATGACCGCCTTCTTCTTGCACAGGGGGTTGTTCATATACATAAGCGGACAAATGTAGCTGAGGATAATGCCCTGACGCTTGAGCTGCTTATAGTACGGCGTTTTCTCAAACTCCTTGATAACGGGCGTGGAGGCCGTGAACACCGTGGGTACAGTGACCTTTTTAAGGCCGTTTTTGTTAAGCTCAGCGCCGATGGCCGTTGTCCAGTCGATAAGCTGTCTGAACGTCATGTGCGGGCAGCCGACAAAACACAGCTGTGGCTCGGCGTCGGGATTTTTCCAGATCACCGGGTAGTTTGCCTTGACGCGCTCAAGCTCGGCATCGTCGATAACATAGGTCTGCGCGCCCTCGGCAATGATGCTCTCGCCCTGCTCGACTGCCTCGGGCGTGAGGTTTTCGATGTGATACAGGCCGACTGCGCCGTTTGACGCGGTCGCCGCGCCGAAGTCCTTGAGATATGTGCACGCTTCCTCGTCGAGCGTCGTTCCCAGCCACTTATCAAGTCCCTTGACATACGGGACTTCCTCCATGACTTTCATGCCGATGGCAGAGCCGAGAAGCTGCGCATCCGGCTTTTTCGAGCACTTGACCTCAACTATCCACGTCGCCTTGCGGTTTTCGTCCAGCAGCAGGCCGAACTCGGGAACAAAGCCGGCTATCGAGCCCATAAGCTCGATCATGCCGGAGTTGCGGTTGCAGCGTGCGCCGAGCACGGAGTTCGCGTACACGACGGCAGACGACTCCGCCCACGAGAGCACCTCGCCCTTGCCGGGCTTGTTGCCGACCTGGTCGAGATAGCAGGTGCAGGTGTAGTCATCGTCGCTTGTTATGCCAAGCTCACGCAGCTGCTGCTCGTAGCTGTCCTGATATGTGTACATGAATTTTTTGAACACAAGGTCTTCTATCAGGCTGCTCGGAACATGCTTATCCAGCGGCTTCGGGTCGGCCGTGAATTTCTGGTCGGAAACAAGTCCGGCGTCGATGATCTCCTGATACAGATCGTACACCGGCTTCATGACCTTCAGGCCGAAGCTGATAACCGTGTGGCCGTACTTCGAGCTGATCGGTACCATACGCTCGGCTCCGAACGTGTCGCCGTACATGACAAGGGTCTTAACGACCTTCGCCATAGTCTCCCCCTTTTCACCGTTTAGCATTGCCTGCTGTTCGGGTGTAAGCTTCATATGCTGATCACTTCCTTTTATTTTCGTTACCGAATTAACATTTATATTTTATACCCCATGTATGATAATGTCAACAACAACGTGCCGCACTCAGTCTTTGTTTTACGCTAAAATGCACAAAAGCTCTGCCTTTAGGCAGAGCTTTTGTGAGTGTTTATGCCTCCGGCACGGCAAAGTCGAGAACAGACGGTGCGATCTTAACGGTAAAGCGGTCTGAATATATTATCTCGCCGTCGAGCGAAAAGGCAAAGCCCTCGCCGCCGATCACTTCCACCTCTTTTGCCTGACGGTAAATGACTATGTCCTTCATACTCTGATCGTCAAGATGCTCGCCGTTTGTATAAGGTGTGAGCACTTTCACAAAGCGCAGGCGTGATATCGGCTTTATCATGCAAACATCGATCAGTCCGTCATCGGATCTGGATCTGGGCGCACATTTGAACGAGCCGCCGACATACTGGCCATTTGCCAACGTGCACAGCAAAAGCTTTCCGTCGGGATTGAGCGTCTCGCCGTCGGCTATGACGGTGCAGCGGTTATTCATGCTTTTTATAAGCGCAGTGACAACTCCCTTGGTGTAAGCGTTCTTGCCGCCGTGGCCGGTCTTGTCGCGTTCCTTGTTTATCGTTATCGCAACGGTGGTATCAAAGCCGAAGTTGACCACGTTGTTGCTGTATCTGTCGCCAACCTTGAGCAGATCAAGCTTTCGCGTGGGCGCGGTGATAAGCTTCGCGATATCCAGAAACAGCTCCGCTCCGCCGAACGCCTTGACAAAATCGTTGCCGCTGCCGCACGGATAGCAGCTTACGCTGACATTTTTCTGCCCGACAGCACCGTTAAATACCTCGTTTATCGTTCCGTCGCCGCCGCAGGCGATAAACCTCACCTCTTCGCTGGCATGTTCTTTGCACCAATTTCGCACAAATTCCGTCGCGTCGCCGACAGCTTTTGTGACATAGAACTCGCAGTCGGCTCCTTCGATACCCGCCGCCTCCCGGCGGATCTTTTCCTCGTTATCGGCTTCGCCTGCATGTGGATTGATTATAAATACGCATTTCATCCCTTTTTCCTCCGTTTTTATATTGTCAGCATGATTATGCCCTGAGTTATGAGCAGCTCGCCGAGGATATAGGTCAGCATGACCGTAAAGTGGTCCTTGTAGACGATCTTCCGGGGCTTATAATAGCGGACGAGAAACAGGCTGCAATCCGAGACGAAAAACAGCACCGCGCCGATATAGGCAATGACCGCACCAAGAGTGCCTGTCGATAACAGCTGCATCAGTGCAAAGACGTTCATTGCGCTGTTTGCCAGCAGATATATATACATGACGGCGCGCATAAGCCGGGGTGTCGTCTTCCACACCATTGAGATTATCTTTGCCGCGACGATACAATAGACAAGCGCGGCGACGATGACCGGTAGCCACAGGACCTCGGCAAAGCTTATGCGCTCGATATACACGGCTATGAAGAGAAAATGACTGACCATAAAGCTCACGCCGCCGGCGGAGAACCACTTATGCCCCTTCGGTATAAGCAGCACATCACCCAGCCAACTCGTCAGCAGAGCAAAAAGCAGCACGAGTGAGATCTTATCGACCGAAAAAACGTAATACAGCGCCAGAAACAGCAGCAAAAACGGCTTCGTCACGGCTCGACCGCGCTTATCGTCCTTCCAGCTGAAATACAAATGCGCTATGCTCGCCGCCGCTAACAAGACAAGAAATACGATCTTCAAACTCTATTCCTCCGATTTTTTATAATACCCCACAAGACTTTCGACAGTCTCGGAGAATATCTCTCTTATGCTCTGCTCCGTAAAATCCGTATGTCCGCTCACAAGGATGCAGGCCATTCCGTGGGCGTGGATTATCATCTGGTTATACAATCTGTAAGCCTTGTCGCCGCTGAGGCCGAACTCGGAAGCAACTATCGGCACAATTTTTTCCGTCAGCCCCTCGAAATTCATAAAAACATTCAGCGGCGTCGTCAGCCGCGCGCCGCGCGCCGACGGGACGAACAGCAGTTTATAAAGATTCGGCTCCGTTCGTGCAAAGTCGATCCACCTCAGTCCGATACGCATGAACGAAAGCTTTTCATAGGGTTTCTGCATAAACTCCGTAAAAATGCTCCTCGCCCTTTCGACCGTTGCCTCTATAGCATCATCCATATTGTCAAACGCCGTGAAGATCGGTTTTACCGAGCAGCCGAGTTCTTTTGCTATGCTCCGCGCGGTTACTGCGTCAATGCCGTGTGCTCGCGTTATGCCTATCGCCGCGTCTATAATCTTTCCGGCGGAAAACTGGGTTTCGGGTGCCATGATACACGCTCCTTTCATAGGTAACGCAAGTTACCTATTGAGTATATTGTATCACAGCGCATATCACTTGTCAATCCGCGCCGCTTGTTGAAAAGTCAATATGGCCGCAAAAATGCACCGGCGAAAAAACGTCGGTGCATTTTATTATTCAAAGTTCCCGGCTTCGGGCATCATTTCGGCGGAAATGCGCATGAGCATGCTCGAAAACAGCTCGATCTCCTCTTTCGAGAAGCTCTCCTCTATCCGGCCGAGGACGGTTTTTACATAGCTGCGCATGATATCGGTGTAGTTATAGTATTTTTCCGACAGGACAAGGTGATATTCTCTGCGGTCAGTGTCGGAATTCTGCTTTTTGAGGTATCCCTTTTTAATGAGGCTGTTGACCTTATAGGTCGCATTCGACTGCGAAATGTTCAAAAACTCGGCAAAGCGGCCGATCGTCGGCTCGTTGAGCGCATGGATTATCTCAATAGAAAACGCCTCCATTGCCGTAAGCGAGCCTTCGCGCTCGCGCACAAGCTCAAATATTCTGCGGAAAAATTCAAGCTTAAACTTATCGTACACTTCCAAAAAGTTATCCTGCAGCATACTGAGCTCCCCTTTCATTGCAGCCGATGTTTAAACTATTTTAATATATTTTAGTCAACTTGTCAATTTTCCGACAGAGAAAAATAAAAAAGGCAGCGATTTGCTGCCTTTTTTCACAAAAGCGCTTTATTCACTTACTTTTTACGCTTGCCGAACACGCCGTTTTTGGTTTCGACCGTCTCGCCGAGCGAGGAGGCAAAGCCGCGAAGAGCTTCCTTCTGTGCCGAGGTGAGGTTTTTCGGGACCGCGACCCTCACGGTAACAAACTGGTCACCTCTGCCGCCGGAGCGCAGGAACGGAATGCCCTTGCCCTTTAGGCGGAAGGTCGTACCTGTCTGCGTGCCCTCGGGTATGTTGAGCTTCACCTTGCCGTCGAGCGTGGGAACCTCGATCTCCGAGCCGAGCGCCGCCGTTGCAAAGGATATGTCCTGATTAAGGAGCACCGACGCGCCCTCGCGCTCAAACCTTGCGTGGGGCTGCACGAGCACCGTGACCAGCAGATCTCCAGCCGGGCCGCCGTTTACGCCGGCATTACCCTGTCCGCGCAGGGATATGGTCTGTCCGTCGTCGATGCCGGCAGGGATGCTGATGCTCACCTTGTGCTGGCGGCGGATGCTGCCGACGCCGTGGCAGGTGCCGCACGGGCTGTGGATGATCTTGCCGCGACCCTTGCACTTACTACAGCGCGTGTTCTGCTGCATCATACCGAACGGCGTGCGCTGCGTGGTTTTCACCTGACCCGAGCCCTTGCAGTCGGGGCAGACCTCGGCCGTAGTGCCCGCGGCGCAGCCTGTGCCCTTGCAGTCGGGGCACTGCTCAACGCGCGTTACGAACACTTCCTTTTTGACGCCGAACGCCGCTTCCTCAAACTTTATGTTCACGTTTGCGCGCAGATTTTCGCCCTTGCGCGGAGCGTTCGGGTTCTTACCGCCGCCACTGCCGCCGAAGCCGAAAATGTCGCCGAATATATCGCCAAAGCCGCCGAAATCACCGAAACCGCCGAAATCGCCAAAGCCGCCGAAACCGCCCTGGCCGCCATAGCCCTGGCTCGGGTCGAACGCGGCGTGGCCGAAACGATCGTACTTTGCGCGCTTATCAGCATCGGAAAGGACTTCGTAAGCCTCGTTTATCTCTTTAAACCGCGCTTCGCACTCTTTGTCGCCGGGATGAAGATCGGGGTGATTTTCTTTGGCAAGCTTTCTGTATGCTTTTTTGAGCTGATCCTCGGTAGCGTCCTTTGATACGCCGAGGACCTCATAATAATCTCTTTTTTCTGCCATACTTTCACCTCATTTTTTCGCTCAAGTCAAAAAAAGTCTGTGACTTTATATGACTTTTTTAACGCTCAATATGGGCGCACAGAGTGCGCCCATATTGATATCGTCGCTTTGCGATTACTTCTTATCGTCGTCGTCAACTACGGTGTAGTCTGCGTCGTAGTAATCCTGGCCGCCTGCATTGCCGCCGGCCTGAGCGTTGGGATCAAAGCCTGCGCCGCCCTGTGCAGCCTGAGCCGCCTGCGCTGCCTCGTACATCTTGCCGAACACATCGGTCAGCTCCTTGGTAGCGTTCTTGATGGCTGCGGTATCGGTGCCGGTCAGTGCGGTCTTGAGCGCCTGAAGCTTTGCTTCTATCTCGCTCTTGATGCTCGGATCGACCTTGTCGCCCATCTCTTCGAGGGTCTTCTCGGTCTGGTAGACGATCTGATCGCCTTCGTTGCGGGCGTCAACCTCTTCCTTGCGCTTTGCGTCTTCCGCTGCGTACATCTCGGCGTCCTTGACGGCCTTGTCGATATCTTCCTTGGACATGTTGGTCGAGGAGGTGATGGTGATGTGCTGCTCCTTGCCGGTGCCAAGATCCTTTGCGGAAACGTTTACGATGCCGTTTGCGTCGATATCGAAGGTGACTTCGATCTGCGGAGTGCCGCGGCGAGCCGGTGCGATACCGTCGAGGTTAAAGCGGCCGAGGCTCTTATTGTACTGAGCCATCTCGCGCTCGCCCTGAAGGACGTTTATCTCAACTGCGGTCTGGTTATCGGCCGCGGTGGAGAATATCTGGCTCTTCTTGGTCGGGATAGTGGTGTTGCGCTCGATCAGTCGAGTGCATACGCCGCCGAGGGTCTCAATGCCCAGAGACAGCGGAGTTACGTCCAGAAGCAGAACACCCTTTACGTCGCCTGCGAGAACGCCGCCCTGGATAGCTGCGCCGATAGCAACGCATTCATCGGGGTTGATGCCCTTGAAGCCTTCCTTGCCGGTAAGCTGCTTTACCATCTCCTGAACTGCCGGGATACGGCTGGAGCCGCCGACCATCAGAACCTTGGAGATATCGGAAGCGGACAGGCCGGAGTCGGACAGTGCCTGCTTTACAGGACTCATGGTCTTCTCAACGAGGTGATGAGTCAGCTCATTGAACTTTGCACGGGACAGGGTGACGTCGAGGTGCTTCGGGCCGGTTGCATCTGCGGTGATGTAAGGCAGATTGATGTTCGAGGTGGTAACGCCGGACAGCTCGATCTTTGCCTTCTCGGCAGCCTCGCGCAGACGCTGCATTGCGACCTTATCGCCGGACAGGTCGATGCCCTCTGCCTTCTTGAACTCGTCAACGAGGTACTTGGTGATGCATGCGTCGAAGTCGTCGCCGCCCAGGCGGTTGTTGCCGGCGGTTGCGAGAACCTCGATAACGCCATCGCCGATCTCGAGCACGGAGACATCGAAGGTGCCGCCGCCGAGGTCGTAGACCATGATCTTCTGATCGCTTTCCTTATCAAGGCCGTATGCCAGAGCCGCTGCGGTAGGCTCGTTGATGATACGCTTTACATCCAGACCTGCGATGCGGCCTGCGTCCTTGGTTGCCTGACGCTGTGCGTCGGTGAAGTATGCAGGAACTGTGATGACAGCCTCGGTGACAGGCTGGCCGAGGTAGCTCTCTGCGTCTGCCTTCAGCTTCTGAAGGATCATTGCGGAGATCTCCTGCGGAGTGTATGATTTATTATCAATGGTGACCTTGTATGCTGTGCCCATTTCACGCTTGATGGACGAAATTGTTCTGTCGGGGTTTGTGATGGCCTGGCGCTTTGCGACCTGACCTACCATTCTCTCACCGGTCTTGGTGAATGCAACGACTGACGGGGTGGTGCGAGCACCCTCTGCGTTTGCGATAACGACAGCCTCGCCGCCTTCCATAACGGATACGCAGCTGTTAGTTGTACCGAGGTCAATACCTATAATCTTACCCATAATGTAAATCCTCCTATTTGAAAGTCAATAATATACTAAATTAATTTATAATCAGTTCGCTACTTTTACCATAGCAAAACGGATCACCTTGTCATTGAGCTTGAAGCCCTTTTGGAACACCTCGACGACTTCGTTTTCTCCGTGGGACTCGTCCTCAACGTGCATGACCGCGTTGTGAACATTCGGATCAAACTTCTCGCCGAGCGCCGGGATCTCGGTTATGCCGAGCTTTTCGAGCGTCTGGTTAAACTGCACCATCGTCATTTCCACGCCCTTGCGGTACGCTTCGTCTGCCGTCGGCGTGGAGAGCGCTCTTTCCAGATTGTCGTAGACAGGAAGGAACTTGAGCAGCGTGTCCGCCTTTATATCGGCATACAGACCCTCGCGCTCTTTCTGGCTGCGCTTGCGGAAGTTATCGTACTCGGCGCAGAGCCTGAGGTACTTTTCCTTTTCCGCCTGAATGAGCTTTTCGGCCGTTTCCTTTATCTCGGCCTCTTTTTTGGACTCTTTCTTCTGCTTTTTGTCTTTTTTATCTTCCTTGGACTCCGCTTTCGCTTCGTCCTTTATTTCTTCGGCAGCTGCTTCGACCTTTTCTTCTTTAACTTCTTCGGTCTGAGGCTCCTGCTCTTTTTTATCTTTCTTACTGCTCATCTATGATGTCATCTCCCTTGATTATAAGCTTATTATGCATGCCCGACGGCGGTGCTGCTCCTGCGCCGAGGCGCTTTGAAAGTCCTGCCGCCAGAAAGCTCAGCTTTGCGGCGACTGCGGAATAATCCATCCTTGTCGGCCCGACAACTCCGATCAGTCCCTTTGTATTATCGCCCATGTCATAGCTTGCTATAACAACGCTTGAGTCCTTCAGCTCCTCTGCGATATTCTCGGGGCCTATGAGGACCCTGACCTCGGATTCGTCATCGAAAAGCCCGTTTTCCGCGTCGGCTATGATATGGCCTCCGTCGGAAAGGTAATTCATCAGCTTGTGCGCCTTATCCGGGTCACGGAACTCAGGCTGGCTGAGCAGTCTGTTCTCGCCCGTTATATAGGCTTCAACGCCATGCTGACTTTCGAGAGTTTCCATTGTAAACGACGCTATGACCGCCGCAAGACCCATCGTGTCGCCGGCGGCGCGCTCTGTTGAAGAGATCAGCAACGGCGTTATCTTGTCGCTCGAGATGCCGGTGAAGTTTGCGTTAAACAGCGTTGCAAGCTTCTGTATCATCTGCTGATCGACCGAAACCGGGAGATTTACGAGCTTGTTCTTAACCGTATTGTTGCTGAGCATCACAACGATTATGAATGTGTTGGCATCAATATAGATAAGATCAAAGCGCTTTATCGTCGCCGGAGCGTAGGCCGCAAGCGCAAGCGCCGGATAATCGGTCAGCTGCGATGCAAGCTTTCCGACATCGCGCATCTGCTCGTCAAGCTGAGTGAGCTTTTCGTTCAGGCGCCGGTTTATATCCTCGGCCTCTTCAAGGGAAAGCTTTTGCTTTTCCATAAGCTCGTTGACGTACATTCTGTACCCGGCAGGGGTCGGGATGCGTCCGGCAGAGGTGTGCGGCTGTTCAAGATAGCCCAGCGCCGTAAGTTCCGCAAGCTCGTTGCGAATCGTGGCGCTGCTGCAGCCGAGACCGGAGATGCTCGCAATGGCCTTGCTGCCGACAGGCTCGGCAGTTTTGATGTATTCATCGACCAGTGCGCCGAGTATTTTCTTTTTTCTTTCGCTTATACTCATTTAGCACTCAAACCTCTTGTCTGTTGGCACTCTTAGCCTTCGAGTGCTAATATAGCACTGTTTTTTATTCTTGTCAAGGCTTTTATTAAAAAATTCGTGCGAAAATTTATATATTTTTTCATGCGAAAGTTTTACTCGGCAAAAAAGCACCCGAAGCCGCAAAGCCTCGGGTGCTACATATTTAATTATAAGCCTCAGCTTCTGCCGGCGCTAAATTACTTTGCGCGGAACAGGAAGGTGACGGCCTGTGCACGGGTGCAGGTGTCGTTGGGAACGAAGGTAGTCCCGGTCACGCCGGTCGTGATCTTCTTTTCGACTGCCCACAGGATCGCGTTGTAGTAAACGCTGCTGTCTGACACGTCGCTAAACGGATTTGCTGCATCCTTTGCAAGCTCGGGCGAGCCTGCTTCACGGTACAGGAAGGTGACTATCTGAGCACGGTTGCAGGGGGAATTGGGCTCAAATGTGGTTGCGGTAACGCCGGTCGTGATCTTCTTTTCGACTGCCCACATAATTGCGTTGTAGTAAACGCTGTCCTTGCTGACGTCGGTGAAGGGGTTAGTAACGTTCTCGGCTACCTCGGGTGAGCCTGCCGCGCGGTACAGGAAGGTGACTATCTGAGCGCGGGTGCAGCTGCCGTTGGGGACGAAGGTGGTATCGGTAACGCCGGTCGTGATCTTGCTCTTGTATGCCCACATGATAGCGTCGTGGTATACGCCTGCCGTTACGTCGGTAAACGGCTCGGTGTAGCTGACGCGGCCCTGCGGAGCCTTGTACTGCTCGCCGATGGTACCCTTGAGCTCGGTGGTGATGTAGTCCATCAGTGCCTCGTCAAGAGGAATGCCGGTGTCGAACTGAGCGGTTGCGGAGGCGAATGCATAGTAGGTATCGCCGCCGGCTGCGAGGAAGTTGTTGGTGATGACCGCATAGGTTGCCTTTGCGTCAAACGCCTGGCCGTTTATGCTGTCGATGGTAACGCGGTTTATGGTCTTGGGACCGTAGTAGGTAGAGCCGGGATAGGTAGTGTCGTTTGCGTCATATGCCTTGGATGCATCAACGGTGTAGTTTATTCCGGAAACCTGGGGGAAGCCGCCGATCGCACTGTCGGGCGAGCAGTAGGTCGAAGCCTCAAGAGCCTCGAGCAGCTCTGCACCGGTGACATAGACAACGGCGATGGTGTTGCCGAAGGGCAGAACGGTGTTTACGTCCTTCTTGGTGATGTCGCCGGCCTTGATCGCCGCGCGGATGCCGCCGCCGTTTGTGACTGCAACAATGTTCTTCTCGTCAACCGTCACGCCGCCGGTCTTTTTGACCGACCATACCATGGAGTCGGTGATGAGGTCGCCGAGGTTAGTCTCGCCGTCGCGGTTGCCGTAGAGGTCGGTCTTGGTATTGTAGCTTCTGTCGCCGTTGAGCTCGACCTCGCTCTTTGCGAAAACGGTGCCGTACTCGGCGTTGATAGCGTCGGTGATGTCCTGAGCTGCCTTTGCAACCGCCTCGTCCTTTGCAGAGTCTTCGGTCACTTTGACGAGCATGTTCTTTTCGATCTTCTTGGTGGCATTGTCAATAACAATAACGCCGACATTTTCAAATGCGGTGCCGGTGGACTGGATAGGCTCGTTATTATCGCCCTTTTCCATAACGGTGTGGGAGTGGCCGTCGATGATGAAGTCAACGCCTTTCAGGCCTGCCCACAGGTCGGTCGAGCGGTTGGGCTTGCTCTCGGAGTCAACGCCGAGGTGAGACAGAACAACGATAACGTCGGTGCCGTCGGCCTTAAGCTTATCGGCCTCGGCCTGAACTGCCTTGACCATGTCATTGCCTGCGAGCCAGGTCAGACCCTTTATGAGGGCTGGGTTTGCCTTGGTCTGGCTTTCGGGCGTATTGACGCCGATGAAGCCGACCTTCAGGCCGTCAATGTCAAATACCTTGCTGCCTTCGAATGCGGGCTTGCCGTTTTCGTCGAGGATGTTGCAGCAGATGGTGCTGAATGTCGCTTCCTTGAGGTTTTCCTTGAGCTGAGCATAGCCGTAGTCAAACTCATGGTTGCCGAGGGTGGCGACGTCGTAGCCTGCCGCGTTCATCATCTTGACCGCGTTCAGGCCCTTGTTCGAGCTGACCTCGACCTTGCCCTGGCTGAAGTCGCCTGCGTCGGCAACTATCACCTTGGCGCCCTGGCTTTCATACTCCGCCGCAAGTGCAGCTATGTTTGCATAGCCGGCTATCGCACCGTGAACATCGTTCGAGTGTACAATAACGGTTTTGCCTGCCATAGACGGGGTCTCCCCTTCTGCGAATGCAGGAACCGCCAGAGCGAATATCATGGCGATGACCAGAAGCAGAGAAAGGAGTTTCTTGGTGTTTTTCATATTGCTCCTCCTGATAAAAATTTTTCGGTTGTGCCGATGTAAATTATTATAACATAGTCATATGCCGAACTTGAAGCATGAATTTTGCCACGCCTTAACATTTGACGTTTTAGCATAAAATCCGCAAATTATTTAGTGCATTATTGACAATCCTGCTCTTTACAAAATATTAATTTTTCGGGTAAGTGTCCGTTATTGACTTTTCATCATTAAATGTTATGATATTTTAGTCAGAAACGTCAGATCGATCTACAACGATTCAAAGGAGCATTTTACATGCCGTTTCATAAAAGGATATCCAAGAAAACACTAAAGCTTGCAATAATAATCCTGCTTGCAGCCGCGGTTTTGCTGGGCGTTGTGTTCACATGGTTCGGAACGTTTGAGCTGGCTCAGTTCAACACGCGCTCGCTCACCGATTGGCGGCTGGGCGGCTCGATCGACTACATCCGCAGCGCAGACGACGCAAAGCAGTATGACGCCGACGGCTTCGAATGGTTCTCCGATGAGCGCGGCGAGGGCATAATGCAGGCCGACACCGACACGCGCTATTACCTCGGCAAGCACCCCGATTCCGGGCTTGGCGGTTACGGCGTGATCGGCTTTTCCTCGGCCGAGAAGTCTTACTCCGTTCTCGGCATCCGCGTCGGCGACGATGAGCTTGACGCAAAAACGGCGCTGCTCGATGCGCGATACAAAATGGCCGACGGCGGCTTTAACTCCTGCCGCGCGGAAAAAGGCAGAGTGAGCATCGAGCTTACCTTCGAGCACGGCAAGGTCACAAACGTCGCCGCCTTCCTCTCCACCACCAACATTTTTTAGAGGCGCTTTAGCGCATCTACGAATACGCATATTGCGTGAACCCGGTATCGAAGGTGCGGAGGAAACCATAGTTGCCTCGCGCAACATCAGTGCGGTGCTGAGTTTTTTGCCCGGTTCGGAACTGCGGAGTAAACCGGGAAACTCTCGCGCCACATCAGCGCGACATAGGAGTTTGCCGCTGTGCCCCTTTGTCTTCCCCTTGAGGGGAAGATGCCGCTTGCGGCAGATGAGGTGTAATTCAAATTGCGGCATCAGCCGCCTCAATAATGCCTGTTCCGCTTTTTGCGGACGATTTATCTCTTTGTTAACAACGGTACGCTTTTTCTATAAAGTCCGAAACTGCCGTTAAATAAAAGTTGAGTAAAAATGCAGCTGCCGAACATGCGATAAAGCCTGTTCCCTACAAGGTGCGGTGCAAAACTCAGCAGCGCGCTAACGTATAGCGAGGCAGCCATGGTTTCGTCTGCGCCATCGACACCGGGCTACCAGAGATATACGTATCGGTAGGTGCGCTAAAGCGCCTCTAAAAAAATGGAACTTATAATAAAACATTTTAATGAGCTCTCCGCTCGGGAGCTGTTCGAGATATACAAATTGCGCGTATCGGTGTTCGTCGTCGAGCAAAGCTGCCCGTATCAGGAGGTCGATGACGCAGACAAGGCTGCTTATCACCTTGTTTTGCGCGACGAGGACGGCATACAAGCCTATGCCCGTGTGCTTCCGCCGGGCGTGAGCTTTGACGACGCTGCCATAGGGCGCGTTATCGCCGTAAAGCGGCGGCAAGGTTTCGGAAGCAGGATAGTCTCCGCCGCAATCGACACCGCGCGCGAAAAATTTTCGGCGAAAAGCATCAGTCTCGAGGCTCAGGTGTATGCAATGCCGCTGTACGAAAAGCTCGGCTTCCGCCCGACCTCGGAGGAATTTCTCGAGGACGGCATACCGCACATAAAAATGACGCTAAAATAAAAAAATCTTCGTATCACTTCCGATACGAAGATTTTTTGCTCATTTTATGCCGGATAGGAAACGATCAGCGCATCAACATCCGAAAGGCTCGTGCCTGCAAAGCCGTAAGCTCCGCCGTCGTTTTTTGTAAGTGTCACGCTGACGGTCTGCGCGTCAAGGTATTCGGGCGAAGCAAGGCGCGCCGAGACCATGTCGCAGATCGACTTTGCCCACCAGTCCTTGAAGCTCTGCGACGACTTGTCCAGCTCGCCGGCGGCGATGCGGTTTGCCGCGTCCTGCGCAAAGCCGGGGTAATCGTTCTGCGCCGTCTGCGCAACAGCCGCAATGGGACTGACCGTTACGGAAACGGTGTAGCCGTCGCCACCCTGCGCCGCTGGGCCGATCTCGTATTTTGCGCATTTATACATCCGGCGCATGAGGTCAAGAAGCTCGGTACGCGTCGCGTCGCCGCACTGCGCAAGATCAATGCCGAAGTATTCGCAGAAAACCTCCAGACTCACCTGCATGCCACGCTCATAGCGCTCATCGCAGCTGTCTTTCGTTTCGCCGCCGAGCATGGCAAGATATTCGTCGGAATACTCGCCGAGATACACGGCGTCGAGGCCGCCCCTGACATAGGCTGCCGGATCAAAGGTCTGCTTTGTCGCCTCGGGCGTGGGATCCGGCGCGCCGCCCTTATCCTTTCCGCAGCCGGCAAGCAGAGCAAGGCACAGCGAAAGTGCAAGCACAAGACACGCAAAGCGTCGGGACATATTTTTCATACTCTGAACTCCTTTTAGGTTTGTGTATAACTTTATACATTATAGTATTGGAAATTTGCCTCGCTGTCAATCACAATTTTTCCAATGCGGCATAGAATGCATCGACCGCAATTGGGGGAATTATATGACTTATGTACTTATTACGGCGGCAGGAATTGCACTTTGCAGCCTTGTCGGCGCTGTGATAGGCTTTCTGTTCGAGAATATACCGCCGGCAGTCGAGGACGCGCTGTCGGGCGCGGCGGCCGGCATAATGCTGTGCGCGGCAATACTCGGCCTTGTCGTGCCGTCGATGGAGTTTTCCGGCGCGCAGGCGCTGTGGCTCACGCCGCTGGGCATATTCTGCGGCGCATTCTTTTTAAGCGGCATAAACATCGTCGGTCCGCGGCTTGCAGGCGGCATGGGCATGACAAACGGCAATGACGAGGCATGCCGCCACGCGCTTTTATTCGTCGCGGCCATTGCGATACATCACTTTCCCGAGGGCATCGCCGCCGGGGTGAGCTTTGGAACTGGCAACATATCCGACGCTGTGACGGTGACAAGCGGCATCGCGTTTCAGAACATCCCGGAGGCCATGATAATCATACCGCCGCTGCTGAAAGCCGGAACGGGCAAAAAGCGCGCGGCGATAGTCGCGTTTATAAGCGGTGCAGTCGAGGTGGCCGGTGTATTTTTCGGCTACTTTGCCATAACGCTCTCGCGCGGCATACTGCCGTTTGCGCTCGCCTTTGCAGCCGGAACGATGCTGTATGTCATCGTTGACGACATGGTGCCGCAGACACACATCCGCGGCAGCGGCCGCCTTTCGACCTACTGCATGCTCCTCGGCTTCTGCCTTATGCTGACGGTCGATTGCCTTGTATCGTGAACGCAAAAAAGAGACTGCATTTTGCAGTCTCTTTTTTGTATTCACAGTATCTCTATATCAAACTGCCGCCCGGTCTGCGCATCGACAAGTACGAAAACGCGCTCTCCGCCGCTGCCTGCGCAGTCAAAGCCGTAGCACAAAACAGCGCCCCTGCCCTCGGTCGGAGCATAGCAAAGCTGCGCATCCGAAACGCTCAGCGTTTCCGGGATCGCGGCGCGCGCCGCAGCCTCGCTCACGGCGGCGGCAGCCTTCGGGTAAGTGCCGTGATTTTTGATATGCGCCGCTTCGTCGAAGGCATAGATATCGCCGTAATCACCGGCCACGGAGATGCGCACGCTGTCGTCAATGCACCTTACTCCGTTTTCGACGCACTCGAATTTCATCGTCTGCACGCTGCCGTATCGCTCGCTCGACGCAAGATACATTTCGCCAAAGCCGTGGGCAGCCAGAAAATCACGGGCTATCGCCTCAAGCTCGGATGACTCCATGTCTCCTGCCACGCTGCGCTCTGTGCTTAGCGACAGGACGTTGCCCTCGGCATCGACGCACACGCTGCCGCCGTCAAACGCAAAGCACACCGTGCCGTTCTCGGCGCTGTATTCAGCTTCGAGCTTATCCTCATCAAGGCCGAAAAACTCGGCGGCAATAGCCTTGGCCTCGCTCTGGGCGATAGGCTTTTTGCCGGTGCTCTGCGCGGTTTTTGCGTATTTTCCGTCGTAGCCGTCAAGCTCGGCCGCGCCGATGCCGTCCTCTATTCCGAGCATGGACGCACTCAGCCTGTCGCCGGAATCTGCAAACACGTTCTCCGGCTCGTCAAGCAGCACATTGCCGTCGTTTATCTCGTCGCGCAGCTCGCTCAGCTCCAGTGCCAGCGCCGCGGCAGTTTTGTAAAGCGAGGCAAAATTCCGCCGCGCGGCATCGTCAAAGCCCGACTGCGCCGAGGTTCGCAGGCTGCCGCGCGCATAGTCGCCGGCGATCCCGATAAATGCCGCCGTCTGCTCCAGCTCCTGCGTTGAAAACGGCAGCACGGCCATGGTCATCTCGGCCGCAAGGCAGCTTCCGTAGATATCCGCGCACAATTGGCCCGACAGCTCCGCGCCGCTTGCATACGACGCGCGGTGCAGCGAGTCAGAAAGCGCCGACACCGAGCCGACCACCTCCTCGAACGCGTGCGCATAGCCGTACTCGGCCGTGCGGCGATAGCTGCCCTCCATGCCGAAATGCACCGCCGTGTACGCGCCCAGCGCAACGATCGCCGCCGCAAGATATGTGATGATGAGTATAAACATCTTTTTTCTTATATACATGGAAACACCTCGGTGTAAGTGTTTCCGAAACTCCGCCGATTATGCAGTCACGCAAAAAGCCTTCTCCGTTTTTTCGGAGAAGGCTTTCATTTAAATTAATCGTCTTAATCGTCTTCGTTGTCATCTTCCTTAGGTTTTTTGACTACGAGGACTTTTTCGACTCTCAGTCCGTCCATTTCAAGGACGGTGATGTGCAGATTTTCATAATCAAAGCTGTCGCCCACCGAGGGGAACGAGCCGAACATCTCGATCGTCCAGCCGCCGACGGTTTCGCTTTCGGCCTCGAAATCGCGCTCACGGATGCCGACAAGGTCGATGAAATCGGAGATGCTCATATCGCCGTCAAGCTCGAACTCGCCGTCCGAGCGCTCGAGGATCTCTTCCTTTATCTCGTCCGTATCGTCCCATATCTCGCCGACGAGCTGCTCAAGGACATCCTCCATCGACAGTATGCCCAACGTTCCGCCGTATTCGTCGGTGACGATGGCCAGGTGCTGCTTTGCCTTGCGCAGCTCGGTGAGCACCGCGGGCAGCTTCATGGTTTTATAAACATAGCACGGCGGCATGAGCAGACTGCGTATATCCGGCTTCTCGTCGCCTGCAAGCGCTTTGAGGAAGTGATTGAGATACAAAACTCCGATCACGTTATCCACGCTGTCCTCATAAACCGGGATGCGCGAGAACGGCGCATTCTCGATCGTTTCGATCTGATCGGCCATGTCCTCGTCGATATCCAACGCTACAACGTCAACACGCGCGGTCATTACCTCGGAGGCCATTATATCCGAAAAGTCTATCGCCGCCTGCACAAGCTCCGAGCGATCCTCGTCAAGGACATCCTCGTCCTCGGCGGTCTCTATGATAGAGCTCAGCTCCTCGACGGCGGCTTCCTCGTCGGTATCCTCGGCTTCGCCCTTGAGCCCAAGCGTCAGCAGCTTTATAAGCCCGACGACAAGGCGGATAAGCGGCATGAATATGATCGTCAGACCGCGCACAAAGTAGGCATACGTCAGCGCCAAGCGATTTGCGCTGGCCTTTGCCACGATCTTCGGTATTGTTTCACCGAAGATGATGACCAGAATCGTTATCGTGAGCGTTGACACCCACGCATAGCTGTCGTCGCCGTTGCAAAGCTCCAGCACCAGCAGCGAGCCGAGCGAGGAGTTTGCTATGTTCGCGAGGTTATTGCCTATAAGTATTGCCGAGAGCGAATCGTCAAAATTATCGACGATCTTCACCGCGACCTTGGCGCGCTTTGAGCCGTCGTCACGGGCGTTTTCAAGCCTCATGCGGTTGCACGAGGAGTAAGACATCTCGGCCGAGGAGAAGATATGCGAGAAAATTATGCAGACGATTATTCCGCAGACATATACCCAGGTCATTTCTCCTCACCTCCCTCATCGATGAGGCGCACCCTCAGCCGCAGTATTCGGTTGTTATGCATTTCCGACACGGTGACCTCGACATTTTCATACCTGAAGCTGTCGCCCACCGAGGGGATATTGTCAAACTGCTCGTAGGCCCACTCGCCCAGGAGCTTATTCGTGAACTCGTCATCGTCGTCCTCGTCAAGCTCCAGAAGCTCGAAAACGTCGCTGACGGTCATCTCGGCGGTGCAGTCCCACTCGCCGTTATCCAGCGCGACATACGGCTCTTCGACGACGTCGTCCTCGTCCCAGATCTCGCCCACGAGCTCCTCGAGGATATCCTCGACCGTCACTATGCCGAGCGTGCCGCCGTAGTTATCCGTAACCACGGCCATATTGAGCCGCTTTTTGCTCATCACCGGAAGCAGCCCGTCTATATTCGTGCTGCCGTGGATGAAGTACGGCTCATCCAAAAGCGCGCGAACGTCCATTTTCTCGCCCTCGCGCAGGTATGTTTTTATAAACTTGCGTATCGACAGTATACCTATGATATTATCGATGCTGCCCTCGTACACGGGAAGGCGGCTGTGAGTTTCGCTGCGTATGGTGCCGAGCATCTCGTCAACGGGATCGTCGATGTCAAGCGCGACTATGTCCACGCGCGAGGTAAGTATACTCTCGACCGTCGTTTCCGCAAATTGCAGAGCCGAGCTTATAAGCTCGCCGCGCTCCTCATCGAGGCTGCCCTCTTCGGTCATATCCTCAATGATATCATATATCTCGTCCTCGGTGACGGATATCTGCGGATCGGCCTTGGCAAGCTTCGCGGCGAAATTGCCTATCGCCGTCAGCAGCGTTGCAAGAGGCTTGAGAACGGTCATGAAAAACCACAGCGAACCGGCGACCGCCAGCGACAGCCGCTCGCTGTATTTCTTTGCGATGCTCTTGGGCAGCATCTCGCCGGCAAAGAACACAACCAGCGTCATTACAAACGTGCTGATCGTAACTGCACCGCTTACGCCCGGGAACATGCGCGTTACCGCAAGCGTAGCTATGCTCGCCGCGGAAAGATGTACGATATTCGTGCATATGAGTATGCTCGTTATCGCAAGGTCAAAATTATCGAGCACCTTCAGCGCCCGTATTGCTTTTGCCTCGCCGCGCTCGGCGCGGATCTTTATCCTGACCTTGGAGACCGAGGCAAACGAGGTCTCCGCCACGGCAAAATACGCCGCGCACAGGATAAGCAGAATTACGACTATCAGCGACAATCGACTGGCATCGTCCATTTCGGATCTAACACTCTCCATTCGTGGGCTGCTGCCCGGTAAATTAAAAATCAGTATAGCATAGCAAAAACTCACAGTCAATATTTTAGAGGCGAATTGCTGCACCTACGGATACGCATATTGCGGTTGCCCGGTGTCGAAGTTCCTGGCAAAACCGTGCGGCTTTGCAGCTGATAGCTGTTAGCCGATGGTGTGCGCAAGCGCACTTTTTCAATAGCGCCTTTACGCTGATACCAATACGCATATTGCAGCAGCCCGACCGGAAACAGAGGAATAAACCATAAAGAAAGGACGACCATAGGCCGCCCTTTCTTTGATAATGTAGCGGTTAACACCGCAGATTTAATAACACCTCATCCGCCACCAAAGGTGACACCTTCCCCTCAGGCTACGCAGGGGAAGGCAAAAAGAGGGGGGCGGTCTGTGACCGCCCCCAATGAATAATGAATGATGAATAATTAATAGTGAATAATTGCCGATACACATACTGCGTCAGCACGACCGGTGGGTGCCGACAAAACCGTGGCAATCGGGCGGCCAATGGCCGCCCCTACGAGGTGCGGCGCAAAATTCAGCAGCGCACTTGCGTTACGCGAGGTACGCACGGTTTCCTCCGCGCCCTCGACACCGGGCTACCAGAGATATATGTATCGGTAGGTGCCTCAATTCGCCTCCGAATAAGCTTCGATGCCTTTTTTGAGCAGCTCCATGCAGCGAGTGATGTCCTTTTCGTTTATGACGTAGGCCATGCGGATCTCGTTAACGCCGGTGTGCGGAGTTTTGTAAAAGCTCTCGGCCGGGGTGAACATCAGGGTATCGCCGTTATCGTCGAACTCTTCGAGCATCCAGATCTGGAACTTCTCGGCATCGTCAACGGGCAGCGCCGCCATAACGTAGAACGCGCCCTTCGGCTCGGAATACACAACGCCGGGGATCTTCTTGAGCCCCTCAACGAGCGTATCCTTGCGCGCGCAGTACTCCTTGCGCACGGCGTCGAAATACTCGGGGCCGACCGAATACAGCGCCGCGGACGCGACCTGGTCGATTGTCGATGCGCAAAGGCGGCCCTGGCACCACTTCATTGCGTGGTTATACAGCTCCTTGTTTCTTGTGATGACGCAGCCGATGCGCGCGCCGCAGGCCGAGAAGCGCTTGGAGACCGAGTCGATGACAACGACGTTATCATCATAACCCTCAAGCTGGAGAAGGCTCATGAGCTTTTCGCCGCCATAGACGAACTCTCGATACACCTCGTCGCCGATGATGAACAGGTCGTGCTCCTTGGCAATGTCGGCCATGAGCTTCAGCTCTTCCTCGGTGAGGATGGTGCCGGTCGGATTGCCGGGGTTTGTGAACAGTATCGCGCGGGTGTGCTCGTTGATGCATGCCTCGATGCGCTCGCGCACGGCAAACTTATAGCCCTCCTCTGGCTTTGTGGTCACGGGGCGGATAGTCGCGCCGGTGAGGGTGACAAAGGTCGAGTAGTTGGGGTAAAACGGCTCGGGGATGATGATCTCGTCGCCCTCGTCGAGGATGCAGGAGAGCGCTATCTGGAGCGCTTCCGAGCCGCCGGTCGTGATGAGCACCTGCTTATTGGTTATCGGAGCATCTATCTTGCCGTAGTAATTGACAACGGCATCGATCATCTCGGGAACGCCGTCGGACGGAGCATACGCCAGAACCGGCTGCGAGAAATTCTTCACGGCTTCAAAGTACGCCTCGGGAGTCGCTATATCGGGCTGGCCGATGTTCAGATGATAAACCTTTTTGCCCTTCTTGACCGCCTCTGCGGCGTAGGGCGCGAACTTTCTCATCGGGGAAAGGCCGCATTTTTCGATCTTGCTTGAAAACTTCATTTTTCTTTCCATCCTTTCCGAAATCGCAAATTTGCCATTTAATTGCATGTTTTGCTGAGCAAAACTATCAATTATTTCACGCAAATGCGTTGAAAACGCGGCAGTTTAGAGACGATATTTCCTCACATTGTTCAAAACTGCACTCACTTTGCAGCAATATTGTATCACTGCCGCACATTATATTCAACCGTTCGCACGCAAAATTCCTTGACAACATTTCTCCAATTTTTTAGTGGCGAATTGACGCACCTACGGATACGCATATTGCGGTGACCCGACCGGAAACAATGGGATAAACCATAGCGTTTCGCATCCCGTTAGTACGGCACTGAATTTTTCGCCGCACTCCATTGGCTCTCAGCTAACAGCTAACAGCTATCAGCTACGGTGAAACCGTATCCGTAGGTGCGCTAAATCGCCACTAAAAATATTGATTGTGCAATGGATTTTGTGATATAATTTCAAAAACGACTGCACGGAGGTGGCATATGCCCTATAAAGCGAAAAGTGACCTTACAAAAGCGGCCATAAAAAAGAGCTTTTTAGCGCTGCTGAACGAAAAGCCGATAAACCAGATCAGCGTCCGTGACATTGCCGAGGGCTGCGGCTTCAACAGAAACACGATCTACTATCACTATGACGACATTCCCTGCCTTGTCGAGGAGATCGTCATCGAAACCGCCGAAAAGATCATCAGCGATTATTCCGACTATCACTCGCTTGAAGCCTGCATTGACAAGATGGCGGAGTTTGCCCTTGAGCACAAGCGCACCGTTCTTAATATATACAACTCGTCAAACCGCAGCGTGTACGAGCTGTATCTTATGAAGGTCTGCGGCAGCGTTGTCGAAAACTACCTGCACACAATGTTCGGCGATGTAAAGGCCGATCCCGAAAGCCGCGAGATACTCGTATGGTTTTATAAGTGCGAGTGCTTCGGCCAGATCATCGACTGGCTCAACTGCGCAATGAACTACAACATCTCCGAGCAGTTTTCAAAGCTGTGCAAGCTGCGCGAGGGCTTCGTGGATATTCTCGTCGAACGCTGCCGAATCGAATAATAGCCGACGCTTTTTCCTGATCCTGTTGAAATGCACAAAATTTCAACAGGATTTTCGTTTATAATAGCGCATTTACAAGAAACGACCGTTTTTTGTAAAATTATTCTCAGCAAGGCCAAAAATGCTATTATAAGGGAGATAAACGATGAAAAAGCGACTGCTAAGCATACTGCTCGTGCTGCTGATGGCGTTAACTCTTTTACCCCTCGGCGCATTGGCAGACGACGATAACAAATGCGGAGAAAACCTGACATGGGAGTTTGCAGACGGCATACTGACTATCTCGGGAACGGGAGACATGTATGATTACAGCAGTGCCGATCCCGCTCCATGGAGCGCAAAAAACAACGACATTAGCGAAATAACCGTATTGGACGGCGTTACAAGCATTGGAGACAACGCCTTTCATTCTTGCTGTGCAGAAAGCATTGACCTACAGTGCACTTCTTTAGTATCAATTGGTAAAAATGCATTTTCACGCTGCACAACGCTCACGAGCATTTTCATCCCCGACAGTGTTCAGTCCATAGGAAGCGAGGCTTTTTCGCTTTGCGAGGGGCTTTCTATGGTAGAGCTGCCGACTACGCTAACCAAAATTCCGGATGGTATATTTACAGATTGTACGCTGCTTGACAGTATCACGATCCCCGACACCGTTACCGAAATCGGCGCGAATGCGTTTTTGAGGTGTACGGCATTCATCCTCGAAAAGCTGCCGGCCGGCATAAAAAGCATAGGCGCTGCCGCTTTTGCAAACTGCGGCAATATTGAAAGCTTAGCGCTTCCCGGAACTCTGGAGAGCATCGGCGAAGCCGCGTTCGGCGGCACGATAATCGACAAAGCAAGCTTTGACGGGACACTTGAGAAATGGAAGGCTATCGGCGGCGACGGCTGCGGCATTGCTCAGGACAAAATAGATTTTCTCGAGCACACCTGCGATTTCAGCGGCTGGAAATATGACGAACACAAGCACTGGCAGCAGTGCGCCTGCGGAAAGACGCAAAACGAAGGAGCTCACACGGGCACCGGAAAGACTTGCGATGTATGCGGTGCTGTGCTGTCGGAAGCTTTGGGCAGCGGAAGCATCGACGGCGGTCTGAGCTGGTCGCTTTCGCGCAGCGGCGCTCTCACCATAAGCGGCAGCGGCAAAATGCCCGATTTTTCATCCGTCGCAAACGCGGCGCCATGGGATAAGCAAAAGGACAAAATTCAAAGCGTCGTCATCGAAAGCGGCGTGCAGAGCATATCGGGCGGCGCGTTTTCCGGCTGTACGGCTCTTGAAAAAGTCAGCATATCCGACACGGTCGCACAAATCGACCTGAATGCATTTGACGGCTGCACGGCTCTCGCGGAGTTTGAGGTCGCAGCGGACAACAAGGCGTTTTCGTCCGACGGCGGAGTGCTTTTTTCCGCCGACAAAGAGCTTCTGCGCTGTCCCGTCGGCAAGGCGGCAGACTGCACCGTTCCGAGCGGCACCGTCGCCATTGCCGGCGGCGCGTTCAAAGATTGCTCAAAGCTCGAAAGCCTTGTCATTCCCGATTCGGTGATATCGATCGGCAAGAGTGCGTTTGAAAACTGCGCGGCCTTAAAGCGCATCACGCTTCCTAAAAGCATAGCAAAGCTTGAAGCATTGACCTTTTCCGGCTGTGCCGCGCTTGCGGAGATCACGCTGCCCGACGGCGTTAAGACTCTCGGCGAAAAGGTATTTTCGGGCTGTGCCGCGCTCAAAAGCGTGAAAATTCCGGCCGAGGTGACCGTCATTCCGACCGAGGCGTTTTCCGGCTGCTCATCGCTTGAGAGCATAACCATACCGAAAAGCGTCAGCCACATAAACGAGCGCGCCTTCGACAGCTGCACGGCGCTGAAAAAGGTAGACTATCTCGGCAGCGACACAGACTGGAGCCAGGTCACTAAAGAAACCGGCAACAACGTACTCGACAATGCCGAAAAGAGCTTTACCCGCACAGATCACGAGCACAAATACACCGACACCGTTATCCCGCCGACATGCACCGAGCGCGGCTGCACCGTGCATCTGTGCGCCTGCGGCGATAAGCGCGAGGACAGCTACACGCCGCCGCTCGGGCACAGCTACAAGGGCGGCATATGCGTCCGCTGCGGCATACTCGATCCGAACAAGGACATCCCGCACAAGCACGATTTTATCCCCATCGTCACAAAGCCCACTTGTCTGACCGAGGGATTTACGACCTACGCCTGCTCCTGCGGCGAGTGCTACACAAAGGATTATGTCAGCGCCGTCGGGCATAAAACGCAGCTGCAAAACGCCAAAGCCGCAGGCTGCATGACCGGCGGCTACACCGGCGACGAGGTATGCACCGTCTGCGGCAAGGTGTTCAAGCAGGGCAGCGTCATATTCGCTCTCGGTCACGATCCTCAGCCTGCGCGCGTCAAAGCGCCGACATGCACCGAAAGCGGCTACACGGGTGATCTTATCTGCATGCGCTGCGGAGACATGACACAGATCGGCAAGACCGTTGCGGCAGCAGGGCACAAATTTTTCGGCGGCGTGTGCTCGGTCTGCGGCACGAAGGGTGCGGAAGCCGTGCCGGAATTTGACGATGTTAAGTCCGGCGCGTTTTACTTCGACGCCGTGCAGTGGGCGGTGGAAAACGGCATAACAAACGGCACGGGGAAAAATACTTTCTCGCCGAACAACGTCTGCTCGCGATACCAGATAGTGATGTTTCTCTGGCGCGCGGCCGGGCAGCCTGAGGCCAAGGCGGCCGTGAGCTTTGCCGACGTAAAGCCCGGCGACATTTTCTATGAAGCGGTGCAATGGGCGGTCGAGCGCGGCATAACAAAGGGAACGAGCAGCACTAGCTTTTCACCATTCGCACCCTGCACGCGCGGACAGATAGTCACGTTCCTGTACCGCTCGGCAGGCTCGCCCAAGGTAAGCGGCGCATGCAATTTTTCCGATATTCCCGCCGACTCGTTCTGCCATGACGCTGTTATTTGGGCAAGCTCCGAGGGCATAACCAATGGCACAAGCGCCGGGCGCTTTTCACCGAACGAAGGCTGCACGCGCGCACAGGTCGTGACCTTCCTCTATCGCGCGTCCGGAGGCAAATAAACGATCTTATACAAGCACAAGGCTCTCCCGAAAGAGAGCCTTTTTCATATTTTCGTGACAAGCGGCGGCGGATTTGGTATAATATAATGTAAACCAAAAATAAGGACTGATAACAATAGAGACTAACGATATAAAAATCGAACGCGCGGTGCTGGCCGGACTTGCGGCGGCGTCGATGGAGCAGTCGGAGCGCTCAAGCGAGATCTCGATGCAGGAGCTTGCCGCGCTTGTCGAAACGGCAGGCGGTCAGGCCGTCGGCATGATGATACAAAACCGCCCGACTCCCGATCCGCGCAGCTTCATCGGCGACGGTAAGGTTGCCGAGCTGAAGGAATTTATAGAAATGAACAACTGCGACCTTGCCGTTTTCGACAACGAGCTGTCACCGTCGCAGATGCGAGTCCTCGGCGAGGAGCTTGGGGTCAAGGTGCTCGACCGCTCGGGGCTTATCCTGGATATTTTCGCCCAGCGCGCACAGACGCGCGAGGGTCAGCTTCAGGTTGAGCTTGCGCAGTACAAATACCTGCTGCCGCGTCTGACGGGTATGTGGACGCACCTTGTGCGCCAGACGGCCTCCGGCGGCTCATCGCCCATCGGAACGCGCGGCCCCGGCGAAACTCAGCTCGAGACCGACCGCCGCCATATCCGCAGGAAGATCCAGAAGCTTGAGGAGGAGCTTGCCGCCGTGCGCAAGGTGCGCTCGACCCAGCGCCGCAAGCGCGAGAAAAACGACGTTCCCGTCGTTGCGCTCGTCGGCTACACCAATGCCGGAAAGTCAACGCTTTTAAACTGCCTGACCGATGCCGGCATACCGGCAAATGACCGTCTTTTCGACACGCTCGACACCACAACGCGCAAGCTGCGCATCGATGAAGTGACCGAGGTGCTCATATCCGACACCGTCGGCTTTATCCGCAAGCTTCCGCACCATCTGGTCGAGGCGTTCAAGGCGACGCTCGAGGAGCTGAGCTACGCCGACGTTCTGCTGCATGTCATAGACATATCAAACCCCGACTGGGAGGAGCAGGCGCGCGTCGTTGACGAGCTTATCTGCCAGCTTGGAGCCGAGCAGACGCCGTGCATCCGCGTTTTCAACAAGTGCGACGCCTACCTCGGCATACTGCCGCACGGCGAGGACGTTGTCTGCCTTTCGGCAAAAAGCGGCGAGGGCGTACAGGAGCTGGTGCAGCGCCTGTCGGCTCTGCTCGACCGCGGCAACCACAAGGTCACGCTGCGCATACCGTATTCCGACGCCGGGATCATGGATCTTTTAAACCGCGAGGCCGCAGTGACGAGCCTTGAATATCTCGACGACGGCATCAAGGCCGAGGTCACTGTTCCGCCCGAGGTTTTCGGCAAGGTAAAGCGGTATATACCCAATTACACCGAGCCCAAGGAGGACTGGGAGGATTGAGCGAGTATTTCGTGCCAGCCGGCAGCGGCGAGGCTGAATTTGTCGAAAAGCGTTCGAGCTTTCTCGGCCATGTGCGATTTGTCGAAACCGAGGACGCCGCGCGCGACTTCATAAACGAGATGAAGAAAAAGCACTATGACGCACGGCACAACTGCTGGTGCTATATAATCCGCGGCGGAGCCGTGCGCTACTCCGACGACGGCGAGCCGCAGGGCACGGCAGGACTGCCGATGCTCGAAGTGTTCAAACGCGAGGGCGTTGAAAACGTCGTGTGCGTCGTCACGCGGTATTTCGGCGGAGTTCTGCTCGGAACGGGCGGACTGCTGCGCGCATACACGAAAAGCGCGAAGGACGCGCTGGACGCGGCCGGGATCGCCGCCGTGCGCCGCTGGGTAAAGCTCGAGGTTGCCTGCCCGTATTCGCTTCTCGAGCGCATGAAAACGGAGTGCCTTTCGCTTGACGGAGCTGTGCAAAACGTTGATTACGGCGCGGACGTGCTGCTTTCGCTGCTGCTGCCGGAGAATAACGCCGAGGCTTTTTCCGCGCGCGTTACGGAGCTGAGCGCCGGAGCATGCAGCGCGCAGACCGTGGGCGAGGAGCTTATGCCGGTCAGAATAAAATAACTTTTTCGGGGGTACAGCCGTACCTCCGAAAATTTTTTCGAGAAAATTTAAAATAAATTGCAGGGAAATGCGAATTTGCGTCGTATAAAGTATTGAAAGAAAATTTGATGCCTTTTTTGATTGGAGGGAAATGCATGGCGTGTCCGAGAGAAAAGCGAGAGATGATCGAGCGAACGCTCGTCGGCGAGTTCGGCGTCAGAGCCGAGGACTCAAAGGGTCGGCGCACACCGGAGCCGGAGTGCGAGATACGCACCTGCTTCCAGCGCGACGTTGACAGAATAACGCACTCCAAGTCCTTCCGCAGATTAAAGCACAAAACTCAGGTGTATCTGCGTCCGGAGGGCGATCATTACAGAACGCGCCTTACGCACACGCTCGAGGTATCGCGCCTCGCGCGCACGATAGCCAGAGCGCTCGACTTAAACGAGGATCTCACCGAGGCTATGGCGCTGGGCCACGATCTGGGACACACACCGTTTGGTCACGCCGGCGAGCGCGCGCTCAACAAAATATACGAAGAGGGCTTCAAGCACTATGAGCAGTCGCTGCGCGTTGTCGATATCCTCGAGCGCGACGGTCGGGGGCTTAACCTGTGCTATGAAACGCGCATGGGCATCCTGCATCACACGCACGGCGCGCCGGACGACACAACCGAGGCGACCGTCGTTCGCCTTGCCGACCGCATCGCGTACATAAATCATGACCTTGACGACACCATCCGCGCCGGAATACTCCGCGCAGAGGACGTTCCCGACATGATCCGCACGCGCTGCGGCGAGCGCAACAGTGAGAGGATAAATTCTATCATGCTCGACCTCATTGAAAACAGCGGCGGCGGAAAAATTCAAATGAGCGATTACATGCAGGAGGCGGTCGATTTCTTCCACGCCTTCATGTATTCGGACGTGTACACCAATCCGATTGCCAAGGGCGAGGAGAGCAAGGTTGACGGCATCATCGGCTCGCTTTTTGACTATTACCTCAAGCATCCGGATAAAATGCCGGACGAGATGCAGCTTATCGCAAGCCGCGAGGGCGTTTCGCGCGCCGCTTGCGACTATATATCAGGTATGACCGACGGCTACGCCATGGAAAAATACAGCGAGATATTTATCCCCATGTCGTGGACGGTGAAATAAAATTAATAATGAATAGTGAATGATGAATAATTAATGTGTGCGCAAGCGCACGGATTTAATTCAACCCCTCGGCAGCAAAGCTGCCTGCTCCCCTTAACAGTGGAGCCAATCAGGGGCGGCGAAAAATTCAGCAGCGCATTGCTGTAGCGCGAGGCAAACGCGGTTTCCTCCGTTGTTCCGAACCGGGCAACGGCAATAAGCGTATCCGTAGGTGCGCTAAAGCGCCTCTAAAAGAAAGGATGGGCAATGGCTATACCGGAGAGCTTCCTTCAGGAGCTTGTTGAAAAAAACGATATAGTAGACGTTGTGGGCGAGTATGTGCGCTTAACGAAGCGCTCCGGCTCGAACCAATTCGGCCTGTGCCCGTTCCACAGCGAGAAAACGCCGTCGTTTTCCGTGTCGCCGGACAGGCAGATATATCACTGCTTCGGCTGTGGCAAGGGCGGAGGCGTTATAAATTTCATAATGGAGATCGAAAACCTCAGCTTCCCTGAGGCCGTTGAGTTCCTGGCAAAGCGCGTTGGCATGACAATGCCCGAGCAGGAGGATAGCCGCGAGGCGAAAAAGCGCCGTCGGCTTCTGGACTTGAACCGCGACGCGGCGAGGTTTTTCTACTCGTGCCTCAGCAAGCCCGAGGGCAAGCCTGCGCTTGACTACATGGCGCGGCGGCAGATAACACCGCATACGGCAAAGCGCTTCGGGCTCGGCTACGCGCCGGACACATGGGACAGCCTCATAAACGCGATGAAGGCGCTCGGCTACTCGGAGTATGAGATGTTCGACGCCGGACTTGTCCGCAAGGGCAAAAACGGCGGACACTACGACACCTTCCGCAACCGGCTCATGTTCCCGGTCATCGACGTCAGGGGCGATTTCATCGGCTTTTCCGGCAGAATACTCGGCGACGGCGAGCCGAAGTATATGAACAGCCCGGAAACGATGGTGTTCAACAAAAGCCGCAATCTTTTTGCGCTTAATCTGGCTAAAAAGTCGAAGAGCGGACATATAATACTTGCTGAGGGCAACGTTGACGTCGTGATGATGCACCAGGCCGGCTTTGACGGCGCGGTCGCGTCGCTCGGCACGTCGCTCACGCCCGAGCAGGCGCGGCTGATCTCGCATTACACGAACGAGGTCATCATCGCTTACGATAACGACGGCGCAGGCAAAAAAGCCTCGCAGCGCGCCATCGGGCTTCTGGAAAAGCTCGATCTGAAGGTCAAGGTGCTGTCGATGAGCGGTGCAAAGGATCCGGACGAGTATATAAGGACCAAGGGCGCAGACGCGTTCCGAAATCTGATAGACAAGTCGGAGAACCACATCGACTACCAGCTGCAAAATGTGACGGATAAATACGACCTGAGCATCGACGAGCAGAAGGTCGCATTCTTGAAGGAAGCCTCGGATATGGTCGCGCACCTGCCGGGCAGCGTGGAGCGTCAGGTCTACGCGATGCGCGTTGCGTCAATGGCCGGTGTTGCCAGCGACGTTGTCGCGCAGGAGGTTGAGCGAAGGCGCAAGCGCCTTGTGCGCACGGCCCAGCGCACCGACGCAAAAAGCGCCTCACATCCCGAGCGGCAGTTTCAGCCCAAGGCAAAGGAGCTGCACTATGAAGATCCCGAATCCGCCGCCGCCGAGGAGGGCATAATAAGGCTTCTGTATCTCGATCAGGGCATCTGCCGCGGCAAGGAGCTCCCGCCGCCGGAGATCTTCTCGTCGCCGGCGCTGGCACGGATATATTCCGTGCTCAAATCAAAATTTGAAAACGGCGAAATAATCAGCATGGCCTCGATGAGCGCAGTGCTGCTTCCGCAGGAGGCGGCGCTTTTGGCCTCGGTTCTGCAAAAACCGGAGGCACTGCGAAACGGTGACAAGGCGCTTGCCGATTACATAGAAAGGATCCGCTCCCGGCACGAGCTGAAGCAGTCGGGCGAGGACCTTCGCAAACTTGCAAACAGACTTAAAGAAACCAAAGGATATGAGGGGTAAAACTATGGATAAAGACATTGAAACCATGACCGCGCAGGATCTCGAGCGCGCAACCGACGAGCTGCTTGCGGCAGACGCCGCAAAATCGGCTCCGAAGAAAAAAAGCACGCGCCGCACCAAGTCCGCCGAGGAAAAGCCCGTCGAGGAAGCGGCAGAGGCGAAAACCACCGAGGATATCCTCAACGAGCTCATGGAAAAGGCGAAGAAAGCCGGCAAGATCACCACAAAAGAAATCGCAGCGCTCGAGGAAAAGGGCGTTGACGCCGACTCTATCGCGAAGTTTTACGACGCCCTCGAAGCCAGCAAGATAGAGATCGACATCAGCGACGACGACGCAGTCACGATCCTTGACGACATCGACATGCCCGAAATCGAGGAGCTTAACGAGATCGAAGAGGTCACCGAGGAGGAAATGGCCGACGTTAAGGTCGATGACAGCTACAGCACCGACGACCCCGTCCGCATGTTTCTCAAGGAGATCGGCAAGGTTCCGCTTTTGACCGCCGAGGAGGAGGTCGAGCTTGCGATAAGAATGAGCCAGGGCGACGAAGAGGCAAAGCGCCGCATGACAGAGGCAAACCTGCGCCTGGTCGTTTCGATCGCAAAGCGCTATGTCGGCCGCGGCATGCTGTTCCTTGACCTCATTCAGGAGGGCAACCTCGGCCTTATAAAGGCAGTTGAAAAGTTTGACTACACCAAGGGATACAAGTTCTCGACCTACGCGACGTGGTGGATCCGTCAGGCGATCACGCGCGCCATCGCCGACCAGGCCAGAACCATCCGCATTCCCGTCCACATGGTCGAGACGATAAACAAGGTCATCCGCGTATCGCGCCAGCTGCTTCAGGAGCTTGGCCACGACCCCAGCGCCGAGGAGATCGCCGCCGAGATGGGCATGCCCGTTGAAAAGGTGCGCGAGATACTCAAGATCGCGCAGGAGCCGGTTTCGCTCGAAACGCCTATCGGAGAGGAGGAGGACTCCCACCTGGGCGACTTCATCCCAGACGAGGACGCATCTGAGCCGAGCGAGGCGGCAAGCTTCTCGCTGCTCAAGGAACAGCTCATGGAGGTGCTCGACACACTCACGCCGCGCGAGAAAAAGGTGCTCGAGCTGCGCTTCGGCATAGTTGACGGCCGCACCCGTACCCTCGAGGAGGTCGGCAAGGAGTTCAACGTCACCCGTGAGCGTATCCGCCAGATCGAGGCCAAGGCGCTGCGCAAGCTCCGCCACCCCAGCAGAAGCAAAAAGCTCAGAGATTTCCTCAACTGATGAAAAAGTTTGATCCTTTTTCTGAATTTTATTCCCCTGATAGTTCTTGGTATGGTATAATGCCGTCGCGTACGTCCTGCGCAGTGGTAACGTTATAGTTCCCTGATAGTTCTTGGTATGGTATAATAAGGGCTTGCAAAAAGCGTTAAACCGCTTGAAAAATCTAAGAAAAGTGGTATAATGTTTACGAATGCAAGGTATTTGCAAAACAAACTGCGTTATGAGTGGAAAGGGGAAAAGAATTTTATACCCCAAAACGCAAAGTTTTCAAAAATTACGACTATAGCGGGTAAGGGTAGCGACGAGGCTATCGGCGATATTAAACGTCTTGTTAGTAACTACGGTGGTTCTGCCGATGAATGGAGAAAACAAGCGGGAAAAATAACCAACGCAAAGTATGTTTTCGATGTTCATTGGTATGAACGTGATGATGGCATACAGCATGATGTTAAATTGAAAAACAGGACGGAGAAAAAGAAATGAAATTGCGTTATGTTGGAGAGTCTTTCGGCGTTGATAGCCTAACGGACGGGAAAATATACGAAGCCACAGAAGAAGATGGATTTTACAGAGTAATTGATGACAGTGGCGAAGATTATTTATATTCAATGACAAATCCCGCACCGCTTGACGGTAGCAGCGAAGGCGGCCGTTGGGAAATAATCGAAGATTAGCAATGATAAGATAGAAGCATCGTTAAAAACGGTGCTTTTTTCATGCCAAAAAGGAGACAGCAGAGTGACAATTAACATCTTAGGTGCCAATTGGGCGATCATCGAACGTACCCTAAAAGACGATGAACGTCTGCGCGACTGCTACGGCTATTGCGATTGGACAACGCACGAAATTGTGATCGAACGCGAAATACATGGTCAGCTGCATGATATAGATGCCTTTGTCAAAAAGGTCAAACGTCATGAAATAGTGCATGCGTTCCTTGTCGAATGCGGCTTACATGAATGCTCGGGCGAAACCGACGCATGGGCGATGTTATAGTTCCCTGATAGTTCTTGGTATGGTATAATTGGTTTCGTTTGATATCCCCGATGTGATAGAGTTATAGTTCCCTGATAGTTCTTGGTATGGTATAATAGTGCCGGAGTTGACGGAGCAAATGCTGTTGGTTATAGTTCCCTGATAGTTCTTGGTATGGTATAATTGCCCGGGGCAGGCCTTGTTTTCATAGTCGGTTATAGTTCCCTGATAGTTCTTGGTATGGTATAATAGAGACAGATACACGGTGATGATCACGCTGGTTATAGTTCCCTGATAGTTCTTGGTATGGTATAATAGACTATCGAGAAAACTCCGCTTTATCAATGGATAAGGCGGAGTTTTTTTATCAAAAAATCGATAATTGCTCGCACTGAAAGCTATCATCCGCTTCAGTTAATTTTCCGATAAGTATCTCAATTGCTTCAAACTGCTTTTCGGTTATAACGAGCATACGTATTGAACCGTTGCACGGCAGATGCTGCTTATGTGCGCCGGGCTTTCGATCACAACATTTCGGAAGGGCATGCTTTCCTCCTTTTTATGTTGAACGGCTGTCTTACTTCTTTTCCGACCTTGTGATACTCTCCGAGAACATCCACTGTGTATTTTTCAAGCTTTTCAAGCGTTTTTACGCCGAGACCGCCAATTTCATAAGCATTATCGTGGGTGATGCATGAAATGCCTCCTGTTGAGATGTTTGTGCCGCGATAATACAGCATGAACGATTTACTCTCAACAGTCGGCGGCAGTGTGCTGTCTTTCCGGCATACGCTGAGCGTTATGCCATTTTTGCTTGTCGCACAGATCAGATCATTCGGATACAGAGAGAAGATGAAATCCTCGTCAGCCATTTCGAGCCACTCTGAGTACTTCTTGCCGCGCGTAACAGCTTTGTTCGGCAGCTCCGGCTTCAGTGTGTCGGCAACATAGATCGGCACAAGATAATATTTGCCTCCAGAAAGGAACACATCGACTCTGACCATGGAATCATTGTTCGCGGCGCCCTTGCCGCTGTGAACGGGAACGCACATAGTGGCAGACTCAAGCAGCTTTACCTTGTTCACGATCGGGCCCGGAGTCCCGTCGCTCTTCGGCTTGCGGAATTCGCCTGCAAAGGCTTTTTTAGCATCGCCGCCGTGCTCAATGAGCGCGTTTTTGAGCGCATCATAAAGGCATTTGTCGCTCTGCGGATTATAATAGTTTTCAATTTCGCCGTTTTTCAGCTTCAGATCCGTAAGCGGACGCTTGACTATCAAATAGCCGTTATCAAGCTCTCTGGCACTTTTTATCGTATCTTTGTGAGCAGCACCCGTGACCTTGCGTCTGGGCATACGCGAAACGAAGACCGGTTCCGGCAGTGGTCGTCCTGCGGACATATAAAACGGCAGATGCAGGTCGTTTATCACCTTCGCAGGGTCGTTTGCGAGTCGGGCTTCAAGCTCTTTTCTGAAATCCGGCCATGGATATGGGAAGGTACGAAGAACCTCTCCGGTACCGGTATCTACAGCCACGCTGCCGGACTCGGTCTGCATATACTCGCATTCGCGGAATTGGGCATAGCGTGACACTTGCCGGATCATTGCATCGGTCGTGCAGGCAATGACAACGGCGTCAACTGCATGGTGGCAATCTCCGTCCTCCCTGATTTTTGTTATGCCCCATCTTTTGCGCATATAGGCGGTCACAGCGCCGTTGACAGCGGTGACTTTCTTCTTGCGGCCGCGCGTTGATTCCGCAAATTCGAGATTATCTGCAATGTAATTCAGAAGAAATCGCGACATCGTTTTGGTGTCCTGCAGGTTTCGCTCCTTGAAGCCGGACTCGTCCTCAGCCGTCAGTTCCTCTTTTAGCAGCAGTCTGCGTTTTCTGTAATCCTTAACATTGTTGTTGACCCAAACGATGAAATCCTCCCTGCGCCGGCCTTTGAGATATTGCAACGGCAGCCTGTTGCCTTTATTTCGATTTTCCTCTGTAAGTACAAGAACTTTGTTTTTACGGCTGTCATCAAAGCTGATGCTGTACGGAACGATATGATCGACCTCGGCATAGTTTGGCTCAAACAGTTTTTCCAGCGACATTTGCTTGAGTGAATACATGCAGACGCCGCTCTGCTCCTCATACAGGCGCAGCTTTACGAGATCGAGTCCGGTAGGGTTGTTTTTGCCGTATTCTGTCCTTATGCGCTCCAGCAACCGCTCGTTTTTTGCGCGATTATCGTCATTTTCCTTTTTAATACGATTCCGTTCCCGGAAGTCCTTCGCCATTTCTCTTGCAAGCTCAATGTTAATTAATGTCGGACTGCTGCCCTCCTTGCGGATTATGGCGTTGATCACTTTTATCGTTTGAGCTATTGCCCTGCGGACGACTGGGCTTGTTATATCCTCATAATCTTCCTCTTTCGGGTGGAGCAGCTTCGACTTTTCGCCTGCATCGTGTCCCTTAAAATTAAGTCCTGCGGCGGCACAAGCCTCATTGTAGTTCATGCCCTGCTCAAGAAACGGAATAAGCATATCGCAGGCCTTTACGGATATGTGTCCGAATTTAGAAAAGCTCCCGATCGAGTCCGCCGCATCAATATCAACTTCCTCGAGCCCGGCATCAGACAAATATTTTCTTATCTTGTCCGAAGTTTTGTATAATGACAGCGCCGTGCCTATAGCATTTCGCTGCGCTCGAGGCATCATCGCAAACCGCCCTTTCGATATGCGGTCAATGGCGCTGCGCATCTGGTGATATGCCTTCATAATGCCGAGCTTTTCCTTCTTCTCGCTGTCCTCGGCCGGCAAATTATCCGTGTATCGGATATTAAACAGCTGCTTGTCCGAAAGCTTCAGCACTTTGCGTATCTTCGCATAGGAAACGTCTTTGGTCGTATGAGCAAGCTCAATTATTATTCTCCGCTGCTCGTCTGTCAGCTTTGAGGCAACTCCGTTTTCGACTATACGAATGTGATTTACTTTTTGCAGAAGCGTAAAGTATTCAAACGAATATGCAGCTTTTGCCGCTCTTGGCTCATCGGGGAAAAATGTGCAGCGACCTACCATCCGTTCGATCTGGCTGCCGCCATAGGGGCTGTTCCCTCCGGGGCCTTCGTCAAAAGACCGCTGACTGAGCAGTATTTCGAGATAGCGCTCCTCAAATTCTTCGCTCGCAAAGCTTGCGCCAAGCTCACGCTGCGCGGAAAAAATCGCCCTCACTTCGTCGGCAACCATATCTCTTGCTACAGTTGTGATATAATTACCGCCCTTATTGCGCTTATGGTCTTTAAACGTCTCGTCAAGCAAAAACATCTCGCCCACGGTGCGATAGCCGTGCTCGCTCATGCGCTGCTTGTTTTCGTTGACAGCCGCCAATAAAACGCCGTCCTCCTTTGTGGTCGGGTTCTTGCGGTTGGACTTAAATCCGCGCCTTTGTGATATGTGTAATAATATTCTTGCAAAATCGGTTCGGCTGACAATCTCATCAAGCGCTTTTACACGCAAAGCATAAATGTCTTCAAGCCGTCCGTCAAAAAGAGTCTCAAGCTCGTCTTGAGATATCAGCCGTTCCTCGAGCATCAAGCTCCTGATACGCTCGTTTCTGTGCCTGTGACGGCGCAGGCGTCTTCTTGCGCTGCGTGCCTCCCTTCTGGGAGCTGCAAGTGATTCTCCGGTTTGCGGATGCTCGGCGGCATCAAATATTCTGCTGCCGAGATCAATGATGCCGCACGGGTTCTCATCGGCATCAAGGGCCACCGTTGCCCAGCCGACAGAGGTTATTCCAATGTCAAGTCCGATCGCATAAGGGCGCATAAACGTATCTCCTTTGTAATTTGTGCCACTATCGTACAATATATTTGCATTTTTGGCAATATAAAGAGATAACGCCTCGCAAAAGCGAGGCGTCAGAGCTCTAAGGTGTACTACCTTATCATAGTAACCTAAATAGTTCTTGGTATGGTATAAGAACTGTATTTATATTACAATAACCGCTGCTAAATTGCAACAAATTTTTTCATTTAACACGGTAAAATGAATCGTTGCCATAGAAATTGCGCACTTTGCAAAATATTAAACGCCCAGCGAAAGAATTTTCTTGACAATGAGGGCCGGTAATGCTATTATTATCAGGCACTTAAATGCGCGAGTGGTGGAATTGGCAGACTCGCTAGATTCAGGTTCTAGTGCTCACTCCGGGCGTGCGGGTTCAAGTCCCGCCTCGCGCACCAAAAAGGCTCGAAAACATCGGTTTTCGAGCCTTTTTATTATGCTTTTATTCACAAAAAACCTCGCGCCCACTTTTGAGGGCGCGAGGTTTTCATTTTCAGAACGGGAAACCCATGGGGGTGAGCTTGCTCATTGCCTCGTTGGTTGCGTTCTCGCTCTGCGTGATAGCTTCGTTGACCGCAGCAACGATCATATCCTGAAGCATCTCTACATCGTCGGGATCGACGGCCGAGGGATCGATCTCAATGCTCTTGAGTGCGCGTGTGCCGATCATGGTCGCCTTGACTGCGCCGCCGCCGACAGTGGAGGTGAACTCCTTGCTCTCAAGCTCCTGCTGCATCTTCATGAACTCTTCCTGCATTTTCTGAGCCTGCTTCATCATATTGCCGCCGCCCATTCCGCCGCGGAATCCGCCTTTTGCCATATTAAAATTCCTCCTAAAATATTATACGAAACGTGTTTCTTTGAATTTCCGAAGCTCCTCGATGTCCCTTTTGGGCTTATCGTTATCCTCGAGAAGCTCCGAGATCGTTATTTTAAGGCTGCGCCCCGTGACGGCGTTTGCCGCCTCGCGCAGGCGCATGAGAACCGCCTGATTATTCACTGCATTATAGAAAAATCCGGGCACTACCTCGAGCGCGAGCGTATCGTAGCTCACGGTGCAGCGAGTCTGCACAGGGTTTGTCAGTATCGGGATCACTCCGCGTGGGAGCGACTCCTCGGCATTTTCGACTATCGCCGCCCACAGCGACTCGTTATCCTGCGGCGCATCCGCCGCGCTCGCCGGGGCGTCGGGGTTCAGCTCGACGGGCGACTTTTTATCCAGAAGGTCATCCTCGGGCTGATATTCGGCAAAGTCAGCCGGGTCAAGCTCGTCTGCCGGATCGTCTTCGTATCGCGGCTGCGGCGCAGGCGGCTCATCGAGGTCAAACGGCGGCTCGTCAAGAGTCGAATGGAACTCTTCCTCATCGTCGTCATCCTCGGCTGCCGGCACGGCTGTTCTCACCGGTGCGTGCTTAAGATCCTCCTCGATGCGCGATATGCGCGCGCGAAGCTCGTCAACGCCCTCGGTCAAGCGCGGATCGCACAGCGATATGATGCACAGCTCTGCGGTGAGCTTTGCGCTTTTCGAGTCGCGGATCTTCAGCAAACTGTCCGACACGATATTTATGCGATTTATAAGCTCGGCTTTCGTGAGCTTTTTGCAGAAAACGCCCAGAATGTCGCGGCTGAAGCGCCCCGATATGAGGTCTGCGCCCGCTTTCGGTGCGACCGACAGCATGAGGCAATCGCGCAGGAGCGTATTCAGCTCATACAGCAGCGTCGCCGGGTCCTTTCCGTCGCGCCAGAGGCTGTCAAATAGCTTGAGCGCCTCATCGGTGTTTTTCTTCACCGCGTAGTCGAGCAGCTGCGCCGTGCGGCGGTTGCCCGTAAGCCCCATCGCCGAGTACACGGCGTCGGTGTCGATATCGCTCTCGCCCGAGCACTGGTCAAGCAGCGACAGCGCATCGCGCATGCCGCCCTCGGCAAGTCCGGCGATAAGCTCGGCGGCGCTGCGCTCGAGCCTGAGATTTTCGCACTGCGCAACGTGCTCGAGGTGGTCGGCGATAAGCTGCGCATCAAGGCGCTTGAAGCTGTGCCGCTGGCAGCGCGAGAGTATCGTAGCCGGGACTTTATTAAGCTCCGTCGTTGCGAGGATGAACACAAGGTGCTCCGGCGGCTCTTCAAGAATTTTCAGCAGCGCGTTGAACGCCGCCGTTGACAGCATGTGCACCTCGTCGATGATATACACACGCTTTTTGACCGAAACCGGAGAAAACACGGCCTCCTCGCGCAGCTGGCGGACATTGTCCACGCCGTTATTGGACGCAGCATCGATCTCGACGACATCCATGATGCTGCCGTCCTCGATGCCGAGGCAGGCAGGGCACTTGCCGCAGGGATTGCCGTCCACGGGGTGCTCGCAGTTGAGCGCCTTGGCAAGTATCTTCGCGCAGGTCGTTTTGCCCGTGCCGCGCGTTCCGATGAACAGATACGCGTGCGAGGTGCGACCTGTAGATATCTGATTTTTAAGCGTTTCCGTTATGTGCTTTTGCCCGACGACCTCATCAAAGGTCTTGGGACGCCACTTACGATATAAAGCCTGATACATAAATAATGATCCCGTAACAAATATAATGCGGCCTTTGACAAGACTGCACACCCAACCTCGAAAACTGACATATGCCCGTTACGCCGGCAGCCGGCTCAGAACCGGCACCCTCACGGCACACGAAAAGCACCGCTTAATGCTGCTCGGTTCCCCGCCTGACATGGTTCACGGGTTTCCGTTGCGCGAGACCGGCTCGTCAACGCTGCTTACCGGTGTCAGACGACACATGACAGATCCTATGTTGGGAATTCATTCCTGCTGTAGCGGATTGCAGGTTACAGGGCACCGCTGGCTCCCCAACTAGTGCAGCCTTGTCAAAAGCCGCGAAAGTATTATAACTCAGATTTGCAATATAATCAACAAATATTTTCTTTACTTTTTTGAAAAGTGTGTTATAATACTAAAGCCGAGCAAGGTATGGGCCCGTAGCGCAGCTGGGAGCGCGTTCGGTTCGCATCCGAGAGGTCGAGGGTTCGAATCCCTTCGGGTCCACCAAAGCCAAGACTCCGTTCTCGTTTGAGGACGGAGTTTTTGTTTATATTATTCTTCACATTCAATTATCCGTCCGCTGCGAGCGATCGCGGCGGACTTTTTCTTGCCTGTCGGGCGGCGATATGCTAACATAGGCCTGATAAATCGACACACAGGAGAAAAGCTATGGTACAACAAAATCTGCATTGCCACACGACGTTTGACGACGGGGCGAGCACACCCGAGGAGATGGTCTGCGCGGCAATGGAGCACGGGCTGAGCTCACTGGGCATAAGCGCGCACGCTCCGATGGACGGCGAGGACTGGTGCACGCCCAAGGAAAAAGAGGCCGCCTTCAAGGCCGAGATGCAGCGCCTGAAGGTGAAATACGCCGGAAAGATCGCACTGTACACCGGTCTTGAATACGACGCCGCGGCCGAGAAAAATTTCGACGGCTACGAATATATCATCGGCTCGGGACATGTGCTCGACGGCTTCTATGTTGACTCCACGCGCGAGCGGGCAATTGCGCTCATCGAGCACTTCGGCGGGGCCGAGAAGGCCGCTGATGTGTTTTTTGCAAACTACGCATCTATGGCGCAGATACCCGAGGTTGACATCGTCGGCCACTTCGACCTTTTGACGAAATACAACGAGCAGGGCGCTCTGTACGACACGCAAAGCGCATGGTACCGCGACGCTGCCTTTGCCGCGATGGAGACGCTCAATGCCGCCGGAAAAATATTCGAGATGAACACGGGCGCGATAAGCCGCGGCTACAGGACGACGCCCTACCCCTCACCGGAGCTTCTGCGCCACCTGCACGATATCGGCGGACGCATCGTGATAAGCTCGGACTCGCACTCGGCAAGCAGCATATGCTGCGCCTTCGAGCAGTGCGAGCAGATAGCGCGCAGCTGCGGCTTTGACGAGCTGTGGTACTTCAACGGAAGCGGCTTTGAACCGGAGAAGCTGTCGTAGTTTAATATTTTTTTGACATGGCTATGTTATTTTGCGGCATATGATGATATAATTGCAGCATAACTATCAGGAGGTCTGACACATGGACAGAAAGCAATTGAAAGCGCAGTCGAAAAACCTCATTCGCACTGCCCAACCCAAGCCCGTTGTCACCGCTATCATATATCTTCTCATCGTTGCGGTGCTCGGCTTCCTTTCGTATAAGCTTGTCGGCGGATCAACGTTTGAGCTTCAGTCGATTTACGAGCAGTTCGGCATCGACGGAGCATACGGCAGCATCGATCCCGATCAGTTTGCCTACGCAATCGAGCAGGCTATGCCCTCGCCGGGCGCGGCTCTGCTGAATCTTGCGATCAGCATAGTGGCGCTTATGATCGGCGCCGGCTTCACGATCTATTGCCTGCGCACAGTGCGCGGCATGGAGGCAAGCTACTGGAACCTTTTCGACGCGTTCGGCATGTTCTTCCGCGTCATCTGGCTGTACATCCTCGAGGGCATATTCATTTTCCTCTGGTCGCTGCTGCTCCTCGTTCCCGGCATAATCGCAATGTATCGCTACCGCATGGCGCTGTATCTGCTGCTTGAGCACCCGGAGATGAGCGCTTTGCAGTGCATAAGCGAAAGCAAGCGCCTTATGGTCGGCCACAAGGGCGAGCTGTTCTGGATGGATATTACCTTCTTCGGCTGGGCGCTGCTTGTCGGCATTGCCGATTCGATCAGCGAATGGCTTGCCGGAGCAATGGGACCGTCGATCATCGCACAGATAATCGGCGTTGTCGGCTTCGGTGTTCTGGTGCAGTTCTTCGTGCTGCCGTACATGGATCTGACCTATGCCGGCTACTATGTTGAGCTTACAAAGCCCAAGGCCGACGCAGGCTTTGCCGACGGGTGGACGCCCGAGCTGTGAGGTCAGAAGCATGAAGGTAACATTTTTAGGCGCTGCCCATGAGGTCACCGGCAGCTGCACTCTTCTCGAAGTCGGCGACAAAAAAGGTGTTATCGACTGCGGTATGGAGCAGGGCAAGGACCTTTTTGAAAATCAGGAGCTGCCGGTCGCGGCATCGGTGCTTGACTTTGCGCTGGTAACGCACGCGCATGTTGACCACTCCGGCCTGCTGCCGCTGCTTTATAAAAACGGCTTCCGCGGCGCCGTGTACGCCACGGGCGCTACATGCTCGCTGCTGGACATAATGCTGCGCGACTGCGCGCACATACAGATGGCCGACGCCGAATGGAAATCGCGCAAGGCGATGCGCCGCGGTGAAGCCGCCGTCGAGCCGCTTTACGATCTTGACGATGTTGCAGGGCTTATGAAACTGCTGCGCCCCTGCGAATACGGCAGCGAGATCCAGGTGAACGAATCGGTCACGATACGCTTCACCGACGTCGGGCATCTGCTCGGCTCGGCAGCTATCGAGATCTGGCTCAAGGAGGGCAGCTGCGAGAAAAAGATAGTTTTCTCCGGCGATATCGGAAACCTCGATCAGCCGATACTCTGCGACCCGAAGCATATCGACAAAACCGATTACCTCGTAATCGAATCCACCTACGGCGACCGCAACCACTCCGACGAGCGCCCCGATTATATTGCCGGGCTTTCCGCCTGCATCCAGCGCACGCTCGACCGCGGCGGCAACGTCGTTATCCCCTCGTTTGCCGTCGGCAGGACGCAGGAGATGCTGTATTTTATCCGCGAGATCAAAAATCGCGGCCTTGTAACGGGGCATCCCGATTTCCCCGTTTACGTTGACAGTCCCCTCGCCATCGAGGCAACGAGCGTGTTTTTGCAGTGCGACTCGAGCTATGTTGACGAAGAAATGCAGGCCGTTATCCGCTCGGGCGAAAATCCCCTCTGCTTCCCCGGACTTCACCTTGCCGTGAGCCAGGAGGAATCCAAGGCGATAAACGAGGACAAAACGCCCAAGGTCATAATCTCCGCATCCGGCATGTGCGACGCAGGCCGCATACGCCACCACCTCAAGCACAATCTGTGGCGGCCGGAAAGCCTTGTGCTGTTCGTGGGCTATCAGGCGGAGGGTTCTCTCGGCTGGAAGCTGGAAAACGGCGCTACACGACGGTGCAAAGGAAGTAAAGCTCTTCAACGAGGAGATCGAGGTCAGAGCCGAGATATCCTCGCTCCCCGGCGTCAGCGGACACGCCGACAAGCGCGGCCTGATCGCGTGGCTCGAGGGCTTTTCCGAAAAGCCGGAGCTTGTTTTCGTCAATCACGGCGACCCCGAAAGTGCCGACAGCTTCACTGCCTGCCTCAACAATGAGCTTGGCTACCGCGCCTTCGCGCCGTACAGCGGCACGGAATTTGACATTGCCGCAGGCCGCTTCACAGTCGTGACGCAGGGCAGGCCCATTGTTAAAACGCCGAAGGCTCCGTCGGCCGAGCGCAGGGTCAATCCGCTGTTCACCGAGCTTCTGAACGCTGCCGATGCGCTTATGCAGGCCGTTCGCGGCTGCGAGGGGCGCTCAAACCGCGAGCTGCGCGGCTTCATAGATGCCGTGCGCAAGCTTACAGACAAGATAAAGCGCTGAATTTAAAACTAACAGCTGACGTAGAAATTACGTCAGCTGTTTTTTTGCGCAGTTTTATGCAATTGCCTATTTTCTTGTCACTCGAGGCAAATTTGTACGTTGAATTACATAAACACCGGGTCTATTATGTGGTCAATGAATAAAGACAGCTCTTTTAAGAGCGGAAAGGATCACATCATGAAAACGAAGTCATCAAACAACACATTATATGTTATCACAGCCTTTGCATCCGTAGTTGTCATCCTGCTGGCCGCAGTCGGCTTTACAAATGTTGAAGCACAGAAGGTCGAGCGCGTTTCGGTCGACACGAATTTCATAAACCGCGCAGAGACCGCAGCCGAGCTTGCTGCCTCGATGGGTGTTGAAAACGACATGTATCCGGCAAGAGTGCAGAGCGTTGCCGACTATAGCGACAATGATCTTGGCCGCATGGCCGAGGCGCTCAAGCCCATCGCAGACTACAACACCGACTCGGCCGCACTTGACCGCGAGGTAAAATATCTGCTCGGCGGCACCGACACCTATGCCACAACCTACGGCGGCATCTGCGCCGCAGCAGGCGAGGCTTACCGCATGGATCTTGACGCGGCAAACCACGACGCAGCCGTCTGGACGGCAGTCTGCGCAGTCCTCGCCCTTGCAGGCGTTGCCGGACTTGTTGTCTCGGTCACAAGGATCGAGTACGGCAAATAAGCTATCAATTCTCCTTCTTTATACTCCCCATTAAGCTGACGAGGCCACTTGGCCTCGTCTTTTTTGGCGTTATCAAATATTTTTCTTCAAATCTCTATCTCGCCGAACTCCTTTTCGAAATCTGCTATGCGGCGCTTCATCATCTGCTCGATCTCGCGGTTCTTTGTTCTGCCCTCATATTCGGCAATATAACCGAATTTATCGAGCAATTTGCGATCTATTCTCATCGTATAGCGGACTTTATCGTCATATACCATTTACGCGAACCTCCGTATTTATTGTTGACAAAATTATACCCACGATTTAATATTATGTGTAAACTTTGCGAACATCGTACGCTTGCTTTGCGAACCGTGTAGTGTCGTTAAGCGCACAGCAGCGTAACAACTCCGGATTTTAAGGAGGTCATATCAATGTATAAGCAGCTTTACTTTTTCATGTTCAACCGTATAACGGATGCCGCCGAGATGATTAAAGAAGGACGATATAATGATGCACTACTGACGCTGGTGAACACGCAAAAGGAAGCCGAGCAAATGTTCATCGACTGCTCAGAAAGAGAAGAATAAATCCGCAAAAACTCCGGCAGATCATGTCTGCCGGAGTTTTTCTTATTTTATAAATCCGCCGTCGGCGCAGAGCACCTGGCCGGTTATGAACGAGGCGCTGTCGGACGCCAGAAACGCGACGGCTTCGGCGATGTCCTCGGGTCTGCCGAGCCTGCCGAGGGGCGTGTCTTCGGCGAGCATATCGAGCGTTTCATCGCCGAGCACCTGCACCATGTCGGTGTTTATGACGCCGGGCGCAACGCAGTTTACGCGGATGTGAGTCGGCGCAAGCTCCTGCGCGAGCGAGCGCGTAAGGCCGATTATCGCGTGCTTTGTTGCCGAATACGCGACCTCGCACGACGCGCCGTGCATGCCCCATATCGACGACACATTCACGATGCAGCCCGAGTGCTCATGCAGCATGCTCGGCAGCACCTCCTGAATGGTGTTGAACGCACCGTTTACGTTCACATCGAATATCCTGCGCCAGTATTCCTCGCTTATATCCTGAAACAGGCTTTGGCGCGCAATGCCAGCGTTGTTGACAAGCAGCGTTATATCTCCAAAGCGCGCCTTCACCGCGCCGACCATTTCGTGCACGGCGGCTCTGTCGGCAACGTCGGCTCCAAAGCACATGGCCTCATGCCCCTCGGCAAGCAGCTCATCGCAAAGCTCCTCTGCCTTATCGCGGCGCTCGATGTAATTTATGCACACGGCGTAGCCGCGCCGGGCAAGCGTCTCGGCGCAAGACCTGCCGATGCCGCGCGACGAGCCGGTTATCAGTGCAACCTTTTTCAACACTCTACCTCACTTGTTTTCAAACTGGCTGGTGTACAGCTCCTTATACAAACCGCCCTTTTCGAGCAGCTGCTCATGCGTTCCGCTTTCAACGATATCACCCTTATCCATGACAAGGATGAGGTCCGCGTCGCGGATGGTGGACAGGCGGTGGGCAATGACGAAGCTCGTTCTGCCGCGCGTGAGGCGATCCATCGCCTTCTGCACGAGCACCTCGGTTCTCGTATCGACAGAGCTTGTAGCCTCGTCAAGGATTATCATCGGCGCATTTTCTACCATTGCGCGCGCGATGGTCAACAGCTGGCGCTGGCCTGCCGAAAGGCTGCTGCGGTCGTTAAGCTCCGTATCGTAGCCCTTGGGCAGCGTCTTTATGTAATGGTCAAGACCCACGAGTTTGCATGCGGCCTCGACCTGCTCATCGGTGACGCCGGGCTTGCCATAGGCGATATTCTCGCGATATGTTCCGTCGAACAGCCATGTGTCCTGAAGCACCATGCCGAACATTGCGTGTACGTCGCTGCGGCGCATCTGCGAAACCAGCACACCGTCGATCTTTATCTGCCCGCTCCACAGCTCGTAAAAGCGCATGAGCAGGTTTACCATCGTGGTTTTGCCGGCGCCGGTGTAGCCGACTATGGCCACCTTCTGCCCCGGCTCTATATCGGCGGAGAAATCGTGGATTATCGGCTTATCCTCGTCATAGCCGAAGCGTACATTTTCAAACTCGACCTTGCCGCGAACATGATCGATGTGCGCGGTGCAGCCGCTGTCGTCAGGCATTTCCTCCTCGGCGAGGAAGCCGAACACCCTTTCGCCGGCCGCGCCGGCCGACATGAGGCTGCTGACAGCCTGAGATATCTGGCTCAGGGGGTTGGTGAAGAGCTTTACATAGCTGATAAACGCAATGACCGTGCCGAAGCGGATGGCTCCGCTCATCGTGAGCGTTGCGCCGACGATGCACACGGCGACATAGCCGAGGCTGCCGACAAAGCCCATCAGCGGCATCAGCATTCCGCTGAAAAACTGCGACTTCCACGCGCTGTTGTAAAGATTATCGTTTATGCGGTCAAACTCTTTTTTCGACTGCGCCGTTGCGCCGTAGGCCCTGACGATGTTGTGGCCCGAATACATTTCCTCAACGTGGCCGTTCATATCGCCGAGATTCTGCTGCTGCTGGCGGAAGTACTTGCGCGAGCGCGAAACGATGAAGAACATCAGCACAAAGCCGAGTATCGACGAGCCGATCGCCGTCAGTGCAAGGCGGCCGCTGGTTGCAAACATTATTATAGTAACGCCCACGAACTGCACGACAGCCTGAACGAGCGTCGTTATGCTGGAGTTGAGCGCCGAGGATATGGTGTCAACGTCGTTCGTGATGCGGCTGAGAACGTCGCCGACGGTGACCTTGTCGAAGAATTTAAGCGGAAGCTTGTTTATCTTCTGGCTGATGCTCGTGCGCATGCTCCACGCAAGCTTCTGCATGACGGTTATCATGATATAGCTTGCCGCGCAGGTGACGAGGTTTGCGCTTATGTATATTGCAAGTATGATGAGGATGGACTTTATGATAAGGTCCATATCTATGCCCGTTTGCAGTCCGTCGCTGATATTGTTGGTCAGGTCTGCAAGCTTATCGGGCGCAATTATCGTCAGAAGCGTGCCGACGAGGCTGAAGATGAGCGAAATAACAATGGGCTTGTACCACGGCTTTAAATACCGCAGCAGCTCAAGCATCGAGCTTTTGACGTTTTTGGGCTTTTCGTCGGCGCCTCTTCCCGGTGGTCCGTGTCTCATATGGCAAGTTCCTCCTCCGAAAGCTGGCTGAGCGCGATCTGGCGATAGACCTCGCAGGACTTGAGCAGCTCCCTGTGAGTTCCGATGCCGACCACTTGGCCTTCGTCAAGAACGACGATCCTGTCGGCCGACATGATGGTGCCGATGCGCTGGGCGACGATGAGCTTTGTCTGTCCGGCGGTGCGGTCTTTCAGAGCATCCCTCAGCTCGCGGTCGGTCTTAAAGTCGAGCGCGGAGAAGGTGTCGTCAAAAATGAGTATCTCGCAGTCGCGGCAGAGTGCGCGCGCTATGGAAAGGCGCTGCTTCTGGCCGCCGGAGAAGTTCGTGCCGCCGCGCGCCATGTGCGCGTTTTCCTTATCCTCAAGCTCGGAGACAAAGTCCGCCGAGTGCGATATCTCCAGCGCGTCGGCAAGCATTCTCTTATCAGCATTTTGGCCGAACGCCACGTTGTCGGCGACGGTTCCTGTGAACATGACCGCCTTCTGCGAGACGTAGCCTATCTTGGCATAAAGTGCTTCGAGGTCGTATTCCTTGACGTTCACGCCGTCAACGAGCACCTCTCCCTCGCTTGCGTCATAAAACCTTGGGATTAGGTTCATGAGCGTCGTTTTGCCGGAGCCGGTGGAGCCGATGAACGCGACCGTTTCACCCCTGTCGGCCTTGAAGCTCACGTCGCTGATGACGCTGCCGCTGCCGCCGGGATAGGTGAAGCTTACGTTTTTAAACTCGACCGTACCGCGCACGTCGCCGGAATCGGTGACAGGGCCGCTTACGACCTTAGGCTCGGTTGCAAGCACCTCGCTTATACGCTTTGCAGCCTCCAGCGCACGCGGCATGATGATAATGACCATGACGATCATTATGAAGCTCATTATGACCTGCATCGCGTAGGACATGAAAACGATCATATCCGCAAAGATATCAACGCGCGAGGCAATCGAGGCCGCGCCGTTTATGGCAACGGCATTTATCAGCACCGCGCCTATCCAGTAGATCGACATGTTAAGGCTGTTCATGACAAGGCTCATGAACGGGCTTAGAAGCGTCATGGTGCGGTTTGCAAACAGGGAGTTGTTCAGAAGCTCGGTGTTGACCTTTTCAAACTTCTTTTCCTGGTACTCCTCGGCATTATACGCATGCACGACGCGGATGCCGGTGAGATTTTCGCGCGCGGACTGGTTGAGCGAATCCTGAAGCCACTGGATGCGCTTAAAGCGCGGAAACGTGCGCACAACGGCAAAGCTCAGTATCGCAACAAGCAGTACGACCGCGATGCCCGTTGCCAGCGACCACTGCCATGCCTTGCCGGCGATCTTCATTATCGCCCAGACGGCCATGAGCGGTGCCTTGACAACAACCTGAAGCGACAAAACGACCAGCATCTGCACCTGAACAACGTCGTTTGTCGAACGGGTTATAAGGCTCGCGGTTGAAAAAGCGTTTATCTCCTCGAGAGTGAAGCTCTCGACCTTGTAGAACATTTCTTTTCTCAGACGCTTTGAGAAATTTGCCGCGATGCGCGAGGCAAAAAAGCACACCGCGATCGATGAGACAAGACTTCCGAACGCGCACAGCAGCATCATTCCGCCGGCGCTCCAGACATCGCCCATCGCGCTGCCCGGAGTTTCGATAAGCGTCGTTATCTCGGACATATAATCGGGTATCATCAGCTCAAGAACGACCTGAGCGCACACAAAAACGAGGCTGAACAGGCAAAACAGCCATTCCTTCGCTCTCAGATACCTAAACAGTTTCAACAGCTTCAGCATTTAGCGGCAGCATCCTCCTTTTTCTTTTCCGCATCGAGCTTTTCCTCGATCATCGTCTGAGCAAGCTGCGCGGTTTCCTTGGTTTTGTGCTCCTTGACATACTCTGCGTCGATAACGCTGACAACGTCTATGTATACATTCGTCTTTTTAAGTGGGAAGTTGTGAATGACCCTGTCGGTATTGCGCAGCGCAACGCACACGACGGGAACGTTCGCTCTCTGCGCGATCTTGAACGAGCCTGCGTGAAACGGCAGCATATCCTCCTGCTTGCTGCGCGTGCCCTCGGGATAAATGACAACGGAGGCATAGTCCTTGTCGATATACTCGGTCGCCGCCTTGACGGTTTTGAGCGCCTCGCGGTTATTTTCCCTGTCAAGCGGCAGGCAGCCGCACTTGTGCATGACCTTGCCGATGATGGGGATCTTCAGATTGCCCGGCTTTGATACGAAGGTAAGCTCCTCCTTGGGCATCTTGTGTACCATGACGACAGGGTCGGCAAGCGAGCGGTGGTTTGCCACCATGAGATAGCGCGTATCCTTCGGGATAAGCTCCGTTCCCGTTATCGAAACATCCGCGCGCGCATAAAAGCACAGAAGATCCGCCACGGCATGCAGATGCCACAGCCAGAACTTTGACGGCTTTTCCTGCGGCTTATTCTTGTTTATGAAAAGCTCTGTTGAGATCAGCATTATGAGCGCGTAGGCGATGTGAGCGCCGAAGAAGTATTCAAGAAAACGCAGCAGCATAACGCCGGTGACCTTCAATGCGCCCCCCGCCTGACCGGCAATGAGCGTGTGCAGAACAGAGCCTGCGGCTCCGATAGCGGCAAATATTCTAAGAAGCATGAACGAGCCTCCCACTTAAAATTATAAATGTATACGCTGTATGGTATTTTTATATTTTACCACGAGTTCGTGATTTTCCAACATTAATTTTTTGAACATTTTAATAATTTTTAACTTTTTCGCTTCCGTGTAAAAACACAATTTTCGGTCTTTGCCGACGGATTGCCCAAAAACGGGCTGTGTTTGTTATTAAAATATCAGTGTTTTTATCTTCTTCGATGCATTTTTGTGTGTTTTGCACACCTTGAGCGCTAAAAACGCGCATCTTTCGTAAAAATTGATAAATTTGTTGAATTTGAACGAAAGGCACGCATTTTAAAATTGATTTTTACACTACAATAGTATAAAATACATAAACGAGTTGTTAACGGCTTATAAACACCGTGTCCGTTGCGACTCCCAGTTCAGTAATTAATTTAATAGGAGTGAATTTTATGGAATCCCTTAAGTTCCTGGCACCTGCTCTCGCAGTGGTCGCTCTGCTGTTTGCTTTCTATAAGATAGCATTCGTGTCCAAGCAGGACGCAGGTACCGAGCGCATGAAGGAAATCGCAGCGGCCATCAACGATGGCGCAAAGGCTTTCCTTTTTGCAGAGTACAAGATCCTTGCGATCTTCGTAGTCGTTCTGTTTATTGCCATCGGCCTCGGCCTGGGCAGCTGGATCACCGCACTGTGCTTCCTGTTCGGTGCTCTGTTCTCCATCCTCGCAGGCTACATCGGCATGAACGTTGCAACCAAGGCTAACGTCCGCACCGCAAACGCAGCACGCACAAGCGGCATGAACAAGGCTCTGTCGATCGCATTCTCCGGCGGCTCTGTCATGGGTATGTGCGTTGTCGGCCTCGGCCTTCTCGGCGCATCCGTTCTGTTCCTCATCTTTGAGGACACCAACGTTCTGTTCGGCTTCTCCCTCGGCGCAAGCTCTATCGCTCTGTTTGCCCGTGTCGGCGGCGGTATCTACACCAAGGCTGCTGACGTCGGCGCAGACCTCGTCGGCAAGGTCGAGGCAGGCATCCCCGAGGACGACCCCCGCAACCCTGCAGTTATCGCAGATAACGTCGGCGACAACGTAGGCGACGTTGCAGGTATGGGCGCTGACCTGTTCGAGAGCTATGTCGGCGCTATCATCTCCGCAATGACCCTCGGCGCAGTTGTCATTGCCGAGTTCGGCGATCTGTCCGTTATCTTCCCGCTGGTCATCGCGGCATGCGGCATTCTCGCATCCGTTATCGCTACTTTCTTTGTCCGCGGCAAGGAAGGCTCCAACCCCCACAAGGCACTGAAGATGGGCTCGTATGTTTCCGCCCTTCTTGTTGTTATCGCATCCATCATCCTCAGCAAGGTCATGCTCAACAGCTACGGTCCCGCTATTGCGATCGTTGCCGGTCTGGTCGTCGGCCTTGTCATCGGTATCGTCACCGAGGTCTACACCTCCGGCGACTACAAGTTCGTTAAGAAGATCGCTCAGCAGTCCGAGACAGGTTCCGCAACCACCATCATCTCCGGCACCGCAGTCGGCATGATGTCCACCTGGGTTCCCGTCATTCTCATCTGCGTAGGCATCTTCCTTGCTTACAAGTTTGCAGGCCTGTACGGCATTGCTCTTGCAGCAGTCGGCATGCTCTCCACCACCGGCATCACCGTCGCGGTTGACGCTTACGGCCCCATCGCCGACAACGCCGGCGGCATCGCAGAGATGAGCGGCCTTGACCACTCCGTGCGTGAGATCACCGACAAGCTCGACGCAGTCGGCAACACCACCGCAGCAATGGGCAAGGGCTTCGCGATCGGCTCTGCCGCTCTGACCGCACTTGCTCTGTTCGTTTCCTTCACTCAGGCAACCGGCCTGACCGCAGACCAGGTCGCACTGACCAGCCCCACCGTCGTTATCGGTCTGCTCATCGGCGGCATGCTCCCGTTCGTGTTCTCGGCAATGACCATGGACTCCGTTTCCAAGGCAGCTTACAGCATGATCGAAGAGGTTCGCCGTCAGTTCCACGAAATCCCCGGCATCATGGAAGGCAAGGCAAAGCCCGACTACAAGACCTGCGTTGCTATCTCCACCACCGCGGCTCTTAAGGAAATGCTCGTTCCCGGCATCATGGCAGTCGTTGCACCTCTGGCAGTCGGCCTCATCCTCGGCTCGACCGCTCTTGCAGGTCTGCTGGCAGGCTCCCTCGTTTCCGGTGTTATGATGGCAATGTTCATGTCCAACGCCGGCGGCGCATGGGATAACGCAAAGAAGTACATCGAGGAAGGCCACCACGGCGGCAAGGGCAGCGATGCCCACAAGGCAGCCGTCGTCGGCGACACCGTAGGCGATCCGTTCAAGGATACCTCCGGCCCGTCGATCAACATCCTCATCAAGCTCATGACTGTCGTTTCCACCGTTTTCGCAGCTATCTTCACTGCAAACGGCCTGTTCTGATAATCAAAAGGCTCACCGCCTTGCATCCATAGGATATAGGATGCAGGGCGGTTTTTACACTTTAATCATACTTTATTAACAAAAAAGCGCGGTTTTTATGGCATAATAAGTGCAGTTCATAATACAAATGCGCCCGGCTTGACACGGGGTGTATAATATTATGGTAAACCAAAAGTATTGGAGATCATTATGCTGAAGAAAAAAATGAAAAAGTTTTTTGCTTTCGCGATGGCTCTGGTCATGACGATGAGCGTTATGCTCTCGTGCATGTCCGTTTCGGCATTCGCCGTGTCGCAGTCGGAGATAGACGCGCTCAAGTCTCAGAAGTCTCAGCTTTCGAGCCAGAAGAGCAGCCTCCAGTCTACGATCAACTCTCTTCAGAGTCAGCAGAGTGACCAGATAGCGCTGAAAAACGCGCTTGACGAGAAAAACGCCATCACCGTAAAGCAGATCCTTAATCTAAACGAGCAGATAGATCTGCACACCGAGCTTATCGAGCAGAAGACCGCCGAGGTCGAGAAAGCTCAGAAAGTTGCCGACGCTCAGCTTGAAAAATACAAGGTTCGCGTTCGTGCAATGGAGGAATCGGGCAGATACAATTATTTCGAGGTTCTGTTCGGCGCCAGCAGCATCGGCGAGTTTTTGAGCCTTATTGATGATATCGGCGATATCATGAGAAGCGACAAGGAGCTTGAGGATGCTTACCGCCAGTCCGTTGACGACCTCAAGGCCGTCAAAGCTGAGTATGAGCAGGCCAAGGCCGAGATGGAGGACAGCAAGGCAGAGCTTGAGACACTCAAGGCCCAGCAGGAAAAGGACATTGCCCAGGCCAATGCTGTTATCGCCTCGCTTCAGGGCGATATAAGCTCCAACTCCTCGCTGCTCAGCGAGCTTTCCGCGCAGGAAAAGGCTCTTAACGCCGACATTCAGGCGAAGATCGCCGAGCTGAACAAACAGCAGCAGCAACAGCAGGGCGGCGGAAGCAGCGGCGGCGGAAGCACTGTCGGCACCGGTAACCTCGTTTGGCCGAGCTACTGCACCTACATAACAAGCCGTCAGGGTCCGCGCACCCACCCCATCACAGGCGAGTATAAAAACCACGGCGGCACCGACATCGGCGCAAGCTACGGCAGCGCGATCTACGCAGCCGACTCCGGCACGGTAGTGCGCTCGGCCGACGGCTGGAACGGCGGCTGGGGCAACTACGTCATGATCGACCACGGCAACGGCATGCAGACGCTTTACGCGCACATGTCCTCGCGCGCAGTCTCCGTCGGCCAGACCGTTTCGCGCGGCCAGACCATCGGCTATGTCGGCTCTACCGGCATGTCAACCGGCCCGCATCTGCATTTTGAGATGTACATAAGCGGCTCGAGGATCGATCCGCAGACGCGCTATCCCGGCGTAAGCTTCACTTACTCGGCAAACGCTTGATGTAAATACGCATTTAAAAATCCCGAAGGAAAATTCCTTCGGGATTTTTATATTTATCATCTTTATCATCAGGGATGGGGCTTACCCTCGCGGTAGGCTGCCATGATATCGCGGAAAACCTCGCCGTTAGAGGGCGGAGTCCAGGTGATGGCGTTTGCACCGGCGGCAATGGTCTGCATGATGCTCTCTTCCGTCGGGCCGCCGGTAGCAATGACGGGAACGTCGGGATGTGCGTCCTTTATTCTGCGGACCAGATCCGGCGTATCTGCCGCGGCGGAGACGTTGAAGATGTCCGCTCCGGCCTTCAAACGGGCTTCAAAATCCGTTTCCTTTCTCGCAACAGTCACAACAACGGGAATATCCACAGTGTGGCGCACAAGCGACAGCACCTCGTTCGAGGTAGGGTCATTGAGCACGACGCCGGTCGCGCCCTGCATCTCGGCAAACATGGCAAGGTTTATCGCCCTCTGCCCCTGCGTGAGTCCGCCGCCGACACCGGAGAACACGGGGATATCCGCCGCGGTGAGCAGCGCCTGGGTTATCACGGGCTGCGGCGTGAAGGGATACACCGCCATGATCGCATCGGCGTTGACGTTTCTGATGATGCTCAGGTCGGTCGAGAACACGAGCGATTTGATGCGCTTTCCGAAAACGATTATACCGCTGCACTTATAAATGCATTCGGGCACACGAAGTGCGAACTTACGCAGCGTACCATCAACTCGGTTGGGCAGTTTTTTTTCAATTGATACTTCGTCATGCATAGTTTTCACTCTCCAATATTCTTTTAAATGCCTCGGCTCCGACGAGCAGCACTTCCTCATCGAAATCAAATTTACTGCTGTGCAGAGGGGCTCCTCCTCTGCCGCCGTTCACGCCGAGGAACATGAACATACCTTCGACTTCCTGCTGATATTCGGCGAAATCCTCCGCCGCCATGACAGGCTCGACGAGAACGACATCGTCCATCGAATCGAGCACCGTGTAAAACTTCTCGACCAGCGCGCGAGGATTTGCAACATAGGGATAGTGCACAATCGTCTGCATCGAAATGCCGGCGCCGGTTGCCATCTCAAGACCCTTGAGCAGCGCGATTATCTGCCGCATGAGCTTATCGTAAAGCTCGTTGCTGAAAACGCGCAGAGTTCCGCTCATGGTGACCTCCTCGGCAATGACGTTGTGCGACGTTCCGCCGACGATCTTGCCGAGGGTCAGCAGTGCGTCCTGATGCGGATCGACATCGCGCGTTATGACCGACTGGATCATCGTTATAAGCTCAGCGGCGACAACGATGGCGTCAATGCCCATCTGCGGCGTTGACGCATGGGCGCTTTTGCCGTGGACCTTGATCTCAAAATCGCTTGTCTGCGCCATGAGGTTTGACCAGCGTATGCCGATCTTGCCACTCGGCACGGTCGGCCAAAGATGCAGCCCGTAGATGCGATCGACCTTCGGCGAAACGAGCGCGCCTTCGTCGATCATTTTCCGCGCGCCGCCCCAGCCCTCTTCGCCGGGCTGGAACAGCAGCACGACGTTGCATTTGAGCTTATCGCGGTTGAGCGATATCCACTTTGCCAGAAGCAAAAGGATCGTCATATGTCCGTCGTGGCCGCAGCCGTGCATCACGCCCTTATTGCGCGAGCGGAAGCGGCATTTGTTCTCCTCGGTGTTTTTCATTCCGTCCATATCGGCGCGGAATGCTATCGTGCGGTCTGCGTCCTTGGCGTAAAATACAGCCTTGAACCCCACTTCGGCGAGCACCTTCAGCTCATCGGGGCGGCACGCTTCGATTATCGGCTTTATGTATTCGTGCGTTTTTTGAAGATCGAAGCCGATCTCGGGTATTCTGTGCAGGTCGCGGCGTATCTTGACGCAGTCGTCCTTCATGCTGAGTATCTGTTCGCTTATCTGCATTTAGTTATTTCTCCGTTGCAATGAATATCTTGTATCCCTCGTTTTTAATGCGCACATCCGGCTTTTCTTTGCTAAGCCTGTACGCAACATATGCATCGCCGCACGCGCCGGTGAGGCTGACGATAAATATCACATAACACTGCCAGAACAGCTTATCCGGCAGGATTATCATAAGTATGAGCAGCACAAGGCAGACCGCAGCCGCCGGTGCGAGGCTCATTATCAGATAGCTGCGCTTATCCAGCCAGCACTTGTATTCTATATATGCGCTCATCCTGCCGCGCACGACGCGCGCAGGCTTGCCGGTGAGCTTGCCGATGATAATGCATTTTAAGTATTCCTGCCCGACAAGGCAGACAGCCGTTATCAGCATGACGAGGATAAATCTCCCCAGCAGCGCAAATGCTCCCGATGCGTCAAACAGCAGGCTTATGTCTTTGAGCAGACAGCAGACCACAGTGAGCACAACGGCGATGGCTGCGGCTGCGGCATACAGCCGGACGGCAAGCTTTTTATCGCCGTCGAGGTCTATCGTCTCGGTCGTGTATCCCGAGGGCAGCTTGTTTTCAAACTTCATATCGTCACCGCATTTCCGGCAGCGGTATACTCTTATCGAGCAGCACCTTGCCAAAGCACATGAGCGTTATGCCCGAGCTTGCCGGAACCGTCACGTCGGCGTCGCTCCTATCGCGGTTTGCCGAGAAAAGATAGACGTTCCCGCTGTAATCCTGGCAATACTGCTTGCACTTCATATCGCCGTCAACGAAAAACAGTCCGACATCGCCGTCGTGGATAATGGCTCCGCGCTTGCACAGCGCAACATCGCCGTCGTGGATATACGGCTCCATGCTGTCGCCCGCTATGCGCACGGCAAAATCGGCGGCGCTGCCCTTTTCGACCGCATAGTCCTCATAATCGTCGCCGAGGGCGGGCGATGCGTAGCCTGCCGCGGCCGGGGTGAGGTAAAGAGGTATTATCTTGCTTTCGGGCGAATTTACGCTCGGCTCTTCCTCGCGGCGCGACAGCTCATGGTCGATGACCATATCGACAAGCTCCCTGCCGCTTTCGCTCAGCCGCCTGTATTTGCCGATAAACTGCCACTCGCGCAGGTCCGGCATTTTAGGCAGCGCATTATCCTCGCACAGCCGCTCGACCGGAACGTTGAGCAGCTTGCAGATATGCATCATCATGTCGAAATCGACCTTCTGATTATCGCGCTTTACCATGCTGTAAAGCGTCTGTGCGGAAACGTTCAGTCTCCGGGCAAGCTCGCTGATGCTTATGCCCTGCTCCTGAAGTATCTCCTTGAGCATCGAGCCTCTCAAGCAGCACACCTCCTACATTACATTAAGTATAGCATAGCATCCTGCAAAGATTATGTCAAGGAATAAGCTATTTTATTAAAATTATGTGTATGCGGATTTGACACAGGGCACCATATTGGCGTATCATTTTGACATATAAACATTTATCCTCGCGTTTGGAGTGAAAGAAATGAAGCATAAGGATATCCGCCGCCGCGACATGCACCGCATTGCGCTCGAGCGTGAGCTGCTCTGGCTCGGCATAGCGCTTGCGCTGTACATTGCCGCCTCGGCAGTGGGCGCCGTGTATGTCAATCTGCCTAAATGGGCGACGCTTATTTTGGCAATTGTGCCCATTGTTATTGCCGCAGTCACGCCGCTGCGTGATGCATTCGGAAAAATTCTCGGCGGCAAGGTACTGTCGTATGAGCTGCTGATCGTTCTCGCATGCGCAGGAACGGCCTGCATGCAGAATTTTAACGAGGCGTTTTTCGTGCTCGTGGCCTTTGACGCCGGCAGCTGCTTTGAGCACATTTTTGCTGGCAAAAACCAGAAGCGCACCCCGTATCTTGCCTTTCTGCGTCCGGAATATGTCGCGGTCGAGCAGGGCGGCAAAATGAACATGGTCGATCCCGTGCGCATTCGTCCGGGAACGGTCATGACCGTCGGAAAAAACGAGCTTATTCCGCTCGACGGCATCGTTGTTGACGGCAGCAGCTCGGTAGACGCCTCGGCCTATACAGGCGACAGGCAGCCGATCGACGTCGGCGTGGGCAACGAGGTCGTCTCGGGCTGCGTGAACCTCGGAAACACACTGAAGATCCGCGTCACGGGGCTTTATAACAACTCGACTCTCGTTCGCGCCTCGCAGGCGGTCGAAAGCGCACCCAAGAGCGTTTCGCGCCGCGAAAAGCGCTTTGCCGGCATATCGAAGCTGTTCACCCCCATAGTGATCGCCCTTGCCATAGCGCTGGTCATCATCCCGTCTATCATCACCGGCGAATGGCTCGAATGGGCGCACAGGGCGCTGATCTTCCTCGCCGCCGCATCGTTTGCCCAGCCGCTCATCGTCACGTCCATGGCCTATTTTGCCGGACTGAGCACGGCAGTTGAGCGCGGCATCATCATCCGCGGCAAGAGCGGGCTTGAAGCCCTTGCAGGCTCGGCGACCGTCGTCATGGACAAGACCGGAACCGTCACGGAGGGCAGCTTTTCCGTCACCGGCGTTGAGCCGAAGGGCATCAGCAGCGCAGACCTGGTTTCCATCGCATCCGCGGCCGAGAGCTATTCAAATCACCCGATCGCACTTTCGCTGCGCAGAGCGAGCACAACAGTCATTGACCCAGCGCACGTCACGAACGTGCGCGAGCTTGCCGGGCGCGGCGTTGAAGCCGATGTTTACGGCAGGCGCGTTCTCATCGGCAACACGGCGCTTATGAACTCAAACGGCATTAAGTGCGACCGCACCGACAGGCACCTGTCCGTTGTTCACGTCGCCGCCGGCGGCATTTACTACGGCTATATCATCATCGACGACAGGGTTAAGGACGGCGCAAAGGATGCCGTGCGTGAGCTGTACGATGCAGGCATTGAGAAGGCCGTGCTCCTTACCGGCGACACCGAGCGAGTCGGCAAGGCCGTCGGGCGTGCCCTCGGCGTTTCGGACGTTATGACCGAGCTTCTTCCCGAGGACAAGGTGGTTGCCGTCGGCGAGCTGCTGCGTGAAAAGCACGCAGGCAAGCTTGCGTTCGTGGGCGACGCAGTGAGCGACGCATCGGTCATCTCAAAGGCCGACGTCGGCGTTGCCATCGGCGCATTGAATCCCCGTGCGGCAGCGTCGAGGTCTGACATACTCATCATGAGCGACGATATACGCAAGCTGCCTCTGGCCATGCGCATATGCAAAGCGGCATCGCGCACCGTAAGGCTGAGCCTGCTGCTTGCCATTGTCGTGAAGCTTGCGGTGCTGCTGCTCGCAGCTCTCGGAAGCATCGGCATGATCGCCGCCGTCACGGCAGATACGCTGACATTTATGCTGACGGTCGCCGGCGCATACAGGATATACAAGGTGAAATGAGGCCTATGAATACATACGATTTTGACAAAACGATCTTCTACCCCGATTCATCCGTGACCTTCGTCAGGTGGTACATGCGCCGCCATCCGTTTGCACTGCTGTGCTGGCTGCCGAGGATGGCCGTGATCGGGCTTGCGTATCTTCTAAATCTCATCCCCAAGGAAAAACTCAAGGAGAACATATTCAGCTTTGTGCGCCGCATCGACGATATCGACACCGTTTTGAAGGTCTATTGGGACGAGCACGAGAGCTGGATCGCCCCGTGGTACCGCGCGCAGCACAGGCCGGACGATATCGTGATCTCGGCCTCTCCCGAATTTGTCGTAAAGCCCATGACCGACAGGCTCGGCATCGAGCTTATCGCCTCGCCAATGGACAAGCGCACGGGCAAAATGTACGGCCGCAACTGCCACGGCGAGGAAAAGGTACGCAGGTTCTATGCCGCTCACCCCGGTGCCGTGACCGAGGCGTTTTACTCCGACTCTCTGTCCGACACGCCCATGGCGCGCATAGCGCAAAAGGCGTATCTGATCGTTGACAAGGGTCAAACGCCCATCCCCTGGCCGGATAAATAACTAAAAAGCAGACAGCAAAGCTGTCTGCTTTTTCGCTTTATGAATTAAATTTTATCGAGCATTCTGCTTATCATGACGGCGGTCTGCGCGCGTGTTGCGCCGCCGTTCGGGTCAAGGCGGCCGCCGCCGATGCCCTTGACTATGCCCAGCGCGCATGCGGCGTTAAGCGCCTCTCGCATGGACCCGTTGACGGCTCCGGCATCGGAAAAGCCCGAAAGCACATCTTCAAGCTCGCTTATATCCTTGCCGCTTAGCACAAGATACCTTGTCATCATGCAGCCGAGCTCGGCGCGGCTTATGCTCCTGCCGGGGCGGAGAGCGCCGTCCTCGTAGCCCTTCATTATGCCGTTTTCGCACGCCCACAGCAGCGCGTCACGGCACCAGCTGCCGACCGCGGAAGCGTCGGAAAAATCAAGCTCTCCGCTGACCTCGGGCTTCCCTGCCGCGCGGTAGAGCGCCGTCGCAAGCATCGCGCGAGTAAGTCCGACATTCGGAGAGAAAACGTTTTTGGCCGTTCCGTTTAATATGCCCTCGGCCGCGATGCGGTCAACATCATTGTAAAACCAGTCGCCGGGCTTAACATCTGTAAACAGATTGCCGCGCGCTGTAACGGTCATGCTCGTCTCGTCCGAGCGGATACCGTTCCATTTCACGCCGCTCACCGCGCGAATGACGGTGTTTCCGGAAACGGTAAACGGGCCGGTATATTTCTTCGCGTTTGTCGGAGTGGGCAGGCTGCCGTCGAGCGTGTAGTAGACGCTGCCGCGCGCATCACCCGAGAGGGTAACGCGCATGCCGCTTTCGCCTTTTTCAAGACTAACGGCCGGCTTTGCAATGCCGGCAGCTGTGCCGTTTTTGCCGGGATAGGCGTTAAAATAGATCTTGCCGTTTTCAAGGCTTATTCCGCGGCGCATGAACATTTCGCTCAATGTCACGAATTTATAGCCCTGAGCCTGAAGCGTGTCGATAGCGCGCAGCGCGGCCGTGACGGAGGTCGGGTGAGTATCGTGCAAAAGCGCTATGGAGCCGTCGCGCGCCTGCTTTATAAACTCGCGATAGACAGAGTCTGCGTTCTGGCTTTTCCAGTCGTATGTGTCCATCGACCAGAAGAAGCACGGCGTGTTCGCGGCCTTGAGGACGCGCTGGTTATAGTCACCGTAGGGCGGACGGAGCATATAGCTGAAGTTATGCCCGATGGCCTTGTCGAGTATCGCGTCGGTTTTCTGAAGCTCCTGTCGGATCTGCGCATCGGTCTTTGTCGTCATTGCCGGGTGATCGTAGGTGTGGCTCGCTATCTCGTGACCCTCCTGCCAGGCGCGCTTGACAAGGCCGGGGCTGCGCTCGGCCATTTGGCCGACGAGGAAGAATGTGCAGTGCGCGCCGCGCGCCTTGAGTCCGTCAAGAAGCCGGGCCGTGTTGCTGCTCGAGGGGCCGTCGTCGAAGGTGAGCGCAATGAGCTTATCTCCGTCGGCGCTCGCCGATATCGGCAGAACTCCCACAAGCATCAGCACTGCCAGAAACGCCGCGGCAAGTTTTTTGAATTTTTTCATATTTCAAAACCCCAATTTAACCATATTTTTGTCATTTGCGAAGCTTGACATCTCGCAAACGAAGAGTATTTCGTCAACGTTTCTTTCGGCGGCAAGCTGCTGGGCCGAGCCCATGTAATAGCGCAGATCGAGCATGATTATATTCTCGTAGTCGGCCGTGAGAAACGGCACGAGGCTATTTGCAAACGAGTCTTTTATTATAAGCAGCGTTTTGCCGTTATTGCAGCCGCCGGTTATGGTCGTCTCGCCGTAGTTTCCGCCGAGAAAGACCTTGTATTTATCCTTTTCTCCGGCAGCGGACATATCGTAAAGCGGTATCTCCTTTCCGTCGGCCGTGACCTTAAGCTTATCCGACACCGGGGAGATGTAAACATCGTCGCACTTTGCCGCAGGGTCGAGGGTCTTTGAGTAGGTCGTGCCGAGGAAGCTGTCGCTGAAAAGCTCGGGAGATGCGTCGTACTTTCCGTCCGGCAGCAGTGTTTTATAAGCCGTGTGAGCGCCGTACCACGTCCAGTGGTGGTCGGTACGGTAATACACCTGCTGCTGAGTCTTTGCCACGCTCAGCGCGGCATAAAGATCGGGGAAGCTCACTTCCGGCATTGCGCTTTTGACCGTGTTATAAAGCTTTTCGGCGTCATACATCCGCGCGTGCGCCGGGAGCTTATCGCTCATGACCGTACCCGTCGCCGGGACGAGCAGCATCGTTGTCTTTACGCCGCATGCTTGTACGAAATCGGATACCAGCCCAATATTGCGGTTTAAATTCGTTTCATCGACCTTGTCGGGCGTGATCTTTTCCATGTAATATCCGTCCGAGCCGAGGTACGCGCCGCCTATATCCTTGAAGCCGGCGAGCTTTTTGACCTGCGAGCCGAGCTGCGTCCATGTATCGCGCGCCGGGAACTGGTCGGAGATATAGTCGGTTATCTTATTTTGAAAACTGCCGTCGAGGATGCTGTCAAACGTAAGCTTGGGTGCGGTTTGCAGCATACGGTTTTCGTTGTCGGAAAATGTCCTGTCCTCCCCGGCAAACACAAACGCCGCAGGAAGAATTATGACGGCAAGAAACAGCGCGATGAGCGCTATGTGGAATTTTTTCATTACGCTCACCTCTTAGAATCTGAAGTAAAGGAAGGGATTGTAGCTGTCGCCGATGAGCAGGATCATGCTCAGCGCCAAAAGCGCTATCATCAGAACGCTTTTGAGCGTAAACGCCGCTTTTTCGTTCATTGCACCGGCTGCGGAGAGGAAAAGCTTCTTCGGAAGCTCGGTGGAGGCAATACAGCAGATGATCAGGAGCACCGCCTTTGTAAGCAGCGTGTACACATCCATGCCGCCTATTGCTCCGTTTGCCCCGAACATCGAGCCGAGGTACGGCAGGAGAACGCTGACATCGTCGCTTGCGAATATGACCCAGCCGATAATGATCAGCACCAGCGCATACACATGGCGGAAAAACTTCGGCAGCTTGTCCAGCGCCTTGAGCAGGAACAGCTTTTCGATAAACAGGATCACGAAGTAATACAGACCCCACATGACGAAGTTCCAGCCCGCTCCGTGCCAGAAGCCGGTGAGCGACCAGACGATCAGCAGGTTCAGCGCCTGACGGGCAAGGCCGCGGCGGTTGCCGCCGAGAGGAATGTAGAGATATTCCTTGAACCATGTGCTCAGCGTGATATGCCACCTGCGCCAGAAGTCGGTTATGGACACCGACTGATACGGATAGCGGAAGTTTTCGGGGAATTTGAAGCCGAACATTCTGCCAAGGCCGATGGCCATATCCGAATAGCCGGAAAAGTCAAAGTATATCTGGAAGGTATACGCTATCGCGCCCGTCCACGCCATAAGCGCGGAAACATCGCCGCCGAGCGCGTAGATATCCGACCACACCGCGCCCATCTGGTTTGCAAGCAGCACCTTTTTGCCGAGACCGACAACGAAGCGCATAACGCCCTCGGAAAAGTCGGCCGTAGTCACGCTGCGCTCGGCAAGCTGATCCTGAACATCGGCATAACGCACGATGGGGCCTGCTATTAGCTGGGGGAACATGGTGATGTACATGCCGAAGTCGATGAGATTTTTCTGCACCCTGACATCGTCGCGATAAACGTCGATGGTGTAGCTCATTGCCTGGAAGGTGTAAAACGAAATGCCTATGGGCAGCGCGATATTGAGAAGGTCAAAGCTTGATCCGAATATCGCGTTTATGTTCGTTATTACGAAATCGGTGTACTTAAACACGCTCAGCAGGCCGATATCTATGACGACCGACAAAACGAGCATAAGCTTCAGGCGCTTTTGCCTGCCGCGGTTTTTGTCCATGAGACGGCCGAAAATATAGTTTACCAGAATGGAGAATATCATCAGGAAAACGTACTTCGGCTCGCCCCAAGCGTAGAACACAAGGCTGACTATCAGCAGAAACAGGTTTCGCCCCTTTTTCGGGCAGATATAGTACCCCAGCAAAACAAGGGGCAAATAAACGCACAGGAATATCGTACTGCTGAAAACCATGTATGTCTCTCCGTTTACTTAGTGAATTCTTTGAACGCTGTCTCCGCGTTCTGCGGTGCGTCGCTCATTATGAGCAGAACGCAGTCGCCGTCGGTTTTTACAACGGCGCTTTCGGCGCGCTGCACCTGCTCGGGCTCATAGGTCTTGTACATCTGCACGCGCGACTGAACATGCTCGCGCAGGCTGTCGGCCATGGCGGAAGCGTCGGACTTATCCTTGAGCTGCACAACGGCGATCTCGTACGCCATGCCGTCGGCGGCATAGGCGAGGAAAAAGCCGTGGATTTTATTATACTCCAAATCGGATATGTATGAAAAGGCCTTTTCGGCATTTTCATCCCAACTGCCGCTAACTTTCATCTCCGGCAGGCTCTTGTCGGCGCTTACCATGCTGTTTTCAAGTGCCTGCATGTCGATGCTCTTCGTTTTTTCGCCGCATGCGCACAGCGAAAGTGAGAGCATCACCGCGCACAGGGCGCACACCATTCTTTTTATCATCATGCTATCCTCGCAACGCTGCTGGTGCCGCCAATTATCGTATTGTGGCTATAGGTATTGTCGCTATAGCCTGAAGAATCGCCGCTGCCCATATCGCCGAAGGCCTTGTTCACGGCATCGTCTATCTTCTGCTGAGTCTCGTCGGTAACGCCCGGATCGACATCCGGATCTTCGGTTTTCTCATAGTTTATGTACACGCAGAAAACGTTGTCGTCGCCTGCTTCGAGCCAACTCCAGCTCAGGCCGATACCGTAATCGCCGCCGGCTACGGCGTTTTCGATCTGGTTCATGATAGTATCGGCAAGGTTATAGATATCGTCGCTTATATCCTTGCCGAAATCAAGGCTTACAACGCCCTGCCGCGCATCGAGCGCCGCACGCATCTGCTCGGGAATAGTGTAAACATCCTTGCACTGCGTTCTGTTGACGTAAGCATAGTTGTACTCATAGCCGTCGGCCGCAGGGAAAAAGTCGGTGTTCCACTCCTGCGAGTTCATCATCTCGTCGTTGAGGTTAAAGTGCGAGAAGTTTCCTTCGCCGGAACCGGCATCGGAATAAATATCGGTGTGGTACCACTGCCCGTCGAGCTTCACAAGATCCCATGAATGCGACAGATACGAATCGTGCACGACCATGCAGTCGATGCCCAGCATCTGCATGAACAGCCTGAACGTTGTTGCATAGCCGACGCAGACGGCCTCGTGATTTTTGAGCACACCGTTGGGATTGTCCACAGGCTTGCTATCGTCATCGGGAACGACCGTCATCGAGCCGCTGTCAAAGCCGATATTTGCCGTCATCCATTTGTACACGGCAAGCTCCTTTTCGTAGTCGCTCATGCCGTCGGTGATTATCTCGTCAAGAACGCTCTTTGCCATATTGAGCGTCTCCTTGTCCTTATCGGAAAGGTTCGAGGTATTGCCCGACTTGTACGCATCGGATATCTGCGTCGTCGCCTTTATGACGTACTCGCCGCCGATGGTGACGTCGTTTTCCTGCGCAACGTCCTCGGTTTTGTCGCCTCCGGCGCTCTCTTCAAGTGCCTTTACCTTTAAGATGGTAAACACGTTCAGCGCCAGAAGCAAAACGAGCATCACGGGCGTTACGACATACATTATTCTGATTAGCTTTCTTTTCATGTAAGCAGCTCCTTTCGGATATTAATACGTTTGAAAGCGGAAAAAGTTCCGCCCAAAACTGTGTGGTTTGCATTAGCACAGTTAATATACCCTCCGGCACGGTCAATGTCAAGTGCAGGACTGTTAATTTTAATCCTTGCTTTACACGAAGAAAAATAATATACTAAAATAGTAAAAACATTCCCACGGAGGTTTTGGTGTGACTGATCTCAGATTTTATTTTGACGGCACGAACGGGACTCCTGTCAGCGGCGAGGTGCTGCTCGACGTCATGATATCAAAAGAGGAAAAGCCCAAGGATATCGGGCAGCTCAAATTCAAATACTCCGACTCATTCTTCCTGCACTCGGCCTGCTCTTACGATCATGAGCTTGCGATAATGTCGCTGGGGCTTACGATGAGTGCGTTCACTTACAAAGCCGACGGCGACGAGCATGCGCGCAAGGCGCTGCACGCGATCGGCTGCGACGACCGCACGATAGAAAGCTTCCGCTTTGACGATCAGCAAAGCTGCGCCGACTCCTGCGGATACATCATTGCCGCGAAAAAGCTGCCGGACGATACCTTTCTTATCCCCGTCGTTATCCGCAGCCACTGCTACGGCGGCGAGTGGGTCAGCAACGCGCACGCAGTCGAGGAGGCATATCCCGACCACGCCGTGGGCTTCAAGGCGGCAGCAGACGGCGTTTATGACGCGGTGACGGATTATCTTGATCGCCGCGGCTTCGACCTCGGCCGGGTCAAGCTCTGGCTGTGCGGATACAGCCGCGGAGGCGCTGTCACAAATCTGCTCGGCGCGCGCTTTACCTTTGAAAGCGGCATCGGCAAGGACAACATTTTTGCCTACAGCTTTGCAACGCCCGTCACAGTGTTCGACAGGGCATGCCTTTTCACGGACAACATATTCAACATCATGTCCGAAATGGACATCGTTCCGCGCATGCCGCTGCGCTACTGGGCGCTTACCCGATACGGTGCGGACATGATCGTTCCCTGCAAGGCTCGGCGCGGCCTGGGCGAATACACGCGCCTTCTCGGCCAGATGCAGGCGCAGTTTGCCGAGATAATGGGCGAGCTTGGCGTTGAAGCGGCCTATGTTCCGCTTGACGATCAGGAGCGCGCGCTCGATCTTCTGTTTGACTATATCGACGATCTGCTCGACACGCCGGAAAAATACCGCGACGACGGATATCAGCAGCTTGCAATGGACTACATGCGCAGCAAAATGCACGGCGACACCTTTGAGCTGCGCAAATTCATCAATTTCCTGCTCGACGGGAACGAGGAAATGGCCGACGAGCTGTGCTCGCTTATCGACAACTGGCACGATCTCGGCGGCATCGAAAAAGTGCAGCGCCTGGGCATCATGCTCTCAAAGCGCAAAACCGGCGATAAATCGCCGGCGACGGAGATCATATTCATGGTCATCGGCATACTCTTCCGCTATGCCGCCAAATACACCGCGACAAAGGTCACCGGCGGCTCGCAGGACTATTTCTATGAGCAGCTCGTTATCCTCATAATCGACGCATATCAGCACGGGGGTGACTCGTTTATACTCCAGCAGCACTGGCCGGAGGCCTACCTTGCATGGCTCAGAGCCGCACCGCCCGAGGATCTTTTCCGCGTCGGCAGCTACGAGCGTCAATCAATAAAATAACCGCACAGAAAAGGAGAAAAATATGGATAAGACCATTGTTGTCATGGCAGCCGGACTCGGCTCGCGCTACGGCGGCGTTAAGCAGATAGAGCGCCTCGGCCCCGACGGCGAGATCCTTATGGAATACGCCATATACGACGCGATACGCGCCGGCTTCAACAGGATCGTGCTCATAATCAAGCCCGAGATATACAACGATGTCCGCGAGCTGTTCGGAAACCGCATTGAGGAGAGCACCGGTATCAAGATAGACTACGCCCTCCAGACGCTCGACCGCTTCACCGAAAGCCGACCGGAGTTCAAAGCGCGCACCAAGCCCTTCGGCACGGTCCACGCAGTTATCTGCGCAGCAGACTGCATAAAAACGCCCTTTGCCGTCATGAACGCCGACGATTACTACGGTGCCGAGGCATTCCGCGTCATGTCAGGGCAGCTTGAAAAGCTGCACTCGGCTCAGGACGCCGCTATGGTAGCCTACAGACTGAAAAACACCGTCAGCCCATTCGGAACCGTTACACGCGGCGTTTGCATGGTCGATAACGGGCTGCTCACCGGCGTCAGGGAGACATACAAGATCAAGGTCATGCCCGACGGCAGCATCCGCGACACGTCCGAATCCGAGGACGGCCCCGTCCTCGCGCCCGACACCTTTGTTTCCATGAATCTCTGGGGCTATCATCAGGATATTCTGCCCGTTATGGAGCGGTACTTTGCCGATTTCCTCGCTTCGCTTCCGGCAGACGAGATGAAGGCCGAGTGCCTGCTGCCGACGATGATGGGTGATCTGACAAACAGCGGCAAAATAAATATCTCGGTTTTAAACACAAACGACCGCTGGTTCGGCCTGACCTACAAGGAAGACAAGCCCGGAGCCGTCGCAGCGCTCACCGCGCTTCACGAAAACGGCACCTATCCCCCCACCCTCTGGCGCGGCTGATAGCGCACACAAAAACACAGCATCTCGAAATGATGAGATGCTGTGTTTTTTATTATGCGATCTTTTTCCTTCGCACGCCGAAATGCTCGAGCAGATGCGGAATATACAGGCTTGCAAGTATAAGCAGTGCGCCGCACACGCCCTGAACGGTGACCGGCTCGCTGAGGAACACGACGCCGAGCACCGACGCAAACGCAGGGTTGAGCGCGCACATAAGTCCTGAGCGCTGGCTCGTTGTGTGTGACTGCGCGACCGGCTGGAGAGTAAAGCCGAAACCCGTGCATACAAGCGCGAGCACAAGCACGCAGCCCCACTCCATACCGCCGGAGGGTATGCGCGGCTGCTCGAATATGAACGAAAGTATGAGCGAAAACAGTCCGATGCAGCCGACCTCGACTATGCCGACGATAAGCGCGTCGCATTTGTGCGAGTAACGGTCGGTCACGATAATGCCAACGGCGTACAGCACGGCGGCACACAGGCAGAACAGTTCGCCGGGCGTAAAACCGAAGCTTCCACCGCGTAGAGTCAGCAGCCCGACGCCGCACAGCGCGACCGCAGCGCTTATTATGCTCGCCGTTTTCGGCAGCCTGCGTATGATCACCGCCTCGATCAGCGGAACGAACACTATCGCCGTGTTTTCAAGGAACGACACCGTCGATGTGTCGGTAGTTTTAAGCGCCGTCAGTTCAAAGGTCATGACCGCCGTGAACACCGCGCCGATTATCGCACCGCCTATAATATCGCGGCGGCTTGCATACTTGAGCCTGCGGAAAAATATTATGCCCAGCACCACAAAGCCCAGAAGAAAACGCGCGGCAAGAAGGTTAAACGTGCCGAGCGTCTCAAGCACCGTTTTGAAGCGCGACGGGCTTGTTGCGATGCTGCCGCCGGAGCACCCCATGGCGCACAGCGACGGCGTTCCGGCGACGATCTTCGAGACCGAGCCTTATATCGAGATCCACACCGGCCTGCAGACCGACAACAGCCTGTGCTTTGAAAAGCGCGGCATCACGCCGAATTTGAGCTTCTCCACGCCCGACAGCTTCGTCGCCTGCGGCATGGTCAAGGCAGGTCTGGGCGTTGCGCTCGTAAACCGCGTGATCGCCGACGAGCTGAGCGACGCCGTGGCCTATGTGCCTCTCGATCCGCCCGAGGTCATCGATATCTGCGCCGTCACCCCCACAGCCGACGTCATCTCCCCCGCCGCAAAAATTTTTAAATCCTACGCCCTTGAATTTTTAGAGGATTTTTAGTGGCGCATTGAGGCAGTCACGGATACGGTTATCTCTGGTAGCCCGGTTCGGAACTGCGGTGGAAACCGTAGCGTTTCGCGCCCCGTTAGGCTGCACTAATTTCGCGGCGTAGGGGCGAGCATTGCTCGCCCGTTTTTAATGATGTGTACTTTAAATCAACCCCTCGGCAGCAAAGCTGCCTGCTCCCCTTGCAGGTGAGCCAATGGGGTGCGGTGCAAAATTCAGCAACGCACTTGTGTTACGCGAGGCAGCCACGGTTTCCACCATTGTTCCGAACCGGGCGACCGCAAAACTCAGCACCGCACTTATGTATGGCGGCAGTTTTACGGTTTCGTCGGTAACTTCGACACCGGGACACCGGAAATCACCGTATCCGTAGCTGCGTCAAATCGCCTCTAAAAAGCGTCGCAGTCGTCGAAGTCAAGGAGAGTGGGATCGACGGGCGTTTCGCGCAGGACGCTGGTCATGTACTGGTTGACCTGGCGGCGCATATCGCGGCGTGAGATCGTGCGCGGATCCATAAGATCCTGCTGCACCCAGATGAAATTGATGTTTCTCTCGCGCGCCTGTTCATCGAAAATGCCCTGAAGTCCGTCCATGCCCTTGCAGGATATCTGGTCGTACATGATGATGGTATCGACATTATACTCCTCGGCAACGCGCCACATCTCGTCAACGGCATTGCGATAGCCGCCCTTGGTGTGCTTGCGCATGGTCGCGCGCTGATAGGTCAGCGCAACGCCCTCGAGCATAGTTTCGGGCGTGGAGGTGTCGATTATGACCTGCGAAATATGCGTTTCCATATCCATGACGGATACAATGCCCCAGCACTGCTCGAGCCAGTTGGAGAAGTTCGTGTAGTAGTTTGCCGGGCACGACCAGACGAGCGCCTTGTGGCGCATTTCGGCCGAGCACGGCAGGCGCTTTTCGTAAGCGTCGGTCATGAGCTTGTGTACTCTTTTATCGGCCTTGTTGAAGCGCTGATCCATGCCGCCGTGCAGATGATAGGTGTACATGCGGTACAGCCACGGCGTGGGGCCGGTCACCTGCGGATGATCGGTGCGGTTTATCTCCCACAGGTCGAGGTGGAAGCGCGTCACCTCGTTATAGCTCTCGAGAGCTTTGGCAAAGGCGTCCCAGTCAAACTTCTCGCCCGTGTGCTCTTCAATGAACTTTATGCAGCCTCGCAGCTCCTCGACGGCGTACTTCTGCGCATCAACATCGTCGTTATAGCGCAGCGGAACGCCGAGGCAGTAGGTCGGCAGTTTGAAATAGCGATCCTGGAACGAGGTGGTCATGATGCTGCCGTCGCAGGGCATGTTGCAGGCGATGAAGCACTTGCCGAAGATCGGGAAATCGCCTTCGGCGGCAACGCCGGCCTCGGCAGACGGCAGAGGACACACGTCGGCAGGTACACCGAAATTCTCTATCGCATCGAGATACACCGGCGGAAGCTGCTGATTTATCATAGAGGACAGGAAGATGGGTATGGTCTGCACGGGAATGCCGATGAGGTTCGGGAAGCCTGCCATAAGCTCGGTAGGAACAAGCTCGTCAAAGCAGACGATGCGGTCGGCAAGCGATTTTTTGCCGCCGATGTTCCGGTCGGCGTTGAAGGAATCGGCAATGATATCGATGGTGTGCTTTATTATTATGTCATACAGCGCGTGGCCTGCGCGAAGCTGCACGCCGCGCATACCCTCGAGCTGGCGGTCGATAAACTGCGGCAGCGTGAGGTAGGTCAACATCCAGCGATAGCGGAAAATGCCCTTGACGACCTGAATCGGCGACTGGAGAACAAATTTTATCATGTCCTTCCACATGACGCACCACCAACCGTAGTCAACGAGCGTGTCCTTGATGCCGCGCCACTCGCGCCAGCGGCGAACGCCGGTCTTATCTATGTAGCTAAGTCCAAGATTTCTCGGTTTTCCTGCCATTTCAGCGCCCTCCCTTTTCCTTGTGGATCTGCTTTATCTCGAGGCTCTCGACAAATGCCTGAACGCGCGTGCGCAGCTGGCCGGACGCGTTGCCGGTGTATTCCCTGTCAACGCAGACGGTCGGATAATTATACAGCTCGGTCATGACGTGCGAGGCAAGCGCGCGCTCATAGCCCCAGAATTCGCAGAACTTCATCTGCTCGTAGATAATGCCCTGAGCATTGTACTCCTTGGCAAGCTTATCGACAAAATCGTACCTGCCGTGGACCTTATCCTGCGACATATAGCGCGGACACTGGCTCGTTTCCTGATAAAAGCGGCAGATCTGGTCCAGCGCAGGCTCGGAGTCGCTGAGAACGATCTCCTGCCTGCCGGGGAAGGAGCCGAAGCAGAAGCGGTCGGCAACGATGAGCGCGCCGGACTGCTCGACGGTGCGCGTGAAGTCAAGATCGTCGATCTCGCTTCCGACGACCACGACGCGCGCGCGATGCGCAGGCTTTGCGTCGGGAACGCGAGTTTTGACCTCCTCGAGCGTCTCGCGCAGCTTATCGAGAATAAGCGCCTTCGGGCAGCAGTAGGAAACAAGGCACAGAACGTGGAACTCATAGCCCGTTATGGGCGGATTTGCGAGCTTGCGCATATCGCCGATCTCGGTGATGATGCGGCAGACCTCGTTGTGCTCGGCAACGGCTTTGCGTATGGAAGCATCGGAAATGTCCGTTCCGTATCTCTCGTGCAGCGGCTCAAGCACCTTTTTTGTGATCTGGTTTTTGTAATGCTCGAGGCCGTGGGGCGTGACCTTGAACGGCACATCGATGAAGGACACGAAGAAATTTTCGTTCTTCACCAGCTGCAAGACCTCAAAATGCTCGAGCGTGCGGTTCATCTCGGTGCACGTCTCGCCGCCGGCAAGCGCCGACAGGAAGTTGTAGCCGCCCTCGATGCCGCGCTCGACAAGCGCCTTGGTGTAGCCGCACAGATAGTTTGTCATGTAGTAGGTCGATATCTCCAGCGAGCCTGTGCGCGGCGCTCTCATTCGGACGGAAAAGCAGTTGTCAAGGTTGAGCAGGACCTCGGGCATGTGATAGCAGGTGTAGCCCACCGCGTGCTTCCCCTCCGACACCGCCTGCATGACGAGTTCGTTTGCCGCCTCGTCGAGCAGATGCTCGAAGTAGATAAGGTGCTTTAAGTCTTTCATTTTTCCTCCCCATTATTAAAAAATATTAGTTTGTTCAAGATTTATCATTACAATTAGTATATTATGTATAAAGCCCCGTGTCAACACAAACCGTTTGAGTGTATGGTGTTTGACATGGGGCAGTGCTATGGTTTATGATATATTATTATAAAGAATACCGGAGGGATAAGCTATGAGCAAAAAGGAGCTTGCCGCGCAGTATCACGCCTCGGGCTGCAACTGCGCGATGGCCGTCGGCTGCGCGTTCTGCGACAAGGCCGGCGTGAGCGAGGATGAGATGAAGGCACTCACTCGCCGCTACGGCGGCGGCGCATACAAATACTGCGGCGCGCTTTTGGGCGCGGTTGCCGCGATGAATATGGCAAGCGGACAGCTTAATGAGGACGATCCTGCCGCGCTCGACGGAAAGGCGTCGGACAAGGCCGCCGAGCTTCTGCGCAGATTCGAGGCGAAAAACGGCTCGGTGTTCTGCCGCGAGCTAAAGGGGCGCGACACCGGCGTTGTGCTCCGTCCGTGCCGCGGCTGCGTCGAGGATGCGGCCGAGCTTGCCGAAGAGATATTCGAGGGAAAATAAATGTACCGTATCTTTATCGTCGAGGACGACCCCGGCATAGCCGAAGGCATAAAGCGGCAGGCCGAGGCATGGGGACTTGAGGTGCGCTGTGCGGACGATCTGCGCAATGTTATGGGCGAGTTTGCCGCCTTTTCGCCGCACCTTGTGCTGCTGGACATAACCCTGCCGTTTTTCAACGGCTATCACTGGTGCAGCGCGATCCGCACGGTGTCGAAGGTGCCGATAATATTCATATCCTCGGCGGCCGACAGCATGAACATCGTTATGGCAATGAGTATGGGTGCGGATGATTTCATCGCAAAGCCCTTTGACGGCAGCGTGCTCATGGCCAAGATACAGGCGCTTTTGCGCCGCAGCTATGATTTTGCGCCGGGCATGCCCATCATCGAGCACCGCGGCGCGATACTCAATACAGACGATAACTCGCTTTCCTACAACGGAAAAAGCATTGCGCTGACCAAAAACGAATACCGCATCCTGCTGTGCCTTATGCAGAGCCGCGGCAAGGTAGTCAGCCGCGAAAAGCTCATGGAAAAGCTGTGGGAGACCGACAGCTTTGTGGACGAGAACACCCTGACCGTCAACGTCGGCAGGCTGCGCAAAAAGCTCGACGCCGCCGGGCTTGAGGGCTTTATCGCGACGAAATTCGGCGTAGGCTACATCGTGGAGTGATAAAATGAAACTTTTTGGCGAGTATTTAAAAGAGCATGCGCGGCTTATCGCGGCGGCGGCGCTTGCAGCGGCGATATTCTTTGCAAGCTTTGCCCTTTACGGGCTGCCACTGCTTGCGGTGGCGTATCCTGCACTGCTGTGCCTTGTGCTGGCGGCCGTATTCGTCATACGCGACTATGCGCAGGCAAAGCGCCGCCATGCCGAGTTCATGGCGCTCACGGAGATCACCGCCGCCGAGGAGAAAATGCTGCCGCCGGCGAGGAGCATAGACGATGCCGACTATCGCCGGATAATCGCGCTTCTGGCCGAAAGCCGCGAAAAGATAAGCCGCAGCGCTCACCGCCGCTGGAGCGACACGCTCGATTACTACACCGTGTGGGTGCATCAGATAAAAACGCCGATCGCATCCATGCGCCTGACGCTTGAAGGCTCCGACTCGCCGGAGTCGCGCAGACTGTCGGCCGAGCTTGGGCGCATCGAGCGGTATGTCGAGATGGCGCTTGTGTACCTGCGCCTCGATTCCGAAAGCAGCGACTATGTCATCCGCGAGTTTGAGCTTGATCCGTTTATTCGCCGCGCGGTAAAGAAATTTGCCGGCGAGTTTATCTCAAAGCGGCTGAGCCTTGAGCTTGAGCCGTCGGGAGCGAGCGTTGTCAGCGACGAGAAGTGGCTGGCCTTCGTCGTCGAACAGGTGCTTTCAAATTCGCTTAAATACACGCGCGAAGGCAGCGTGAGGATATACCTTGCCGAGCCGAAAACACTGTGCATACGCGACACGGGCATAGGCATCGCACCCGAGGATATGCCCCGCATTTTCGATAAGGGCTACACGGGACTCAACGGCCGTGCCGACCTGCGTGCGAGCGGACTCGGGCTGTATCTTTGCCGCCGTGTCTGCCGCAAGCTCGGGCACGGGATATCCGCCGTATCAGCTCCCGGCGAGGGCACGGAGATAAGGATAGACCTCAGCAGCTATGACCTCGACCCGGAGTAAAGCGGCCTTTGGCCGCAGTGAAGAAGTAATAGGGTAATAGTGAATAAGTGTGGTGTGCGCAAGCGCACGGATTTTAATAGCGCATTTAAGTTGTACCGATTCGGTTTTTGCGGTATCCCGACCTGTGGGTACCGGCAAGGCCATTGCAAACGGGCGAGCAATGCTCGCTCCTACTATGGGATGCCGCAAAATACGGCAGCGCACTAATGCGTCGCGAGAGTTTTACGGTTTCGTCGGCAGTTTCCGGTCGGGAAGCCGCAATAAATGTATAGGAGAAGCGCCAAAGCGCTACTAAAAGACGGAACGGATAAATCCGTTCCCTACATGGTGCAGATAAAATTTGCACTAATATAGCACAATCTCCCGGTGTGCGGAACAGCATGGTTTCCACCATTGTTCCGAACCGGGTTCACGCAATAAACGTATAAGGAGTGCGCTAAAGCGCCACTGAAAAAATGGGAGTTTTGATAGACGGAAAAAAGCTCGCGGAGAAGCTTTGCGAGGAAGTGAAAAGCGAGGCGGCAGCGATGAGCCGCAGGCCCTGCCTTGCGGCGGTGCTGGTCGGAGACGACCCGGCATCGCAGATATATGTGCGCAATAAAGAGCGCGACTGCCTCAAGTGCGGCATCGACAGCCGCCGATACGACTTTGCGGACACAACGTCGGAGGCAGAGCTTCTGCGGCTTATCGCGGAGCTCAACGCCGACGACGGCGTTGACGGCATCCTTGTGCAGCTTCCGCTGCCGGAGCAGATATCCGAGCGCGCGGTGATAAACGCGATCGCACCGGAAAAGGACGTGGACGCGTTCCACCCTATAAACGTCGGCCGCATGGTCACGGGCGAGGGTACGCTTATGCCGTGTACGCCGGCCGGGATAATGGATATGCTGCACGAATACGGCATTTCGCCCGACGGCAAACACTGCGTCATAGTCGGCCGCAGCAACATCGTCGGCCGCCCGATGGGGCTTATGCTGCTCAACGCCGACGCAACCGTGACATATTGCCACCGGCGCACGCAGGATCTTGCGTCGTTTACGCGGCAGGCGGATATTCTCATCGTCGCGGCAGGCTCGCCAAGGCTTATTCGCGGCGACATGGTAAAAGACGGCGCAGTCGTTATCGACGTCGCCATGAACCGTGATCCCGAGACCGGCAAATTCTTCGGCGACGTGTGTTTGGACGAGGTCGAGCCGAAGGCGGCGTTCATAACGCCCGTGCCGGGCGGCGTCGGCCCGATGACACGCGCGAGACTGATGAAAAACATTCTCGCCGCAGCAAAGTGCAGGGCAGAAAAATGAGCGATAAGCGGCTGTACGGCATTGACCTGTTCAAAGCACTGGCCATGTTCCTCGTCGTCGTTCTGCATGTCAACACGCTCGGCACAGCATTCGACAGCAGCGCTCCCGGCTCTGCACAGTGGTGGCTGACCGACGGCATGATGACCGCGGCTTACTGCTGCGTTGACTGCTTTGCTCTGGCAACGGGCTTCCTCATGGCCGAGCGCGCATTCAGACCCGGCCGCATAGTATCGCTCTGGCTTCAGGTCGCGTTTTATGCCGTGGTAACGACTGTTGTGTGGTATTTTGCCGTTCCCGGAGCAGTTGGGATCAAAGATATCGTATCGGCTTTTTTCCCTGTGCTCACGTCGAAATATTGGTACTTCTCGGCGTATTTTGTGCTGTTTTTCTTCACGCCGTTTATAAACGCAATGCTGCATGCGCTCAACAAGCGCTCAAGAGGCGCTCTGCTTGCCGCAGTGTTTGTTTTTCTGTCGCTGCTGCCGACCTTCAGGCCGCTGGACGTTATCCCGCTCTCGGCAGGATACTGCTTTTTCTGGCTGGCAGCACTGTACATCATCGGCGCATGCATAAAGCTCGACAGGCTATATGAGCGCGCCGGCGGCAAAACATTTGTGCTTTTGTATTTTGCCTCGATCGCCGTAATGCTTCTGTGGCAGCTCGTGTTCGGTGCGGAAAGCGATACGCTTGTAAGCTACGTTTCGCCGACGGTGCTGCTGTGCTCGGCCACGCTGCTGTGCGCATTCTGCCGCATGCAGGTCGGCGAAAGGTTTAAGGGCGCGGCAAAGTTTTTAAGCTCGACCTCGTTCGGCGTGTATCTCATCCACATAAGCCCGTTTATCTTGGCAAACTACATAGCGGACAGTTTTGCATTTATCGCCGATCTTAATGCGGCGCTCGTCATTCCGTGCGAGCTTGGCTGCGCGGCGGCAATATACGCCGTGAGTACGCTCATAGAGTTCCTGCGGCAGAAGCTTTTCGCCCTGTGCGGCATTGATCGCCTTGCAGATATCGTCAGCCGGCGGCTTGACCGGGTCACTGCAAGGCAATAAAAAGAGCAGGCCGGCAAGCGGCCTGCATAAACAGGGTTGTGGGATAAAGATATGAGCCGCGGCCTTGCTTTGCAAGACCTATTGGATAAGCTGTGCTTAGATAATACATCGCCCGCACAGCCTTGTAAAGAGCGAAAAAACACTGCTTTTGTCGAATGGAAAAATTTTTGCAAATAATTCTTTTCCGATCGGGAATACTGAGTGGGAAAGGAGTGTTTGCAAGTGATAATCGACCGCATCGCACTTATTCTGACCATAATCGGCGGCATCAACTGGGGCAGCATAGGCCTGTTCAAATTCGATATCGTCGCATGGATCTGCGGCGGACAGACGGCGACAGTCAGCCGAGTGATATACACGCTTGTCGGCCTCGCCGCGCTTTGGTGCATTTCCCTGCTTTTCCGCAGCGACGCGCTTCCCGATGAGGCATAAATCCTATCAAAAAACACCTTGCGCATGACGCAAGGTGTTTTTGCTTTTATGCAGCTTCGGCAGGAGGTTCTGCCGACTCGACAGGCTCCGTGGGTTCCGGATCGACCGGCTCTGTCGGCTCAACCGGGTCAACGGGATCCGGATCAACAGGTTCAACGGGATCGACCGGCTTTTCGGTCTCGTTCAGGGCGCGGTACAGGAACGTTGCGACCTGGGCGCGGCTTGCGCCGCTGTTTGGTGAGAACATGTACTCGCTCGTGCCGGTGGTCACGCCGTTTTCGTATGCCCACAGCACCGAGCGATAGCAGAATGTGCCGGCATAGATATCGGCAAAGGGATTTTCGATACCCGGCTCGGTCTGGCCGAGATAGCGCCACAGGAGCGTGACAAACTGCGCGCGCGTGACCTTGCCGTAGGGGTCAAAATACCCGGCGGAAATGCCCTTTGTTATGCCCTGCTCGACAGCCCACTGCACGGCCTTTGCGCAATAGCTGCCGTCGGAAACATCATAAAAGGTGCAGGTTTCGCTCTTCGGTGCCGGGCGGCCTGCCGCGCGCCAGATAAAGGTCACGACCTGCGCACGGGTGCACTGCTCATCAGGCAGGAATTTTGCGGCGCTCGTGCCGTTGGATATGCCCTCGTCGATGACCCACTGTATGCCCTCGGCATAGTCGGCATGCCTGCCGTCGGGGTAGACATCCGTCGCCGCGACCTTGAAGGAATAGCGCTTTTGCATATAGTTGTAGTTTTCGTCAACCGCCTCGATGAACAGCTCATAGCTGCCGGGACCGAGCACGGAGAAATTGAGCTTGCCGTTAAGTGCATAAAGATCGGCAGTTTTGCTCTTGGGGGATGTCTGCACGCAGGAGAAATAGTCGCCGTCCAGATTGCGGATATCGGCATACAGCCATGTTATGGCGCTGCCGGAGCGGACAGAACCGCTTATGCTGAAATCCTCGCCGCTGAGCGTGCCGCTCGGAACAACGGCGCCGGATACCGATATCGTGCCGGAGGGTGAGCCGATCATGCCGTACTGCGGCGTGGCGTAACCCAGAACGGAGTCGTCGCGCGGTCTTTCGCGGCGCTCGACCATGTCGTTTATGCTGTTGCCCTCGATGGTGTATATCGTCGTATCGCTTGCGCGCTCGACAATGGCGACGTGCTCGGCAAGGCCGTCGCGCTTGCCGTTATCTTCAAGCGCATCGATAAACAGCAGATCGCCTGCCTGCGGAGTGTACTCCTTCGTGCGCCACAGGCCGCGCTCCTTGAACCATTTCACGCCGCCGAAGCAGCCGGAAAAGTTCGGTATAACGCTCTCGGGAACGCCCGAATAGCGCGCGCACCAGCTTACGAACATCGCGCACCACGGCTGGCCGGGCAGGCCGTACCACGAGCCGTACTTTGTGCCGTTCTGGAATTTTTCACGGTAGCCGAGCTGCGACTCGGCAACGCTCATGAAGCTTTCGCGCCGGCTGCGTCCGGAGTCGGCAAGCGCCGCCGGGGCAAGTCCGAGCAGCATCACCGCCGCAAGGACAAGGCTCATCACTCTCTTTCTCATATCTTTTCTCCCTGTTTCTTTAAAAAAACCGCCGATCGGCATCGGCGGTTTTCATTTTTACTTCTCCAGATTGTTTGTGCGATAAAGGAAGGTCACGACCTGCGCACGGGTAGCCGTGGCGCCGGGTGCAAAGGTGGTGGCCGTAGTGCCGGAGGTCACGCCGTTTTCATATGCCCAGAGTATCGCCGGGGCAAAGATGCTGCTTGACGAAACGTCGGTAAACGGATTGAAGGTGCCGTAAACCGGCCTGTCGAGATAACGCCAGAGGAAGGTCACAAACTGCGCACGCGTGACGGTAGCGTTGGGCGCAAAGTGAGTGTCGTCAACGCCTGTCGTTATGCCGCGCTCGGCAGCCCAGGTGACGGCCTTTGTGTAATACGCGTTATCCTTGACGTCGGAAAAGCCGCTCTTGGAGTTCGTCGGCTCGGGCTGACCTGCAAGACGCCAGAGGAAGGTAACTACCTGTCCGCGCGTGCACTGTCCGTCGGGCAGGAAGCTCGTTGCCGTGTAGCCGCTCGTGATATTGTTTTCCGCCGCCCAGATGATGGCATCGGTGTAGTAAACGTGTTTGCCCTGCGCATCAATGTCGGTAAACGGGTTTTTTATGCCGCAGACCGAGCACACGCCGTTTACAAAGCTGTGGCCGAGCTGGCGCACATAGCTTGATTCAAACTTTTCGTTACAGCTTTTGCACTCGTATATCGTGTAGCCGCGCTCGGAGCAGGTCGGCGCAACGACGGTGGTTTTATAATCGTGGACGTGGTTATCGTAGCTTTCCCAAACAAGGGAGCCGCCGTAGTTTTCGCCCTTGTGATCGCCCCACTTCGTGCCGTTTGCAGGATAGACCACGGTGGTCGAAACGCCCTGGAATGCGTTCGGCGCAACATAGCCGTATTCGCCGGAGATGTTTATGTAGTCGATCTTCGCGGACGAGGGGAATGCGTTGTCGTCAAGAACAAGGCTGCGGCAGTCGATGGACACGGACTTGAGGCCCTTGCAGCCGGAGAACGCTTTTTTTGCTATGCGCAGGCTGTCGGCGCGGCTGTATATGCCGACCTCGCGCAGGGCGGTGCAGCCGTAAAATGCGTTTGTTCCTATCGTCATGCCGCTGCCGCCGTAGCTGGAGTCGTCCTTAACGAAGAACGCCTCGAGCGCCGTGCAGCCGGAAAACAGCGAGCCGGACACGGTCGAAATGCCGGAGGGCAGCTCGGCATAGCTGAGCTTTTTGCAGCCGGAGAATGCGCCCTCGCCGATGTTTGAAACACTTTTGGGAACGGATATGCTCTTTATCGCCGTGCCTGCAAAGGCATAGCTTCCGACGCTTGTGCAGCCGGAGGGGATACCTATGGTAGAAAGAGCGGAGCAGCCGCGGAAGCAATCGTTGCCGATGATCCTGACGCCCTCGATGCCCTCAATATCGTTCAGCGCGGTGCAGCCGTAGAACGCACCGTCTCCAAGGCGCTTGAGCTCGGCGTTTATCTCAACGGATTTTAGATTTTTGAGGCCGGCAAAGGCATAGTTTCCGACGGTTTTAACGCCAGAGCCGATGACAACAGACTTTATCGATGCGGCATAGTCATGCCAGGGCGACTCAAGTCCGTCGGCCGAGTGGTAATCGCTCATCTCGCCGCTGCCGCTTATGCGCAGCACCCCGGTGTCCTCGTTGAGGCTCCATTTGAGGTTGCTGCCGCATTCGCCGCGGATGGTCGTATCCTTCCACTGAGCGTAGAGCGTGATATCCTTCAAAACGGGAGTGCTCGTTGTTACCTTATTGCCGCCCTCGGGAGCGTCATACCAGCCGAGGAAACGGAAGCCGTCCATGGTCGGCGTGGGCAGGGAGCTTATCTTGCCGTCTATCGTCGCATAGACATACAGCGTGTCGCATTCGCCGCCGCAAGGGTCGAGCATAATGCACGGAACGCGCTGCCACTGAGCGTAGATAGTGGTATCCTTTGTGAATTTATACGAGCTTGTGATCTTCGTTCCGCCGGAGGCAGCGTCGAACCAGCCGGTGAATGCGTAGCCGTCGCGCGTTGGCGTCGGCAGCGATTTCACGGTGCCCTCGGCAGTGACATAGGCGTTTGCCTCGGAGCATGTACCGCCGTTGGGGTCGAGCTTGACCGTCAGAAGGCCGGGGCCGCCGCCGGATTTGTTGGTTATGTACCATATCTGCGTGATGTTCGCAATGACGTTATCCTGCGAGCCGCGGTTTGTTGCGTTCCAGCTCTGCGAAAGCTTGATGCGCTTTGCGGCCGTGCCGGGGTCGGCGCAGTAGAAGGTATCCGTATCGGCGTCGTAATCGGTCAGCAGCACCGCGTGGGGGATATTGCCGTCATAGATCTCAATGCCCTCGGGGTGCTTGTCCAGCAGGGCGAGCAGCGCGGATCTTTTCTCCGCAGCGCTCATGCCGGAGTAGCTTTTAACGTCAACGGACATGCCCATATAGGAGTAGCTGTATCTCATGCCCGTGCCGTTTATCCACGCGACCGAGCCGAGCGTTGATTCGGTTATCGACTCCCAGTCGGCGTTTCCGTCGATTATGGCGCGGCGGCGCAGCATCATGACCGCCGAGGTCAGCGTACATTTTCCGCTGCCGCTCTGCATGAGGAAAACGTTGTCGTCGTTTATGGTTTCGGCCAGCGCGCTCGCCGGTATCATCGTCAGCACCAGCGCAAGCACCAGCAGCATGCTAAGTATACGTTTTTTCATTCTTTCCTCCCGTGAATTTGCTGAGAATATTTTATAATTATATCTCACGGGAGCGGTTCAATCAAGGAATTTCAGAGATTGTTTACATTACAGCCGCCTATGCTGTGCATATTACAGCGCCGCTGCATCAGATCAGCAACGGCGCAAGTGTCAATATGCCCAAATTATCCTCGAAAATTTCGTCAAATTGCCCGAGCGGCAGAGGATTGACTCCTCGCCCGGCCTCGATCGTGTAGCCGGGGCGGTCGAAATTTTGGATAAACCAGTCCTTGTATCCGGCAAAGCCCGAGGCAAAGGGCGTTTCCTCGGCGGCATAGCCCGAAACGGCGGAAAACGTGTCGGCTATCTCGCGAGAGCGCGGCGGCAGGAGGTCGAGATAGCGCCAGTAGATCACCTCGCCCTGGGTGTGGTAAGCCAGAGTGAGCTGCGGCGAGAGCGCGAGCGTGAAATCATACATTGCGCGGCTCTCCGGCGCGGACAGCGGAGCCGAGCCGACATAATCGGCCGGGGCCGGACCGACAACGCCGAGGGCAAATTTATTCTCCCTCGCCTGCTCCCACCCGGTCGGATATTGCAGGTTAAGATCCGTGCCGCGGATATTCGCCTTCCAACCCGACGGAAACGGAACGTCGGGGTAATTTTGCGCGATGCGCTTGGCGCCGTCGTAAAATTCGCCGCTCGTAAGCTCGCCGGTGACGAGGTCAACTCCGTCCGGGTCAACGCAGGGCGCTATGTAAACGGCGGCGCTTTGGTAAATTTCTTTCGCACTGCGGCCGAAAATTTTTCCGCCCTCGGCATATGCGCGCGCGAGTTTTTCGGCAAATTTTAGCAGCAGCGGAACGGTGATCCACTCGTTTGCGTGGTGCGCAGCGTTGTAGAAAACGCTTTTTTCGCCCTCGCCGATTGAAAGATACCACAGCGGCCGGCCCATGACCGATTTTCCGAACTGCCCGGTTTTCACAAACGGATACCGCGCCGCGATGCCGCGCACGCAATAGGAAACGAGTGCGGATGTAAAACTGATATTTGTGGGCACAATATCAAACGGGAGCGGAATCACGACAGAGCTGCCGACGGCGAGCTTTTCCGGAACTATACCGGGATTTGCCGTCAGGATCGCCGTCAGCGGCACATTGTAAAGCTGCGAGAGCGCAAACAGCGTGTCGCCGCGGTGGATGCGGTGCGAGGCAAAGCCCGTGTAATATGGCATAAGCGCGCGGTGCGTCGCAGGGCCTGCAACGCCGTCGGCAGCAAGACCGTTATCGGACTGAAAGGCACGCAGCGCGGCCTTCGTGGCGCTGCCGAAAATGCCGTCCGGCGCAAGCGAGCGCGCGCCTGCGCGCCCCAGCGCAAGCTGCAAAAGCTCCACCGACGGTCCGACAGAGCCAAGCTTCAAAACCTTCATATTATAAAACCCCCTTTTTTTAGTGGCGCTTTGATGCAGCTACGGATACGGTGATTGCGAGAACCCGGTGTCGAGAGTACAGTGGAAACCGGGACGTTTCGCATCCCATAAGGTTATGCACCCGTAGGGGCGATCATTGATTGCCCGTGTTAAAGCAGTGGCGGCTAACGCCGCAGATTTAATAACACCTCATCCGTCGCAAGCGACACCTTCCCCTCAAGCTACGCAGGGGAAGGCAAAAGGCGGCGCAAGCACCGCCAGTGAATAATGAATGATGAATAATTAATAGCAAATAATTGCCGATACGGTTGTTGCGTCAGCACGACCGGGAGCTTCCGCCAAAACCATAACATGCGGAACGGGCAAGCCCGTTCCCTACAGGGTGCTGCAAAAAACTCAACACCGCACTTGCGTTACGCGAGGCAAATCCGGTTTTGTCGGTAACTTCGACACCGGGCTACCAGAGATAGATGTATTGGTAGGTGCGTCAATTCGCCTCTAAAAAGGTAAAAGTTAAAGTGCGGTTCTGAAATATATTTTACGCTCAAGACCACATACTTTATGTGTGGAGGTGAGATATGACGATCAAAAAAATCATGGCGGCGGCGCTGTCGGCGGTGCTGTGCGTTGTGCTGAGTGCGGCGGCGTTTGCCGAATCGCTCGTGCCGGGCGGCGGCGCCGTCGGCATACGCATGACGACCGACGGCGTTGTTGTGGCAGGCGTTTCGGAGGTTCAAACGCCAAACGGCAAGCGCTCTCCGGCGGCGGAGGCAGGGCTTAAAAAGGGCGACGTCATAACGCGGCTCGGCGGAGCCGACATCGGTACGGCGCAGGACTTCAAAACGGCGCTCGCGCAGCTTGACGGCAGCGAGACGACCGTTACGATCGAGCGCGGCGGCAAGGCAAAGCAGCTGAACATCACGCCGGCACAGGACGCCGACGGCGCGTGGAAGCTCGGGCTTTGGCTGCGCGACGGCGTGAGCGGCGTCGGCACGCTGACGTTTTATGACCCCGAGACCGGCGTTTACGGCGCGCTCGGCCACAGCATCAGCGACGAGGCGACCGGCGAGGCTCTGCCGCTCGGCGACGGCGGCATCTACAAGGCGCAGATAGTCGGCATCGTACCCGGCGAGGTTGGCGCACCGGGGCAGCTCGACGGCAAAACCGACTGCACAAAATTCCTCGGCGATATCCGCATAAACTGCGGCTGCGGCATCTTCGGCAAGGCCGACTTTGACGGTCCGACGCTCGAGACCGGCGATTTTGAGACCGGCAAGGCAACGATAAGATGCACGCTCAGCGGCGAGGAAACGCGCGAATACGGCATCGAGATCAAAAAAGTGTACTCCTCGGCGGAGGGCACGACCGTCATGCTGACGGTGACCGATCCCGAGCTTCTGGCGCAGACCGGCGGCATCGTTCAGGGCATGTCGGGAAGTCCCATCATCCAGAACGGAAAGCTCGTCGGCGCTGTGACGCACGTTTTCGTGAACGACCCGACCTCGGGCTACGGCATCAGCATCCGGGACATGCTGAAAACGGCGGAATCGGCAGCGTAAGCGGCAGAAAAAAACCGTGAGTGCGGAAAAATCCGCACTCACGGCGATCATACTTATTTATTCATTGTTTTGCCCGGCGCGAAGAGAGCAAACAGCAAAAACGCCGCGCTCACGCCGACAGCGAGGTAATACGGAAGCTTCACGGCTCCCGAGGCCAGCCCCAACACGAGCGAGAGGATGAACGGGCTTAAAAACTGCGACAGATACAGCGACGCGGAGATCAGCGGCATGACCGTAGTCGCGGCGGCCTTGCCCTCGTTTGCCGAAGCCGACGAGATGATAAACGGCACTCCGACGCCGTTGGCAAATCCTACAAGAGCCGAGCCTGCGATCGTTCCGCCCCAGCCGCCGACGAAAGCCAGCAGGCAGTAGCCGAGCAGGAACAGCGCCGGCGCGACAAGGCGCGCGCATTTGCCGCTTGCGCGCTTTACCCACACAAACGCCAGGCCTCCGCCGAACGCGACGAGGTCGGTTCCGGCCATGATCACCGCGCACAGGCTCATGGGTATCGCGCCCTCGGCAGCGGTCACGATGGCGAAGTTTGCCGGGTAGATAAAGAACGCGGTCATGAGCAGGAACATGCACAGGATATAGCCCCAGTTCCTGCGCCAGACGCCGCCAGAACCGCCTTTTTCCGCGTCGGCGCTTTCACCCGAGCGTATGCGGTCGTTTGGCATGAAGATAAGGCACAGCACAATACTGATAAGCCCCATGAGGTACACCAGAAAGCTCAGGCGCCAGCTGATATTGGCAAGCACGCCGGCCAGAAGCGTTGCCACAACGCCGCCGAGCTGGTTTGCCGCCGATGACAGGCCCATCAGTCCCTCGCGCTTTTCCGGCGCAAAGTAATAGGTCAAAAGCCCGGTTGACAGCGGCATGATTATGCCGACGCCCACACCGACGAGCGCACGCATGACAAGCACCGCCCAGATCGAATTAAACAGGCCTGCCGCAGCGCCGCCGACCGTGTAAAGCGCAAGGCCGGCCATCGTCAGCGTGCGCGCGCCGAAGCGCGAGGCAAGGCGGCCGAAGAACATATTCGTTATCACGATAAACAGCGCCGGCATGCACACAACAAGCTGCACCTCGAGCTGGCTTGCGTCGGAAAAATGCCGGCGTATCACCTCAAGCGCCGGGGCGACCGCCGCACCGGCCATTACCGTTAAAAGCGACAGCGACAGTATGCTCGCCGCCAGCGGCTTCATTTTGACTTCTCTGTTTCTCATATTTCCTCCTTTTTTAGTGGCGAATTGACGCAGTCACGGATACGGCTATCTCTGGTGCCCGGTTCGAGGGTGCGGAGAAAACCGTGGGTGCCTCGCGCAGCGTTAGTGCGGTGCTGAATTTACGGTGTACCCTTGTAGGGAACGGATTTATCCGTTCCGTTTGCCACGGTTTCGTCGGCACTAAAATCTATAGCTGTAGGGAACAGGCTTGCCTGTTCCGTGTGTTGCATCTACTGCCGCAGTCAATGCAGCAATACGCAGCAGAGGTTTTGCCTTTTGTCTTCCCCTTGCGGAGCTTGAGGGGAAGGTGTCACCTTGGTGACGGATGAGGTGTTATTAAATCTGCGGTGTTAACCGCCACTGCTTTAACACGGGCAATCAATGATCGCCCCTACGGGTGCGGTGCAGAATTTAATGCTGCACTAATGTATGGCGGCAGTTTTCCGGTTTCATCGGTAACTTCGACACCGGGCAACCGCAATAAACGCATCGGCACAATTTGAATGCGCCACTGAAAAAATGTAGCGCCTACGGCGCGGATATAATAACACCTCATCTGCCGAAGCGGCATCTTCCCCTCAAGCTCCGCAAGGGGAAGACAAAAAGGGTGCGGTGCAAAACTCAGCAGCGCACTAACGTAGCGCGTGGCACACACGGTTTTGCACGCAGTCTCGACACCGTGCTACCTCAAAAACCGTATCGGTACGATGTGAATGCGCCTCTGAAAAAATAAAAAGAGCGTAAGTCCGGTTTGGACTTACGCTCTTTTTGCTACACAACATGTGTGATTATAGCAGATTTTTTGAAAAAGTCAAACGTTTTTGCGACTTATGCCATGGCTTCGTTCTGCTCTTTTTTCGCCATGATAAACTCGTATGCGGTCAGTCCGCCGACGAGGATGAGGCCGATCGCGTCGGTCTTCCAGCCGGGGATGATGAGTGTCAGACCGCCGACGATGAACAGGATGCGGAACAGCCAGTTGAGCTTGCGCTTGACAAAGCCGTTTAGGCCGGCTGCGACGCCGTAGATACCGAGCATCGCGCTCAGGCAGATGGTGACGATATCGACCCAGCTCTCAACATCAACAAAGAGCATCGAGGGGCTGTAAGCGAAAACATAGGGGACGATGAACGCGGCGATGGCGAGCTTTGTCGCATTGACGCCGGTTTTCATCGGGTTTGACTTTGCTATCGCGCTGCCGGCATAGGCTGCAAGCGCAACAGGCGGAGTGATATCGGCGACGATGCCGAAATAGAACACGAAGAAGTGAGCCGCGACCGTGGGCACGCCGAGCTTCATGAGGATGGGCGCGCAGGTCGCCGCCATGATGCAGTAGTTAGCCGTGGTGGGAACACCCATGCCGAGGATGATGCAGCAGATCATGGTCAGGAACAGGCCGATGATAAGGGTGTTGCCGGACAGGGCGACGATGGCGGTGATGAGCTTGGAGGCAAGACCGGTTACGGTGATGCAGCCTGCGATGATACCTGCCATTGCGCAGGCGACGGCGACTGTGATGGTGCCCTTGCCGCCGGCTTCGAGAGCTTCGAGGAACTTTGCCGGGGTAAGGCGGCTGTCCTTATTGATAACGCCGACCACGATGGCCGCGATGATGGACAGTGCCGCTGCCTTCTGCATGGTGTAAACGTTCAGGCTGACGAGAACGACCAGCAGAACGATGGGGATGAGCAGATAGCTCTTGACGGCAAGCTCCTTGCCGGGAACCATTTCGCTGCGCGGAATGCCCTTGAGGCCGAGCTTCTTTGCTTCGAGGTGGACCGCAATGAATATACCTGCAAAGTACAGGAACGCCGGGAGTATCGCCTTGAGCGCGATCTCGCCGTAAGGAATGCCGACATACTCGGCCATCAGGAACGCCGCCGCGCCCATGATGGGGGGCATGATCTGGCCGCCGGTGGATGCAGCGGCTTCAACGGCGCCTGCAAACTCGGGCTTGTAGCCGGTCTTTTTCATCATGGGGATGGTGACGGAGCCGGTGGTGACAGTGTTGCCGACCGAGGAGCCGGAAACCATGCCGCACAGAGCCGAGGATATGACCGCGACCTTTGCCGGGCCGCCGGAGGAAGCACCGGCTACCTTGTTTGCAAGGTCGATGAAGAACTTTGCGATACCGGTGCGCTCAAGGAACGCGCCGAAGACGATAAATACGACGATGAACTTTGCGCAGACGTTTATCGGGGTGCCGATAACGCCGCCGGTGGTGTAGAACAGCGTGTAGATCACGCGGCCGAGAACGAGCTGGATATCCATGCCCTTGGAGAGCATGCTCCAGAACGTGTACACGACCAGTGCGCCGGCAACGCACAGGATGGGAACGCCGACGCATCTGCGGCACAGCTCGACAAGGGAGAGAATGCCGACAATGCCGATGACAATGAAGGTCGGGGTCATTTTCGACGCGCTGGTCAGCACGGCGATTATGGAGTCAAAGTTGAACGCATAATAGAAGAAGCAGGCAGAGCCCACGATCATGATGATCCAGTCAAACCACGGGATGTAGTTTTCCTTGACATGGTGCTTGCTCATGGGGTAGTACAAAAAGCCCATGAGGTCAACGCAGCCGAGGAAGATCATGAGGCGGACCTCAAGCGACGCCGTGCTCCATAGGGTCGAGAAAATGCAGTAGACCGAGAACAGCGCCATGATGCAGCGGATGACCATCTGCGGCGCGCCCGTCCAGATACGGGTGTTCGACTCGCGGTCATACTTTTTCATGACCTCATCGACCTCGGCAGCGGAAACGGTCTCAAGCTCATCGGACGATGCGCTGTCAGTCTTTATCTCCTCAGCCGGAGCCGTCGGATCCTTTTTCTTGGACAGAGACATACGAGAACAATCCTTTCATTCCGATGCTTTGTTGAGCTCAGGGGGTCTCTGAACTCAACAAAGCACCGGGAGTCTTTGTTGTAATGCATTTACTGCAATGACTACGGCACAAAAAAGTGCCGTAGTCATTAATTATACTTTAGTTTTGCGTTAAGATGCCGTTAAACTTATGCGGCGGTGTTAACGGTGATGTCCTTCTCCGCGAAGTACTTTGCAGCACCGGGATGGTACGGTACGTCGGTGATGGAAGAAGCAAAGTCAAGGCTCAGCTCTGCCTTCTTTGCGTGGCCGATCTCGTCGATGTTATCGAAGATAGCGGAAACAAAGTTGTAGACAGCTGCCTCGGAAACGTCGTTGCGAGCGATGACGACTGCTGCAACAGCAACGGTGGTCACGTCTTCGGGAGTGTTGTAGACATCCTTGGAGATGGTGTACTCTTTGTAGTAGGGGCTGGAAGCGATCAGGCTGTCAACGTGCTCCTTGTCGAGGGAGACGAGGTAGACCTGCTTGCCGGTGCCGAGGTCCTGAATTGCGGGGGTGGGAGCGCCTGCGACAACGAATGCTGCGTCGATCTTGCCGTCCTTGAGGCTGTCTGCGGAATCGCCGAAGTCAAGATACTCTGCCTTGATGTCGTTTTCGGTCAGGCCGTATGCGCCGAGAAGGTCAAGTGCGTTGAAGTAAACGCCCGAGCCCTTTGCGCCGATGGAAACGGTCTTGCCCTTGAGGTCGGCAACGGTCTTGATGTCGGGATTGAGGGTCACGATCTGGACCTGCTCCATGTAAAGAGCTGCGACTACGGAGAAGTCGGTCACTTTTTCGGTGAAGAGCTTCTCGCCGTTGTAAGCATAGCTCATAACGTCGGACTGTACGAAGCCGAGCTGAGCTGCGCCTGCGTGGATATCCTCAACGTTTGCCTGAGAACCCTTGCTGACGACTGCGGTAACGGTGGTAGAGGTCTTATCGGAGACCTGCTGTGCCAGAACGGTACCGAAGGCATAGTAGGTGCCCTGCTCGCCGCCGGTTACGAAGTCGAGGCTGACTTTGCCGTCATCTTTTGCGTCTGTGCCGCCGTTATCTCCGCTGTTCGAGCAAGCGCACAGCGCGAAGACCATAACAACAGCCAGAAGCATAGCTATTATTCTTTTCATTATGTTTTTCCTCCTGTTGAATCTAAATTTTCTGTTTTGAATAATGTCATCTGTAAAAATTCATCACAAATGCATTATACACTCTCAGGAGCGGCATTTCAAGTCCAAAAATGAAATTCGGACTTTGGAAATTTGCAAAAAATTTCGCAAGTTAATGCGTTTTTAATTATTTTTGACCGTTTTTTCGATCACTTTTGCAATATCTGCTCACTATTTTACAATTTGGGACTATATGTAGTTGCAAAACCGTGGGACGCGCTCCTGCAAGTTTTATTCTTGCAAATTGCATTTTCGTCATTCTGCCCTATTTTGCCGGTCGCTTATTGTTGCTTTTTTACATGGTTTTTGAAGAAAAGACTTGCATAATGCTGATATGCATGTTATATTGTTCTCAACTCAAAAACATATGTTTTTGACTGAAAGACACATAAAGGCGGTAAAGATATGAACATTGCACTTTTGGGCTGCGGAGTTGTCGGCGGCGGAGTTTTGGAAATAGCGGATAAGCGCGCGGATATGTCGGTCAAATACGTTCTCGTGCGCAGGGACAAGCCGGAGCTTGGCGCAAAGGCCGTTAAGGACATAAACATTATATTAAATGATAAAGAGGTCGATACTGTCGTCGAGGTCATGGGCGGCCTGTCGCCGGCGTTTGAATACGTCACGGCGGCGATGAGAGCCGGCAAAAACGTCGTTACGGCAAATAAGCACCTTGTTGCACATTATTATAAAGAACTCGTTTCGCTTGCGGCAGAATGCGGCGTTGCGTTCCGCTGCACCCCGGCGGTCGGCGGCGGCATACCGTGGCTGGTCAATCTCGAGCGTGTGAAGCGGCTCGACAGCGTGCAGTCGTTCTGCGGCATCATGAACGGAACGACAAACTTCATCCTCGACGCGATGCACACCGACGGCTCGGACTTTTCCGAGGTCCTCGCCGAGGCGCAGAAGCTCGGCTATGCCGAGGCTGACCCTTCCGCAGACATCGACGGACTGGATATCCAGCGCAAAGCCGTCATATCTGCAAACGTTGCGTTCGATGCCTGCCTTTCGGAATCGGATGTTCCCGTGTTCGGCATCCGCAGCATCTTATCCTGCGACACTGCTGCGGCCGAGAGCAGATCGCGCATCTGCAAGATGCTCGCCTTCGGCGAAAAGAGCGCATCGGGCGCCGTGAGCTGCTATGTTGAGCCGTGCTTTGTGCCCTCGGGCGAGCTTGAGGCTGCGGTCTCGACAAACCGCAACGTCATTTCATTTGTCACCGAGCTTACCGGCAAGGAGAGCTTTTACGGTCAGGGCGCCGGGCGTTACCCCACCGCGTACAACGCCGTGGCCGACTGCGCCGACATAATCGGCGGCGTGAAGAGCTTCTACACCTCGCTCGTGCGCGACGTTCCCGTTGACAACAACGTTGCTTCGCACCCGTACTATGTGCGCTTTTCCGGCAGCGACGAGTTTTTAAGCTCGATCGAAGCGGAAAAATGCGGCGAGGGTGTTGTAACGATGCCCGTTCCCGTTGCGAAAATGCACGCATGGGCAGCAAAGGCAAAGGAGGCAGATCCCGGAGTGTTCATAGCCGGGCTCATATAATTACAATGTTAAAGGTTGCAAAATTCGGCGGCTCGTCAATGGCGGACGCCGGACAGTTCAGAAAAGTCAAGTCCATCATCGAAGCCGATCCGTCGCGCAAGGTCATCGTCGTTTCCGCGGCCGGCAAGCGCTTCAAGGACGACCACAAGCTTACGGATCTTCTGTACCTGTGCCATGCGCACAAAAAGTACGGCGTCAGCTGCGACCCCGTGTTCGACATGATCGCCGACCGCTATCGCGAGATATGCGCCGAGCTTGGGCTTTCGGTCGATATCGACTCCGAGCTTTCCGCGCTGCGCGAGGAGATAGAGACCGGCATATCCAAGGATAAGCTCGTCTCGCGCGGCGAATATTTTTCGGCAAAGCTCATGGCCGATTTCCTCGGCTACGACTTTCTCGACGCGGAGCTTTGGCTGCATTTTTCCTTCGACGGCACCATCGACAAGGAGCGCTCCTACGAGGATCTTGAGCGCCTTGCCTCCGGCCGCAGGATAGTCACTCCCGGCTTTTACGGCGCAATGCCCGACGGCAGCATCCGCGTGCTCACGCGCGGCGGCAGCGACGTGACCGGTGCGCTGGCAGCAGCGGCGCTGGACGCCGACGTTTACGAAAACTGGACGGACGTTTCCGGCATACTCATGGCCGATCCGCGCATAGTTGACGATCCCGACACTATCGAGCGCATAACCTACAACGAGCTGCGCGAGCTGAGCTACATGGGCGCGCAGGTGCTGCATGAGGGAGCGGTGTTCCCCGTGCGCGAAAAAAATATTCCGCTGAACATCCGAAACACGAACGAGCCGGATCACCCCGGCACGCTTATCATGGAGCGCTTTGCCGACGAGGAGATTAGTGACCGCTTCATCACCGGCATAGCCGGGCGCAAAAATTTCTCCATCATCACCGTTTCCAAGACCGGGATGAGCTCGCAGATGGGCTCGCTGCGGCAGATGCTTGAGGTTTTTGAGAAGCACGGCGTGTGCGTTGAGTACACCCCCTCCGGCATCGACAGCGTGTCGTTCGTCGTCGCCGCCGACAAGGCAAAAGATCGCATTTATTCCATCGTCGGCGAGATCCGCGATGCGCTCAGCCCCGACAACATCCAGATAACCGGCGGAATTTCCGTCGTTGCCGCCGTCGGCCGCCAGATGGCCTTCAAGCCCGGCACATCCGGCCGCATTTTCGCCGCGCTCGGCAAGGCCGGCATCAACATCCGCATGATATCCCAGGGTCCGGACGAGCTGAACATTATCGTCGGCGTAAATAACGATGATTTTGAAAGCTGCGTGCGCGTACTATATAATAGCTTTGTAAAATAAGGAGTAAAATCAAAATGAAAAAATACAACGTAGGTATTCTCGGCGCGACCGGCGCCGTCGGACAGGAAATGATGAAAATTCTCGCCGAGCGCAGCTTCCCCGTCGGCGAGCTGAGGCTGCTTGCAAGCCGCAACTCCGCAGGCAAGGAGATAAACGGCCACGTCGTTGTCGAGGCGTGCAGAGAAAACTTCGAGGGTCTGGACATTATCCTCGGCGCTGCCGAGAACGATATTGCCGAGCGCTTTGTCGATGACATCAAGACCTCGGGAGCTGTGTTTATCGACAACTCCAGCGCGTTCCGCCTCTGCCCCGACGTTCCCCTCGTCGTTCCCGAGATAAACCCCGAGGACGTGAAAAAGCACAAGGGCGTCATCGCAAACCCCAACTGCACCACCGTAATCTCCTGCACCGCGGTCAACGCGCTCAACGCAGTTTCACCCATCGAGAGCATGGTCGTTTCGTCCTATCAGGCCGTTTCCGGCGCAGGCGCTGCCGGCCCGAAGGAGCTGTTCGGCGAGGTCGAGGCACTTGCCAAGGGCGAAAGCTACGAGCCGAAGGTCTTCGCGTACCAGATCGCCTACAACGTCATTCCGCAGATTGGCGGCGAGCAGTTTGCCGGCTACACCTCCGAGGAAATGAAGCTTCAGAACGAGGGCAGACGCATCATGCATCTTCCCGAGCTGAAGGTCAGCTGCACCTGTGTGCGCGTGCCCGTCGTGCGCAGCCACAGCGTTTCCATCTGCCTGAAAACCAAAGAAAAGATCTCCGTCGAGCGTGCGCGCGAGGTCATCGCTGCCGCTCCCGGCGTGAAGCTCGTTGACGATCTCAACGCACTGCAATACCCCATGCCGCTGGACACCCAGAACCAGGATCTCGTTTTCGTCGGACGCATCCGCGAGGATCTCACCGACGAGCGCGGTCTGAACATCTGGTGCTGCGGCGACCAGGTTCGCAAGGGTGCCGCAACCAACGCCGTCCAGATCGCCGAGCTTTTAGTGGCGAATTAAGGCTGCTACGGATACGGTGATTTCCGGTATCCCGGTGTCGAGGGTACCGACAAAACCGTAAAGCTGCTGCCATACATAAGTGCGGTGCTGAGTTTTGCGGCGCACCACCTTTCGCCTTCCCCTTGCGGAGCTTGAGGGGAAGGTGCCGCTTGCGGCAGATGAGGTGTTATTAAATCTGCGGTGCTAACCGCTACATTATTAAAATCGGGCGAGCAATGCTCGCCCGATTTTTATGGTTTCGTCAGCACCCACCGATCGGGCAACAGCAACAAATGTATCGGTAGGTGCAGTAATTCGCCTCTAAAAAACAGACAAGCCTGTTCCCTACAGGGTGCAGCGCAAAACTCGGCAACGCTCTTATGTATGGCGAGGCAGCCATGGTTTTACCGGCACACTCGATACCGGGTTCACGCAATATGTGTATCCGTAGGTGCGTCAAATCGCTACTAAAAAAACTGCATCGTACTGTTGTAGTACGATGCAGTTATTGTTTTTGCTGAGGTTTTGAATCGGGCGGCGCGAAATTTATTACAGCACCTGCGTTACGCGAAACGCTACGGTCTAGTCAGCACCCTCGAGCCGGGTTCACGCAATATGCGTATCCGTAGCTGCGCCAATTCGCCACTAAAAAAACGCGAAACGCTACGGTTTTCACCAATGTTCCGAACCGGGACGCCGCAATAAATGTATCCGTAGCTGCCCCAATGCGCCTCTAAAAAACGCCTCTAAAAATTACTCCTTAACGGTTTCCTCGTCGGATGCTTCGGGAGCAGGCTGCTCTGCCTCGATGACGGTTTCGTCTGCTGCCTGAGCGGAGGCTGCGGCTGCTTTTTCGGCAGCGGCTGCGGCTATGGCCGCCTCTGCTGCTGCGTAAGCTGCGGCGTATGCTTCCGGAGTGTAGCCGACGTCTTCGTCGTTATCCTCGGCCGCTGCGGCCGCGAGAGCTGCTTCCTTATCCTTGGCTGCCTTGCTTGCGATGAACGCGAAGATCACGCCGAGGATCGCGGCTCCTGCCAGGACGCAGATAGCGGTCAGATGGAGCGAGCCGGTGTATTCCTGAACGGGAACAAAGTCGAGCTTTGCCGCGGTCTCGCTGACATAGTTGCCTGCCGAGTCAACACGGATGGTGTAAACATAATCGTGGAACTTGGTGACAAGGCCGGTGACGAGGACTGCAATTGCCATGATGGCTGAGATCAGGCCCAGGGTCTTGCCGGTGCGCTTGCTGCCGTTGACTGCCGCAACGATGCCGAAGATTCCGGCGATGATGCCGAGGACGGCTGCAACTGCCAGAGCAACATACATACCGATACGGACATAAACCTCGCTCTTGATGTCGGCTTCCTGATCCTGCAGATACTGCTCTGCCTTGTCGCAGAGAGTCTCGCACTTGTCAAGGTCGAGCATCGGGTAGCCGTTCTTCTCAACGACTGCGCCGTTCTCGTCAACTTTATACATGTTGGAGATGACGTACTCGCCGAACTCCTCGTAAGCTTCTTCGTTTACATGTGCGCGGCCGTCTTCCTTGACAATGAGGTTGTCGGGGATCTCAAGGCCGAACTCGATGGCCAGGTATTCGGGCAGGGACTTTACGGTCTGCTCGCCGCCGTAGAAGCTGAAGCAGGGCTGCATGCCTTCAAAAAGTGCTCTTGCGCCGTCTGCCAGGGTGAGCTCACCCTGCTCGAAAACGGAAAGCTGAGCCTTGCCGTCGGCAAGCTGACCCTTCGCCACAGCAAGCTTGTTTGCGCCTGCTGCGAGGTCCTGGCGGCCTGCCGCGAGCTTTGCCTCGCCTGCCGCGAGCTGCTTCTCGGCCTCTGCAAGCTGCTTCTTGCCGGCTTCGAGCTCTGCAAGACCGTCTTCATACTGCTTGAGCTGAGCCTTGCCGTCGGCTACCATCTGGTTGACGTATGCCGGAAAGTCTGTTACATCTGCGGGAATGTTCAGACCCATCTTGGACGCGATGGGACGGACAACGGAAACAAACCACGCCTGCGCGCTGTCAAAGCCGGGCAGCTTTGCGATGGTGCCGTCGCGGAACTGGACGTACTGGTTGAGATAAGGCAGCAGCGGCTCGATCTTCGCGAGCTTTTCCTTGCCTTCGTTATAAGCCTGGGTGTTGGCGTCGATCTGTGCCTGGCCCTCTGCGAGCTTTTTCTTGCCTGCTTCATAGGCTGCATAGCCCTCTGCAAGAGTTTTCTCGCCTGCTGCGAGGGTAGCCTGGCCTGCGGCATAGTCGTTCAGACCCTTTGAGTACTGGCTGAGACCGTCGGTGTAGGTTCCGACACCGGTCAGGTAGGTCTCTTCGTTCTCTTTGAGCTGGGCAATGCCTGCCCGCGCCGTTTCAAGATTCTCTCTTGCGTAGGCAGCGTCAGCATGCTTATAGTCGTTGATATTCAGCACGTCACGGACACCGGCAACGCAGGCGAACAGGCCGAATATGCACGCGAGGATAAGGATGATGCTGAAGACCATAAGTAATACTCGTTTCATTTTATTCCTCCCTAATTATGTATAAAATATTACTTAAAGACTTAATGAAAAAATTAAAAGCCAATACAAATCTCCCAATTTTGTTTGACTTTTGTCAGTGTAACACACAATGTCAAAATAGTAAAGAAGAAATGACAGAGTTTTATGAAAAATTTTTAACTTTATTCTTAGTAAATTTGCCTAAAAAAAGCGGCCTGACCAAATGATATTTAAAAAATTTGGCCAAACCGCCTGATATATTGCATTCTCCTGTTTACATATTATACACAACTTGCCCGTTAAATTGTGAACAATATGTGAATAGCGCATTAATTATTTCAATTTTTCAATTTCGATTTGACGCAGTCACGGATACGGTTATCTCTGGCAGCCCGGTTCGGGACATTGGAGGAAACCGTGGCTGCCTCGCAGCCCAATAATGCGCTGCTGAGTTTTGCTCCGCACCCCGTAGGGAACGGATTTATCCGTTTTTTCAGAGGCGCATAAGCACCGATACCGATACGTTTATTTCGTCAGCCCGACCGGGAACTATCGGCAAAACCATCACACGCGGAACGGGCGAGCCTGTTCCCTACGAGCGACTGATGTCGCAGCGGAGAGGTAATAGCTGAGAGTAAATAGGTGTGGTGTGCGCTTTAATTCAACCCCTCGGCAGCAAAGCTGCTCGCTCCCCTTGACAGGTGAGCCATTGGGGTGCGGTGCAAAAATTAAACACCGCACTAATGTGTGGCGGCAGTTTCCCGGTTTCGTCGGTAACTTCGGCACCGGGCTACCAGAGATATATGTATCCGCAGCCGCCTCAATTCGCCAACGAAAAATAGGTGCCGCCGAGGGCGAGGAGCTCTTCGTGCGCTCCCTGCTCGGTGATGCGGCCGTGCTCGATGACAGCGATGCTGTCGGCATTGCGGATGGTTGACAGGCGGTGGGCAATGACGATGCTCGTGCGTCCGACGCAGAGCCGGTCGAGCGAGGCCTGAATGCGGCGCTCGGTGACGGTATCCAGCGCGCTGGTTGCTTCATCGAGGATGAGCACGGGCGGATTTTTCAAAAACACGCGTGCAATGGATATGCGCTGCTTCTGGCCGCCGGAGAGCATCACGCCGCGCTCGCCGATGTAGCTGTCGTAGCCGTCGGGCATCTGCATGATCTCGTCGTGCAGCTCGGCAAGGCGCGCGGCCTCGACGATCTCCTCGTCGGTCGCATCCGGGCGGCCGTAGCGGATGTTCTCGCGCACGGTGCCTGCAAACATGTAAACATCCTGCTGGATGATGCCGATGTTGCGCCGCAGCGACGCCTGAGTTACGTTTCGCACGTCCTTTCCGTCAACGGTGACGCTGCCGTCGGACACGTCGTAAAACCGCATGATCAGCTGGCTGATCGTGGTCTTGCCGCCGCCGGACGGGCCGATGAGCGCAAGCGTTTTGCCTGCCTCGGCGCGCAGTGAAACGTGGTGCAGAACTTCGGCGCTGTCGTAGGTGAAGCTCACATCGTTGAGCGCGATATCGCCGCGGACGCGGCCGATATCGACTGCGTCCGGGGCATCGACGATCTCGGGCTCGGTGCGCATGATCTCAAGGAAGCGCTCGAAGCCGGCGGTGCCCTGCATGTAGATCTCGGCAAACTGCGTGAGCCTGCGCACAGGATTGATGAATGTTGAAACGTACAACGTGAAGGTTATGAGGTCTATGTAGCTGAAGCGGTCGTTCATGATAAGCACTCCGCCGACGGCAATGACCACGACGGGCATGATACCGGTCGTGAACTCCATGCCGCTCATGAACGCGCCCATGGTTTTGTAGTATTCCTTTTTCGCGCCGCGGTACATGTCGTTTGCCGCGTCGAATTTCTGCTTTTCAAGCTCCTCGTTGGCAAATGCCTTGGCCGTGCGCACGCCGGAAACGCCGTTTTCAAGCGCGGAATAGATGATGCCCATCTTGCGCTTGACCTCCATGTTCGCGTCCTTCATCTTCACGCGGCACTTGAGCGTGAACCACAGGCACAGCGGCAGCAGCACCGCAAGCACAAGCGTCAGCTGCCAGTTTATCGTGAACATGATGATCATCGAACCGACAATTGTCAGCGCGCAGATGATTATATTCTCCGGGCCGTGGTGTGCAAGCTCGGTGATCTCGAACAGATCGCCGGTGAGCCGGCTCATAAGCGTGCCGGTGCGGTTTTTGTCGTAAAATCCGAAGGACAGCGCCTGCATGTGACTGTACAGATCCTCGCGCATGCGCGACTCGATATTGACGCCCATGCGGTGGCCGAGGACGGTGATGACATAGTACAGCACCGCCTTGAGCACATACGCCGCCGCAAGGATAGCCATGACGACGAAAAACGTCTTGTACATGCTCTGCGGCAGGTAGGTCTGCATACTGCTTTTCGACACATACGGAAACGCAAGGTCGATCGCCGCGACCAGCACCGCGCATATCGTATCGATGATAAACAGCTTTTTCTCGCGCATTATGTATGCGACGAATATTTCAAACGGTTTTTTATTCTTAAAATCCATTTTTAATAGCGCTTTAACGCACTCCTTATACATTTATTGCGTGAACCCGGTTCGGAACTATGGCAGAAACCATAACGTTTCGCTTTTTTGGATGCGCTTTTTCAGAGGCGCATTAAAATTTTACGGATACGTTAATTGCGGTGTCCCGGTATCGAGACATTGGTGGAAACCATATTGTTTCGCATCCCATAAGGCACCGCACTAATGTGTGGCGGCAGGTTTCCGGTTTGGTCGGTAACTTCGACACCGGGCCACCAGAGATAGATGTATCCGTAGCAGCCTCAATTCGCCTCTAAACATTCGGACATGGCTTTTTGGAATTTGGGCAGGACGCCGATGCCGTTGGTGCGGTGAGGCGGAAGCTGATAGATATCGTGGCCGGGATAGTCGTTGCCCTCGATCAGCAGCGGCCCGTTATCGGTCACGCACACGTCCCAGCCTACAACGCCGACCTGCGGTACGACCTGGCCTGCGTGCTCTACAAGCGCGATGACCTCGTCCCAGAGCGGTATTTTGAAGCCCTTAATGGGCACGCCGGTCAGGGGATGCACGTCGTACAGATGCCCGGACTTATCCAGCGCCGGGTAGATTATCTCGCCCCTGTCCTCCTCTATGGGCACGACCATGCCGCCATTATTGAAGTTATCGACATACTTGCCGTTGCCGATGCGCAGGTACGCGGCGACAACGCGCGTTTTCTTGCCGTGGGTGAAGCTTATGACGCGGCATGTATTGACCGAGCAGGGGTGCAGCGCCATGAGGTCGCGATGCTGCACAACGCACTCCTCCAGCAGCACCTTGCCTGCGCCGTTCAAATACTCGCGCACAGGCTCGGACAGCTCGCGCACGTCGAGCTTCTCAATGCCGCGACCGCATTGCCCGTCAACGGGCTTCACCATGAACACGGGGTGCTTTTCGATGAAAGCGTTAAGCTCGGCGTCGCTCGCGGTGGAGTAGTCGAGCCAGTCACGGTGCAAAAACTCGGAGAAGTTGTGCGCGAATTTGAGCTTATTCTCGATCTCGGGCATGTACGCCGGGTCGTTATACGCCTTGATAAAGCCGTTATTTATGCCTCGCGTGAGCACCGTTTTGCGCTGCGCGGCGTTGAGGTCGTACATCTCGAACAGCCAATAGTCCATATAGCCGGCCTGGTAGCGCAGTCCGCACCAGACCATGTCGAAGAATATGAACAGCTTGCTGCGTCCGGACTTTTCGTGGACCTCGTCTATCTTCTGGAACATCTGCTTCCAGTTCAGCCCCGCTATGCGCGCAAGCAGAAATTTTAATTTTCCCATACTATCTCCTTTTTTAGAGGCGCATTGACGCACCTACGGATACATTTATTGCTGTAGCCCGGTGTCGAAACGATGGACAAAACCGTGGCTGCCTCGTAACCCGTTAGTGCAATGTCAAATCTTTTGCCGCACCTCGTAGGGAACGGATTTATCCGTTCCGCGTGTTATGGTTTCGTCGGCAATCTCCGGTCGGGCTGTCGCAATAAATGTATCAATATCTGCGTAAAGGCGCCTCTAATTGCCTTCCCCTGCGTAGCTTGAGGGGAAGGTGTCACCTTGGTGACGGATGAGGTGTGATTAAATCTTTGCCGTCAGGCAACACATTTTAGTGGCGCATTAAAATTTTACTAATACATTTATTTCTGGTAGCCCGGCAGCGCAGACTACGTCTGCGAAGTAATAAGTAAGAGGTAAGAGTGAAGAGTGAAGAAGTGCGGTATTCGCCCAGAGGGCGAATGAATTTATATCCGTGCGCTTGCGCACACAATACCTATTCACTATTACCTATTACCTCTCCGCTGCGGCCGACGGCCGCCCGATTCTATCGCTTTCACGCACTCACCGCGCAGACATGGCCTGCGAGGCCGCGACGGCAAGCTCATCGCAGCGGTTATTGAACTCGTTCTCGGCGTGACCCTTGACCCAGTGGCAGCGAACCTCGTGCGTATCGCACAGCTCCAGCAGCTCTGCCCAGAGGTCGGGGTTCAGCGCCGGCTTTTTATCGGCCTTTTTCCAGCCGTTGCGCCGCCACGACACCGCCCAGCCCTTGCTGAGCGCGTCAATGACGTACTTTGAATCCGAGTACAGCTCGACGATGCACGGCTCCTTGAGCGCACGCAGCGCCGAGATCACGCCGGTTAGCTCCATGCGGTTGTTTGTTGTCTGCTTTTCGCCGCCGGACATCTCCTTTTTCGCGCCGCCATAGCACAAAATCGCGCCCCAGCCACCCGGACCCGGGTTGCCGGAGCACGCGCCGTCGGTGTATATCGTAACCGTTTTTTTCATCATTTCAGACCGTATTTCCGCATGAGTATGTTGTATTCGTCCTTCTCAATGAGGCCGTTGCGCAGCAGCTCCTTGAGCTGGGATGCTCGTTTTTCCTCGTCTGTGCCGTGATAGTCCGGCTCGACGTGCTCGTGGTCATCGTCGCAGCGCGTGAGGTCATCGCGCATCTTCTCCGTCAGACGCTTGCTGATGCTCTCGCCCTTGCCGACAAATTTCGACACGTCAAAGTGCTCCGGCTTGAACTCGCGCTTTGCAGGCTCTGTGCGCGCCGGCTGCGCAGCATCGGACTCGGAGTTTTTATCCGCGGCATCTGCCTGCGCTTTTTTCATTGCTATCACCGCCAAAACGACCGCGCCTATCATCAAAACAATGAAAAGCACCGTGCCGCCGCCGATGCCGATGACGTCGGCAAATATAAACAGCGCAACAACGGCCGCAATGACGAGCTTTACAGGGCTGCCGTCCGGCTTCTGATTTCTTCTGTTGTCATTATTCATCATCATTCTCCTTTTTTAGTGGCGAATTGACGCAGCTACGGATACATCTATCTCTGGTTGCCCGGTTCTGAACTGCCGACAAAACCGGGAGGCTCTCGCATTACATCAGTGCGCTGCTGAATTTTGCTCCGCACCCCATTGGTTTCCCTGTTAAGGGGAGCAGGCGGCTTTGCTGCCGAGGGGTTGAATTATAGCGCACACAATACCTATTAACTATTAACTATCAGCTATTAGCTCTCCGCTGCGGCCACAGCTGCTTGTAGGAAACGGGCTTGCCCGTTCCGCCTGTTATGGGTTAGTCTGTGCTCAATGGTCGGGCTGACGCAATAAATGTATTGGTATCAGCGTAAAGCCGCTATTGAAAAAGTGCCGCAGGCACACCGCAATTATTCATCATTCATTATTAACTATTCATTTTATTATGACTCTGTCGCCGTGGATCTCAAGCCGACCCTGGCAATACAGGCTTATGGCCTGGGGCAGGAGCTTCCACTCCGCGTCCTCAAGGATGCGGCGCGACAGGCTCTCGGGCGTGTCGTTCGGGAGAATGTCAACGGCCTGCTGGGCGATTATCGCGCCGATATTGCCGTCGATATCCGCGAAAAACGCGGTCGCGCCGGTCACGCGGCAGCCGCGTTCGAGCGCAGCGCGCTCGGGTGCGTCGTCGCAGTTGACGAACGCCGGGATCAGCGAGGGGTACACTCCGATGATGCGCTTGCGAAACTGCGTTGATATAACGCCGAGCGGCATGTTATACCCGGCGAGGATAACAAGATCAATGTCCATATCGCGCAGCTTATTTGACACGGCCATGCTGTAGCTGAGCTTGGTGGGGAAAAGCGATGGCTCGACCACGAAGGCCTCAACGCCGGAGTTGCGCGCACGTCGCAGCGCATAAGCGTCCGACTCCGTGCATATTACCGCGGTAAGCTCAAAATTCGGGATCTCACCGAAGTACATAGAATCAAGAACCGTCTGGAGCAGTGCTCCGTCGCCGGAAACGAGTGCCGCCGCCCTTATCATATAATTTCCCCCTTATTCGCCAAGAAGACGCTTTGCCGTTTCAATGTTCATCTTTTCAACGTTTTTGATATATTCAAATCGCCGGCTTATCATGTCCGCACCTGTTTCGGACAGCGCCGCGTCAATTTCATCAATAAGCCCCTGCGCCGTGACCTCGTCAAAATCCACGCAGGAAATGCCCAGATACTGCGCACAGCCCGATACCTTCGGATCATAGCTCAGGCCGACCGACGGCACCTCGCCGCAGGCCGCATACAGCAGACTGTGCAGCCGCATCGCAACGCACATTTTCATCTGCCGCATGATCGCAATCTCAAGCTCCGCGTCCTCTGTTTTTGGCATTATCTTAAACGGAACGCCAAGGCCGTCTGCTATCTGCTCGGACACGGGAAGATCCAGATCGTAGTTCATGGGCATGAACAGCGGCGTAAGCCCGTGCTTATCATAGCAGACCCGGAGCGCCTTGCATATCTCGCCGCACTTTTCGTCAAAGCCCGGCCACGAGCGCAGGCCGAGGCAGATATAGCGCCCGTCGGGGTCGATATCGTGGCTGCGCATGAATGCCGCGGCGTCGGCGTCGCTTCTGCAATGCATGTTCAGCACCGGGTCGCCGGTGACGAGCACCTCCTGCACGGTAACGCCGATCTCGCGCGTAAGTTCAAGGCTCAGCGGATCGCGCAGGGTTATCGCGTCAACGCAGCGGTTTATCGTTTTTGCCGCGCGACGGCGGTCGTAATCATAGTTGAGCGGTCCCATGCCGCAGCCGTACATCTGCACCTTGCAGCCGCATTTTTTCGCGAGCGATATCGTGTGCAGATAAAACCACAGGCTGCGCCGGCTCGTGACATCCTGAACAAGGCTGCCGCCGCCGCTTATAAACAGCTTTGAGCGCCGTAGCTCTCGGCGCAGTCGGATAAACTGGCCTCGCCTTATGGCGCTGAGCGCATGCACCGACTTCGTGTGCTTCGGGTTTTTGGAAACGACCGTTATGCGCATATCGGGATCTATCGTCCTCAGCTGGGCGGCGATAGCAGTGAGCAGGGCTTCGTCGCCTGCGTTTCCGTGGCCGTATGCGCCGCAGATAACCGCGCCGCTGCGCGGCTGAGAGTAGCGCTCAAGAACGGTTTTATATATCTTTAACTGCCTGCGGCAGGTGCTTTCCGTTGAAAATTCACGCTTTGCCTTTTCGTACACCGCCTGTCCGAGCCTTTTGCGAAGCTCCTCGTCGTTTGCAAGGGCGAGGATGCAGCGCGCCATGGTCTCGTGATCGCGCGGTGAAAACAGCATGCCGGTCTCGCCGTTTGTTATGAGCCTCGGCAGACCTCCGACACGGGATGCAACGGTCGGCTTACCGGCGCGTGCAGCCTCCGTCACGGCGTAGGGGAAGGTTTCCGACAGGGAGCTTATCGCATTTATGTCGATGCTGGCATAGTATCCGTCCATGCCGTCGCTTATCCAGCCTGCGAAAAACACCTTGTCGCGCACGCCGAGCTGCTCGCACAGACCCTCGAGCATTTCGCGCTCCATGCCGTCGCCGGCTATGAGCAGGCGCAGCCGCTCGTTTTTCTCCGCCGCTCCGGCAAAGCCGCGTATGGTGGTGGCAACGTCCTTGACCGCATCAAAGCGAGCCGCGATGCCGAGAACTATGCTGTCGTCGGGAAAATCGCAGCCGATCTTGCCAAACCACTCTCGCCGTGTGATGCTCGGCGCCGGATGCGAAAAATCAACGCCGTTATAGATCGTCAGCAGATCGTTCGGGTCAAAGCCTCGGTCGATGAGCGTCTGACGCATACTGTCGGAAACGCAGACGCGGTAGTCCATGTGGTGCAGCGCAAGCTTGTTTAGCCTGCCGTAGGTCATGGCGGCCAGCGGCCGGCCGAGATAATCGAGCTTATAGTCACTGTGGACGGTGCTGATAAAGGGAATGTCAAAATGCCTTTTCAGCAATGCGCCTGTAAGGTTTGCGCGGCTGCCGTGGCAATGGATGATGTCGTAATTTCCGTTTTCTATGGCCTCGCGCGTTTTTTTCAGCCCCACGCCGAAGCTGCCGGGGAACACCCGTGTCGGTATGCCCATTTCGCGCGCTTCTTTTGAAAAATCGGCCTCCATATAGCAGACAAGGTCTGCGTCAATGTTATCGTTAAGGTCGCGCAGCAGCGACAGAACATGCGTTTTTGCGCCGCCCGAATCGCCGCCGGAGATAAGATGCAAAACTCTCACGTTAACCCCCACTTGTTTCTTAGGGAAAGATAATATATAATATCATGGTAACTTATTATATATTAATAACTAATTGAGGTCAAGGCAAATGACAACTATCTACATGATCCGCCACGCCGAGGCAGAGGGAAACCTCTACCGCATCGTGCAGGGTCAGCATAACAGCTTTATAACGCCGCGCGGTCACAGGCAGATAGCCTGCCTCGCGGAGAGATTCAAGGACGTGCAGCTTGACGCGCTGTATTCAAGCGATCTGCGCCGCACGGTGACGACGGCAGGCGCGATAACGAAGTATCACGCATTGGAAATGCAGCTCACCGAGCGCCTGAGAGAGATAAACCTCGGTGTGTGCGAGGGCATGAGCTTCGGCGATATGTATAAATTCGACCCCGTGCAGATGGACAATTTCAACAACGATCCTGCGCAGTGGCGCGCCCCGGGGGCGGAGACCTTTGCCCAATGCACCGAGCGCATAGTTTCGGTCGTTACCGAGATAGCGGTGAAAAACGACGGAAAAACCGTCGCCGTCGTCAGCCACGGCATGGCCATCCGCTCGCTGCTTGCGCACATTCTCGGCGTTGCAAGCCGCGATATTCCCTCGCTTCCGCACGGCGACAACACCGCCGTCAGCAAGCTCATATTCGATAACGGAGCATTTTCCGTTGAGTATTACAACGATAACTCCCACCTGCCGCCGGAGCTTTCGACCTTTGCACGGCAGAGCTGGTGGAAGAAGGAGACCCGCGGCGCAGACCCCAACAATCTGTATTACGAGCCGCTCGACCCGAACCGCGAGGGAGAAACGTACAAGGAGTTCTACGCAGCCTCTTGGAAAGCCGCGCACGGCGACCTCAAGGGCTTTTATCCCGAAACCTACCTTGCTTCGGCGCGCAGGCATTTTGCCGCAAACGGCAAGGCGATACTCAAGGCATACCGCTCCGACGGCGAGCTTGCCGGCATCGTCGAAACCGACACCGAGCGCTCGGAGGGCGCAGGTGTCGGATGGATAAGCCTTGTGTACATAAAAGAGCATCTGCGCGGCAGAGGCCTCGGCACTCAGCTTGTCGGCCGCGCGATAACAAACTACGAAATGCTCGGCAGGCAGAAGGTGCGGCTGCACGTTTCGTCTGAAAACGCCTCGGCGATAAAATTTTACGAGGATCTCGGCTTTGAGATACTCGGCAGCGAGCCCGGTGCCGGCGCTCCGCTTTACCTCATGGAAAAGAGATTTGAATAACAATGTCAATGTGGAACATTAACGCGCGTGTGCAGAAGCTCGACACGCGCGGTCGGCGGATCATCGCCGTTTCGGACATACACGCAAACATGCCCTATTTTAAAGGGCTTCTCGAAAAGGTCGGCTTTTCCGAGTCCGATGAGCTTATCATCGACGGCGACTTTCTCGAAAAAGGCGAAAAAAGCCTTGAAACGCTGCGCTTTATAATGAAGCTTGCCGAGCGCGGCAACTGCCACGCGGTGTGCGGCAACTGCGACACATGGGCCGATGTGATCGACGCCGAGTGGCAATACTGGAGCTCGCGCATCGTAAAATACATGCTGTTTAAAAAGAGCGGCCTTATGTGGGATATGCTCACGGAAATGGGCGTTGAGATACGCGAGGATATGGACTTTGAGCGCCTTATCCCCGAGCTTGCCGAAAGATTCAAGCCCGAGTGGGACTTCCTGCATGCCATGCCGCACGTCATCGAAACGCCGCACTATATTTTTGCTCACGGCGGCATAAAGCCCGATATTCCCATCGAGCGGCAGCGCGGCGGCGACTGCATGAAGTTTGACGCATTTATGAATTACGGCTACACTTTCGATAAGTGGGTCATCGTCGGACACTGGCCGGTGATGCTGTATCTTGCCGACCATGTCTGCGCAAACCCGATAATCGACCGCGAGCACCGCGTCATCTCCATCGACGGCGGCTGCTCGCTCAAGGATGACGGGCAGCTGAACGCACTTATCATCCCCTATGAGGGCAGCGAGAATTTTTCCTTTGAAGCGTATGACCCCTTCCCCGTGCGCCGGGTGAAAAGCTCGCAGCGCGGCGGCGGAAAGAGCTATTACATCCGCTGGGGCGACAACGACGTGCAGGTGCTGCGCCGCGGCGAGGAATTTTCCCTCGTGCGCCATGTCCGCACGGGTTACGAGATGGAGATACTCACGAAATATCTTTACTCCGACGAGGAGTTTTGCAAGTGCAACGACTCGACCGACCTCGTGCTTTCGCTTGAAGCCGGCGACGAGGTGAGCGTTATCGAAGAAACCTCGCGCGGCTATCTTGTCAAGCACAAGGGAACGTCGGGCTGGTATTGGGGAGAGCTGATATGATTGAAGATCAGGATTTTTTGCCTGTTTCGCAGGATGAAATGCATGAGCGCGGCTGGTGGTGGTACGATTTTCTGCTCGTAACGGGCGATGCGTATGTCGATCATCCGAGCTTTGGCCCGGCGGTAATAAGCCGCGTTTTGGAGGCCGACGGCTTCCGCGTTGCGGTGCTCGCGCAGCCGGACTGGCACTCGGCGGCGGATTTTGCGGCCTTCGGCAGACCGCGGCTTGGCGTTTTGATCGGAGCCGGAAATCTCGACTCCATGGTCGCGCACTACACTGCGGCAAAAAAGCGCCGCAGCGAGGACTTTTACTCACCCGGCAAAAAAGCCGGACTGCGCCCGGACAGAGCAACGATAGTCTATTCAAACCGCGCGCGCGAAGCCTTCGGCGCGGATGTGCCGATAATCATCGGCGGCCTTGAGGCCTCGCTACGGCGCTTTGCGCACTATGACTATTGGGACGACAAGGTGCGCCGCTCGATTCTCGTTGATTCGGGTGCGGACATGCTCGTTTACGGCATGGCAGAGTACGCCGAGCGCGAGATAGCCAAGCGGCTCAAGAAGAAGATCCCCGTTTCCGAGATGCGCGATATCCGCGGCACTGCGTTTTTGACTCACGATGCGTCGGAATGCGCGTTTGACTCGGTCACGCTGCCCTCGTTTGCCGATGTTTGCGACAGCAAGCGCTTTTATGCGGATGCAACGCGCATAGAATACGCCGAGCACGACCCCGTGCGCGGCAGGGCGCTGATACAGGAGCACGACGGCAGATACCTCATCGTAAATCCCCCGGCGATGCCGCTGGAGACAAAGGAGCTTGACCGCGTGGCCGAGCTTCCGTACACCAAGCAGTATCACCCGATGTATGAGCCGCTCGGCGGCGTTCCGGCCATCGAGGAGGTCAAGTTCTCGGTTATACACAACCGCGGCTGCTTTGGCGGCTGCAACTTCTGCGCGCTTGCCTTCCACCAGGGCAGAATGGTCACAAGCCGCAGCCACGAAAGCATCATCCGCGAGGTCACGGCGCTCACTAAATTCCCGGATTTCAAGGGCTATATCAACGACGTCGGCGGCCCATCGGCCAATTTCAGGCATCATTCGTGCAAAAAGCAGGCAAAGTGCGGCATGTGCGCCGACAGGCGCTGCCTTGCGCCCACGCCCTGCCCTAACCTCGACGCGGATCACTCGGACTATCTGGCGCTGCTGCGCAAGCTGCGGCAGATACCGGGCGTGAAAAAGGTCTTTGTGCGCAGCGGCATAAGATACGACTACATGCTCGAGGATAAAAACGACGATTTCTTCGCCGAGCTTGTCAAATACCACATCTCCGGCCAGCTCAAGGTAGCGCCCGAGCACTGCATCGACGGCGTTCTTGATTACATGGGCAAGCCGCACATCGACGTGTACGAGAAGTTCATGGACAAGTACAAAAAGATGAACAACCGCTTTTCCAAGGAGCAGTACGTCGTGCCGTATCTGATGTCCTCGCATCCGGGCAGCACGCTTGCCGACGCTGTTGCGCTTGCCGAATACCTCAACAAAAAAGGCCGTCAGCCCGAGCAGGTGCAGGATTTCTACCCCACCCCCGGCACGGTTTCGACCTGCATGTATTACACGGGCATCGACCCGATGACGATGAAATCGGTCTACGTCGCAAAAACCTTCCACGAGAAGGCGATGCAGCGCGCGCTTTTGCAGTGGAAGCGGCCGGATAAGCGCAAGCTCGTCATTGAGGCGCTCAAGGAGGCCGGGCGTGAGGATCTTATCGGCTACGGGCCGGAGTGCCTTGTTCGTCCCGACCGTCCGCCGCGCCAAAAGGCTCCCGAGAAGCCCAAAGCGCCCGAAAAGCAGCAGATAACGAAAAAAGCCGGCTACGCCAAGGGCTGGGCAAAGCCCAAGCCCAAGAAAAACGCAAAGCCGGGCAGCAAAAAGAAAGGAAAGTGAACCGCATGAAGTACAAAAGATTCGGAAACACGATAGTCGCGCGCATCGACCGCGGCGAGGAAATACTCGATAAGATCCGCGAGCTTGCTCTGAGCGAGAACATTAAGCTCGCCTCAGTCTCGGCGCTGGGCGCAACGAACGATTTCACCGTCGGCGTTTTCAACACAGCCGAGAAAAAATACTACTCAAACGAGTTCAAGGGCGCGTTCGAGATCGTCTCCCTCACCGGCACCATAAACACCATGGACGGACAGTTTTACACGCACATCCACATGTCCGCCGGCAACGACAAGGGCGAGGTCTTCGGCGGACACCTTAACCGCGCGATGGTCTCGGCCACCTGCGAAATGGTCGTCACCGTCATCGACGGCGAGATCGACAGATACGCAGACCCCGACGTCGGCCTGAACCTGCTCAAGCTCTGATGCAGTATCTTGCCTATTATCTTGCGGCGATAAACGTCGTTTTGTATACCCTGATGGGGCTTGATAAGCTCTTTGCAAAGCTGCAAAAGCGCCGCATTCCAGAAAAAACGCTGTTTGCCTTCGCCATTGTCGGCGGAGCGCTCGGCGGTACGCTCGGCATGTACGGCTTCCGCCACAAGACGCTGCACAAGACCTTTGCCATCGGCTTTCCGCTTCTGGCGATCGTTCAGATCGCAGCCGTCGTATTCTTAGTAATTAAATTCGCTTAGAAAGAAGTTTCCCGCAATGAAAGGAAAAATCAAGGGACTGCTGCTGTGCCTTGTTATTGCGGTCCCGGCATGGCTGCTCGGCCGCAAGTTTGCCGTCGTCGGCGGCCCCGTTATCTCCATCCTGCTCGGCATGATCGTAGGCATGTTTCTCAAAAACCGCGCGCCGTTTGACGCCGGCATCAAATTCACATCGAAAAAGATTCTCCAGTGGGCGGTTATCCTGCTTGGCTTCGGCATGAACCTGACCGTTATCGGCCAGACCGGCGTGCAGTCGCTGCCGATAATCCTCAGCACGATAACGACCTCGCTGCTTGTTGCGTTTATCCTCTGCAAGGCGCTGAAGATACCCTCGAAGATCTCCACCCTCATCGGTGTCGGCTCGTCGATCTGCGGCGGCTCGGCCATCGCAGCGACCGCGCCGGTCATCGACGCAAGCGACGAGGAGGTCGCGCAGGCAATATCGGTCATTTTCTTCTATAATGTCATCGCAGCGCTCGTTTTTCCGCTTATGGGCACGCTCCTCGGCTTTTCCACGACCTCCGGCGAGGCTTTCGGCATCTTTGCCGGAACCGCCGTCAACGACACCTCGTCCGTCACTGCCGCCGCCTCGACCTGGGACAGTATGTGGGGGCTCGGCTCGCAGACGCTTGATAAGGCCGTCACCGTGAAGCTCACGCGCACACTTGCCATCATCCCCATCACGCTCGTCCTCGCGCTTATCCGCTCGAAAAAATCGGCCGGTGAAGCCGGGAAAAAGGTCAGCCTCAAGAGCGTTTTCCCGATGTTCATTCTCTATTTCGTCCTCGCCTCGGTCATAACGACCGTCGCGCAGTCGCTCGGCGTTGACGCAAGCGTGTTCGCGCCGCTCAAGGAGCTGAGCAAGTTCATGATTATCCTCGCCATGGCCGCGGTCGGGCTTAACACCAACCCAGTCAAGCTCATAAAAACCGGCGGCAAACCGCTGCTTCTCGGCTTCTGCTGCTGGCTCGGCATAAGCTGCGTCGCCCTTGCAATGCAGCATGTTCTGGGGCTTATCGCATGATGAAATGGCTGCTTATCCCGGCCGCCGCAGGCGCTTTGACGCTTGCGGCGGCTTATGCTGCCGTGCGTGTCGGCTGCTATGTTCCGCCTCGGCGCGAGGCCGACGTTTTCTCAATGCCCGACACGGAGCAGTATAATGTCTTTCGCGCGCAGTCGGAAAAAATGATCCGCGACGCGCTGAGCGTGCCATACGAGGATGTGTTTATCACGTCCTTTGACGGGCTGCGCCTGCACGCGAAGTTCTATGCCGCGCCGGATCCGAAGGCGCCGGTGCAGATCATGTTCCACGGCTACAAAAGCTCGGCCGAGCGCGATTTCTGCGGCGGTCTGCGCGAGGGCATCGACGGCGGCTTTAATGTGCTGCTGGTCGATCAGCGCGCCCACGGCGAAAGCGAGGGAAAGTACCTCACCTTAGGTGTGAACGAGCGCTTTGACTGCCTTTCGTGGGCAAACTATGCCGCCGAACGCTTCGGGCGAGATGTGAAGATATACCTCTACGGCATCTCGATGGGCGCGGCGACCGTGCTCATGGCCTCGGCGCTGCCGCTGCCGGACTCCGTTTCCGGCATAGTCGCCGACTGCGGCTACACCTCGCCGAAGGATATCATTTTTTCCGTCCTGCGCGATCATCACGTTCCGGCCGCGCCCGTATACGCCGTCGCGCGCATCGGTGCAAAGCTCTTCTGCGGCTTTGACCTTGATGCGGCATCTGCGCCGGATGCACTCAGCCGCAGCCATATACCTGTTCTGTTCATTCACGGCGATGACGATCGCTTCGTGCCCTGCCGCATGAGCCGCGAAAACTTCGAGGCCAGCGCCGCCGAGCGCAAAAAGCTGCTCATCGTCCCCAACGCCGGCCACGGCCTGAGCTATATGCTCGACCGCCCTGCCTACCTCTCCGCCCTCCACGAATTTTTAGAGGCGGATTTTTAGAGGCGATTTGGCGCACCTACCAATACATTTATCTCTGGTAGCCCGGTGTCGAAAGTACCGACGAAACCGTCACGTTTCGCGTAACATGAATGCGATGCAGAATTTTTTGTCCCGGTTCGGAACAGTGGAGGAGACCATAGCTGCCTCGCGTAACACAAGTGCGCCGCAAAACTCAGCACCACACTCGCGTTACGCGAGGCAACCATGGTTTCGTCGGTAACTTCGACACCGGGCTACCAGAGATATACGTATCCGCAGCTGCGTCAATTCGCCTCTGCAAAAACGAAAAAAGCTCGCCGTTATGGCGAGCTTGTTTCGGGTAATATCAGGTTATTACACAGCGCGGGTGACCTTACCGCTGCGCAGGCAGCGTGTGCATGCGTAAACATGCTTCGGACTTCCGTCCACGATCGCCTTGACGCGCTTCACATTGGGCTTCCAAGTACGGTTGGAACGCCTGTGGGAGTGAGACACCTGAATGCCAAAGGCAACGCCCTTGTCGCAAAACTGACATTTTGCCATAAGTTGAAGCACCTCCTTGCTTGTGTTTAACTGCGTGCAATTTGCAAACAGCTTATTAATAATAACAGAACGTGCCTGCAATTGCAAGAAAAATTTTCGCCGTTGTAAAAATCGTTGCAAAATAATGCATTTGAGGTTAATATTAATAATGAAATAATATAGTTTAAAGGAGATCGGCAATGGCGAGTAAATATTCTGTTCTGCTGCGGACGATCGTGAAGGAAAACGGCCTTGAGCCGCTGCACACCTCCAGCGATTACGACACGCGGCTTCTGACGGTGGCGGACGTGAACCGCCCCGCGCTTCAGCTTGCCGGATTTTATAACTACTTTGACCCCAACAGGCTCCAGATAATCGGCCGGGTCGAGAGCACATATCTTGAGCTGAAAACCGAGGCCGAGCGCCGCAGCTGCTTCGAGGAGCTTATGCGCTATGACATATCGGCGCTTGTTATCTGCCACGGCGCGTCGGTGTTCCCCGAATGCCTCGAGGTCGCGGAGAAATACGACCGCAACCTGTTCGTAACGCCCGAGGATACCTCCGACTTCATGGCCGATGTCATAAGCTCGCTGCACACGCACCTTGCGCCGCGCACGACGATGCACGGTGTGCTCGTCGAAGTTCACGGCGAGGGCGTGCTTTTAACCGGCGACTCCGGCATAGGCAAAAGCGAAACTGCGCTTGAGCTTATAAAGCGCGGACACAAGCTCATTGCCGACGATGCGGTGGATATTCGCCGCATAGGGCGCGACAGGCTCGTCGGCACCGCGCCGGAGCTTATCCGGTATTACATGGAGCTGCGCGGTATCGGCGTTGTCGATGTCAGGCATCTTTACGGCGTTGGCGCCGTAAAGCCCGAGGGCGCGATCGACCTCGTTGTGAATCTTGAGGTCTGGGACGATCAGAAGGCGTACGACCGTCTCGGCCTTATAAGCGAGACGCAGGATATCCTCGGAGTGACGGTGCCGAGCGTGACGATTCCGGTGCGTCCGGGCAGGAACCTTGCCGTTATCCTCGAGCTTGCGGCAATGAACAACCGCCAGAAGAAGATGGGCTACAACGCTGCGGAAACTCTCGCGTCAAACGTAGATCATGCCGTTGACAACGGCACGTTTTAATAGGAGATATTATGGAAGGTCTTGAAAAAGCAATTGAACAGATAAAGGAGAACATACCCAAGCTCGATCTGAGGGAAAACGAGCCGATGCGCAATCACTGCTCGTTCAAGGTCGGCGGCGCTGTGCGCGCGTTTGCCGTGCCGGGCGATCTTTTTGAGATGTCGAAGGTCATGTTCTATCTGCATATGAACGGCGTTTCGCCGCTGACGCTCGGCAAGTGCACCAACGTCATCTTCCCCGAGGAGGGGCTTGATATTATGGTCATCAGCACGGAGAACCTGCGCAAGCTGCGCCTCGGCGAAACGGAGAACACCATCTACGCCGAAGCCGGCGTATCGCTTGCAAAGCTCGCGCAGTTTGCGCGCGACAACAGCCTTTCCGGGCTTGAGTTTGCAAGCGGCATCCCCGGCTCGGTGGGCGGCGGCGTTCTGATGAATGCCGGAGCTTACGGTGGCGAGATGAAGGATGTTGTCGAATCCGTCGTCGTGTACTACGTTCCGACGCAGGCGCTGACCGAGGTCAGGGGCGAAGACTGCGGCTTTGAATACCGCCGCAGCGGCTTTGAGAAGATAAACTGCGCGATCATGGGCGCGGTGTTCAAGCTTACTCCCGACGATCCCGAGGCCATCGGCGCGCGCATGAAGGAAATGAACGAAAAGCGCACGGCAAATCAGCCGCTGGATATGCCCTCGGCAGGCAGCGCGTTCAAGCGCCCAGTGGGCGGCTATGCCGCGGCGCTCATTGACCAGTGCGGCCTGAAGGGCTACACCGTCGGCGGCGCGCAGATAAGCCGAAAGCATGCCGGCTTTGCGGTCAATACGGGCAGCGCAACATACGACGATGTCGTTGAGCTGCTCGATCATGTTCGCCGCGAGGTCTATGCGCAGACACAGGTTACCCTCGAGCCGGAGATACGCATCTACCCCAAGGGCATGCTGCTTGTTGACGACTGGCGCGAGAGAAAGCAGACCATCATCGACGGTATGCTCGAGCAGGCAAAGCAGAATGCCGCAGACTCGGCAGCCGAAAGCAGCGACGTTCGGCCGAGCTGAGCGTTTTGGAGAGAGGATATATGGAGTTTCTTATCATAACCGGCCTGTCCGGCGGCGGCAAGAGCCAGGCCGCGGACATAATTGAGGACCTGGATTACTACTGCGTGGATAATATGCCCGTTGCACTCATCCCGAAGTTTGCCGAGCTTTGCGCCGCAACAAAGGGACGCTACGAGAAGGTCGCACTGGTGACGGATATCCGCGAAAAAAACGGAATAAAGGACATCTTCAACGCCCTTGAAACGCTCAGGGAGATGGACTTCGGCTACAAGATCCTGTTCATGGAGGCAAAGCCGTCGGTCATCGTAAAGCGCTATAAGGAGTCGCGCCGTCCGCATCCGCTGGCGGCAAAGTCCGGCGGTTCGATCGAGGACGCGATACTCAAGGAGACCGAGCAGCTGCGCCCGATACGCGACATTGCCGATTATATCATCGACACCTCGCACCTGACCCTCGGGCAGCTGCACAACGAGCTGTACACTTATTTTTCCGACTCCGCGACCGACCGCGCGATCATGGTAAACGTCATGTCCTTCGGCTTTAAATACGGCATGCCGCTGGATGCCGACCTCGTGTTCGACGTGAGATTTCTGCCCAATCCCTTTTACGTTGAGGAGCTGAAGCTTTTAAGCGGCCTTGATGCGCCGGTCAGGGACTATGTTTTCAGCTTTGAGCAGTCGAACGTTTTCATGGACAAGCTCACGGACATGATAGAGTATCTGCTGCCGCTGTACATAGAAGAGGGAAAGTACAGCCTCACGATCGCCATCGGCTGCACCGGCGGCCGGCACCGCAGCGTTGCCGTGGCCTCGGCGCTTGCCGGGCATCTTAAGTGCTTCGGCGTGCCGACGGTGAGCATAAACCGCGATATAAACAAATAAGAATGGAAAAAACCTTCGCACAAAAAGTTAAAACAGAGCTGTGTCAGCCTCGGGTCGAGCGCAAATGCTGCGCCGTCGCCGAGGCCTATGGCGTTTTGCTGTATGCGCACAGCTTTTCGGCAAAGGAAATACGCATAACGACGGCAAGCGACGAGCTTGCCGCGCGCCTTCCGCACCTGATGCGCCGCGCATTCGGCATTGATTTTGACGAGCCGGAGAAAAGCCGCGGCGTGAAGCATTCGTTCCGGGTAAACGACCCGGATAAGCTGCGCGCGGTGTTCGACGTTGTCGGAAACGACATGAACAGCCCCTCGCTGCACATAAACTTCGGCGTCATCGAGGAGCCGTGCTGCAAGGCCTCGTTTATCCGCGGCGCGTTTCTCGCCGGCGGCTCGGTGACGGATCCTGCAAAGCGCTATCACATGGAGCTTGCAACGACGCACTACAGCGTAAGCCGCGAAACATACTCGGTGCTGCTTGAGATGGGCTTTTCGCCCAAGGAGGCGCAGCGCAAGGGCGACTATCTGCTGTATTTCAAAAAAAGCGAGCACATCGAAGACCTGCTGACGACGATCGGCGCGCCGGTCGCTGCGATGGATATCATGTCCGCCAAGGTCGAAAAGGACATGAAAAACAGCATAAACCGCAAGGTAAACTGCGATTCTGCAAACGCCGACAAGGTCGTTGAGGCCGCGGCAAAGCAGATGGAGGCCATCCGCCGCATAGATAAGCTCTACGGGCTTGATTCGCTGCCGGATAAGCTTCAGGAGGCAGCGCTGCTGCGCTACGCAAACCCCGAGGCAAGCCTTGCCGACCTTGCCACGCTCTCGTATCCGCCGGTATCCAAAAGCTGCCTGAGCCACAGGCTCAAGAAGCTGCTGACATACACACCTGAGGAAGACTGAATATGAGCTTTGTTCACCTGCATGTTCATACCGAATATTCGCTGCTAGACGGCGACTGCCGCATCGAGCCGCTCGTTGCGCGCGCAAAGGAGCTGGGACAGACCGCGCTTGCCGTCACCGACCACGGCGTCATGTACGGCGCGGTCGCGTTTTACAAGGCCTGCTGCGCTGCCGGCATAAAGCCGATCATCGGCTGCGAGGTCTATGTTGCGCCGAGATCGCGCTTTGACAAGGAGCACGGCGTTGACTCGGAATACACGCACCTTATCCTGCTGTGCAAAAACGAAACGGGCTACAAAAATCTGTGCTACCTCGTTTCCATGGCCTTCACCGAGGGTTTTTACAACAAGCCGCGCATAGACTGGGAGCTGCTGCACGAGTACGCCGAGGGACTTATCTGCCTTTCCGGCTGCGTCGCCGGAGCTATACCGCGCATGATAAACGCCGGAAACTACGAGGGCGCAAAGAAAAAGGCGCTGGAGCTGAGCGAGCTTTTCGGCAAGGACGGCTTTTATCTTGAGATCCAGGATCACGGCCTTGAGGCCGAAAAGCGCGCGGCCGAGGGGCTTTTGCGCATCCACCGCGAAACCGACATTCCACTTGCCGTCACAAACGACGCGCACTATGTTGAAAAAGACGACGCATATTATCAGGACGTTCTGATGTGCGTGCAGATGCAGAAAACCATAACCGACCCTGCGCGCATGAAATTTGAGACCAACGAATTTTACCTCAAGGACGAGGCCGAGATGCGCGCGCTGTTTCCCGAATACCCCGAGGCTGCCGACAACACCGCAAAGATCGCGGACATGTGCGGCTACGACTTCGAGTTCGGAAAATACAAGCTGCCGCGCTTCAAGCTGCCCGAGGGCGAGAGCGACAGCTTTGACTATCTGCAAAAGCTCTGCCGCGCAGGACTTGCGCGCAGATACCCAAACGACGACGGAACCGTTGCAAAGCAGCTCGACTATGAGCTTGCCATGATAAAAAAGATGGGCTTTGTCGATTACTTTCTCATCGTTTCCGACTTCATCGCCTACGCGAAAAGCCAGAAGATCCCCGTCGGCCCGGGGCGCGGCTCGGCAGCCGGCAGCGTCGTTTCCTACACTCTGAACATAACCGACGTCGATCCCATAAAATACAGCCTTTATTTCGAGCGCTTCTTAAACCCCGAGCGTGTGAGCATGCCCGATATTGATATCGACTTCTGCGTCAACCGCCGCGGCGAGGTCATCGACTACGTCAACCGCAAATACGGCCACGACCACGTTGCGCAGATAGTCACCTTCGGCACGATGGCCGCGCGCGCTGCCGTGCGCGACGTTGCACGCGTGCTCGACATAAGCTACGGCGATGCCGATGCCGTTGCAAAGGCCATACCCATGGGGCCGAACATGACCATAAAGGACGCACTGCGCGTATCAAAGCCCCTGCGCGACATGTATGAGGGCGACGAGATGCTGCACCGGCTCATCGACGTGGCCGAAGCGCTCGAGGGCATGCCGCGCCACGCGAGCATGCACGCAGCCGGCGTTGTCATAACAGACAGGCCCGTTTACGAATACGTTCCTCTATCGAAAAACGACGAATCGGTCGTCACGCAGTATCAGATGACAACGCTTGAGGAGCTTGGGCTTCTCAAGATGGATTTTCTCGGTCTGCGAAACCTCACAGTGCTCGAGGATGCGGCGAAAATGGTGCGTCGCACCGAGCCGGATTTCGAGGTCGAGAAGATCCCCGACGGCGACGCAGAGGTTTTCAAAATGCTCTCGGAGGGGCACACGAGCGGCGTTTTCCAGCTTGAAAGCACCGGCATGACCGGCGTTTGCACCGGCCTTAAGCCCAAGAGCATTGAAGATATCACCGCAGTCATAGCCCTGTACCGCCCCGGCCCGATGGACAGCATTCCGCGATTTATCGAGTGCTCGGCACATCCCGAGAAGATAAGCTACAAGCACGAGCTTCTGCGCCCGATACTTGAGGTCACCTACGGCTGCATCGTCTATCAGGAGCAGGTAATTGAAATTTTCCGCCGCCTTGCCGGATTTTCGCTCGGCCAGGCGGACATGATCCGCCGCGCGATGAGCAAGAAAAAGCACAAGGTCATCGACGCCGAGCGCGTCGCCTTCGTCCACGGCGATGAAAGCCGCGGCATCGACGGCGCAATAAAGCGCGGCATTACCGAGGATATCGCAAACAGCATCTATGACGAGATCCTTGACTTTGCGTCCTACGCCTTCAACAAGGCGCACGCGGTGAGCTACGCGATCGTATCCTACCGCACGGCGTACATGAAAAAGCACTATCCGCGCCAGTATATGGCCGCGCTGCTCTCGTCGGTGCTCGATAACAGCACCAAGATCGCCGAATACATCGCCGAATGCCGCGAGATGGGCATAAGGCTTCTGCCGCCGGACGTCAACGAATCGTTTGCCGATTTCTCGGTCAGCGGAAACGATATCCGCTTCGGCCTTGTTGCGATAAAAAGCATCGGCCGCGGCTTCATAAACGAGCTTATATCGCGCCGCGAGGAGGACGGGCCGTTCCGCAGTCTTGAGGATTTCTGCCGCCGCATGGCAGGCAGGGAGCTGAACCGCCGCGCGGTCGAAAACCTCATCCGCGCCGGAGCGTTCGACAGCATGGGCTTTAAGCGCAAGGCGCTGCTGCGCGTGGCCGGCGTTATGATCGACGGCATCCAGCAGGAAAGCCGCAACAACGTCGAGGGGCAGCTCAATCTGTTCGGCGAGCCGGACTTCGAGGAGGCCGGTGCCATAAGCATCAAGATCCCGGAGGTCGAGGAATACACCCGAGCCGAGCTGCTTGCAATGGAAAAGGAGACGGCCGGTCTGTACCTGAGCGGCCACCCGATGGACGAGTACCGCGCCGCCGTGCGCAGAGCCGGGATAGTACCCATAGGCGCGATTTTGACAGACTCCGCCTCCGAGAGCGAGAAAAAGACCTATCCCGACGGCGCCGTCGTCACCGTTGCAGGCGTCGTGCAGTCAAGCCGCACGCGCACGACGAAGTCGAACACGCTCATGAGCTACATTAATCTCGAGGACGACACCGGCGCGATGGAGCTGATCGCGTTCCAGCGCGCACTGGACACCGGCAGCATCTATATCAAGGATAACGCGCCCATCATCGTGCGCGGCCGCATATCCATGCGCGATGAGAAGGAGCCGCAGCTTATGGCGGACAGCATCCGCCCGATAGCCGATCTCGGCAAGCTCAAGCCCGAGCCGCCGAGGACAAACGCCGACTCCAAGCTCTGGGTCAAGCTGCCCGGCGAGGACGATCCGCGCCTTGCGCGTATCGAGCTGATCCTCACCATGTTCCCCGGCCAGCAGCAGATGATAATTTATCTTGAGCGCGAAAAACGGCGCATCGGCGCAAAGTGCCTGATCCACCCCTCGCTCATCGACGAGCTGAAAGAGCTCTGCGGCGATGCCAATGTTTTCTTGGAGGCGCATTGACGCCGCTACGAATCCGCGCAATAAACGTATAGGAGGAGCGCCAAAGCGCTACTGAAAAAATGAGTGTTAAAAATGCAGTACATAAGACATCCGGATATGCCGCGGCGGCCGCGCTGTCGGCACTTTTGGTGAAATACCCACTGCGGAAGCTGGGCATGCATAAGGCCAATGCCGCGCTGATGCAGGCGCATGAGGCGGCCAGCGGTGCGTACTTCCTCGCAGCGCTGATGCACATGGCAACGTCACCGAAGACGAGCGGTTGCAAGGCCGCAAGCGGTGCTGCCGCATTTGCCGTCAGCGTCGTGCTCATCGCCGACTGCCACATGGCAAAGGATCAGACCTCGAAAATGCAGCGTCATCGTATCTATTCCGCGGCTCTGGCCGCTGGCGCCGCCCTCCATGCTTTTTAGCAGCGCTTTACTGCACCTACAGATACGGTTATCTCCGGTGGCTCGGTATCAAAACTGCTGACAAAACCGTGCGGCTTTGCCGAAGCTTATAGCTAGCTGACAGCCATTGTGTGCGCAAGCGCACTTATTTAGTTGCGCATTGACGCAATAAGCGTATCGGTACAGACCAAATGCGCCACTAAAACCCCTCGTCAGCAAAGCTGCCTGCTCCCCTTGACAGGTGAGCCAATGGGGTGCAAACAAAAGTTTGGTTCGCACTTGCATAGCACGAGGCAATTATGGTTTTATCCATCGTTTCGATAACGGGCCGCCGTAGATATATGTATCCGTAGGTGCGTCAATGCGCCTCTAAAAAATGGAGAAGATATTTATTGCCCGAAAACGGGTCAAAAATCTGAATATACGCATCACGCGCGATGGCGAGGTACATGTAACGGCGCCGCTGCGTATGTCGGACGCAGATATCGAGTCGATACTGGATCGAAAGCGCGGCTGGATCGAAAAGCACCGCGGCCAGATGCTCGAAAAAGCCCGGCTCAGACCGCAGAATTTTGAAAGCGGTGAGACTCTGCGCGTGCTCGGTAAACCGTTTCGGCTTCGCGTTGAGGAGGGCGGCACGCCCGGCGTCGCGATATCCGGCGGCGAGGTCGTGCTCACCATGCGCCCGGGCAGCTCGCGCGAGCAGCGCGAGGCTGCGGTAATCGAGTTTTACCGCACGATATTAGCGCCCGTCGCGGAGGAATACCTCACGCTGTGGCAGGACAGGACCGGGCTGCGCTGCCGCGAATGGCACACAAAAAAGATGAAAACGCGCTGGGGCAGCTGCAATGTTGCCGAGCGCAGGATATGGCTGAGCGTGTACCTTGCCGCCGAGCCGCGCGAGTTCATATCCGAGGTCGTCCTGCACGAGCTTGCGCACATCAAGTACCCCGGCCACGGCCCGGACTTCAAGGCCTTCATGGATTTTTTTCAGAGGCGCTTTTTTTAGAGGCGCATTGACGCACCTACGGATACGGATTTTGCGTGAACCCGGTGTCGAGACAATGGTGAAAACCATAACTGCTACGCAACCCGATAGTGCACTGTCAAGTTTTGCACCGCGCCCTGTATGGAACAGGCTCGCCTGTTCCGCTTTTTCAGAGGCGCTTTGATGCACCTACGGATACGGTTATCTCCGGTTGCCCGGTATCGAAACTGCTGACAAAACCGTGACGTTTCGCGTAACGCAAGTACGGCGCTGAATCTTGCACCGCGCCATGTAGGGGCGAGCATTGCTCGCCCATCGCCACGGTTTTGTCGGCACGAAAATCGACAGTCGTAGGGAACGGATTTATCCGTTCCGCATATGCCGGTTTTGTCGGCACCCACCGGTCGGGCAACCGCAATAAAAGCATCGGCGCAATGTGAATGCGCCTCAGGAAAAAATGTAGCGCCTACGGCGCAGATATAATTACACCTCATCTGCCGCAAGCGGCATCTTCCCCTCAAGCTCCGCAAGGGGAAGACAATTGGGTGCAGCCTAATTTTGCACTAATATAGCACAAACTCCCGGGATGCGAAACATCATGGTTTTTTACCTTTGTTTCGATACCGGGCACTATCATAAACGTATAGGAGAAGCCTTAATTCGCTATTAAAAAATGAAGAAGATCGGAAGTTTTAATTTGGGTCTGGCGTTTGCCGGATGCTTTTTGGGGGCAGGGTATGTCTCCGGGCAGGAGCTGTGGCAATTTTTCGGCTCGTTTGGCACGAAGGGCGTCGCCGGGCTGCTGGTGGCCGTGGCACTGCTGTTTTTCACCGGGATCATAATGATCCTGCTGGGCCGGCTCACGAAGCTCAGCGAGATCGACAAGATAGTTGTGCGCCGTGACTGGCCGCTGCTGCGCGGCGCGGTGACGGTGCTGGAGCTGCTGTTTCTGTTCGGTGTGGGCACGATAATGTCGGCCGGCGTCGGCGCGCTGCTCGAGCAGCTGTTCGGCCTTGCGCCGTTTATCGGCTCGGCGGTGTTCGCGGCGCTCGTCGCGGTCGTATCTCTGGCCGGATTTTCGGGCATGGTCTCGGCATTTTCGGCGACCGTGCCGGTGCTGTCGGTCGTGACGCTCGTTTTCGGCATCATGAGCATCTGCGCAAACGGCCTTGTTCTGCCGCAGTCGGGCGGCGGCAGCAATCCGCTCATGAGCTCGTGGCTCGTCGCGGCGGTGAGCTTTGCCTGCTATAACGTGTTCGGCAGCATCGCCATGATCGCGCCGCTCGGCCCGTATGTCAAAAGCAAAAAAGCCGCGGTAGGCGGCATTGCTATAGGTGCGTGCGTTCTGCTGCTGATAGCCGGAAGCGTGCTCGTTTCCGTCTCGGCAGCGCCCGAGACCGCCGATGCGCAGCTTCCCATGCTCGCCCTTGCGCAGAGCCGCGGCGCAGCGTGGGGCTATGTTTACGGCGTTTTGCTTCTGCTTGCCATGTTCGGCACGGCGCTTTCGAGCCTCGTCGCCTTCGTTAGTATGCTGGCGGCAAAATCTGCGCGCATTTCCGGGCACAAAAAGCCGTTCACCGCCGTGTGCGCCCTGTGCATGTTCCTCGGCAGCCTGTTCGGCTTCGGCGACCTCATCGGCGTCGTGTACCCCATATTCGGCTATTGCAGCAGCGTGTTCATCGTCCTTATGGCGGCGCACTATTTTAAAGTTAAAAAACGTGGTTTAAATACATAAATAAAGCTTAAACAAATTGTTTAATGACTTCTTAATCTTTCTAATTTATAGTTATTATTGGAGTTGGGAGAACTCAAAACTATAAAGGAGGAAACGACTATGCTGTGGGGTATGATTCTTCACATTCCTGAGAAGGCCGGAGTCGATGAGGCTGCAACTATCGCTATCGAGGCGGTCAAGGCGTTCTTCGACAGTCTGAAGTAAGCTGAAATCAAATAAGCAAAAGGCGTGACCAAACGGTCACGCCTATTTTCTATCTATTTCGGGCAGTCAGGACGATGCTTATCAGCGCTGTGATTATCTTTGCAAAAACTGCGCTCCACCAGATCATTATCTGGCCGCCGAGCAGAGGCGGCAGAGCGAGCATCAGAACAAGCATGAGCACAGGTTCGGCGAAGGTAAGGATATAGGACAGCACGTTCTTCTCGGTTGCGTAAAACGCTGCCGTTGAAACGCGCGTTATCGCGTCAAACGGAACCGACACAAGAAAGATCGGCATGACCGCTATGACCCCTGCGTTCACCGCGGCGGACGAGCCGAACAGCAGCCCGATCTTCCCCCTGAGCAGATAGATAAGCAGCCCTCCGGCAATCGCCAAAGCCATAGCGAATTCATACGCCATCGTTTTTGTGTGCCTTAGCGATTTTTTGTTGCCTGCGCCGTAAAAACGGCTCATAAGCGGCTGACTTCCGTCGCCGACGCCCTGCAGCAGCAGATAGACGATGCAGATGATGTACGATATACATGCATAGACCGCGATCGCCTCCTGTCCGCCGTAGGACACCGAAAAACGGTTTATGATAACAAGCGATATGTTCGGCGCGAGGGTAAGGCCGAACGGTGCAAGGCCGATCTTCAATATCCGAAGTGCCGTTTCCGGAGCGTCGGCAGCTGCGACCTTCAAAGCGAGATTCTTTTTAGCTGCGCAGTAAACAAGCGCCACGGCCATCGTTATGCCCTGCCCGATAACCGTCGCCAGAGCCGCGCCGTGCATTCCCTGATTGAGAACCCACACGAAGGCATAGTCGAGGACGATGTTCGCGGCAAAGCCGCAGATCATGGCGATCATTGCCCACACCGAGCCTCCGTAATTGCGCATAAACGGAACAAGCCCTGTGCCGAATATCTGCAAAACGGCGCCGAGGGCGATCACCCTTATATACTCATCGCCGAGCGTGAGCAGCTCGCCCGATGCGCCGAGCGCGGAGAGAATGCTTTTTGAGGCGAGGTACACCGCTCCGGTCAAAATCACGCTGAAAAGCAGCATCAGCCACGTTGCCGCGGCAATGTATTCCCGCGCCTTCTCCGCGTTTCCCTCGGCCTTCAGGATCGAATATTTAACAGCGCCGCCCATGCCAAGCCCCGTTCCAACGGCTTGAAGGACAGCAGTTACGGGATATGCAATGTTTATCGCGGAAAGCCCGGCGTCGCCGATGGAGTTGCCGACAAAGAAGCCGTCAACTATGGCATACACGCCGGAAAGTGCAAACGACAGAACGGATGGGATGACATATTGAAAAAATGTCCGTCTGTTACTCATTGCCTAAGCCTCCGTGTGTAGTGATATGTTCCGATAATAGCATTTGCAGATCCAATAGTCAACGGCGCTCGGCGCGATGGCACTCCGGCAAAAAATGACCGCGGCAGAATGCTCTGCCGCGGCTGCTTGCTGCTTAAATTATTTTGCTCACGCCTTGGTCTCGGGCGGAACAATGTCGAAGGTCGGAACGACCTCGATGCTCAGATCGCCGTCGCCCACTTCAAAGTTTGTCAGAACGTCGCTGCCGGCGATGACAAATGTGAAGGTCTCGATATCGTTAACTCTCATATTGATGCCCACCATACGGTTGAGGTCGGATGCAACGAGCTGACCGTTGAGATAGACCTTTACGATGTACGAGCGGAGGATAATCTCCGAATCAAGCTGGTTTGTGTACTTCGTCTGCACGATGAAATCGCTGCCGCGCGAGAATGCCTTGGTAACGGTGATCGGCAGATTGGAAACCGTGCTGACGCTCTCGGTCGTCGAGTAGAAGTCCTTGCCCTCCTCGGGAACGAAGCGCGCACCGGTGTAGTAAACGCTCTGGCCGAGCCAGTCGCCGTAAAGCGAACGGGCGGCAAGGCTCTTGGCGTTATACACCTTCAGCTCGTTGGGGTTGCTCGTCGTGAGCGTGTTGGGGATGAGCACGAGCTTGTCGGCGGTGAAGTTCAGGCTGTCATAAACGCCGCCGCAGATAAGGGCAAGTCGGGTGCTGCCGGTCTTATCCATGCTGTAAACATAGCGGTTGAAGGACGACAGGCAGTAGAACTTATCGCCGAATTTATACAGCGAGCGGTTGCGCACGTTTGTTGTCTTGGGGAACTCGCCGACGAGAGTTATCGCGCCGGGAGCCTCGACGGAAACGGCGTAAAGGTTCAGGTCATAGTTGCCCTCGGTGTCGTATGCCAGGAAGTACATGACATGTCCGTCAAAGAAGCTGGTGTTTATCTTATAATCGCAGACCTTTGAGATATTGCCGCTTGCGATGTCGTAGGCATAGAGCTTATCGACGTTCACGCTTGACTCCACGCCCTGCTCGTTTTTGAAAACCATAAGCTCGGCCATCTTGAAATAGATCTTGCCGTTCCAGCCGTAGGGCACGAAGTTCGGCACCTGGGAATAGGGGATATTCGAGCGTATCGCGTTGAACGCACCGTTTACGATCCTGCCGAATGCGTATGTATAGCCGGAGGGCTTGTCGGCATATTTGGTGAACGCAAGCGCGTAAAGCTGCCCGTCATAGAAGCAGTAGGACTCGATGATATAGCCATCGTAGACAGTGGAGAATGTGCCGCTTGCCGGATCATAGCACATGAGCGCGCCCTTTTCGCTTCCGGTCATGCTGCGGCAGAAGTACACCTTGCCGTTATACACGCTTATGTTGTCAAGATACTGGCCGACCGCGGCGCTGTAAAGCTTGGTGCTCACGCCCGAGGAGCTGACCGCATACAGGCCGTAGCTTACCGTGTCCACGGTGTCGTAGCCTTTATACAGACAGTAGTTCGTTTTGCCGATCTGGACGGCGATGCTGTCGTTTTCGATGTTTGCCTCGTATGCGGCCATGTCGGTGTTGACCTTGGAATCGTGGCCCTGGCGCAGCGCAGGCTCAACAAGGCGCGCGATGACCGTGGCTATCTGGCCGCGGCTGGTCGTGCTCGTTCCGCAGAAGCGATAGGACGAGTCCATACCGATCATTACGCCGGCGGCATAGAGCTTTTCGACCGAGGCCTTGTAGTAGCTGGGGATGCTGCTCAGATCGCCGATGGCGTAGTCGCAGATCTTCGGCATGTCCTGATCGTCGATCGTCTTGGCAAACAGATATGCAAGGTTATAGCGGTTGATGCTCTGGCTGAGCTTGCTCACCGCCGGGGTTGCCGAGGGCAGCATGCCGCGCTCGGAGCAGTATCTGTAATAGGTCATGAACCATGCCTCGTTCTGGCTCGGCTCGGCAATGAGATTGTCGTTATACGCGGCGTGGATGCGCGCGGCTATCGTTATGGCCTCGGCCCAGCTGACGTTGTTGTTCGGGCGGAAGGTCTTGTCCGTATAGCCGAGCATGATGCCCTTGTTATAGGCGGTCTTGACGCCGGAATAGCACCATGTTTTTGAGCTTACATCGGTGAAAGTGCTGCTGTTCATCTGGCCGATATCGTCAAAAACGGCGAGTCTCTGGCCGGGGATCGCATCGGCCAGCGCACCGACAGACGCGACGGCGAGCAGGCTGCTTACAACAAGCACCAGCGCCAACACTCTGCGAATTTTTTTCATATAGGCAAACCTCCGGGGCAGTAGATTTGTGGTTACAAAACGGTGTCATTTATTATATCAGGTTACATAATATTTTGCAATACCATTTTATAATTATTGTATAGCCGCGGCGATTGCGAAAACGGCCGCAAGATGGTAAAATGAATGCAAATACCAAAAAACTAAGGAGTGTGCGCTATGAAATACGGCTTCATCGGGCTCGGCAACATGGCCGGAGCCATCATTGCAGGCATGGCCGCCTGCGGCAAGTTCAAAAACGACTATCTCTACGGCTTCAACCGCAGCCAGGGCAAGACACTTGCGCTGAAGGAAAAGCACGGGCTGATCCCCTGCGCGTCGGCGGCCGAGGTCGCGGAAAAGGCCGACGTGATCATACTCGCGGTCAAGCCGCAGGTGCTGCCCGAGGTCATGCCGGAGATAGTCAAGGGCGTCACCAAGGACAAGACCGTTATCAGCATCGCCGCCGGCAAGAGCACCGGCTGGTATGAGGAGCGCCTTGCCAAGGGTGTGCCCGTCGTAAGGTGCATGCCGAACATAAACGCAAAGGTCAAGGCCTCGGTCACCGCGATCTGCGGCGGCAAGGGCGCGACGGCCGACGATATAAAAATCGCCGACGGCATTTTTGCGTCCGTCGGCAAGATATATCACATTGAGGAGAAAATGTTCCCGGCGTTCGGCGCGCTGGGCGGAGCCTCCGGTGCGTTTGTGCTGCTTTACATTGACGCGCTGGCCGAGGCCGGAGTGCGCGCGGGATTTTCGCGGCCGATGGCCGAGGAGATCGCAACGGCTACCGTCATGGGCAGCAGCGCTTTGGCCATGGACAGCGATGAGCACCCCATCGCGCTCATGAATCGCGTATGCTCGCCCGGCGGAACCACCGTCGAGGGCGTCTGCAAGCTCAAGGAGCTCGGTTTTGAAACCGCCGTCCAGCAAGCCCTTCAGGCCATAATCGACAAAGACCTTTTTTTAGAGGCGAATTGACGCACCTACCAATACGCATATTGCGGTAGCCCGGTATCGAGACTGCCTGCAAAACCGTAAAACTGCCGCACTACATTAGTGCGGCAGTGGATTTTTTTGGGGGAGCACTCGGTATCGAGGATGCGGAGGAAACCGTGGTTGCCTCGCGTAACGCAAGTGCGGTTTCCTCCGCGCCCTCGAACCGGGCTACCAGAGATAAATGTATTCGTAGGTGCGTCAATGCGCCTCTAATAGAATGTGGCGACGGGCTGCTCGGGGACTTCGCAGGGCGAGTCCTCGATGAAGGTGAGCACGGGGCCTTTTTTGCCGTAAGCGCGGCTGAACTTGAAGTTAATGCGCGCTGTGAGCACATGCCAGGAGTCGCCGACGATGCTGTCGGAATCCTCCCGCTGGCAGATAAGACCCGCAAATTGGATATCCTCGGCGCAGCAGGTCATGACGTGGCGGCCGACGATGAAGTTGCCTGCCGGAACCTTTTTGCGCTTTAAATAGCGGCATTTGAAGCGAACGACCTTGTTTTCGTACTTTTTCGGCTCCTCGGACATATCGCGATACCACACGGCGTAGTCGTCGTCACCGATCTCAACGACAGGCGCGTCAAGGTCAAACGGCAGAGGATCTTCGATCTCGTCGTACTTGACGGTGCCGTCTGCGTACTCATAGGCGATATCGCTGCGGCGCGAGGCGGCGCGCACGAGCTTGTGCAGCTCCATCTTGTCGATGGAGTCGTCATAGCGGTTGAAAACCGTCAGCTCCGCGCTTTTGAGCTTATCGTAAACGAGGTTGCGCATGTTGGCGTTGTAGCTGAGAATGCTGCGCGCATCAGCGAAGAAAAACTCCTGATACACCATCCACATCTCGGGCAGCGCCTGATACAGATCATCGAGCATCCACATGCCGTTGTACTCGATGACGCATCTCTCGCAGTCGTACTCGTCGAGCCACTTGCGCAGATTGGCGCGCGTAAGCTCGGCCTGCTCCTCGACATTGACCATGAAAACGTTCGGCGCGGAGAACTTATCGGGCGCGTACTCCTCCTCGCCCTCCTCGCAGACGATCAGCAGCGTTCTCTCGCCGCTGTTGAAGCGCTTGTCCTCAAGCGTTTCCTGAATGAACTTGGTTTTTCCGCTCTCGAGAAAGCCCGTGAACAGAAAAACGGGAACTTCTTTAACCTTACTCAATACCGAACAACTCCTTGATACCCTGCTCGTTTATCTTCGAGCCGATGACGCACACACGGCCGGTGACGGCAGCGCCGCCGCGGCGGATGTCCGCCTCACCGGGAACGTAGTCGAAATAGATCCACTGTCCGTCGGTCGAATCTACAAAGCCCTTGGCACGGAGGATCGTGCCGTAGCTTGCATCCTCGTCGAACTCGCCGAGCGCCTTTCTGACCTCCTCCTCGGTGAACTTCTTCGGAGTCTCCACACCCCAGGAGGTGAACACCTCATCGGCGTCGTGGTGATGATGGTCATGTCCGCAGCCGCAGGAGCAGCTTTCGCCGTGCTCGTGGTCATGATGGTGCTCGTGGTCATGGTCGTGATCGTGCTCGTGGTGATGCTCGTTGTGATCGTGGTGCTCCATCTCCTGCATGGTGGTGGACAGCGAGTCGATACGCTCCATAACGTCAACTATCTGCTTGCCGTCAAGCTCCGACCAGGGAGTGGTGATGACGGTTGCGTTGGGGTTGAGCTGGCTGAGCATAGCGGTTGCGGTGACGACCTTGCCGTCGGAGGCGGAGTCGGTGCGGCTGAGGACTATAACGTCGGCATTGTGCACCTGATCGTTGAAAAATTCGCCGAAGTTGCGGATGTACATGCGGCAGCGGCCTGCGTCAACAACGGTGACCTTTGCGCCGATCTCGCAGCCGGGCACGCTCGCGACGGCCTTTGCAACGTCGGAGAGCTTGCCTACGCCCGAGGGCTCAATGAGGATGCGGTCGGGGTGATATTTATCAATGACCTTCTGCAGCGCGGCGGTGAAGTCGCCGACGAGGGTGCAGCAGATGCAGCCGGAGTTCATCTCGGTTATCTCAACGCCCGCATCACGCAGGAAGCCGCCGTCAACGGCTATCTCGCCGAACTCGTTCTCAATCAGAACGAGCTTCTCGCCCTTGTAGCCCTCCGCGATGAGCTTGCGGATGAGCGTGGTCTTTCCTGCTCCGAGAAATCCGGAGAAAATGTCTATTTTAGTCAAGGTTATTACCTCCTATATAATATTCTTGTCTGAAACTTTATTATAACACAGCTTTGCAAATTTGCAAACGTATAAAACAACATCGATTGCCGCTTGCGCTGGCAGTAAAATATATCTATAATATATGGTATAAACGGAAGCTGTGGGGAATAGATAATGATGAAACTGCGTATAACGGCACTCGCCCTATGCCTGAGCCTTGTGCTGGGCATGGCGCTTCCCTGCGCCCTCGCCGAGGATGACGGCGCGCCGAAGCTAAAAAGCACTCAGTGCGCGCTGCTCGGCGACATGGGCAGCGGCAGGATACTTTTCAATATCGACGCATACTCGCGCCGCGAGCCGGCAAGCCTTACGAAGATAATGACTCTGCTGCTGGCCGTCGAAGCGATCGAGGCCGGAACGGCTTCGACCGACGACATGGTTACGGCCTCGGCAGCGTGCAAAACCGGCCTCGAGCACGATAGCTCGACCGCGTATATCGACCGCGGTGAAACGATGAGCCTGCGCGACCTTCTCTACTGCGCGGCGCTTGCCTCGGCAAACGAGGCGTGCAACATTATCGCCGAGCACGTCGCAGGCTCGATAAGCGCCTTTGTAGAGCGCATGAACACGCGCGCAGCGGAGCTTGGCTGCTCCGGCACGCATTTTGCAAACACCCACGGCATGCCGGACGATAACCATTACACCACCGCGAGAGATATTTTTCTCATCGCCTGCGAGGGCATGCGCCATCAGCTTTTCGCGCAGCTTGTCGGCTGCCGCGAATACACGACGAGCGCGACCAACGACTCGCCGGCGCGCGTTCTGCAAAGCTCGAACGCACTCATAACGCCCGACTCGCCGTATTCGGACAAGTACGTTTACCCCGGCGCAGTAGGCGTCAAAACCGGCTACACCGAAAAGGCCGGCTATTGCCTTGTCAGCGCCGTGCAGCGCGACGGCGTGAACGTCATTGCCGTCGTCCTCGGCGCGGACGGCGACACGGCAAACAAGGAGTTTGACAGCTTTGCCGACACGGTGACGCTGCTCGACTGGTGCTTTGAAAACTATTCTTACCGCAGCATCGTTGAGCTCGGCTACCCTGCCGCGGTGCAGCCGATCGAAAAGGACGGTCGGCGCGGCGAGATAACGCTCGTGTGTTCGCAGGAGATAAACGCGCTTGCGGAAAAGGCGCTGGACGCAGCAAAGCTCAAAAGCGAGGTCACGCTCTATGCGGAGACGCTGACTGATGTTCCGGCAGAGGGCACGGAGCTTGGCGCGGTCACGTTTTCAGACCCCAACGACGGCACTGTCTACGGAACCGTGACGCTCGTTTCTCAGGGCGAGGCACGGTTCGAAGAGCCGGAGCCGCAAGCCGTTCGGCCTCAGGATCTGAGCCGCGAGCAAAAGCTCGCAACGGTCATCGTCTGCTCGATCGCGGTGTTTCTGCTGCTGGTGTTTATCCTGCTCCTCGTCCGCCGAGGCCGCAGGATGCGAGGAAAGCGGCGCTAAATTTAATGCCGCACTCGCAGGGATCGGTGCATAGCTTTTGCACTAATATAGAACATTCCCCCGGGATGCGAAACGCCACGGTTTCCACCATTGTTTCGAACCGGGCACCAACATAAATGTAAAGGAGCGGCGTTAATTCGCCTCTAAAAAAATGAGTTTTTTGTCTGTGGCAGTGAGAATACTGCTGGCGGTCGTAGTGGGCGGCCTGCTCGGGCTTGAGCGCGAGCGGCGCAGCTCACCGGCCGGATTCAGAACATATATGCTCGTGGCCATCGGCTCGTCGATGACCATAATGCTCAGCCAGTATATCGACCTGATGCTGTCAACGCAGTGGGCAGCGGCCGCGCAGTCCGTCGGCGCAACGCACGACGTTTCGCGCTTCGGCGCGCAGGTCATAAACGGCGTGGGCTTCCTCGGTGCAGGCTCGATCATCCTGACCGGGCGCAAGCGCGTCAAGGGTCTGACCACGGCTGCCGGACTGTGGGCGTCGGCGTGCCTCGGCCTCGCGATCGGCGCAGGCTACTACGAGTGCGTAGCCGTGTCGGTCGCGCTGATCCTCGTGTGCATGTATGCGTTCCCGGCGCTGGAAAACCGGCTGATACAGCGCTCGCGGTACATGAACATCCTCGCCGAGCTTGACGGCATGGAGTGCCTCGGCGGCATACTGAGCACGCTGCGCGAGCAGGGCGTCACAGTGTTCGACATCGACCTGAGCAAGCAGCCGGAGGACAGGCGCGCGCAGCTCGGCGTGCACCTGAGCGTGTATCTGCCAAAGGGTCTGAACCATACCGAGCTTCTCGCGCAGCTTGCGGCGCTCGGCGGCACGGTTTCGATCGAAGAAAGCCAGTAAGGAGGTGCAGCCATGCTTTCATGCTTTGATTTTATAAGGGAATCCACAACGCTGGCCATGGCGCTGCGCCTGCTGCTTGCGTTCATATGCGGCGCGGTCATCGGAGCCGAGCGCGAGATAAAGCGCCGCCCGGCAGGCTTCCGCACGCACATTCTTATCTGTCTGGGTGCTGCGATAACAACGCTGACCAGCCAGTACCTGCTGCTCGGCCTCGGGCTTTACACCGACATCGGCAGGCTCGGCGCGCAGGTCATCGCCGGTATCGGCTTCATCGGCGCTGGCACGATCATCGTCACCGGCCGCCGCCAGGTCAAGGGTCTTACCACCGCCGCCGGACTGTGGGCCTCGGCCATCGTCGGCCTTGCCTGCGGCGCAGGCTTCGTCGAGTGCGCGATCTTCGCGACCGCGGTCATACTCTTTGCCGAGATAGTGCTCATAAAGTTCGAGTTTAAGTTCGCCAAAAGCAGCAGGCTATGCACGCTGTACATCGAATATACAAAGCCCGACACCATCCAGACCGTGCTCGAGATGATGAGCGAGCGCTCGCTCAAGGTCTCGAACCTCGAGGTCAGCCGTACCCAGGGCGAGGACGAGGAGCACCGCTACTACGCGCTGCTGTCGGTTCAGACAACGCCGAAGCTCGGCGGCACCGAGCTTGTCCCGGCTATCACCGCCCTCCCCAACGTCTTCGCCGTCGAAGAAATGTAGTTTTAGAGGCGAATTACCGCAGTTACGGATACGCATATTGCCGGTGCCCGGTGTCGAAGTTACCGACGAAACCGGGAAACTGCCGCCATACGTTAGTACGGTGCTGAGTTTTGCGGTCGCCCGGTTCGAGACAATGGAGGAAACCATGCGTGCCGCGCAACCCAGTAGTGCGGTGCTGATTTTTGCATCGCGCTCCATTGGCTCCCCTGTCAAGGGGAGCAGGCAGCTTTGCTGCCGAGGGGTTGAATTAAAGCGCAAATCAAGCCTATTAACTATCAGCTATTAACTCTACGGGCGAATACCGCACTTTTACCTTTTACTTTTTACTTATTACTTCGCAGACGTAGTCTGCGCTGCCGGGCTACCAGAGATAGATGTATTGATAGGTGCCCCAATTCACCACTAAAAAAGGAGAAGAATGGTGGACTATACAGAACTGATATCGAAAATGACGGACGAGGAGAAGGCCTCGCTGTGCTCGGGTGCGGACTTCTGGCACACGAAGGGCGTTGCGCGCCTCGGCATTCCTCAGATGATGCTGACCGACGGGCCGCACGGTCTGCGCAAGCAGATCGGCAAGAACGATCACCTCGGCCTGAACGCGGCGTACCCGGCGACATGCTTCCCGACTGCGTCCGCGGCGGCAAACAGCTGGGACGAGGCCATGATCGAACAGATGGGCCGCCGTCTCGGCGCGGAAACGCGCGCACAGCGCGTCGGCGTGATCCTCGGCCCGGGCGTCAACATCAAGCGCAGTCCGCTGTGCGGCCGCAATTTTGAATACTACTCCGAGGATCCGCTGCTGGCCGGGAAATGCGCCGCGGCGCTCATCCGCGGCGTGCAGTCAAACGGCATTGCCGCCTGCGTCAAGCACTTCGCGGCAAACTCGCAGGAGACGCTGCGCATGACCAGCGACTCGGTCATGGATGAGCGCACCCTGCGCGAAATTTACCTGCCGGCGTTCGAGATCGCGGTCAAGGAGGGGCACGCAAAGTGCCTCATGACCTCGTACAACATGCTAAACGGGCAGTACACCAACGAAAATAAGCACCTTTTGCAGGATATCCTCACGCGAGAGTGGGACTACGACGGCCTCATCGTCACCGACTGGGGCGGCGATAACGACAGAGTTCGCGGCCTGATCGCCGGCAACAGCCTTGAAATGCCCGGCACCGGCGGCGAGACCGACCGGCAGATACTCGAGGCCGTGCAGAGCGGCACAGTTAAACGTGAGCTTCTTGACGAGCGCGTTGCGCGCTTGCTGCGTCTTGTTTCCGATACCGAGAGCGCGTTCGGGAGCGCGCCCGACTGCGATTTGGCCGAGCATCATGAATTTGCCGCGCGCTTTGCGGAGGAGTGCGCGGTGCTGCTGAAAAACGAGGACGGCATACTGCCGCTCAAGCCCGGTGCGCGCGTCGCCGTTATCGGCGATTTTGCGAAAACGCCGCGCTATCAGGGCGCAGGCAGCTCGCACATCGAGCCGACCAAGCTCGAATGCGGCCTTGACGCGCTGCGCGCCGAGGGCGTGAACGTCATAGGCTTTGCACCCGGCTTCAGGCGAAGCGGCGGCGAGAGCCGCAGGCTGCGTGAGCAGGCCTGCAAGCTTGCCGGACGTGCGGACGCGGTGCTTATGTGGCTGGGGCTCGACGAGGGCAGCGAGGCCGAGGGCGTTGACAGGCAGCATATGCGCATACCGGAAAACCAGATACGGCTTCTGCGCGAGGTGAGCGAGGCTAACCCCAACATCGTCGTCATTCTGTCCTGCGGAAGCCCGGTGGAAACGGATTGGGATAAACACGCCAAGGCGCTGCTGCACGGGTATCTGGGCGGTCAGGCCGGGGCAAAGGCGATCGCGCGCCTTGTTTCCGGCAAGGCGTGTCCCTCCGGCAAGCTTGCCGAGACCATGCCGCGCAGACTGTCCGACACGCCGTGTTATATCCGCTACCCCGGAACTGAGCGCACGAGCGAATACCGTGAGGGCATTTTCGTCGGCTATCGCTATTACGACACGGCGAACAAGGCGGTCAAGTATCCGTTCGGCTTCGGCATAAGCTACACGAGCTTTGAGTACGGCGGCCTTGAGATCGCGCCCGACGGCGTGAGCTTCACGATAAAAAACACCGGCAGCGTGCCGGGAGCGGAGATAGCACAGGTCTATGTCGCCGCGCCGAAGGGCGGCGTGTTCTGCCCCGAAAAGGAGCTGCGCGGCTTTGCGCGCGTCGAGCTATCGCCCGGCGAGACAAAGCGTGTTTTTGTCCGGCTCCCCGAGCGCGCGTATCAGTACTGGAACATTGCCGAAAACCGCTGGGCGACTGCCGGCGGGCGATATGAAATCCTCGTCGGCGCGTCATCGCGCGATATCCGCCTGCGCGGCGCAGTCGAAAAGCCGGGCGACGGTGCGCCCGACCCGTACACCGACCCTGTTTTTGCGCCATACCGCCGCGCCGATGTCCTTTTGGTACCGGACGCAAGCTTTGCTGCGCTGCTCGGCCGCGAGATACCGCCACATATGTGGGATAAGGATGCGCCGCTGGAGTTTAATTCCGCGCTCGTTCAGGGGCAGTTCCGCCCCGGACTCGGACGGCTGCTGTATCGCGCACTGCGCCTTGTCTGCGGCTTCTTCCGCCTGACCGGGAACGCGGAGGGCGCAAACAACACTGAGTTTGCCATGAACCTGCCGTATCGCGGCCTTGCGCGCTTCACGGGTGCCGTCACCGAGGTTCAGGTAAAGTCGCTGCTGCGCGCGGCAAATCGCGAGAAAGGCGGCCTGCGCGCGCTCGTTTCCGCATTTGTGCACAAAAAATAGGCTTGCAGTTTTTTCTTTTTGACATATCGTACACTTTGTGCTAAAATATTTTATGCTGTATGATGGAATACGGTTTACAAAATGTAGCTTAATGTGGTATAGTTACTGCATCTGAACAACAAAGATTAATATGGGAGGAAAACAACATGTGCATTAAGGCAATCGCCAACTTTGACTACGAGGCTGCAAAGGATAACCTCGTTGAGACCGTTAAGTACCTCGACGCAGGCAAGATCCTCGGCGTTGCAGGCAAGCTTCTTGAGATCAATCCCAAGGACGTAGCCCAGAAGATCAAGGACAAGGTCACCGATGAAGACACCCGTCTGTTCGTACAGAGCAAGGTTCGCCTCGTCGGCGATATCCTGACCTGGCCCATCAGCATGATCTCCAGCTTCACCTGATATACAAAAAAGGATCGTAGGGGCGAGCAATGCTCGCCCCTACGATCCTTTTTTGGTACAGGCAAAGTCGCAACAAGCGGAACGGGCAAGCCCATTCCCTACAAGCGACCGCTGGCCGCAGCGGAGAGTTAATAGGTGTGGTGTGCGCTATACTTCACCCCCTCGGCAGCAAAGCTGCCCTGTTCCCCTTGACAGGTGAGCCAATGGGGCGCGGCGCAAAACTCAGCGCCGCACTACTGGGTTGCGAGGCAAACATGGTTTCCACCATTGTTCCGAGCCGGGCAACCGCAAAATTCAGCAGCGCACTAATGTATGGCGCGGCAGCTATGGTTTCCTCCAATGTTCCGAACCGGGCGACCGCAATATGCGTATCCGTAGCTGCCCCAATTCGCCTCTAAAAATCCTTGACCGGGATGGTGCAGGGGTGTAAAATGTGGATATAGAAATGTTCACCGGAGGTGTTATAATGAAAAAACAGGTAAACGCCGCAAAGCTTGCCGCATTTGCCGGAGCTGCCGCTGTCGGCGGATTTATATACCTCGTTGCTCCCGGCAAGATCCGCAAGAAGCAGAGATCGCCTTTCCAAAACCGCAATTTTGCCCACCGTGGGCTGCATAAACGTGATAAATCCGTGCCGGAGAACTCACTGGCTGCATTCGAGCGCGCCGCGTCCTACGGCTACGGAATTGAGCTCGACGTTCAGCTGTCGAAGGACGGGCAGGTCGTCGTGTTCCACGACGATACGCTCAACCGCGTCTGCGGAGTTGACGCGCGCGTCGATTCCAAGACCCTTGCCGAGCTTCAGCAGCTCAGCCTTTGCGGAACCGACGAGACGATACCGCTGTTTTCCGACGTTCTCAAAACCGTCAGAGGCCGCGGCGCGCTCATCGTCGAGCTGAAAAACGGCAAAAACAACAAGGAGCTGTGCGAAAAGACCTATGCTCTGCTGCGCCGCTACACCGGCGACTATTGCATCGAAAGCTTCAACCCCTTTATCGTGCGTTGGTTTAAAATCAACGCGCCCGAGGTCGTGCGCGGCCAGTTGGCAAATCCACCGAAGGACTATAACGGCGAGGTAAACGCAGTGACCGGCTTCATCCTCGGCAACGTCTTGCTCAACTTCCTCGCGCGGCCGCAGTTTATCGCGTATAAGATCGCGCCCAAGCCGTTCCCCGTGAAGCTGTGCGAAGCACTCGGCGCGATGAAGGTCTGCTGGACCAGCCACGAATGGGCCAACGAAAAGGGCAACGACACCGTCATTTTCGAGTTCTATAAGCCCAAACTCAAGTTTGATAAGCACTGATATCTATTGAAAAAAGCGCCCTCGGATGAGGCGGTGACTTAGGAAAACATTGAAGCAAGGAACGGTGTAGCTTAACGGCTATGC